>OBLT010000070.1_pt1 | contig 75315 bp, 114 predicted proteins | sample 1518721 | NCBI WGS metagenome assembly OBLT01 (sample SAMEA3539307, study PRJEB22396) | soil metagenome | biome: tundra; feature: field; material: soil | place: USA | collected 2010-05 | depth 0.15 m | reverse complement strand
CGTCTGAACTCCAGTCACCTTGTAATCTCGTATGCCGTCTTCTGCTTGAAAAAAAACAGACCAATCAGTATTATTGCATTCTCATTTTTAGTATATACATTTTTTTTAATGATACGGCGACCACCGAGATCTACACTCTTTCCCTACACGACGCTCTTCCGATCTTAGTCTTGCTCCGGTCGTCCATCCATCCCTTTACTTCGTGATAGACAACTTCACCTGACTTCTCGGTTATGCTGAAGTCCGGCAGATAGCTTACACAACCGCGCTTTATGCCTTCAAACCAAAATACCTTCGGCTCATGCTGCCAATCAATTATCTGATTGTTGCCTTTAAGAAATTCTAAGTACCTGGCATAGTTTGCTTCCCACCGGCTCCTAAAATATTTTTTCTTACCGCCTATTTCTCGCCATCCTGACTTCCATGTAGTGTGTGGTCTATGATTTGCAAATGTTCCATTCTTATATTTTGTTTCCAGTATTTTTTTTGTTATGGCCGCTCTTTTGTCTACATCAAGGCTTGTCCTTAATTGACTTGCTCGATTTGATATACTCATTTTTTCCCTTGTCTCTGCGGAAGGGTGCTTACCTAAATTTGATTTGGGGTGAGGTCGGTGCAACCATGTTTCTTTGGTTATGTTAGGCTTAAAATTTTCAAGAAGTTTTTTCTTCCGGCTGATGTCCGTTAATCCTAATTCTTTTGCCTGAATACAAATAAAGGTCTTTGACCGGCCCATCTTTTTTGCAAGTTCTGATAATTTTCCTTTAAGCAAATAAGTAGTGTAATGCTCCCTTAAATAGAATACATCATCATCGGTAAAATAATTCATCTTAGTTTGTACGCCGATCTTACTAAGTCTTTCGTGGACTGACTGACCACACAGCCCCACTTCATCAGCTACCTTCCATACATTATGTAATTTATTATATGATTCAATAAGTCTATCATCAGATACCTTTTGAGAATTTTTATACCCACATGATTTGCAATTTTGCGTACCGCCAGAAGTGAGGGAATAGCTGAAGTATGATCGTATGCTTCCACACTCACACTTAGCCATAAATTTTTGTGGATATTTTGAATGAAGGGGGTCTAATGCTATTACCGATAGCTTACCGAAGGTTAGTCCTGTTAAATCTTTAAATTTTGGGTGCATTTTTACGCTTACGATTTCTTTCCCGTACTGCCTGGTGCAAAAGTATGTCAATCATCTCGCTTACTGATCTTCGTTCTCTTGTAGAAATTTCAGTTATCTCTACAATTAAAGTTTCATCTGAAGGAGTAAAATTGATCTGCTTTTTGCGCATATACGGTAATAGTTCGTAAGTAAGGTACAACTATTTATTTAGACTTTGGTACATTTCGTCAAAATTAAATAGCCACTCACGACAAATTTTCACTTTCTCATATACTCTCTGCCTTTCAAAGTCAGTAAATGGCTCAACTTTCTTCTTGAATACCCGTTTGTGCTTCGGTATCCGGCTAAATTCAAGTGATTTCATCAATTTGTCCTCATGCACCTGAAATGATGGTGCATAAATATCTATTACGTCCATCTTTTTTGCCAACCTGTACTTATAATCATTTATAATCGTTTCTGGCATATCTACAAGCACATCGGCTACATACCCTTCACCGGATGTTGTTATGTCGCAATAGCCCTGAATTTGTTGTTTATTGGCGTTTTCTAAGCCTGCATTGATCTTTTTTAGGAATCCTGGGTAATCCCATGCCACTTTCGTATCATAGATCGCTATTGCCTTGTAAATGTCTGCACCTAAGAATATGTCCGGCTCACCTGAAAGAAAATCATTGAACACTCTGGCTTCGTTTTTTTTATACTTAAACCCATCCACTTCGGAAAGAAGTGCAATAGCTTCAGCTTCTTGTCTGCGTCCTTTATCGAAATACTCAATATCCAATTCCTTCGTTACCGATACTGCCTGTTCTGTTACCCATGCGTAATGCTCCATTAAATAGCCTATGCAGGTGTCAGATAGAACAATTCTCTTTGGCCTATCCCTTCGTGTGACAAGTTCAGTAAGTTCTATTTTCTGTTTCTCGGTAATTGGGTCTTTTTCTTCCAGTTCTTTTATCCTTGCTAATTGCTTTTCTGTTAGTGGTGCCTCACCTTGCTTCTCTGATAGCATAGCATTGATAGCTGAACACCGGCATTTGAAATCTTCTGCATTGAATTTTTCACTCATAGTTTCTTGTATTTTAATTAGTTATAATGTTTACTTCAAGTTTAATTTCATGTATGTACTTATTGTATATTGTTTTATGGTTAATGTATCAATGAGTTATGAAGGTTAATTGAAGTTAAATTTTAGATGTTTTTGAATTTTTCCCAAAGTGAGATCATATAATCAGCTAATTCAACTTCTTCTTCTTTGGTTAAATCTGGGCTGTCATCATCTGGACTTATATATCCGTCATACCCTTCTGCGATATTTAAGATTCCATCATTATCTTCAAAGATACCTAAGTATCCATTCGCATAAAATTCCCTACCTGTTGAATTAAACTTATACCCACTGTCTGTTTTTGTCATGTTGCTTATTTTAATAAATAATGTGCAGTGTATCGGCTCTATTTCACTCCTCATGCTTAACAAAAATGTTTTCCATAACAAGGTTGTTTACATGGTGTTCTTTTCAGATGGCTAAGTAAGTCGTAAATGGCTATCACATTCTGTGGCTTAACTTTCCAGATAATTACCCGACTACCATCCCATACACTACACAAATATTTAAAGAACTTGTTGTTTTTTAAGCATATTAATAGATACTATACCAATGGATTGTAAGATAAAATGTACTCCAATAGTAGCAAGCGAAAGCCATTCACCAACTAACAATGACACCAATCCTATAAAGTGTAATGCAAGGGCAACGAGTACAAGTACAGATAAGGTTATGCTTATTACTACGTCTCTTTTTCTGTGGAAAACCGCCATTACTACTGCGTTTCCGATGAAAAATATTCCCGCAAAACAGTAATGAATAACCTGATATTGAAGATGCGGAAAAAGAATAACACCTAAAAGGCTCCCACCTAATACCACATTATACCACTTACCATGCTTTGAAATATCCATGTCCTTTGAATCCTGATAGTAAACAGTGGCATTAAAAATAAATAACATTGCTGCCATGCACAACAACATTCCAAATACATAACTTCTGGTCATATAAACGTAATTACTAATGCTGAACCTGAATTTACTTGCATTATCAGCTATCCTTAGAAATACCGGAAGCAGTAAACATAGAACTGCTATTATACCTTGTGTTACCTTAAATGATTTAATGTTGTTCATTGTTGATTATTTTTATCCTTAATTTTTGAGAACAATTTTTCAACACGAATATGAGAATCAAACTTTGATTGAAGTATATATTGTATCAATTCTTCTATTCCATTTAATTCATCCCTTGTCAATGTTGGGATAAATATTTTGGTATCAAATAGCATATCTACCATTTGTTTAGCATCAGATTTAAAATATTGTTCAGTCATTGTAGTTTATTTTAAAAAGAATAGGTGTACTTTTTGCATAGAGAGGCTTAGTCATAAGACATTTACTCCTTGCACCCATACAGGAACTATTAGATCGTTGTTTTATTTTTTTTAAAATACAATATGCCTTTTAGGAAGTAGTATCTATCCCAAAATGGTTTAAAATATTCGCTTAAATAATCTATTTTAAATTCGTTCTCTTTGTCGTGCTTATAAGCATACCCAGTTCTGCTTAATATATCTCCTAACATATAATCCTTCCCTTCATCATAATGGTACCCAAATAGTCTAAAAATAATTTTAAATAACAGCATCATAAGTATTTATTTATTTTTTAAAAAATCTATACCAAAATACACTTAACCGATATTGCTCTTGGGTATCTTCCGACCCTCGGTAGCTTGGAAAGGTCTTATATTGGACTTTGCCTTTTGTGTGGATTGACACCACTATCCATTGTATTAACAGCCGCTATTCGTTTAAGTATAGATTTATATTTTAATTATTTACAATTTCATCTTCTCTGTCATCCCATGAACTTTCATCTATTTCTGGCTCTGGTAGATGGTTTCCGTACTTTTTTTCTTGCCATAACTGATATGATGATAGTTCTTCATTCATTTTCTTTCTTAATTTTCGTTGATGTTCTAACCCTAAAAAATAATTTTGAACTGATGATAAAAGACCTTCTATCTTAGATTTAGATGCTCCGTCTGCTGGATAACTCATTTTAACTCTTTAATAAGTGATAGGATTGATTCTTTGTCAACAGGGCCATAAGATTCCCAATTACCTCCTGGTTCAGAAGTTGCTTCTCTTGCACACTCTTCAATAGCTTCTTTTCTTGCTATGTTGATAATTTCTAACACTTCGCTTCTTTCTATTTCATAGTAAGATGGAGTATCCTTAAAATATTTTTCGAATAACTCCAATGCTGTTTGCATGATTTTATTGTTTTTCCTTAACTAATGTTTTAAAGAGTCCGAGAATACTTCTTTCGTTTGAAGAAACAGAACCTTCCCCATGATGCCGTTCAGTCCATATTTCTAATTCAAGGTCTGCGGATATTTCATTATAACTGCGCTTATCACCAAGACTTATTAACTTTTTAATGTGTGCAGGTTTCCAACTTTTTACTTTTGACATAGTTTATTGTTTTACATATTCACCATCCTTATTCATTACTGGTAAATCTTCATCAGTAAAAGTTCTTGTTATAGTTCCTGACCCTTGAAGTACACCGTAATAAAATTTAGGATTGTTTTCAATCATATAACGCTTCCACATTTCTTCACAACGTAGTCTCATTTTATCCCATGCTTCCTTGTCTGTCTCTCCTATTTCTACTGTACCTAACATTCCCCAATGCTGATTGTGAAAGGCATCTACGGGGTAGCCTTGTTGAAAATATACTTTTTCAGGAATCATTAGTTAATGTTTAATTCATTTTTTCTTTAGATTCAAAATAATCTTCCACTTTTATTCTAAATTCTTCAAAAGTGATATTAAAATGCTTAATCATTTGTTGTACCCATAATATTTGATTTGGGTCTGCCATCATTACTTGTAATAACATTTCATTCTCTTTACGAAATCTATCTTTAGCAGATTGTTTCAATTCTCCTTTTTCATAGTCGTTTTCATCAAACCCTAATTTATTTTTCATAAGTACTTATTTTAGATTACGTACATCATTTTTAAAATCATTAGCTGAAGCCTTTACCGATAATTTTGTCAATTCCTTATCCAATAGATGTTCTATTATTCTGAATTGAGATATTCCAGTAATTTCTTTTATCTGATTTGCTTTTTCAACTGATGAAGGGAGAACTTTAATTGTGGCGTACTTTTCTTTTATAATAGCTTTCTTCATTTCCTAATAATTTAGGGCAAAATTACGAATGTTTTCCACTCCACCAAATTTATTTTAAAAAAAAGACCCCGAAGTAAAAACAACGGGGTGATAACATTAACTTTTTAAAACTCCTTGAAACCTTGTTCAACTATGAAAAACTATATGCTGAAGAAACACAAAGATATAATTTTTATACAACTCACAAATATAATTTTCAAGATGAAAAAACCAGGCATCCTCTGTCTGGCTTTTAAGATTAGCACATTTGCTTGTTGCTTCTGAAGAATTTTTGTCATTCTTAAATATAAAGTTAAATGATTTATTTAAGATTACCTTTAGGAATTAAAAAATAAAAATCATGTTATCAGCCGCTATTTTAATTTTTGCGATTGTAGTTTTAATACTTGTTGTTTTGAATGTAGCCATAAGCCAAAAGGTATTAAACATTTTCTTCTTAATTATTGTGATCTTACTTGCTATTGGTTCCGGTGGATGGCTAAGTGGATTATCCTTACATAGATAATTTTCTACCAAATCAGGACAATTAAGAATCCTATTTCCACTTTTGGCCGTGAATAAATAAATCATCGGCGGCCACAACTATTTCTGAGCCGATTGGAGTTTATTATTCGGCTCATCAAATTAGAGTTTTCATACTACATCTTATTAGTGTTCACGAAAACGTGAACTATTCGGAAAACACGAACAGTTGGTTACAGATTGTACCATACCTGTCGCAATTTGAGTAAATCCAGACACACATCACCTGTCGCAATTAGTCAAGCTATTACTTTACAATTTCATTTTAAAAGTCAAGTTATTACATTACATTTTGTCCAGTTTATTGTCATAAAAACTGGACATTTTAACATTTCAAACAGTAGCCACTAAACCGAATTTACTGTCCAATGTTTAAGTCAAATTTTATACATGATGGCATCATCGGGTATAAAAGTTATACATTAGAAACACAATTTACGTTCCAAAATGTAACCAACTAAAAACGCATTTTAAAGCCATTTAAGCCCTCAAAACAATTCAGCAAGGTAATCCTGCCACCCAAAGTAGCATCTGCTCTCATTTCAAGCCTTATCCATGGTAAATAAAAACCTACGCATCTACGGACACAGGTGTTCACGACAAAGACGGGCGGTGGCCTCGTTCAAGATGGAATTAGCGAAATCGGAAGCCGGCCCTTTGCTTTTTGGAATTTCAAAATTGGATTTAGCTGTATATCTAATTGATTATTACATTCATACAATCACATAACTGATTAATTAATAGTACAACACATACGTTCTCTTGCAAGCCTCCACCCCTTTTGCAGCGATCACCGGCTTCATGGGGTTCTTGTTATCTGCTACCTGGTACCCTTGCATTTCGGGTTTAATGCCGGTTTATATTGATTATTAATGGTAAGCTGCTTTGTTTATTAGTTGAAAAGTGTTATTAATTCTAATTGCTGGAGATCCAGCCTTTGCATTGTAGTTTGCTTATTGATTGCACTGGATATTGTAGTTTGTTATCAGCATTTAACTGTTGGGGGGGGGAGGGTAACGAAAATAACGTAATAAAAGTTATGTAACACCGATTAGATGTATTATCTTTGGTTTTTAAAAATAAAAATTATGACAGAATATCGGATAATTGTAGAAACAAAAAAATCTGGAGAAAAAAAGTATATGATTCAAAGAAGAAGGTTTCTATTTTGGGGGTATTTAAGAGAATGTACGGATATTTCAATGTACGAGTATGTAATTTATTTTGATTCTTTTACAGAGGCAAAAAATCGTGTTCAGCAAGAAGTAAATAGAGAATATAGCAAAGAGCAAAGTAAAATTGTAAAACGTGAGGTATTATATAATTTTTAAAATATGACAACTACTTGCCTTAATTGTGGTAAGACATTAATTCATACCGAGGGGCGGCGTGAAAAAAAGTATTGTGGTAATAACTGCAAGCAGGCTTATTGGCAAAAGAAAAAGCCAAAAGATAAAAAGACTAAAGTTTTGACAATGGAACAATGGGAAGAAATTCAAAAAAAACTAAATGAAAAAACTGGACGGGATAATCAATTTGAAAATGCAGCAAGAGGTAGGGATAAAAGTGGCGTGAATGAAGATGAACAAAAATCTGACATTGATAACCAAATAGAATCTATTAGAGCAGAGAAAATACCAAAAGAACGTGATACTCCAATGGGAAGAAAATCATGGCTTATTGACCAACAAAAAAGAATAGCTGCTCTTTAGTAGTATTATTTAGGTTGTTGTGGAATGAATTCTGCATAGAATGGTAATGTACCACCTTACAGTAGAACTTCCTGCTTCAGTGCTCCGGCTAATGTCGGCAGCTCCACAGGCTTTTTACGACGTACCCCGCCGCAATTTTTTAATGAATAATTTTTAATGTTTATCGCTGCATTTATATCTCTATCGTGCAGTGTATTACAGTTAGCACAAATCCACTCACGATCTGCTAAAGTTAGCGTATGATTAGTATGCCCACAAGTTGAACATATTTTTGTTGAAGGCTGAAATGTCGGTATCTGTAAAATGTTTTTACCGTTCCATTCTGCTTTATACTTACACATATTAACAAACATCGCCCATCCTGAACTTTTGATTGCTTGTGCTAATTTATGGTTCTTAACCATGTTTTCTATTTGCAAAGTTTCAAAGCAAAGAGTATCGTGGTTCTTGATTAGTTCGCTTGAAAGTTTATGAAGAAAATCTTTACGTTGGTTAGTTATTTTTTCATGTTGTAATGCTAATTTTAATTGTGATTTTTTTCTGTTTATACTGCCTTTATTTTTTCTTGAATGTTGGCGGCTAAAATATTTTAAATGGGATAAAGACTTTTGTAAATGTTTTGGTGCAGTTACTTTTAATCCATCTGAAGTAACAATAAAATCCTTAATACCCAAATCAATCCCAATGGCTGTTTTTTCATTGATCGTTTTTTTTGCAGGCATCTTTTTTTTAGTAGCCACCAATACTGAAACAAAATATTTGCCAGTTGATGTTCGGATTATGGTAGTGTTTTTTATTTCTCCTTTAAATTCCCTGTCAACAATAATTTTAATCCCTTGTTTAGTAAATTTAGGGTAGTACAATCTACCATCTTTTATATCTACCTTATACCCGTGAGGATTTCTAAAAGACTGAGTAGCATATTTGTTTTTAAAATTTGGAAAGGAAGCATGACCTTTAAAAAACTGAGTAAATGCCTTATCAAGATTAATAAGTGATTGCTGCAAAGCCTGGCTATCAACTTCTCTTAACCACCGGCACTCATTTTTTAAATCCGTTAATTGTCTCATTAATTCAAAAACAGAAACATTTTTTCTTTGTGTGGCGTAAGCGTAATTCTTAACTTCTAAAGCCAGATTATAAACAAATCTGCATGAACCTATATGCTTATTAATTAGTATAGTTTGCGATTCTGTTGGATACAACCTGTATTTAAATCCTTTTAACATTTTACAAATGTAATACATTTAATTTAATCTGTATTTTTTTGGTTTTGTTTTATGTATTCAGCATAGAGTTCTTCTATACTTGTCGGTTTTCCATCATTATACCTAACGCTTCTCATTTTATTTGCATGAGGCGTACTTTGGTAATCATTTTTATTTAACCAAATTCCAAACTCTATGGCATTATCTTCTTTAATAGGTCTTGCAATAGGGTTTTCATCCTTTTTCATTTTATAAAATTTATATTAGTTAAAAAAGACCAACGCTTACCTCTTTTAATATCGCAAATAGTTGTTGGGTGCACATTATACTTTGCAGCAATTTCTTTATTACTTATCCCGTCTTTTATTAAAAAAATAATTTCTAATACTTCGCTTTCTTTTAATTTAGATTGGCATTCCCCCAAATGACTTAATCTACATTTTTCCCTCTGGGCTTCCGTAAAATCATATTTTCTATGACATGATGGACATAATTGAATATAATCTTTGGCATCACTACTATACTGATGCCCTTTTTTTAAAGCCCATTCGTACCTTTTGGGGTATTTACAAGTGCAATTTATATTTTCGCATTTAGTTGCATTTCCAAAATCCCTATGTAACTTTTTATGTAGGTATTTATTTTTAATTTGCTGTTTTGATGGTTTGTATTTAACCCATACAGTACTCATAGTTATTTAATTTTATTAGCTTCATCAAGCCATTCAACATTATTTTTATGAACATAATTAGAAGGCCCAATATTGCGAATAAAGAAATGTATTTGTTCAGGATGTTCAGTCAAAAATCCAATCCTATACTTACCATCTACTTTTAAAAGTAAATCAGTATATACAACTGGAAGTCTTTCACTTGCCTTAACCCAAACAGGTCTTGCTTCACCTTCTACTGATTGAAGGGCGGCTTTATCATTAATAACATTTTCAATAGCTTCCTTAATCAAGGGGAATATATTTTCTGGGATTGGCCTTGATGCTTCAAATCCGATTCTGACACACTGCTCTTGGTAAACATTATTTAAATCCCACATTCTTATTTTAGTTTCTGTTGTATCTGTCATAGTATATTATTTTTTCAAATATATGAATTAATTTTGTACTTTTATAATATGAAATTGACATTGCAGATAAAACTTTTACCCACAAAAGAGCAATTTACTTTTCTTAAAAATACTTTGATAGAAGCCAATAACGCTTGTAATGAAATTTCTGAGATTGCCTGGACAAAAAAAACTTACAATCAATTTAAGTTGCACCGAGAAAGTTATCATATAATAAAAAACAGTTTTAATCTTACGGCTCAAATGGTTATTCGTTGCATTTCTAAAGTATCTGATGCCTATAAACTTGACAAGAAAATTAAAAGGAAATTTAAACCTCTTGGTGCAATTACTTATGATTGCAGAATTTTGAGATACCAAAATGATATTATTAATTTGTGGACTGTTGGAGGAAGATTGAAAGTCCCATTTATTTGTCACAATCAAAAGTATCTTCCTTATGTAAAAGGTGAATCCGATTTGATATTTAAGAAGGGTAAGTTTTATATTTTTCAAACCATAGAGGTTCCTGAAGAAGATATTAAAGACGTTGAAGAATTTATTGGCTGCGACTTTGGCTTGACTACCATTGTAGCAACTTCTGACGGTATTAATCATTCTGCCGAGTGGCTTAATACCTATCGTGAACATCGGCAAAAAATTCGTAGTTCTATTCAATCCAAAGGCACAAAAGGCAGTCGAAGATTGCTGAAACGGCTTAGTGGGAAAGAAAGGACTACTGCGAAAATTATCAATCACACAATCAGTAAGTCTATTGTAGAGTCTGCAAAAGAACAGGGAAAGGGAATTGCCATTGAAGATTTGACTAACATTCGTTTTACTTCTAAACGAAGAAACAAAAAATTCAGGACAAAACTTGGTAAATGGAATTTCTCGCAACTTCGTTATTTTTTGACTTACAAAAGTTTACTTAATGGTTTGCCATTGGTAGTTGTAGAACCTGCATATACGAGCCAAACTTGCTCTATATGCCATCACATTGGCAAACGAACCAATAAATCGTTTCAATGTAGTAACTGTGGAAACAATATGGATGCTGACTTTAATGCCAGCAGAAATATTGCTACGCTTGGTCGTTCCATAAACAACGACGAAAACTCGACTTTGTATAGCTGTTCTTTGCATACTTCGTTAGGGTTAAAACCTTTTCAGATTGCTATATGAGGTAGTTTATCTGTTACAGGTGTTTATAGTATATAGTTATTTTTCTTTTATTTTTTTAATTAAATATTCTAACCTAAGAAAGATTATCATCAATCCAATGTAATTAATAATATCAAAAGGTGTTGATTGCATAGTTATATCATTTAGTCATCCAAACGATTATTGATTTGCTTAATGGGTGTTTGTCTGCATCAAGATATTCAACATGGCTATAAGTTGTAACTGGAATGTAAATAGCTAAGTTAGTACGGACATAATCACCATTAGGATTTACTAACCTTATTTCGTATCCTTTTTTCCCATAAACCCATAGTTGATAATTATCAAAAACATTACCCATCGAAGTATCACACACAAGCATTATTACTGGTATGGTGTCGTAGGTTGGCTTGTCAGTATGGGTGGCATAATTTACTGAATAAACCCCTGGCTTAAATTCGTCTTGTTTCGGCTTTACGGTATTAACTTCTCTATTATGCCATTGTAATGAAGTAGTGGTATCATAGCGAAAAACAAGACCTGAATCATTGTAAGAGTGCCATTGTAAGGAATCTCCATCTGGTACGCTCATATGAGATACAGGAATATCACCTATATCGCCATAATTCACAATAGAGTCATGTTTTGGCTTTATAGTATCATCAAAATTAAATACATCAAGCCACATATTATAACTCCTTAACCAAACTGATTTTGGATTACGAGTATAAATCAGTTCTCCAACAAAATGTTTCCTGATATAATTAGCGGCTGAAGTATCATCATAAGAGGGAATTGTAAACGAAGAATCTATGTAAGGTTCCATAATAGTAACCAAATTTTCTGATGTTGTTCGTTGATAACTCTTTTGCCCCCATGTAATCAAAGGAAGCATAAGCATAACAACAAGTAGTCTTTTCATATTTTTTTAAATTTATTTTCAAGATCGTAAAATTTATCTTTTGATTCTCTGTCATTTATAAAAGGAGTTTCGTTATTTTCAGCCGCCTTATCATCATCACTTTTCACTTCCACTGCATTATGTAGTGGGTTGGCTAATCTTTTTTCAAGTTCATTCCTCGCTTCAATATAAGCATTGTGCATATCTTCAGATGGATAAGCAAGTGCCCTGCTATGAAGTTGACAAACCAGTTCAAGTAAATCAATACTATCACCTTCTTTAGGACTTTTAATTTCAGGATTATTCATTTGATTAATTATTTTAAATATTCATAAATAAATTTAGCCACCGTACATACTCCAACAGCAAAGAAAGCAAATCCAAATATCATCGCAAGGCAGCTTATGGATTCTGAGCGTTCTATCTTTTCTAAAAGTTTATCGTTGTATTTCATAAACTTCGGATTGACCTTTGTTCGATGTAAGATTTCATATAAGGATATTTATCAACAAGCAGCCTGGAAAATCGGCTCGTAAACTGATCAGGAATTTTGTATTCAATCTTGTCACCTTTTTTATCAAACAATGATTCCTGCTTTATTTCCAAAAATATTTCCCACCGGATATATCCCAATATTGTTTTAACTGATATACGTTTCTTACCTTTCAAAATTGCTTTGTCAACCTGCTTTACTAATAGCTCAAATACCCTTGGATTCATTTCATTATAGCGCAAAAATGATTCTTGAATCGTATGCCCCGAAGTTTGGAAATAAGTACTCATTGTTTATTTTATTTTTAAAATGGTAAATCATCTGATGGCTCAATCTGTGTGGGATATATTTCTTGCTGCTGTTGTCTATATCGGTAATCTGCTTCCATCTCCTCATAATATTGTTCTTCTTCCTGCCTATTGCGTTCTTGTCTTTCAAGTTGCTGCCTATGCTCATAGGCTTCTTGCCTTCTTTCATCTTCCCTGGATTCCTGTTCTCTTTCTTCATCACGCCGGGCATTGTCATATCCTTCTTTATAATACCTGTTACAATCATTCCAATGGTCATTATATTTTTCATGGTCATAGTAACCACGCCTTTCGTAATCATTTCTTCCTTCCCTTCTATGTTCATCTTCATTCCAACAAAAGTGTCCCATATAATTATTTGTAAGGTTTTAAAAAACCAAATGCCCATTTACGAAATTTAAATTTCTTTCTATACCCGTATCGTTCTCCAAACATTAACGGATGCTTTTCAAAATCTTTACCATGAAGGCCATAGCAACCAAAAAACCTGAACCAAAATAAACCATCAGTACGGTACAGGTAGAACGCTTTACCGATCTTAAAAGTTTTATGCTTGGTAGCAATCCATCCTTTTTTTATTAATTCAGTTTCTTTATACATGGTTTATTATTATAAGTATTTAATAGTTAAACCGCAAATTGCAACCAACGATTTTCTTTTACCCGAATACCTACAGTCCCTTCCATTTCTCCCGTAGTATATTTTAATTCTACCCATATTTCAGAAATGGTATTAGTTCTGTCATCTGTCATTTTTTGCCCTGTAGGACATCTTACGACTCTTAATCGTGCATTAGGACTTTTCATAAATTTCATTAGTTTGTAAAAATCTCTAACGAATTGTCGCCCCTTTATTTTTTCAACCACCCGAAACAACCTATCATTTGATTTTTTATTGGCTACCTGAATTTCTTTTACATACTCCTCCCACCCTTCATTAAATCCACTCCATTCAAGAAAATCTTTTTCATCTTGGCTAAATTCTTCAATACTATTATTCATATTTATTTAATTCAATATAATTTTCATAAAGTTTTCTTGCCTTCGCTTGTTCATTTGGTGGTAGCTCAGGATAAAGTTCTAAAAGTATTTTCTTTACTATTGGAAAAATATTCATCTTACTAAGGTTAAGAATCGAAGTATGAACTTGACCATGACAGCAATAAAAACCTATCACCAGGTGATTTTTAGGGTGTGCTTTCAGGGAAGGAAATAAAGCCTTTTCGTACACATGATGTTGGGAGCCTCGCCATTCTTTTTCATTCAAGTTATATAATCCCTTATTACAGTTATCGCATATTTTTTCAGAAACCTGCATCTGATACCGAAACCACAATTCTAAATTTTCATCTTTAATAAATCCTTTTCCTATTAATTGTTCTTTATTAGCAGGTAATGAATTTAATGATCTTACTTTGGTTTCTAATGCGGATTGTTTTGCCATTGCTTTCTGAATAATTGTTCTTCTATCATAATCTGTTCGCTTTGTTTGATGTGAACGGCAATACCCTTTACCTGTAATCTTGTCTGTCCCGAATACGGGGTACTTACATTTTTCAAATTCACAAAATCTCATTGTTCTTTAAATTTATTTACGATAGGAGTTCGCTTTATGGTGCTATACATTTTTAAAAGTTTGGTTATAATATTCTTCGCTATCAAGTTCATTATTATCATGTGAAAACTTTTGACCTGCTATATGGGCTTTTACTATTTGCTCCTTTTCTTTTTTTAGAAAAGATTTGGCTGCGGTTTTTTTCAAAAATTCTACACCATAATCATTCTTAACAGTATCAAACAATTCTTGCATAGCTGTTTTCATACATTACTTTTTTACTTTTATTGAAGTGGATTCCAAAGTGAAGTCAACACTCAGGGAACAATGTAGTATTACCACATCTGCATTTTCACCATAGACGTACATTTTCTTTTCCTTACCTGAGTATCTGCAATTACAACCTTGCTGCTTTGCAAATTCCTTAAATTCATTTTTAGTCATAATTTATATTTTAGTTATTGATAATTAAGATTGATTGTTGTTTGGTTTTTTATATTCGTTACAGCATTTTATAAATTCTATTACAGCAAAATAAGTTGCTTCAATTTTAGAAGTATCAGAACTGATTAAAATTTCTTCCCTGTTATAAATAGTTCTGCCAATTTTACATTGCGTATCTAATATTTCAATAGGTGTAATTTCATGTTCAATTTTTTCTACAACTGGCATTAACATATCCCATGATACATGGTATCTATTATAACTATTTCTAATATAATTTTCTGTACCTATTGCTCCGCAAAATTTAGCAATAAGATAATTGCCTTCTAAAATATTTTCCTCAGTCATAATTTAATTTTAAAAAAACTTTTAACCAATTCCCAAACAAAGACCAAAGCTCCTGCCGCAAGACCTACAGCAACTACGAATATGAATTGTATTAATAAAAAAGGCTTAGTCATTAATTATTGTTTCAATGATTGCAGGAAACTTTCTAAGTCAGGCGGTAACTTACTTTCATCAAAGTTTGCAAAGTCAGATAGTATCATTTGTTTTAATGCTTCTCTATCAGTTTGGCTTGTGTCCTCTTTGTATTCCAAACGTAATTTTGTTAGTTCCTGCCTTTTACCTTCCACATAGCTTTGTGTTTGTTCAAACACTTCGCGCCTTGCATTTTCTTTTTTTACTCCCCAAAATTTAATACCAAATAATTCATTGGCATTAATAAGAAAGATTATGGCAAATAACCCGAACAATACTCCTAATCCGATTGATATATTTTTCATTGTAAGTTTAATTTAAAAGGTGATACAATAACATTTGGTTCAATATAAACAGGGTGTGGAGAACCTGCATCATCAATAAGCATTACCCAAGTTCCACTACTACTTGCAGGCATGAATAAACCATTTGGTTCGGCTTGTGGCAAAGTTAAATAACCATGTTCGCTACTTTCTTCTTCTTTCTCAGGGTTACTATATTGAGTAGAATATGGTATGCCGTAACCCATACACTTTCCTAAGTAAACAAGTTTCCCCTGAAATTCATTGAAGAGATAAGCGTAGCAAATAAGTTTCTCATTATCCCTCATTTCGTAAATTGATTTGAGTAACTTCTTTTCTTGAAAATTTGTAATTGCAGGGAGACCAGCTTGCGCCTGCCCTTGCGCTTGAAGTTTTTCTTGTCGTTGTGAATCTATTTCATCTGCGGATGGGTGATGATCGCAGGAAATAATAAATAAAGAGCATAGCAGAAATAACATTGTTTGTTTCATATTTTAATTTTTAATTGGTTTAAAAAAGATTCTGCATCTGATGAACTATCAAAGTTTACGATACATTTCTGCGGCGGCGCAATAACATTCATAAACATATTTTTAAAGGGATAGTCAGGATTCTTTGCATAAAATTCATTCCTTTGTTCCTGGAGTGAAATTACTTTTTCGTTATACTCTTTCATTCTTTTTTCGTAATCAAGTGGAAGAATTATTGTTTCCATGTTTGCAAAGAAATGAAACCTTTTTCAAACTTCCTAATTATTTACCAAAATATTTATTTGTTTATTTAAAATCTTTTTCTTTACTTTACATTTTTAAACGGTAAAAAATTATGGAGCAAATAATATTATCAGTAGCAGAACAGGTTAGAAAGGCTATGGATGGGAGAACAAACCGGATACTTGCATTAGAAATAAGGATGCCAGAATCCGAACTTTCTAAAAAGCTAAAAGGGCATAAAGATTTTACACAGGATGAAATTGATGCTATAAATGCCCGTTTAAAATCAAAAATAAAACTTTAAGGATTACCATTTTAGGTGTCCTTTTTTTATTTCCCACCATTTAATTTAACTTCAAAATGACCTACAAAGAGCAATTACAGCACCCAAAATGGCAAAGAAAACGTCTCAAAGCATTAGAGAAAGATAATTTTACTTGCACTTTGTGCGGTGATACTGAAACAACTTTACACGTACACCATAAGGAATATAAAGGAAAGGCATGGGAGGCCGATGATGATATGCTTGAAACTCACTGCGAACATTGCCACTTACTGGTAGAGGAATTTAAAACCATAGAAAATAGGCCAAATGAAAAATTAAAAAGGGTAATAAAATTAACATCTGACAATAATGTGGAATTTATAATACTGATTGCAGTTTTTTATTACGAAGAAAGGAATGTGGATATGTATTATTTTTTTGATTATTATCCTAAATCCAAAAAGTTAGAATATCAATATATCTGCAATAGTACTTTTTTAAATGAATTAATTTCAAAAATTAATGGCTAAAGATTTAGGATGGATAAGACTATATCGCAGCAGTTTTAATAATAGGCTTTACTTCTCCGAACCGTTTACAAGGTGGCAGGCTTGGGTAGATTTATTATTGCTTGCCAATCATAAGGGTGGTATGTTCAGAGTAAGGGGAATTCAGGTGCAAGTTTTACGTGGACAAACTGGATTTTCAGCAGTAGAATTATCGGACAGATGGCGGTGGAGCAGAGGGAAAGTAAATAGGTTTCTTGTTGAACTCAGAAATGAGCAGCAAATAGAACAGCAGAAATCAAACATAACTACCTTAATTACAATAGTTAATTATGAAAAGTATCAAACAGACAGTACAGCAAATAGTACACTAAACGGTACACTCAACGGACAGAAAGTAGTACAGCAAACGGTACAGCAAACGGACATAAACAAGAATGTAAAGAATGATAAAGAAGGAAAAAAAGAGAGTAATATGCAAGCAGATATTTTAAAAAATTCAAATTTATTTCGTGAACCTAACATACCAAAATTTGAAGAAGTACATAGAGTTTTTTTGCAAAATGGGGGAACCGAGGAAATGGCAAAAACATTTTTTAATTCAAATGAAAGTCTTTCATGGTTTAGAAATGGAAGTCCAATAACAAATTTTTCAAACTTAGTACCATCATACGTTCAAAATTGGAAAAAAAATGAAACAAATAGGAGATCTAACACAGAAATCACTAAAAGTGCAGGAGCAAAACAGCTTCTCGAAGAAATTAGAAGCCGTACTGGCTCCTGAAGAAAAGCATATTGTAGGGTTAAAATATAAATCTAAGCAGTTTTATAAAATGACCCCGTCTGAATTGGTAACAGAATGTCAAATATTGATTTTAAAAATAAGCGTAATAACAGGTTGGGGCATACCTATTGATGAATTTCAACTTATTTTAACAGATCAATTTTGTAAAAAAATTATTGAAAGTTATTCAACAACAAATGTTGATGAAATTGAACACGCTTTTAGAAATAAATCAATAGAAATAAAAGATTGGGGTAAAAACTTTAATCTATCACTTCTTGATGAAGTTTTACTACCATACCTGGATAAAAGATTTAATATTTCAACAGTAGAAGAAAAAATAAAAACTATGCCAATCCAGATTATTTATACCGATGAAGAAATAAAAAATCAAAGACGAGAAGAAATTGAAAAAACATTTCAAGCTATGAAAAAGGGATACTACCCTATACTTCATAAGTATTTCAAAGAAGTATTATTATCTGATGAACTAATTAGTGAAGAAGTATCAATAGGAGAATTTTTTGTAAGAAAGTTAAATTCAAATACCGAAAATATTTATGTCCGTTCAGAATAGTATGTCCGTATTTTTTATAACGATGTATAACAAGGATAATTCATCTTTGGGATTTTTATTGGAATCATTTGTACCGAAATATATTTTAATTAACGATTATTATTATTTTGTAAAGACAGGAGATTTGATACCTATTGAGGATTTGGAATATGAAGATAAAGTAGAGCTTGTTGAAAAATGCCGAAGTACAGGAGTGAAGTTTACCACTGAAAAATTAAAAAATGCAGCAAGAATATTACATACTATAAATTTAATTAATGAAAGTAGTTAATCATTCTTCAGGTTTAAGAGGCGTTGGGATATGGAGGCAAGGAAATAGAGCATATTGGCGTTGCAGAGTGCAAAGTAAATTAATGTGGTTTTCAAAACTATTTCCTTTTACTGAGAATGGAAAATTAAAAGCAGCAAAAATGTATTACGATATAACTCAAAAACTTTATAAAGATAGAACGTATGAAAAGAAAATGTAAACTATGTAATCAGGAAAAACCGCTTGATGAAAAACACTTTCATAAAAACTCCTGCACAGGAAAAAATGAAGTTCTATTCCTTCATACCTGTAAAGATTGTGAAAATGAAAAGTTGCGTGAAAAAAGGGCAGAACGTAAAAAAGAAAATTTAATGTTTTACTGATGGATATTCCAACTAAGATTCATGTTACCAGTGACAATTCAGAATTAGAATTAGTGCGTACAGAAAAAGATAAAAAAAGTGGTGAAGAAGTTTATGTGTATAAATTTATTAAAAGTAGAGAGAAGTTAGGATTGGAATTTAAACTTACAAAAAGGGAGTTGGTGCATCAAATGCACAACTTCTTTGAGGAGATAGAGTGAAAAATCAATTCTTTGGGTATTAGGAACGAAAATAAGGCAGGATAATTACTTTTTGATAGGTTGCTAAGGGGGATGGGTAAAATTGCCGTAATTGGCTTTAAAACGTTTAAAACTTAAAATATATAATTATGGACACATTTTGGACAGATGAACTTGTTAAAGAATATGCTACTGAATTATTAAGACCCCTGCATATTCAATATACTAATCATTCTCACTTGGAAGATTTTAAAAAATCCAAACAAGTAAAGAAACCATTATTCAACCATGACCTAATAAATAAACGAATTGCCGAACTTGAATTAATGGAACAAGGATTTAATATTGCGAAAGAAGGAAGGTATGAAAACTTCTATCAATATTGTCTTCACGAATTAGCTAAACAAAAACTAAACCAATGAATACATCAAACCTTCAAGAACAACTATTAGACCCCTTTAAAATTAAAATATTATGAAATACGAAATTGAAACTTACAAAGGACAAACAATAGAATATGATGACGATTATGACAAATTCATCTGCGATATTTCTGTTGAGGATAAATATAAAAATACCAAACGTTCTTCTTTAAAAGACATAAGAAAAGAGATTGACACCTTTATCAAAATAAATGCAGAATTTAAGCCATTTAAAGCATTTTTTTTAAGTACTTACGGGGATAAAGATTTTGACGAATACGAAGTATCAGCAATAAGATCGGATGGGAAATATGTAGTCAGTAAGGGTTCTTATAAATCTCACTTCGATAAAAAGGACATGGAAAAATGTATGGTTTATGATGTGGATATTGTAAAAGAAAAAGAAGTAATAAAAAATGAAATTGAAGCATCGCGAGAAAGGGGGCGTAAAAAATTAAACGAATTATATAAAAAACTTGTAAAAATGGACTTATCTAAATATGATAAATTTATCTCTCAGGCAACCGAAACAAAATAATCAATGCAAACAAATAACATACAACAAACCTTATTAGACCCCTACACTATAAGAAGTGTCATTGATAGACTACCTAATCCTTTTGGTACTTTTGAAAAGGCCACTTATTCAATAGAATTATATAATGGAAGAAAGTTATTTAGTTTCGTAACAACGTGCCGGGATGAAAAAAATTGTATTGAAATATTAAAAGAAAGGATAGAAAACTTATTTGGACTTTATGAGTGCAATTCTTTAATAGCTTATAAAACTTGTAATGGAGTAAGAACCCAATTATTTTACCGGCCATTCATTCCAAAGCAACAAAGAAAATATATTATATCAGATAAAAAATTAAATAATGAATTGGTGTAAACACAAAAAGCATCCACAAGGGATGCCTGAATGTTTTGGTAAACGGCTAAAGTTAGCTTCCGTTTGTAACAAGTTGTGCTACTGTTTCAACGCAGTAGTACTTGTCGGAATTTACTTTAAGTCCTGTTGGGTAAACCTCAACAACCGAATTTACTGTAATTCCATTAAAGGAGTAGTTTGGGCCGGTAAGTGGTGCTGCATAGAATTGATTTCCAGAATTGGAAAAGTAATTCAGACGGCCTGTAACTGTGCCTACTCCAGATTCAAGAGCGTTTCCGTTTTTACCGTAAACATTGGCGATAATGCGACTTGTAAGTGCCATAATTTGTTAAATTTTAATTTTTAATAATTCCCTCGTTTTTCGTGGGTTAGCACAAATATATAAAGTTTTTATTCAAATGACCAACAATTTTATAGTTTTCAAAACATTTTCCCCTTCAGGCGACCTTATTTCATTCCTTTCAGGCATGAGAAGACTTTACTTAGATACAGGGAGAAAAGCAATGGTTTACCACAGGTTAAATGTTATCGGTGGCAGTTATATCGGTGCGGATAGCGCATACGATGATGGTGATAATAATCCAATATGCTTCGGCAGGTATGCCTTTGATATGATGCACCCACTTTTACTTTCTCAGGAATATATTTATGATTATCGTATTTATGATGGCGAAATGTTTGAAATAGACCTTGATAAACTTCGTATGCAGACATTCACCAACCAACCTAAAGGAAGTCTTAACAGGTATCCAAATTATGTTTTTCCACAGATGGCTACTGATCTTTCAGAACCCTGGATAGAAGTTGAAGGGGATAATTGGTTTAATGATAAAGTTTTAATTAATTTTACAGTTAGACATAGAAACTCATTCATAAATTATTTTTTCTTAAAGCAGTATGAAGATAGGATTATATTTACGGGGCTTCCTAAAGAAAGGGATTTATTTTGTAAAGAATTTGGCCTTAAAATTCCGCTACTTGAAGTAAGTGATTTTCTTCAACTGGCAAAAGCAATTAAAGGATGTAAGTTTCTATTGTCAAATCAAAGCATGGTGTTTCAAATTGCGGAAGCTATGAAAGTACCACGCATACTTGAAATATTCCCTATGATACCTAATGTTATTCCTGTTGGTAAAGATGCCTTCGATTTTTATCACCAACAAGCAGCAGAAGTTTTTTTTAAAAAATTAATAGACAAATGATAGTATGATACACGAATTTAAAAAATCTGTTCCAGTTATAGTAGAAGATAATAAAGAAGGGTATGCAATATACGTAGAAAGTTCAGGTATGTTCGATAATGATGTTTGGTGTGTGGTTCATTGTGATGGAGGTATAGTCAGGCATTACACGACAGATAAAATAAAAATTAACCATAACGCCACTTTTGATATAAATAAAAAATAATGAGAAACAAAAGAGCAAAGTTTTTCCGCAGACTTGCCGAAGAACTAACAGTAGGGAAATCAGATCAGGAAACAAGCAAGCATTATCAACGATTAAAAAAAGTTTATAAAATAACAAAACATGAAAAGTAAAAAACAAAAAAATATCGAGACCCAAAAAATGCTTAATGAAGCATGGGAAAGGAGAGATAAAAACAATATTGCTTATCAAAAGAGTGAAGTATATTCTTGTTCTGAAAAACTTTTTGATGAAGCAATGGGATTGAATGAAATACTTAACCAGAAAAAAATAGACAAAACATGAAAAATAAAATTCAACCCTTGCATGATCGGGTGGTAATACTTCCAACGCCAGTAGAAGATAAAACAAAAAGCGGTATTATCATCCCAGATACGGCAAAGGAAAAACCTCAAACGGGTACAGTAAAATATTGCGGGAAAGGCAATGGAGTAGAGCCAATGAGCGTAAAAGTAGGAGATACCGTCATGTATGCAAAGATGGTAGGTCAGCCTATATTTATTGAGGATGTACCACATATAATCCTTCGTGAAGCAGATATTATGGCAATAATATAATACAGATGATTAACCTTCCAAAAGTTTCATTAATCCTAATTGACTGTTTCAACTACGGTCTTGCGCCAATTTCATTAAAGAAAAGTATGGCAAAGGTTTCATTTTGTGAAGTTATTTACATGACTGATATTGATACAGAATTAGAAGGAGTAACGGTAATAAAAATACCAACAATAAAAAGTAAAAACGATTATAGTCAGTTCATTTTAAAAGAGGCTTGGAAGTTTATCAAAACAGATTACGTAATAGTATCACAGCATGATTCATGGGTACTCGATGAAACTTGTTTTGATGAAAGACTTTATGAAGTTGACTATGCTGGCGGACTTTGGTTAGAAACGGAGGGGTTGGCAAATGGAAACGGAGGCATGAGTTGGAGGTCAAAAAGACTGATGGAAGTTGTAGGTAAAGATGATTTTATTAATGCTACTGCGCCGGAAGATGTAGCACTTTGCAGAGTTTATAGAAGGTATTTAGAAAAGAATTATGGGCTTGTTTGGGCAAGTGATGAAGTGTGTGAAAAATTTTCTTTTGAATTAAGACAACCTACTGCCCCAACATTCGCTTTCCATTCATTCTTCCATGCACCATTTAGAAAACATATTGTACTTTCCAGACAAGCGGCTTTGGGGGATTTAATTATGTTAGAACCGGTAGTAGCGTATTATTCTAAAAAAAATTATCAAGTAGTAATTGATACCCTTCCTGAATTTATGCAAATATTTTTGAGGTACCGGTATAGGGTAATCCATATATCGCAAATGAATCCTAAGATAATTCCCGAAAGGCGTATAAATTTTGAAATGGTATATGAAAATAATCCTACCAAATTAGTATTGGAATCTTACATAAAAGTTACGGGAGAAAAAATACCACTTCGTAATTCAAGACTTGACTTTCCCATAGCTGATAATTCCTATGTATTTAAAAAATATATCCTGCTTCATTTGGACAGCACAGGATTACCCCACAGGGATTGTCATGGTGTAGATTGGCAGGTAATATTCGCATATTATACAAGGTTAGGTTATCAGGTTCTACAAATTGGCAAGCGCATGAAAGAAGAAGTTGCGCCTTACTTAAACACGCCTAACATAGAAACATTAATGTTTATGATTGCAGGGGCAGATTTGTTAATAGGAATAGACAGTTCTCCAAGCCAGATAGCAGTAGCATTAGGTGTTCCGGCAGTAATATTCTTCGGCAGCGTGAACCCAGTCTATCGTTACTCGAATTTTGAAAATATTGAAGTTATACATTCGCCATGCGTAAAGAAAAAAGATGATTTCTGCTACCATAAAAAAGCTGGAACTACGGTAGGGGTAAAGTGTAAATACAATGAAGAATTGCCGCCATGCACAATCTTTTCTGAATACTCCGTAATAAAGGCGTCAAATAAACTTTTAAAATTAATATGATATACGATTGCTTTTTATTTGCGAATGAAAAAGAGTGTTTAAAAATAAGGTGTGAAGAATTAAAAGAAATGAATATTACTCACGTATTAGTTGAAGCAACGACTTCTTTTACAGGAAATAAAAAAGAGTTAGAATTTGATAAGATTAAAATTGATTTTGAGAAATATAATATCATTCATATAATAGTTGATGATTTGCCAAATAATGGTGATACGTGGGAAAACGAAGCCTTTCAGCGTAATGCTATTATGAGAGGATTACGGAAATGCAAAGACGATGACATAGTAATAATAAGCGATGCAGATGAAATACCAAATAAACATACAATAAAAAAGTATCATGCAGCTATGAAATATAATGAATTAGCTATCATACATCATAAAGAATTTGCACAATTAAATATTATACCAAATGAATAAAAAATTAGCTGGCGTATGCTTTGTTAGACTTGGTGTCGAACTTGGCTATTGCTTTGAAGCATCAATACAATCAATGAAACTCGTATGTGATACCGTTATAGTAACGTATTGCGAGAGTACGGATGAAACGTGGGATGTGTTAAGCAAGATTGATGACATAGTTATTCTAAAGTGTTCCGAAGAATTATGGCAGTCTCAACATGGGAAAGATAAACTATCATACTTTCAAAACATATCCATTGATTATGCAGAAAAGCAAGGGTACGATTATGTATTGTTAGTTCAGGCAGATGAAATCCTGCATCCAGATAGCATCCCATACATAAAAAGGGCATTAGAACTTGAAGAAGAAGCATATTTCTGTTCAAGGTATAATTTGTGGAAAGATGGTGAACATATGCTTAATGTACCACAACATCGGAAACCCTGCTCGTCCGTCGTGAATAGGCTTACCAAAGCTAAATACCGTTCTGTATCGGACGGTGAATCAATCGCATCTGACGGAGCATCACTTGACTTTATTAACTTAATTGAAATATTCCACATGGGGTTTATAAGAGATAAGAAAAAGCATATAGCCAAAATAAAAGAAATTCAGAAAAACATATTTGCAATGGAAAATTATGATCCAAGAGCCGACTTGAAAGAAGAATTTGATTGGCAGGATTGGGGGTTTACAGAAGATGATTTAGTGAGAGTCCCAAAGCGATTGCCGGTTGGTTTACAAAAATATCTTTAACTTTATTAAAAAAGGCGTATGAAATACATCAAATTAAAGAAAACAAAACCATGGCAAAAGGCTATATCTTTTCATGCCGGAGGTTTGCATGAGAGTCTGGGAGTTAAATCTGGCGACAAAATACCAGATAACCTGATGCAAGCTGCACTTGCTGGCAAGGAAGGTAAATTGGCGAAAAAGCAGAGCCAATTCAAAAAAAATGTACTTACGGGGCCTAAAAAATAATCATGCCACAAAAAGTAAAAATATCAGAAGGAGCGAGATTTGGTAGATGGACGGTAATGTATGAATCAGCAATAAAAAAAACAAATCGGCCTGCATATTTTTGTGTATGTGACTGTGGAACACAAAGAGATGTACAAGGACTCGGACTTAGAAACGGTACAAGTAAATCTTGTGGGTGTTTAAAGTCAGAAAAGTTATCGAAGAGGGAAACAGAGCATGGTCTATCTAAGCATTTTATGTATTGGGTATGGCATAAAATGATAGCAAGATGTGATAATGTAAAGATTAAAAATTACAAAGATTATGGTGGAAGAGGGATATTTGTTTGTAAGGAATGGTATGATTATCCAACTTTTTATAATTGGGGTATTATAAATGGATGGGAGAAAGGATTATCTATTGACAGAATTGATAATAATAGTGGATACACGCCAACCAATTGCAGATGGGCAACAAAAAAACAACAAGTACGTAATAGAAGAATTAGCAAAATGTATCTATTTTTTGGTGAATATTGGCATATAGGAGAAATATCAGATGTATTTAATATTAATCAGAAAACTCTATCTCTAAGAGTGTATAGAAAATGGGATATATATGAGGCAGTATTTGGTAAACAAAATAAAGATTTACTATGGGGTTAAAGCACGTAGAAGGCAGAGTAATAATAAAAATAGATTTAGAAGAAAAGAATTGGCATACGTTTTCTAATGGATTACGAATACGCAGAGAAAGACGTTATAACGAATTTAATAGAAGAATTACTGAACCCGTAAATGCAACAGTAGTTTCAGCCGATAATATTCCTGAAGGTTCAGAAATACTTATACAATTCAATGAAATTTGTGATACGAACAAAATTTTCAACTACCAACAGTTAAGCGGAGACGAAATAGCAAGCAGCGTAAAATATTATTCCATAAATGAAGAACAATGTTTTTTGTGGCGTGAAAATAAATCTGAAAAATGGAAGCCATTGAAAAACTTTGCAACTGCATTGAGAGTATTTAAACCTTATTCTGGTAACATTGCAGGAATAAAACCATTGCAGATAAAAGACGTTCTATACCTTACATCAGGTGAGTTTGAAGGATATGTAATGAATACGTTGAAAGCCTCAGATTACGAAATTATTTTCCAGACAGAAGAAGGTCGCGAAGGTAGGATTATTCGCACAAGGCACTATGAAGGACGTTGGCATGACAGGGAAGAAATGGCTGCAATAAACTATGAACTAACGGACTTGTTACTCGAAGGAAAATTATTAATAGGACTTGAAACATCGGACGCTAAAACAATTAAAGAAATAAAAGTAGCATAATGGCAAGAACAATTGAAGAAGCCGAAAATCTGATAAATTTGTATGAACAAAATGGAGCAGCCAAGTTATTCTATGCGCTTAATCGTAAAGCAGGGGAAATGGCAGATATGCTTAATAAATACGATCTTGCCACAATTGATATAGCTGACCCAAAAGATAAGAGTTTTGATAGGATGAAAATTGTCTGGAATGATAGTGCGGGTATAGCAATTGCTGTTAAGACATTAGGGGAAACTGCCGGTATAACTAATAATGAATTAAAAGATACTAATACATCAGTTTATAAAAAAATTACAACAGCCGAAAGTATGGCTGATTCTATAGGAGAGTTAGCAGGAAAACAAAAAACATAAATGTACAGCAAAATTGAAGGTGGTCTGGTAATAGATATTCAAGGGTTGGAATGTTATATTCCACCAGAAGGTTACGTTTATAATGTCCTAACTAAGAAGTTAGAAAAAAGAGAGGTGTATAAACAAAGTGATAATCCAAAAGATCAGTATTGGGAGCGGTTAGAATTGCCCAAATGGTATAATTCTGTTATGAAGATATGGGCAGAGTATGATAAAAATAAAAAAGAAGATGCGCCTGAATTTTATAACGAGCAGTTAGAAAATTTTAAAAGGCAAGAATGGGATAGGAGGCTTAATGGTTTTTGGTATATGAAAAAAGGTAAGGCTATCTATATAACAGGTATGCATTACTTATATATGATGTGGTGGTCTATAGACATAGGTTATCCAAGATATAGAACTCCTGATTTAGAATATTTCTACTTTTTACAATACTGCATAGAAGACCCTGATTGTATGGGTATGCTTGAAATAACTAAACGTAGGTTTGGTAAAACTTTTAGGGCAGGGCTATTTGTTACAGAGTATACATCAAGAACAAAAATGACAAATGGAACTGTTCAGTCAAAGACTGGCGCAGATTCAAAGAAAGTTTTTTCAAAAGCCATAGTAAATCCATTCAGAAGATTGCCTAAGTTTTTTAGACCAGAATACGATATGTCCTTAGGCGTAAATCCTAAAACAGAAATAAGGTTTGAAAAAACAAACGTAAGAGGTAAAAAAGCTAACGATAATGTAGACAAAGATGAATTAGGTTCTACAATAATACATTATAATGCAGATGCATTAGCCCAAGATGGACAAAAAGTACATAGAGGTGCTCAAGACGAATGGGCAAAAACTGTAGAATGTGATATATATGAAAGGCATGAAGTAATGCGTTATTGCGTGGTAGATGATGAAGGTAATATAATTGGTAAATTATTATATACTTCTACGGTAGAAAAGTTAGAGAGTGAAAATAAAGGGGTTCAGGATGGTGCAAAAAAACTTTGGGAAGACAGTAATCAGGCTAAGAGAGGTGAAAATGGAAGGACATCAAGCGGTCTATATAGATTTTTTATGACTGCTCGCAGGTCTAAGAATTTTGATATTTACGGAGATCCTGATGAAGAAAAAACACTTAAAGAAATACTTCAAGATAGGGATAGTGTAAAAAATAATGCACATGCTTTATTTGCACGTATTAGAAAAGAGCCATTGACTATTGAAGAAGCATTTAGTATAGATGCAGATAGTTGTATTTTTAATTCTTTTAATATTGCAATTCAGGAAAAAAGCCTTGAATTAAATCCTGTAATTAAAAGAGATATTTGGTTTTATAGAGACGAGGATACACAAAAAATAAAATGGAGAGATATAATACCTAAAGAAAAAGATTTTCATTGGCGAGTTACACCCGATTTTCCATTAAATAATTTTGAATCAAATAAATTTAAAATTATAGGTAGCTTAAAATCACCTATACGTCAAGAATTTGGAGCAATAGCAATAGATGGATATTCAAATAGCCAGGGGGGACAAAAATGGGGTTCAAGAGCATCAGCATGGGCAGGTGTAAGGAGTAGAGACGGTAAAAGAAAAAGAGTGTTTGGGCATTTATATGGCAGACCTAACGAAAAAGATTTGCTGCATGAACAGGTATTGCTTTGCTCGGAGTACCTTAGTTTTGAGGCATTTTATGAACATAATAGTGATGATTATTTTAGCTATTTTAAGTTAAGGGGAAGATTGCTTTATTTAGGGATTTATCCAAAAATATTAATTGATCCGGTTAAGTTAGAAGAAACAATAAGGCATAGGGGTGTTCCAACAACTCCATATAGTTTAACGAAACAAGCTGATTTGGGAGTATCTTATGTTGAAACAGATTATGATCAAATAGATTATGAAAACTTATTGGAAGATTTTAAATCCTTTGACCCAGATGATAGAACCAAGTCGGATACTACCGTATCATTCCTTATATGGAACGCAATTGTGAGCGAACCTATAGTTAAGCCGCCACCACAAAAAACACCACTTATAAAGGTGTATCCTAATCCTCAATATGAACGATTAAATTGAAAAATTTATTTGGTAATGTAAAAAATATCTATATTTGACGAAAATATGGTATTGGTATCGCTTTAAATTCAGTATCTTGCAACAGATAATTGAAGTAAAATGTTAATTAGCGATCTTACCCTTCTGCTTTAAATGTCAGACGAAAACGAAATATTAGGGGAAACAGGTAATATGGGAACATTGAAAAATTTCCAGATTTCCGACATTTCCATCAAAGATAAATCCTCAAAAGAATACGGACACAAGATTTCAGAAATGATTTCGGGTACTGTATATGCAGGTCTTGGTGGTTATTATTTCAACCGTAATGCAAGATTTTCAAAGAACAGAAATTATGCTAACGGTAAGTTAGATGTTAAAGCTATGTTTTCCGATAGGCTTGAATTTGACGGTAAACAAAATTATGCAAATCTTGGGTGGGAGCCTGTGCAGATTGTAAATCGTATTGTCTCAGGTCTTGTAGGACGCTGGATGGGTCGCAATGAAAAGATAAGCATAGACGCAACAGATACTATATCGGTTAAACAAAAGAATGAAGAATTTGAAGAACTTGAATTTTGGATTACGAACCGTGAGAAAATGGAAGCCCTGCAACAGGCATCAGGAGTAAAGGTAATGCCAGACAATATCCCTGCCGATATTGATGAATTGATGTTATGGCAAAGCCAATTTCAAAGACTACCCGAAGAAATACTTACCGAACTTGGGGTAAACGATGTTTTAAAATTAACAGGGTGGTTTGATATTTTAAAAGAAAAAATGCTGCATGATTCAGCAGAAGCAGGGCTTGTAGGAACTTATACATGGATGGGTAAAGACGGAACTATACACCCTGATTATTGCAGACCGGAAAATATGATTTACTCATATTCTGAATATCCAGATTTCAGAGATACATCATGGCGTGGCGTTGCACCTTCAATGAAGATTAGTGAGATAAGGAAAAGATACGGCGTAGAATTTGGTGGTAAACTAAAGGAAGAAGATTTATGGGAGATTGCAGCTACATCAAAAAATTATGAGTTACAGGATAACCTTACATGGCTCGATCAGTGGTCTAACGCTTATATGCGCCCATACGATGAATGGAACGTAAACTCAATACAATTTGAATTAAAGACCGTTGATAGTGAAAAATGGACTTCAACAACAACCAAAGGTACAGGAAGCACGATACTTGAAAAAGGATTACCCAAGACGGCAAGCGGCAACATACGAAAGAAACCACAGGATAATCAGGAAGTCATTGAAGATACCAACATAAATATTTATCGTGGCGTATATCTTCCACAATCAAAAAAACTTCTTGAATGGGGACTGAAGAAAAACATGATCCGCCCACAAGACCCTAAAGAAATTGGTAACGCAGAATTTTCATACTCGTTTTATATGTACCAAAACTATAAAATGAGAAACATAGCTATACCCGAAAAGATTGAGCAGCCTGTAAATGGTATGCTTTTGTCGTTGCTTAAAATTGAACAGGTAGTAGCTAAGTCAAGACCGCCAGGGGCAATGATAAATTGGCAGGCACTACAAAATATTGACTTCGGACTTGGCGATAAACAAAATAAAGAAATAGACTTAAAGAAGTTCTTTGACCAGACAGGAGATGTTTATTATAATAGTGTAGATGCAGAAGGAAAGCCGATAGGCATACCCATTACAGAAATTCCAAATACAGGATTTTTACCTGCTATACAAGGATGGGTACAAACGTATCAATTCCATTATCAGACGCTAAGAGATCAGTTAGGCGAAGATCCAAATTTAATTTCACAAGCCCTTCAGCCAAGAGTTACACAAGGTAACGTAGATACTTCCATGAAAGCTGCCGAAAGCGCAACAGACTATGTTTATGATGCTTTCCTTTATGTTATAGAAGATACGGCAAAGAAGATTACTTGCTTATTGCAGGATTCAGTTCAATACGGTGCAAAAGTTTACAGGCACTTGCTAAAAGAGCAGGATGTTGAAGGTCGCATATTTAATGCGGTAGCGAAAATGTTACCTACCGAACAAGAAATTGCAGCCCTTGACGCACGAATGAATGTAATGATTCAGAACCAACCTGATTCAATAATGTACATTGACACATCGAAGATTCTTCGTATAGCCAAGCAGGATATTAAACTGGCCGAAGAATATTACCGTCAGTCAATGAAGAAAATGCTTCAATCACAGCAGGCACAGGCGCAGCAAAATCAGCAGGCTACTTTTCAGGCGCAGCAAGCATCAGCACAGCAAAAATCAGAAGCAGATTTAGTTAACTTAAAAGCAGAATTAAAAGCTAAAGGAGATGCCGATAAGGAAGCAAGCAATACGAAGATGAAGGAAATTGTATTAAGTGGTGTATTCGATATTATGGCAAAAGGGTTGGAAGTAAAACCTGAATGGATGCCAGTAGTTGATGACCTGATACATAATATTGCATTGCCGTTAGTAACAGAAAATATTGAACACACAAATAATTTAGGTTCTGCCATTGACCAACAAAATCAACAAAATCAGCAGATGCAGCAAGATCAGGGCGACCAACAAACTCAACCACAACCACAACCACAACAAATGCAGGCAGCATAAAAAATAAAAATATGGCAACAGTAACGAACACAATTTATTCAGCAGCATTAAGGGGACAGTCTGTTAGAGTAACAGCGTCATCAATAGAAGCAATTAGCAAACTACCTTATATAACCTATAATCAAAAAGCAACAGTAGGTTCAACAAGCAAAACTGGTTATGTAGATTCTATTGATATATATGGTATGTCTTTTCAGGTCATGCCCGCTAACCCTGATCTGCGTTTTGATTCAGGCAATGGTATTTTAAATAGTGGTGAAGTAATAACTTTAGTATAACGTAAAAATAAAAACAATGTTAAGTAATCTGATTGATGCCACAACGCCTTTCAATGCAAATGGTGTATATGTTTTCGATATGGGTGGATGGGATTATTGCGTAATTCAAATTATTGGGCCAGCAGCAGCAGTATCATTTTTAGGGAGTAATGACGGAGGTGCTATCACAGGTTCAACAAATGGTAATCCAGTATCAGCGACAAATTTTACAGCGATACAATTTACCAATATCGGTACAGGCAGCGCAGTAACGTCATCAGCAACAGCCGGAATGTTTCAATTCAATCATCAAACTAAATACATTCAGCTATCGGGAACGACAGCCGGTAAAGTATTAATATATCTACAATCAATCAATTAAATAATATACTATGGCCGACACACAGACATTAGAAGTTGACTCATTTGACGGATTAGATGCGCCGCCGGAAGAAAAGAAGCCTTCGATAATTGATGAAAAGAAGCCGCCTATTGAAACGAAGGTAGAAACACCTATCGTGGATAAAAAGCCTGATGCACCGAAAGACCCAGATGAAGATGAAATATTAGATGCCAACGAATATCTAAAAAAAGAATTGGGTTATGACGATTGGGATACGGCTAAAAAAGAAATTGATGGGCTAAAAAAGAAAGCATCCGAACCGGCACCATTTAAATATGCAGATGAAGTAAGTGAAAAAATTCACAAGGCTTTGCTTGAAGGAAAGACCGATCCACTTTATGAATATCTTGATACAAAGTCTAAGATAGGGAAACTTGTCACTGGTGAGGTTACTGAAAAAAATGCACCTGATATTATAAAGGCTGCAATGAAAGTAAAGTTTAAAGAAAGCAACCTTACCGATGAAGAAATAAACAGGAAGTTCAATAAGCAGTTTTCCATTTCAAAAGAACCTGTGCAGACGTTAGAAGAAACAAGTGTGGAGTTTGATGCAAGGAAAGAAGAGTGGAAAGAGCAGGTGGAAGGGATTAAATCAGATATGATTATGGAGGCAAAAGTCACCCGTCCAGACCTTGCAAAATTAATTACAGAATTAAAGTTACCCGAAATAGCAGCACCACAACTTATTCAAAAAGAGCCTACACCTGAAGAACAGGAACTCTCAAAAAAGAATATGGAAGTGTTTATGCTTAATGCAAAATCGGATATAGATAAGTTTGACGGATTTACTGTGGATTACGTTGACCCTAAAGATAAGGATGTCAATATTAAATCCACGTACACTCTTTCAAATGATGAAAAAGCAGGCGTACTCGCAAAGATTCAATTACTTGCCGAAGGGAATTACAACAGTAACGTATTATTTGCCGAAAGATGGGTGAATAAAGACGAAACTTTCAATTTCCAGCAAATGGCTAAAGACTTAGCCATCCTTGAAACTTACGATAAATCGGCTCAAAAGTTTGTTGGTGATGCCGTAAACAAAGCCAGAAAACAATTCATCAAAGAAAAGAAAAATACAGACTTATCAAATGATGGAGCAGGTAACTTAGTACAGTTGGAAGATAAAACAGAGCATCAAAAAATGGAAGATGCAATCTGGAATTAAATGATTATTAAAAATTAAAAATTAAACAAAATGGCCGGAATACCGACAGCAAATATTTTGCAACCTGGCGTAATTAGTGCCAGCAATGCAACGAGGGCCTTAGTATCGCAATTACAGTTACTAAAGCCTTCATATTACAAAAGATTCACCGAAATTTATGGTGATGAATTATTTACCCAATGGCTTTCAACCTATGGCGGGATGGAAGTAACGATAAACAGGCTTTTTAACTGGTATCAAAACAGGGGTAAGTTGATGCCCGGAATCACTATTACAGGTGGTACACAGACTTCAACAACAGGTTCTACAATTACATTAACCCTTGCAGCAGGCGACCACTATAATTCAGGTACTCAAACACCTTTAAGAGTAGGGGAAACATTGCGTGGTGCGAAGGACAACATTGAGTGGGAAATATTAACTATCCCCGTTACTACCGCTTACGCATTTCAATTTACTGCACGTCCTAAGAAGGCAACAACTACCGCTTCCATAGCATCAGGAGATATTATGATTTTCGGTGGTCAAATGGACGCAGGTGAAGCATCAAGCGATATTAACCCGTTGATAGCACTCGATCAGGCAATGAGCAATACCACAACGGAAATGAGAGATACTTGGGCAGCAACCGATCGCGCTGAAATGACCGCAGTTTGGTATGATTCAGGTGTTACAGGCAGTGAGCCAGCAGGTGGTGGACAGGCAGGTACTTCATACTTTACCTACAAAGGATTGGTTTATACCAACAAAAGGTATCTTAACAACTGTGAAAACAAGTTGATGAAAGGTGATGTTGTTACCAATACCGGATTAAATTCATCTACTACCGTAGGTACACAAGGTTTTATACCGCAGGTACTTCAGTACGGAGAAACAGTAGGATATACTACCATTGATATTCCAAAACTACACGAAATTACAAGGGTTATGGACGTTAACGGATGCGCTATTGACAATATGTGGATGATGGATATTTTTCAAAGACAGTCTTTCAGCGATGGTATCTTCCAACAGTTTCCAGCAGGTGCATGGGTATGGGGTAAGAATGAAAAATCCGAAGATGCCGCTATTGCTTATGGCGTACAAACCATGAAGATTGATGGTTATATGTTCAGGGCAAAGAAGCAGGCAAGGTTGTTTAATACAGAGGTTTCAACAGGTAAAACACCCGATGTGGATTACTTCAGGAACTTCGGTATCATTTGTCCGTTTGGTGAAGTACCCGATTCAAGAGATTCAGCAAAGGTTTATAAAAACATAACCGTTATGACTGAAAATCCTGTGGGCGGTGGTACTACCGGAAATGGTATTCGAGTATGGCAACACGGTGGTGCTTCTAAAAACCCAACCGATGGAACAATGATTGACTACGTTAGTATGATACGATATGCCGGAATTCGCGTCTGCGCGGCTAATATGTTCGTAATCGTTCAAGCAGGTTCATAAAGTTGATAATGAGCAAGTTACGAAGAAAAAAAGCGTAACTTGCTTTCTTTAAAAATATGGGTGTAATATATAAAATAACAAATCCTAATGGTCGCATATACGTAGGAAAAACGATTAATTTAAAAGAAAGGATTTCTTGCTATGTTAATGGTTGTACTAAGCAGCAACCAATTATTCATAGGTCTATTGCAAAATATGGGTGGAAAAATCACAAATTTGAAATTCTATTTGAAATGGAAGATACTTTATTAAATGATATGGAAATGGTTATGATAAAAAAGTATAATTCATTTCATGGGAACAATAAAATGGGTATGAATCTTACACTTGGCGGGGAGGGTATATCAGGGTTTAAGCATAGGAAGGAATCAATAGAAAAAATGTCAATAAATAGTAGCGGTAAAAAGCATACTGAAGAAACAAAGAAAAAGATATCCAAAGCTGGTATAGGTAGAGTATTTTCGATAGAAACAAGATTAAAAAATAGTTTAAGACAAATTGGAGAGAAAAATCATCGTTATGGCAAGGGTATCCCAGTTGTCTTATACGATATGCAAGGGAAGTTTATAGGAGAATTTATAAATCTTAAAAGCGCAGCAAAAGTAATTGGGTGTTTTAGAACAAGTATAAGTGCTGTATGTAAAGGAAAAGAGAAATCAATAAAAGGGTTCATTTGCAGATATAAAACAGCAGGGTATGAGCATCAATTAGATTTAAGTAATTATTATTTACGCAAACAAAAATTAAAAAAAGTATCTTAAACAATTAAAATAAAACAACCCTATTTATTGTAGGGGGCCTTAGTTCCTTAAACTGTAATCAATAAAAATAAATCAAAATGGCAAAAGGTGTATCAAGTCCCATAACGTCATCAGACCTTGCTTTTGCAAGAGACGGGGAAAAAAAAGAAGTGGTCGCATTTGAAACAGATGTGATGGAAACAGGCAACTGGGCAACAAATGATGTCCCGAAGTCAGAAGAAAAATTTGTGATATTCAAATTAGTTGATAACACAAAACAAGGAGGCGTACATATTCATGGTGTAGATGATGTAGTGAATCCAAAGACAGGTGGTGTAGAAAGGATAAGATGCTTACTTGGTGTTGAATCAATATGGATGAAAGACCAGAAAGATTTAACCCCTGAGTATGTAAGGCAGAATCAAAGGACATTTACGTTTTATCGTGGAGCAAAGATATTAAGGATACCCGAAACCGATAAATCGGCATTAGAATTTCTAACGATAACCAATCATAACATTGGGAATCCTAAAAGAAAGACAGGAAGCAGATTTGAGTTTTATGAGTATAACCCGATGAAGCAGCAGGAGGAAGCACTTAAAAAAGAAATGCTTGAAATTGAAATGGCTATACAAGCATCAAAGGAACCCGTTGAAAGTATGCGTAAACACGCAAATTATCTGGGCATACAAGCCTTCGATGAATTTGGAATACCAAAGAGTGATGACGGTATGCGCAAGGAATATATCATAACGGCAAAGCGTAATTCTGAAAGGTTTCAAAAAACACTAAATTCAAAAGAAGTAGAAGTATCATATTTATTAAAGAAAGCAATATCTGAAAATCTAATTGATCTTGGAGGTCATAGTGGTAATGTAACATGGGGAGCAGGAGGATTTATAGCAAGTATTCCAGAAGGAAGGAATACACATGAATACCTTGTTACTCTTGCCCTTGACACTACTTCCAGTGATGGAAGAAAGTTTTTAGAAAGGTTGCAGAGTTTGGCAAGTAAAAAATAAAAGGAGGTAAAGGTGGATGTAAATTCGATGTACAAGTTGGAGGCTTATATAATAAACAAGAACCAACAAGGATATTTGCCACCTGATAAATTCAACCTTATTAATAATCAAGGCCAAAGAAGCTATATCGCATATCTCTTAGGGGATTTTCAGACATATATGCCAGGGAGGCCAGTAGCTAAAGTTGAATTGGGGGAAAATTCCATAGTACGTCAAAGGCTTTCGCCAGTTATTTATGGATACATTTTAAATATTGACGTTAACGGAAATTCCCCCTACCCTGGCGATTATCTTCAGACAGATGCCATGTGGTCATTATATGGATATGATAGGATAGCTTACGTTCCACAGGAAAAATGGTATTCATCTTACAATAGTGTCATAGACCCAGTTGCAACAAATCCTATCTACTTAATTAAAGATACAGGATTCCAATTTGCACCCGAAAATACAGGGCAGGCAAAGTTGAGTTACGTTAGAAATCCACCTGATATTATTTGGGGATATACTACTGACGGTAACGGTAGACCTGTTTATAATCCTGCAACAAGTCAAGACCCAATTTGGGATAACCTTGCTATATTCGAGATCATTTGCCGTTCGCTCAGAATGGTGGGAGTTAACCTGCAATCGCAGGTGGTATCACAATTCGCTGATGAAATAAAAAATTCTGGTCAATAATATGCAACGAATCGTTTTCATAGAAAGAACTTTAAGACAGATATACGGAAATCAACCTTCGCAGGATTCAGCTATTACGGTAAACCTTGTTAATTCATGGCTTCAAGATGCGATAGGACTTGCAGTAAAAGCAAATTATAAGGATTCTATTTCCTTAGATGGCATTGCTTATATAAATGACGGTTTTTATACAACCTTCAAAGGATTGACATTAAAGAAAGATGAAACATTCCTTTATAAGATTATACTTCCTGATGTACCTATGGGACTTGGACGTAATGAAGGTAATGGTACTTTGCTTTTAAAAGATTCGGCAGGTAATTTATCATATCCCATAATTTGGCTTGACCAGAATCAAAAAGGATATTCAAGAAGTATGAGGCAGATACCGAATAAATTACTTGGCTATCAGGAAGGCGGTAATGCGTATATTTTAACTACACTTGTCCTTGACAGTTATACTGCTAATTATACAATGGTAAGTGGTGGTGATAGCACGAATTTGAATAGTGAGTTAAATGTTCCGGCAGATTATTTTCCTATTATGGTACAGTATATTGAGCAACAATTATTAGTAGAACAATCCAGACCAAGAGACATAGCCAATGAAGGCGTGGATTTGGGTAATAAATCGTAAAGAATGGCAACAGAAGTTCCAATGATGGGTTTTCTAAAAGCTGCAAAAGGGGTAAAGCCCGAAGAAAAAAAGAAAGGTTTAGGGCCTATTTCTACCTTCATGGAAGAAAATTATAAACACTTTAATGCAGCTACCGTATTGGCTTCAGCTAAAGCGTATAAGAAATTAATTGATGAAGGGGGTAAGATGATGATTTCTATTGCTGGTGCTATGAGTACAGGGGAAATAGGTATTTCACTCGCAGAGATGATTCGTCAGGGGTGTGTTCATGCAATTTCTTGCACAGGAGCAAACTTAGAAGAAGATGTTTTTAATCTTATCGCTCATAGTCATTATGTGATGATACCGAATTATAAAGACTTAACACCAGAAGATGAAAAAAAATTATTTGAGAAACATTTAAATAGAGTAACGGATACTTGTATTCCAGAAAAAAAGGCAATGGCTGTAATTGAGAAACTAATGTTTAAGTTATGGAAGAAAGCTGAAGATGAAGGCAAATCATACTTCGCTCATGAGTACCTATATCAGCTTTTATTAAGTGGGGATTTGAAAGATAAATACGAAATTGATCCGAAGAATAGTTGGATGCTGGCGGCAGCCGAAAAAAATATACCTATCGTTGTCCCTGCTTGGGAAGATAGTTCACTTGGAAATATTTTTGCTTCAGAAGTAGTAGATGAAAGGTTGAAATCTTCTACTATAAAAAATGGTATTGAAGCTATGGTATGGCTAACTAAATTATATCCTAAATTATCAAAAGGCAAAGGGATAGGATTTTTTCAAATTGGGGGAGGATGTGCGGGAGACTTTGCAATATGTGTTGTTCCGCTTTTAAAATTAGATTTAAAGAAACCTGAAACACCGTTTTGGAGCTACTTTTCGCAAATAAGTGATTCAACAACTTCTTATGGTTCTTATAGTGGTGCAGTACCAAACGAAAAATTGACATGGGCAAAAATTGATGTAGAAACACCACAATTTATGATAGAATCAGACGCGGCTATTGTATGTCCATTAATATTTTCGTATGTTCTTGGCAGATGAAAATATTGTGGTTAAATATAAAACATATTGTATTAAGTAAATGGATTAGATATTTTTTAAAAAGGAAAAAGTTTAATATAGTAAAGTATCTTTTAAATAAAAAAAAAGAGTTAGCAAAGCCAATGAGAGATTTTTATAAAAATGTAAATGGCAGAGAAGTGACAGAGATAGGCTATGACCCCGAACGAAAAATTGCTCATATTCATTTTAATCACATGAATGGAGGTAAAACGGTTAAATATTATGAAGTTGAAGAAAGTGAATATAAATTAGTTTATGATTCTGTTAATATCGCGGAAACGGCAGATCAGATATTTAAAGAAAAAAAACAAAATCACGCCTTAACAGGATAACAATGATAAAACCAATAAAAAATTACATTTTATTCAAACCATTTGTAGGGGATGCTATAAGTGAGGGTGGTATCATAGTACCTGAATTTGTCGTAGGAGAATCTGATAAAGGGATAATTGTTGCTTGTGGTAATGGCACTAAATCAAGACCAATGAAGCTGAAAGAAAATACAGTAGGGTTTAGGGTTCACCTATGGGGAGAACCTGTGGAAATAGGAGGTGAGCGTTTTTATATTATGGAAGATCAGGCTATAATAGCTTTAAATTAAAATACAATGGCAGAACATAACGGGTATATATCTATTGATTCTGTAATTACAGATTACCTTACTGAAAGTGAGCAGAGTGAAAAGAAATATTTTAAGCTGTGGCATAGTGCGTTTCGTGGTATGGATGATATGGGACTTGATTTTTTTTATGAAATACAATCATACAAACTTCCAATAAATCCAAACATTACCGTTAATGTTCCTGCGAACTGCTTAAATGTAATCAAAGCAGGTGTTTTAAATGGGCGTGGTGAAGTGATACCGTTAAACTCAAACAGTAAGCTAACAACATACGCAGACCTTTTGCCTAACAGGAAAGCAAAAACTATTGACAACACAATATTTAATTGGGATATTACCTGCAATGGCGGTTGGTATTATAATTATTGGGCAGATGGAACTTATACAAACCTGTTTGGACTTCCAAGTGGTGCGCCTTTTATCGGTAGCTATAAGTATGATCGTCAGAATAATATCATACTTCTTAATGAAGATTTTCAGTTTCCTTATCTTATCGTTGAATGTTTGGTAAGCCCCGTTGAAGGACAGGATTATTATATACCTATTCAATTCAGGGAAGCATTAATAGCGTTTCTTGCATGGACAGATATACGCAATATTCCTTCTTCAAGGCGTGGTAATTTGGGGGATAAAAGAGATCGTAGGCACGAATATTTTGAGCAAAGAAGATTGGGTATTGCAAGGTATTCGCCTTTCTCAATAGAAAAGGCTTATCAGGCATCACAGGAACAAACAAGGTTAACAATAAAGACATGAGTTTAAGTGCAAGGCTAAATCAGGGTTATCTTTCTATTTACGGTACTATAAGCCTTACAGGTATATCTTCGGGTACGCCCAATCCTATTTATCAATTTGGCTTGATAGATCAAAAATGGGATTCACAGCCAGGGACAACATCAGTAGGAGAAACGGTAATGTTTAAGACTTCAGATTCTCTTGCAGTAATATATCAGGGTACGCAGTATTTATTGATACCAGAAGAAAAAATAATATTAATCGAACAAATAGGCGGTAAATGATTGAAGCAAAAGAAAATTGGGACGGTGGATTAAACCTTGACGACAGTTTACAGGTAATACCAAAGAACGCCTATATTGATGCGCTTAATATCACCCGTAATGCAGTTACAGGGTCACAAGGGAAATTAATTACAAATGTAGTTGGTAATCGTCAAGTACCCTATACTTATCATTCAGGAGGAACGGCAGTAACTATTGGAAGCTATGGTGTAGAAATAAGAAATACCGTTATTGAATTTGCTTACCATACAGCAGGGTATCATTCTATTATTCAATATAACAATGCCACACGCACAAGGACTAAAATATTTGAAAATCTTACAGATAGTAACGGTGTAGATGTTCTTGGATTTACACTTACAGGTAAGATAACTTCAATAAATGTTTATGTAAGGGATGATGGTGGTGATCTTTTATTTTGGATAGATTCACTTGGGAGACCTTCAGGTATTGATATTTCAAAGTTTCAGTCAGGAGTTTATATCCCCGTTACAAGGCCATTGCTTAATAAGATTAAGATGCCGCCACTTGCTCCACCACAAGCCATCTATGCAAATGATTCAAGTACTTCGACAAATAATCTTACCAATAAATTTTTCAGATTCTTTTATCGTTGGGTTTATGATGATTATGAAACAAGTGTATTCAGTCCTATAAGTGCAGTACCTATACCTGTTAATATTTTAAACCAAGTTTATACAGGTGTCCTAAGCAATAATAATCTAATAAATGTATCGCTTTTATCAGGTGGTGTAAATGTGAAAAAAGTTGAACTTGGTATGCAGTATGCCAATAGTACTGATAGTTGGTCTGCTGCTTTTAGTGTTTCTACAATATCAATGGACACTATTGCCATAAATATAAATACTGTATCAAGTGATTTAGGCGGTGGGGTAGGACAATCTATTTCAACATTTTCAGGAGTGCCGACAGTAGGAACGGTAATAAATATGAACTTATATAACCTGCCAAGTACAGAAACACTCTTTGCAACATATACCGTTCAGCAAGGGGACACAATGCAAACGGTAATTACAGGTCTTGAACAGAGTATTGCAAGTCTTGGAATTGTACTTGTTACATCAACAGTTCAATGGACTTCATTTACCTATACATATAGCAACGTTGTTTACGCCTTTGACAGGACACAGGTTATCGTTGGTGCTAACGTGGCTAACACACCTTTTAATTTCGCTTTTTATAATGACGCAGTATATCCTACAATTGACCCTTCAGAAGTAGTACAGCTTTTTGATTATGTTCCCGATCAGGCACTCGCACAAGGTATGCCTGATGGTAATGTACTTACATATGGCGGTATTACAGAAGGCTATGATAAGAACACCGTTGAAAAGGCAGTTATTACTTTCAATACTACTCCTGCCGGTACAGGTGGTGGTCAAGGGTCATTATCAGTAAGCATAGGGGCTATAATTTTCGGCCCCACATTTGCATTGTGTCCTGCAACATTTACAGGTATTCCAGCCATAGGGACAGTAATAACACTTCAGATAAGAAGAAGGTCTGACGGGGTTCTCATAACTGGAGGTACTTATACGACTGTTGATAATACCATAAATAGTATTTTAAGCAACTTTACAACAACTGCACCAAATACATACGTTTCAGGGCATAATACAACAACAATATCATTTGCACTTGACAGAAGCACTTACGAAGCACTTGTGGGTTCAAGTAATTGGATAACATTTACCATTACCCCACCGTCAACAACACTTAATTCAAATGTTCTTCCTACGTGGCGTTGGAACAGTCAAAGAAACATAGCAAGGGCATACTTCGATCAGAACGGTAAAACAAACGGAATCCTTTATACAGATAAGGTTGTGTTCCCTGATTATTCCGAAGGTACTGCACCTTATTATACACCAAACATAGACTACATAGATTATAAGATTTATGACGTACCCCCGATATGGGCGTATAGTATGGACTTTTATTTTACAAAGAACAATGATCTGTATAAATGGTGGCAATCCGATTCTGTTCAGGTAGATACCAACTATATTTATTTGGAAGTAACAAGTTTAATAACCAATGCAGCACAAAATCCAACAACAGCAATAGTTTGCAGCTATTCATTTACAGCAGGAGATAGACTTCGGTTAATAAGGGACGTTAACTCAAATCTTTTTTATAATGGGTACGATATTGCCGTAGAAGGATTGGTTGTTACACCCACAATTAATGGAGTAGTACAGCCAACGGGATCGCAGTTTATAAAGATAAAATTTGTATTGCCATTTATAGGCACTATAAATACTGCCCATAATTACGTTTTTGAACTTTATACACCTACACAACAGATTGCAAATACACAAAATCAGGTGTATTATGAGTTCGCAAGGCAGTACCCTATACTAAATCCAGGCACTCCACAGAGAAGCCATGCAGGTCAATTATCAGACCAGATATTAGGTATTTCACCAGCCGAATATCATTTTAATCAGGGTGATGCTTACTTCAGGCTTCGGACGATAACAATAGATTCACTTGGATCTTACAAATCCTTCTATGTCATTGATGCAAATATTGTAGATAAATATATTAGTGCAGTAAGTTCCGTTGATGGCAGGGCAAATCTTATAGACCCCAATGCAAGGCAACAGTTCTTTGGTGCTACCATAAGATTTTCAGAAAGCTATCAGGCAAATACAAGTATTAATGGGTTAAACAGGTTTTATTACAATAATCTTATGGACTTAGATTATAGTTATGGAAATATAACAGCTTTCAGGGTAAGAGACAGGTATATGAAGGCTTTTCAGCAATTAAAAGTAGGTACAATACCACTTTACAGCCAGCTTACTAAAGACCCAAGTGGAAATAATGCGCTAATAGTTTCGGATAAGTTATTAAACCCTGTTCAATACAGGATAGGTAATTTTGGTCTTACACAAGCTACCAGCCTTGCATCTTGGCACTTTGCAGACTATGGTTGTGATGGCCCTAAAGGAGTTATTTGGAGAGATAGTGATGATGGTATTTTACCAATATCAGTTCTGTATAAAGTTAATTCATGGGCGCTCGAAAATCTTCCTTTAAGAACAGGTACTCATTATATTTATGGTGCTATTGACCCAAAACTTAATCAGTATATTTTAGCCCTTGAAGCTGCCGGAAGTTCTCCTGCTTATACGTTAAACTTTTCTGAAGATACAAATTCATTTGAAAGCCCATTAAGCTATAACCCTGAAAATATGGTTGTACTTGGCAACTTGCTTATAACTTTTAAAAATGGTCAGTTATATACTCACGATAGTGCAGTGTATAATAATTTCTATGGTGTTCAGTATTCAAGTTCAATAACGATGGTCTTTAATGAATTTCCGTTATCAAGGAAATCTTATCAAACGATTCAGGAGATAGCAAGTGCTATTTGGTATTGCCCAGAAATAAAGACTTCTCTTTTAAGTTATGGCGTTACATTTCAGGAATCAAATCTTGTAACATCTGATTTTGAAGTGCTTGAAGGTGGGTATAATGCTTCTTTTTATTATGATATAAATTCAATAGGAGGACTTATAAATGGTGATTCATTAAAAGGGTTTAATATACAGGTAAAGTTTCAGATTGATAATCCCGTTAATTTGGTAACTTTAGCCTTATGTTCAATTCTCGTAATTGACTCACCCTTAAATCAAAAGTGATAGTTACTTAAAATTAAATTATATGGCAAATTTAGGAGCAGGGTTAATCGGAGGAACAGCACAAACACTTCTTGGCATAGGGCAGATGATATTCAGCCATAAAGGCAGGGATGAAAGAGACCTGCAAAACTATGCCAACACTATAAAGCCTAATCAGAGCATTATGGATTATTATAATAAGGCTTTGGCTAAGTATAACCCTAATGCGTATGCGAGTTCAGAGTACCAAAATAGTATAAAACAAAATCAGCAAAATCAGGCTACCTCACTTGCCGCAGCAAATAGCAGACACGCAGGCGTTGGAGTTATTGGAGGTATTGCAGCAGGAACGGCTAATCAAGATGCTTCAGCAGCAGGACAGGCAGAAGCAGCGCAAAGGCAAAACTTTGGTCAACTTGGACAAGCAACAAATATGTCAACATCAGACACGAACAGGATTCAGGAATTGCAGTTTAATTTAAGGGCGCAAAAGGCAGCAGCAGCAGGAGCAGGGCAAGCAGCAGGAGCGCAAAATATTTCAGGGGGTTTGCAAAGTGGAAGCAACCTGCTTATGGCACAAAAGATTTATGGCGGCGGTACAGGCAATCAAGGTTGGGTTTAAAATAATAAAGTAATGGCATTTAATATCCCTTCAGGTTTATATCATGGTGCAGGACAGGTTGTTTTAAATACTCAACCATCTGTAAACTTTGCTGCACAATTAATGGCAAAGCAGCAGGCTAAAATGGATTCCCTGAATCAATATTATGGCAAGACGCAACAGAACCTTTTAGAGAAAGAAAATAAGATGCGTCCACAAGATGTTACAGATCCTGATAACCCAAACAGGGGATGGATGCAGGATTTTAACTCATTACAATCAAATTATCTAAAAAATAGGCAGGCTATCCTTCAACCACGTTCACCACAGGATTATCAAACAAAAGCAGCGTATGAAAGTCATTATAATCAGCTAATGAGTAATGCAGCTAAATCAGTAAATTTACAAGGTGAAACAAATAAACTCGTTAATAAAATAACCTTTAGTGGGGGAAAATATGTGCCAACAGATAATGACCACATGGTTCTTGACACTTATGAAAAAAGTATTTATAATCCTGATAGAACCATTGATAGACCAGACCCCGTAACGGGAGTTAAAGTAACAAAAGAACCTAATCTACAAACAGACCTTTCACTTGGATTGCCACCACTCGATTCAAAGTCTTTAGATCAGTTCAATAAAAATAATTCTACTGGCATAAAACAGGATATGACCTATGACCCAAAAACAATTCAGAAAGACCCTGCTACGGGTAAGCTGATAGTTAATGAACAATTTGGATATTCACCGGATAAAATAAAAGCAGCCGCAGACAGGGTTCCTGATAAACTTAATCCTTACACAAGAGAGGGGGCAGGATTTGAAAATATGCTAACACAAATACACCAAGACCCAACTTCAGAAGCGGTAAAAAGATATAATGATGCTTTTCAGTCAGTTTATGGTAAAACAGATAAAGACGGCAATCCAAATATAGTTGATACACCTTCTAAACTTGCTAAAGCAAATTTAATTTTAGATATGCAAAGTCAAGGTGGTGTCAGACAAAAAATGGTTACTGATTTACCTGCACAGCAACAATTCCAGTTGACTAAGATGGCTAAACAACAGGAATATAGGCAGGCTGATATACGGCTTTCAAGTAATCTTACAGAAGGCAGAGCAGACTATAACAGGGCACAAAATTCAGGTGAACAAGATCAGGTGTTAAATAACTTTTTCAATAAGGCCTATGACGCAGGAACAAATGATGTGAATGGAAAGCAAGTAAACAAGGTAACAGTTGATGGTACAGATTATCATGGAAAGGTTGTTGACTTACCACCTGCCGTTACTAATTCATTTGCAAAATTTGATAAGTACGATCCGGCTACTTTGAAACCTATATTTAAGCAACCATCGGCTATGTTTATGACCGATGATAAAAAATATGTAATCCCAATATTTGATGCCGGTACACAAACGCAAGACGGCAAAGGATATAATCTAACATCGGATTCAAAACCACACCTGATGCAAAATGCAAAGATGGCACTTGCAAAAGAATTATTACCAAAGAGCAAGACAGGAGCAGAAGTAACCAGTGAAGATGGTACACCTGCACCGGCGGCAGGAAATAAAAAATCATATAACCCTAAAACGGGAAAATTTGAATAATGGACGAGAAGCAGATACAGGCATTATATGATGCCATGAACAGTAAATTAAATTTGGGGTCTTACCAAGACTTCAAGGGTAAATTATTGTCAGATGATAATTTCAGAAAATCTTTCCATGACGAAGCATCACAGGATTTAAATTTAGGAGATTACAATTCATTTAGCAATAACTTAAAAAAAAAAGAAGGTGGCGTTTCTTCACAAAGCTCAAATACTTCTGCTCAAACTTCTTCCCCTACTCAATCACCATCACAATCGTCATCAAAAGAAGTAAGTAGCAATTTTACACCGAAGGATGCAGAAAATATATTAGATTCTCATAAAAATGTAGAATGGGTAAAAAGATTATTTGATCCTAATGCTCCAACGGTTAAAACAAACACTTTAAAAGGGATTAATCCTGAAACTAAAGTGCCTTATAGTAAATTAGGGGACGATGAACATTCTACTCATTTAATGTCAGATGATGGTAAAGGGTATGTTTTCCCTACGATAGTTATGAAACCAGGGAGTAAGACGTTAACTCATTTCGATACAGAGGATGATGCCGAAGCATACGCACGAAAAACAGGCACAGGTATTCAATTAACAAAAGAACAAGGAACGTGGTTTGCAGACAATGGTTATAAAACAGCACCGAACGTAAATAATTCAATAAATGCAAAAGGTACTGCCTATAATAACCCAAATTATCAAAGAAATGGACAATCACAATCACCAGAAGGCAGGAACCCATTTGATAATGCAACGGCTATTAATCAAGCACCTGCACCACAGGAAGATTATAGCACACAAAATCCTATTGACCTTGCAAAAAAATCTTCAGACCTATCTAAACAAACTATCCAGCAAGAGCAACCTGATGTTTCAGCAGGAGTAGGATTAGCACCTGTAGGTTCAGGATCAGTTACACAAATTCCAGACGAAAAAGCGCAAGGTGATTCACAAAAGATAGACCAATATTTAAAAGGTCAAGGTTATGACGTTTCTTTATTGAAACGTGCTGCAAATATGCCGGACGATTATTATACAGCACTCGGTTCAAGTAAGGATGATATGCTTAGTGAGATTAAAAGCAATCCTACAAAAGCACAAACAGATATTGCTTCTGCAAGTTGGCAGATACCACTTCAAAAAGAAATTCTTAAAGGCAGTAATCAAGATGATCTTTCTTCTTTTCAAGGTATCAGAAATGCTTTCAACGATCAAAATACAAATTATGCACAAAAAAGGCAGTTAGCACCACAGATGTTGCAGGCTATTAGGAAATATGCTCCTGATGCTTCAACAATGAAACAATGGATTTCTGATTTTACCGATTACGCTGCACCTGCATACGGAATGGCAGGCGATAATGACCCTGCAATACAAGGACAGAAAGGGCAATATCCAGGACTTAACGAAACACAAATTAGAGCATTAAACTTTCTTCAGGATACGCAGCCTGACGAAGCACAAAAATATAAAGCAGCATTAATAAATCCTTCATTAATAGCCAATGATTATGATGCTCAAACAGGCATGGAAGAAAAACAAAAGAGATTAGAAGAAATAGGGATTGGCATAAATGAAAAAGCTATTAAAAATAATGATTTAAGTAGGGGACAAGACCCAAATACTAAACAGGCATTATCAAACCTTCAAGACCAAAAAGACGGCTTATTATACAAATATCCAAAGGCTGGTATCAATGATGCAGAATCAATGGCACAGGAATATTTAGGTCAAAAAAATTCAGGACTAAATTGGCTTGCGTTAAAGAGTGGAGAAGCAACAGGAAATGCAGTAATGGGTATGTGGGATTTTATTTCAGAACCATTCAGGTCAGAAACCAACAGCAGAATACATCAATTACAGGCAGCAGGAGATTTAAGCAATACAGAACTTGAAACTAATCTTACACAAAAAAATCAACTTAATCAGACATTCCAACCAACCTTTAGCAAAGAACTTGGTACTTATATGAATAGCATAAAAAACAATGATAATCTTACATATAAAGAAAAGTCCGATGCTATCACAAAGGCATTAATGACAGACCCTTCACAATGGCAACGAACTCCAATAGAGGGCGGTAAAACGAATTTAGGTGTTACTTCAATGCTATATGGAACAGGTGGATTAGTGACTCAATTAGCACCATTTATAGCAGCAGAATCAGCAACAGGTGGTGGGGCAAGTTCTACATACGCAAGAAAATTTGCTTCTTCATTCGGCAGTATGATGGGTACTTCATTTGGTGAAGCCTATGCACAAGCATCTAAAGAAGGTTCTGGTAATCCATATTTTACAGCACTAACAAATACAGCTATTAATTCGGCTGCTATGGCAGGGGCGCAAACACCTGAAGCAATAAGAGATTTATTAAAAGGTACTAAAAGTCCTGTGGCGGATTTGGTAGATAAAATGACCGATGAACAAGTGTTAGGGGCATTAAGAAACGAACCTAAAACTATGGGTATTTTCAAAAAGACTTTAAATATAGGTCAGAAGGTTGCTCAATCAGCCGGTCAAGGCATACAAAGTGCAGCAAAGATTACCCCGTTTTTAACCGCAGGGAATATCGCCACCGATTATATTAACGGTCAATTAAAATCTCCCGAAGATTACGCAAAGCAAACGGCTATTGAAGCATTGAAATTTGGATTGATGGGTACTGCTTTGGGTACTATTGGTAAGATAGGAGAGCAACCAAATGAACTGAATAAGGCTGCAATATTTGAAGCTGCTAAAGACCCAGATAGCTTTTTAAATGCGTTAAGTCAGAAAGAGCAAAATGGCAGCATAAATCCAAAAGATGCAGAGCAGGTAAGAAATAATATTGATAATGCCCATACAGTACTTTCAACTGTTCCAATGGTAGATGGGAAAGGTAAACCGCTAAGTGAAAAAGACAGCCGGAACTTATTATTTCTAAAAATGCAGGAAAATGATTTGGAATCTAATATGAGCAAAGATATCCCAGATGCGCTTCAAAAGTCAATGCAGAAAAGACTTGCTGATACACAGGATAAAATAGATAAACTTTACAAAGGTACTTTAATTGATGAACCACAACCCAAAGCAGAAACTCAAACACCTAACGCCTCAGAGAAAGCGGGTACTTCAAATGAAGGAACTAATACGAATATCCAACCTGCAAAAGAAGTCTCACCTACTAAAGAAGGTATAGGTAGTGGAGTAGATGGAGAGTACGATAAAAACACTCCTGTCTATCATGGTACATTCGGAAAATTTGATAAGTTTGATGAAAGTAAATTAGGAATAAACACGGGTGCAGAGTCAGCGAAAGAAGGATTTTTTTTCGCTACAAATCCAAAAGTAGCTGAAGGATATGGTGGAAGCATTGCGTCACAGAATATGGATATGGAGCAAAGGGCAACACAGGCAGAAAAAACGATTGAAGATTTAACTGGCGATTCAAGACATAAGGCTGCTAATAAGTTAACGCAAGAAGCCTTATTTAATAGGGAATCAGGGTATTCTCCCGAAGTTAAAAAGAAAGTCCAAAAGGCTTTAAAAGTCATTAGTGACTATGATGATTTCGTTAATACGGCTTCGGATGAATATTTTACTCCTGAAAATACCTTATCCAAAAAGGCAGATTTAAAAAAAGTTTTTCTGGATATTAAAAAACCATTCGTGTATGATGCAAAAGAGGAACCCATAAGAAATATTGGATTAACGGATATTATAAAAGAAGCTAAAAAGAACGGACATGATGGTGTAGTTATTAAAAATACTTATGATGCTGTATCTCCGGCAAGTGACGAATTAACAGATGTTCATGTAGCGTTTGATAAAAGCCAAATTTTAGAAAAACCAACCGAATCAGCACCTATAAAAGAATCAATAGTAGGAGAGACGAAAGATCAGTTTAAGGAACGTTATATAAATAAGCTAAAAGATATTTCACCAAATCAACCTGATAAATGGTATGATTCACAAGCCGAAGCTAATTGGAAATTAAAACAAGAGCGTGAAAATTCAGGTAAAGCAGAACCCGAACCAAAGCCTGAACCTAAACCTGAAAAAACAGAGCCAAATGCTGAAGAACAGCCACCAGAGCCACCAAATGAAGAAGTAAAGAAGGAAGAACCACCGAAAGAAAACAAAGTAAGTGGTATTGCCCAAAGAGTTAGGGAAAAACGGGCAACAGTATTAAATGAAGAACCTGCCGAAAAGGGTAAAGGATGGTCGCCAGAACAAGCTATTGCAACTGGAAAGGATTTAGTGGAAAATCAAGGTATTAAGCCAGATGACGTATTGAAAGATTTTGAAAAAGACGGTTTAATAAACGGCAATCGAATGGCGGTAGTTAATTACGAAGCAAATAGGTTAGCCAAAGCAACTGAATCAGCAGGTGATAAATTTGGTGAGGATAGTAAGCAATTTAAAGACGCAAAAGCAGAGGAAAATGATTTTTTAAAAAGATCAAAGCCTATGCAAACAGAATGGCATAAGGCAGGTGCAGCGCAACAGGGGGAAACGGACATTAGGACAGGCAGTTTTACTGCCTTGAAAACTGCTTTTAAGGATGCTTCTGGAAAGGAAGAACTTTCGCCAGATGAAGAACGAATTGCAAAGAAACTTTCAGAAGATGTTAAGGCAAGAGATCAAGAAATTGAAAAATTAAAATCAGACCTAAAAGATGCGTGGGATAAAGTTAAGGAAGTACAGGATAAAGCCGACAAAGCTACCTTCACAGAGAAAGCAAAAAAAATAGCCGAAAATTTCAGGAAGCTAAAAACAAAACCATTTGTATTTAAAGACAAGGAAGGTAATGAGATACCTATTGAAAAAATGGGTGTAAGTTTTTCATGGAATGACATGGTTGAATTAGGAGCAAAAGCTATTGAAAAAACGGGGGAGATTGCCGATGGGGTAAAAGCCATCATTGATAAAATAAAAGACTCTGATAGGTGGAAAGAATTTGATGATGACCAAAAAAAAGATTTTGAAAAACAACTTACCACTCACTATGAAGGTTCTGTAAAAGAAACACCAGAAAATAAAACAAATGATCTTATTGAAAAATTAGATAAGTATAGTCCGAAAGATACTAAATTCACTACCGAAGAAGCAAAAGGCGTATGGGATCACATTACAAAAAACTATCTTGATAAAGGAGAAAACATAGGCGATGCCGTTAGCAATACTTCTGATGATTTAGGCATAACAGAAAATCAAGTTAAGTACGCCATAGCACAGCCTAAAGGAGCAAAAGCCATTACGGATGAAATGTGGAGAAAAAATTACCAGAGAAGGTTGGCTGATAATAAAGCAAAAGCATGGGTAAAGGCAGCAGGGGATAATGGTAACTGGCGGTTTCTTACCAATTTAGCAAATATGCCTGGGGCATTAGCAACAGCAATTCACTTCGCAGTATTACCCGTTACTCACGTTGGAATGGATATTTACAGACCTGATAACTGGAAGAATTATTTAGAACTTCAGGCAAACACATGGAAATTTGGTATTGGTGATAGAGCAAAATATGAACAAAAGTTGAGTGCTTTAACACATGATCCAACATTTAGAATGTGGAAAGAAGCAAAATTGGTTGTTGACCCAAATAAAATGGGAGGTGATGATTTTACCTATTGGTCATCGTTACTTCATAAATTAGGAGAGAGTGGTGTAAGAGCGTTTAATGCAATAAAATTATACCGATTAACACAAGCTAATTTATTGCTTGATAAAGTACCTGATGATGTTAAGTATAATGCAGATGGGCAGCTAAATAAAAAGATTTTAGAAACTATCGCTAATCATGTGAACCTTGCAACAGGCACAACAAAACTTTCATTTGGTGAGTTAGGGGATGCTTCTACAAGATTATTATTTGCGCCAAAGCTCGTTATTTCTCAAATTCAAAGGCTTACGTCAGAACCAGCAAAAGCAATAGGTAATACATATTTATGGATTAGGGGCAAAGCTACGCCGGAACAAATATTACAAAAGAATCTTGTTTGGAATTATACAGGTAGAATGATGGCTACCTATGCAGCATTATTAACTATAAATGCAGGTACATTAGCAGTAAACGGGTCAAAGCAAAAAATAAATTTTACAGACCCAACAAAAGAAGATTGGCTTAAATTCAAGGGATTCGGATATGAAGTTGATGGAACGGGTGGTATGCTTTCAATGTCACGATTCTTTGGTGCAATGGCCTACCATGCTTACGAGGCAAGTTTTGCTTCTGAAATGGACAGAAAAGAAAAACCAGGGCAGAAAGAAGCGGACAAGGTTACTTCATTATTGCGTGGTAAACTTTCACCATTGGCGCAAATAGGCGCAGAGGTAGCATCAGGAACAGACGTAATGAAAAGACCTGTTCCCTGGTCAAATGTTCCTTTAGAGAAATGGCAAAAAAGAGAAGGCATAACTAAGCACACATGGGGAAGTTACATAGGTACAAAGATGCCTATTTTTATATCAGAAGGCTTTAAAACGGCTGAAGAAGCCGCTATGGAGGAAGGTATGCCTAAGAATAAGTTTCAAGATATTATACAAGGATTTATAGTAGCAGCAGAAACAGGAACTATTGGAGCAAGACTTAATCCTGATTATTCATTGGAAAAATATGGTTCTGGCGGTGGAGGCGGTGCGCAATCAAATATCCCAACACTTAAAAGTCAACCTTCTATACCTAAACTGAAATAATTAGTCTTATATGAACAATATTATATAATTTTATAAACAAAAAGAAATGGCCTTTTCACCCTCTTTTCAAAGTTCGCAACAAATTGGTTTACCGTCAACCATAACCCTTACCGATAATTCTACTGGAAGTGATGGAGCAATAGCTTCAAGGGTAGTATTTATTACAGATGTAGCGAACAATTATTATACCGCATCTGGGGTGTTTACAACCCCAACTTCTACGGCTTGGGTTCTTTCAAATTCCTCTATTTCGATTAATTTCCTTACACAAGATATGGCCTTGCAAGTTCTCGTTCAATGGCTTGATGGAGGAGGTAATGTGCTTTATTCATCAACTAATTTATTTTCTTTTTCGATGTACGGAATAATGGGAAGTTATTCTTTGACCCTTGACATGGTGGCACAAGGGAATGTTACCAATGATGCAAATTACTGGAATAATAGGCTAAAGCTAAGAATGAATATTGACGATGCTAATAATGCGGTAACATATGGTGCGAATCAATTAGTGTCGCAATCAAATCTTAACTCAGAAACGTACTTGCTTGCCAATAAAAATTTATTTTTCTGATGTACACAATACCTCAAATAGTAGTACTCGCTAAAATATCCCAATACCTGTATAATAACGATCAGGCACAAGGGGTACTTTATGGGCAGGTAATTGACCCTGAAATTGGAAAAAAATTGTACATAATAAGGCGTGATGTTGAAGATGTGTATAACCTTAATCCAAATTATGCAGGATTACAAGGAGCAGCCAATTTTTTACTCGGTCTTTGCGATCTTCGTTCTTATGGCATTACAGGTTCAGGTGGTTCAGTATCTCCCATATTCCCTATCGGTGGTAACGGGGTATATCTTATACCAATTACAGGGGCATCATTCACAGATGCTACACATTATGACAATACATTAATTGTAGGTAAAAATCTTGCAATATTCTGGAATGATATTAATAGGTTCTTATATAATACTGAATACGCCGCGACAAGTTCGGGTGTACAAATTATTGCCGCAGGCTTCGATGCCGTTGCTAACCCAACCTATGACTTATTAATTTATATCGTGAATCCATGAAAAAATTAATTCTTACCATACTAACTGCTTTTATTGTTGCTTTTGGGTTTTCTCAACCAGTTCAACAAAGAGGAACGTCAAAGGTTACTGTAATGGATGTCAACCTTTTTGCAGGTAATAGTTTTCGTGTGCCTATTTATAATGATACCGCAAGTGCAAATTTGTCAGGAACAGGATTAGATTCTGCCGGAAAACTTATTTACACCTACAATACAAATACAGTATGGCTTCGTGGCAATAATCCTAAATCTTGGATTTCAATAGGAACAGGTGGAAGTAATTTGAATGATACTATTTATGTACGTGCGCCACTTGGAATTGACAGTACAACATATTCAGGCCATAGGATTATGTATCTTATTCATCAGGATGGTCTTGTTTCAGGTGGTATTGTTACATGGCTATCGGCTGAAAATTATGGTATTTCTCCGGCAGATTATTTTATCAATGGTAAAGAATATAATTCACCATTTTCACAAGTAACACTTACAGCAGATGCTACTTATCCCGTAAGTTATCAGTTCTATGTTGATAGCACAAGTTCGGCAGGTGCTATACGTGGTACGCCTGCAACCAATCCAATAATTCCACAAGTTAATCCACGATACCAGATAGGACTTACTTCTTTGGGCGTAACAGTTAATGCCAATGATACTGTTCCAACAAATTTGCCAAGTGATTTAATTTATGATGAAAATGATACGACAAAGGAGTGGAAGGCTTCATCAACTACTTTGGGTGCAGTATTGGCAAATTATGGTTCAACATCAAATCCTTACCATCTTTTAAAAAGTATTTACGTTCAATCATACAATTACGGGGCTTTGCAGTTTACAAAATATGGAATAGATACTGCTTACGTAGGTGAAGTTTTATCGTTTTGGGTTTATTCAAATGGTATAATGCTTAATCCGATAACGGTTTATTGGCAGAATGGTTCAACCGTTGTTTCAAATATAATTAATCTGCAATCAGGTAATTATGGTTTCAATGCTTCACTTGCTAACACTTGGCAAAACGTAGTTATCCCTTTTAGTTCATTTAATTTTAATAACGGTGGTGTTTTTAATATTTTAAAAATAGGATTAAACGGTGTGGATATTTCCCTTGCTAAAGGATTATTTGTTGATTATATAAGACTTCTTGGTGGGATTAGTAATGTAAATAACTCTGCTTCTATTAATACAAATGGCGTTTTTTATGTGCCTACTATTTCAGCTTTGGAAAATACAAACGTTAATTACAGCACCATATATGTTCAGGATTCTTTAAGAGGCGGCCCATTTAATTTAGTTCCAAAGGGAACGCCAGACAGCATAACTATTTTTAAAGATATGTTAGGGAGGATTTGGAAACGCCAATATAATAATAGTGAATGGCATACTAATTGGGCAGGCATCGTTAATGATGGTGTTACTAACCAAACTTCTTTAACTCAGTTTGTAGTTAATGAAGCAGTGGCAAGTTCGGTTAAGCAATTAGATTTCGATGCAGGAACATATATTTTGGATAATCTTACAGTTCAATCACCAACAATATTTACTTTGAACGGTATTGGTAATGCAATTTTGAAAAAATCTGTTTCTTCCAATGATGCTTTTTTAATTGTAGGAAGCACGAATAATAATGTAGAAAACTTGACAGTAACAAATATTACATTGGATGGTAATGCTGATAACCAAACTACAAGACTTTTGGGAAGTGCAGGATTTGTATATCCTTTTAACGAAATGTTCCCAAACCACGTAGGTACACAATACCAAAGAGGATATTATTCTGTTGGTACTGCTATTGATTTACAAGAAAGCATAGATAGTGCATACCCACCAAGACGCTATATTAGTAACGTAAACATTAATAATGTAGTCCTTCAGAATTGGGGTAAAAGTGGTATCTATGGAACGGCAAGAAACCTAAACATAAATAATCTCTATGCCAAAAAAGTGCTGCTTCAGGTTATTTCAATTCCTACATATAACAGGCAGTTAGATTCAGCAGGATTTAAAACCTTTAATGTAACTATTAACGGGATGACAACAGATTCCGTAGGTTTTGCTTTTGACATTTCAGCCAACAGCGGTAATAATTTAAACTATTACGCAACTGCAAATTTTAATAATATAAACGCATATAACAACTGGATTTATTCAAAACTGGCCGGTTCTTGGTATGGTAATATTGGGAACGTAGTCTTTAATAACTGTGGCTATAATTGGGGAAATCCAGATTCTCTTGCGGCATCAGGCCAATCACCTTATAATGGTGTATTTTCTTTTTTAAGTTCCGTAAACAGGGGAATGAATATTCACGATATTTCCACATACAGGCAAGGTAATAATATGTATATCAGTAATGCCGCATTATCCAATATTACAATTAGCGATGCTTTAGCAGACGGTCTTGTATGTACAAATTGTCAAATTTCCAACCTTAATATTCAATGCAATGATTCTGTTCACAATCAATCAGTAGGTTACTTTTTTAACACTGATATTTCAAATATGCGTGTTAAGAATATACATTATGACCCAAACAATTTCCCTTTTAATGAAGGTGGTAGAAGTGGCTTTCCTATTTATTTAACCAATTCAAGAATTAAGGATATTCAATTTTCAAACTTCCAGACGAAGCAAAGCACATTTGCTATGGATAGTTCAAGTACAATAGACGGGTTACGATGTTTAGATACTATGAGCATTTTATGTAAGCAAAATACTTATGCAGCGATAACCTCTTTAAATGCGAATTCAACACAAGAAAATAAAATTATCAATGCAGATTTTATAAATAACTGTCAGCAAGGATTTACCGCTTATTCAGGTGCATATATCCACAAAGCAAATACAGGCGCACCATTCAGGATTATTAATTCAATAGGGATAGGTGCTTTTGACGATGAACTTGGAAGCCATTATTTAAGTAGTCCTACCACATTATCAGATGGTGTAAAGGAAGATGGCATAATAAAAAAATGGTTTGACCCTACCATTGGCAATTTAAGATGGGCATTAACCGATAGCACACCTTCTTCATATACTAATGGTACTCCTTTAAGCTATATATATGCAGGTTCAGGAAACCCAACAGGCATAATATCTGCACCTATTGGCTCTATTTACAGGAACACAGCAGGCAGTTCCACATTTCAATTATATACAAAAAAATCAGGAACAGATGCTAATAACTGGTATCCTTTAGCGGATTCAGCAACTCAAATTTACCCTGATGTAAAGGATAGTGTTGGGTATGTTATCACTGCAACAGTTGGAGGCGCATCAGGAGCAGTTTGGCACTCCCTTTTTGGTACACCAACATCTTATGCACTATATCCACAAGGAGTTGATAAAAATTCAGCTATAACTAATGTTTTTGCATTTGCTAATAATAATACTGAAACAGATTTGAATAGTGCTGGCGGTATATATTTAAATATTTCTGGGAGTACTAAATTTCATATAGGCTCTACAGGAGTTTATATTGGAGGAACAAGTTCTGCGGATTCAACCCTAACAGTAGGTGGTTCTGTTCATGTTACGGGCAATAGCATATTTTATGGAATAACTTATCATGCCGGGAAAGTAACGGCTGGTGGAGCAACCCCAGATAGCACATTAACAGTAAATGGCAGTAGCCATATAACAAGTAATGAACTCGTAGGGGGAAAAAGTAAATATGCTATTAACCCGACAATGACAGCAGTAGACAGCCTTACACATACAGATAAAAAATATGTGGATAGTATGTCAGCTTTAAATGCTTATACTTTTTCAACAGGATTAAATAATTCATCAGGAACAATTACCAATAAACTTTCAACAGGAGTAATTGGAGGCCAAGGAGTAGTGGGAGGAACGGCAGCAAGTGATACGCTTGGAATAAAAGCTACTTCTGGAACTGGAACAACAGGCTCAACAGTTTCTATTATAGTAAGAACTGGAGATAATGGTGCTAAAAAAGCTATTACTGTAAATAATAATGGATTTATAGGATTTGGAGGGAATCCCGATGCTGCTTATTCTGTTAATGTTACAGGGGATATTTTAACCAATGGTTCTTTTAAATATGGTGGACAATTTATACCATCAAGCGGTACAATGACAGTAAGGGACGGTTCTGGAAATGCTAATACAGTAGAAATAACAGGGATAAAAGATATACAAAGTGGAGGAACTACTACAAGCACCTTTAAAGGAAAAGTAGCATATACTGCTAACCAAACAATGGCGGCCATTGATAGTAATACTTTAACCAATAAAATATATGTAGATAGCGTAGCATCAGCAGGAACTTACTTACCAACGCTAACAAATACCACAAATGTTTCAAGCAGTTCAGCAGATACCTGCACATACTCACGAAATGGAAATATAGTAACAGTAGGATTTGATTTAAACTGGACACCAACAGCAGTTACCCCTACTACAACAGTGTTAACCTTTACAATTCCTATTGCAGTAAGGGCGGGTGGATTTCCTTTTGCTTATTGGGCTAATGGTTCAGCGAATTGCGAAAATGGAGCATTAAGTTATGCGGGCACAATAGCCGCAACCGTAAATGGAACAACGGTAACACTAACTGCACTATCTCCAAGTTCAACACCAGTGGATATGAAAGGAACCTTCCAATATAGAATAAATTAATGAAAAGATTAATCAGCATATTATCAATTTTCATTACTTCGATAGCAATATCTCAGCCTGTAATAACAGCAACACCTTCATCAACTATTGTGGTAACGTCAGGTTCATTAGGTACAGTTACGTTACAGTCAACAGGAACTGGTTCTTGCACATGGACAAAATATTACGATTATAACCTTCCAAATTATGCGGGAACTCCTCGAACATGGCCTGTTCAGCCTGTGGATAATTCAACATTAGTACCTTACGGGTCATATTATGATTATTGTACTGTGTCAAATATATCAATAGGCACATGGTATTACCAAGTAACAAATTCAAGTGGAACGGCAAGAATAGTTATTAATGTGGATGCTTATGCACAACCAATTAATTCCAGTTTATTTGAGACGACAGGTAACTTTAGTAATATGGCTTCCTATGTAAATAATAGAAGCATGGACACAACAATATTTTGGCCTGTTGGGGGAAACAGCTATAATGTTGCAAATAATCCTCCAGTAGTAGGGGCGCAATACTTTTTCAGGGGGTTACAGACTTTACAATGGGTGGACAATATGCGTGGTAAAATGTATCATGGGGTAAGGGACGGGTATGGTGGTGATAATAGTTTGCCAGCATCATTTATGTCGTATGGCGGATTTGGCGAACAAGTAGGAACCGTTTATGTTTATGATTGGAAAGGGTTTTTGGATTGGAAATTTAGCACATTAGGATTACCTACTAATTCAACAGATGGGATAGCGTTGATTTTTGAAAATCACCCTGTTTCAGCAACAGGTGGTGCCTCGCTTATAGTGGCATATAAAAATGGTCGGATAGTTCCTTATGAAAGTGCTACTGGGCCAAGTTCATCCGATATTACCACACATAACGGTTATCTATCAGGCTCAACATATAAAACAACGGCACCGGGGGCAGTAGATATGACTACCTATGTAAATAGTCAGGGGCAGACTGTATATGTATGGCAAACAAATGCAGATTATTGGCCCGCAGACCATTATTCTAATGCTATCATAGATGCAAATGCAGATGATTTTTTTAATAAAGCACATCATATCAGAGTAACAATAAAAGAAGGCAATCCAATAGCAGGAAATTCTGCACCATTCCAGAAAATAGAAATGGATGGAAAGATGGTCTATTTGCGAAATACAGGCAAAGTAGGAGAAGATTTAGGAAGTGATTATCCGCTATTTGGTGAGATATATGACAATCACTCATTAGTTAATGGAATCGGATCTTTCTCACCTTACAGGCAAAGAAATTGCGTATTGGAAAAAGCTACGACATATATTATGTCAGGGAATAACGCACCTGTATTAAACGCAGGTACTACACAAAATTTATCCGCAGGAATAACTTCAACAACATTAGATGGAAGCTACTCAAGAAGTGATGGGGGGTATATTGCTTCTTTAACATGGAGTAAATATTCGGGGCCGGCAGGGTCGGTAACTTTTGGAAGTCAGGGGCAATATATTACTTCTGTATCGGGTTTAACAAATGGTATATATGTATTTGCCATCAATGGTTCGGATAATAACTCATTATCGGGTTCTACTTCTTATGTAACTGTCAATGTTGGGTCGGTATCAAGTCCCCCAACAGCCAATGCAGGTTCAGATCAGAACTTGAGTTACGGCACTACTTCCGTAACATTAACAGGTACAGGAACGCCATCAGGAGGCAGAAGCATTACTGGTTATCTATGGCAGCTTACGTCAGGTTCAGGAGTTACCATAACGAACCCTACTTTAGCTTCTACAACAGTTACGGGATTACAGGCAGGGAACACATATACTTTTCAATTAACTGTAACAGATAACGCAGGGGCAACAGGGCAGGATGCTGTCAATGTAACGGTCAATTCAAGCGGTGGGTATTCAAGTTTACTCACAAGTTTAATTTCTTATTGGAAGTTAGATGAACTTTCTGGACTTGCTATTGATGCAACAGGTGTAGGGGGTGGAAATAACAACGGGACACAGACTAATACTACGCAAGGCGTGGCAGGAAAATTAAATACTGCTTATGGATTCAATGGAACAAGTTCAAAAATAGATATGGGTAACACTTCCAATCTATCTTTGTCAGGAGCAGGTTCAATAAGTTGTTGGGTAAATATTTCAAACCTTACTATGCCAAGCGATGCAACAGTAGTAGGGAAAGGAAATACAGGCGCAGATAGAAACGGGTATTCGATCGGCTACCTTAATTCAAATCATACATTTTGGGTAGAACTTGCAAATACAACATCAGCGCAATTGGTAGGATTTAATGGCATAACACCAATAGTTACAGGAACGTGGTATAATTTAGTGGTAACTTGGGACGGAACTACTCTTACTTCGTATATAAACGGAGCAAATCCAACGGGTGTACCTGAAACTATTACACCTGTATCCACTCTTTATAATTTTGGCATAGGTTGGTCGCAGGCTTTAAACTCGCAATTCTTCAACGGAACAATAGACGAAGTGGGTATTTGGGGCAGGGCATTAACTACTTCTGAAGTAGCGGGTTTATATAATGGTGGAGCAGCGTTGGCTTATCCTTATGGTAATCAGATAACGCCTACGATTACATGGCCTAATCCAGCAGCAATAAATTATCCAACAGCTTTGAGTGCATTAAATTCATTAAATGCAACAGCAAGTGTTGGAGGCAACCATGTTTATACAGTTAACGGCCAACCTGCACTTGGATATGTATTTAATGCAGGAGCAACTAACTATATTTTAGATAACTTTTTCCCAACAGATAACATAACTTATTCCAATGCAGCAAGTAAGCAAGACACTATTGTAGTAAATAAAGGAACTGCAACAATGAGCTATCAAAGTCTTTCTTCACCTTATACCGCTTTAGCAAATCCTGTAACTGTCATTACTTCACCTGTCAATTTGCAAACAGTTACTACACTTTATAATAATACAGGAACAGTTGCCAATGGTGTCGGAAGCTATGCCATTTCATCAGGATTGGCTAATAGCAATTATACAGCCCCTCCAATTTCAGGGACTTATAATATTACACAAGCACCCGTAACTTTTAGCGTTACCAATAGTTTACAGGTGTACGATTCAAGTCAAAAATTAGTTACCGTTACCCCTTCTATTCCTAATTTGCCATTGGTTGTGAAATATAATGGCTCACTAACGGCTCCACGATATTCAGGAACTTATGCCATTTATATACGCCCACTGGATAGCTTAGATTATTCAGGTTCTTATTCAGGAACATTGACAATTACAAAGGGAACAGTTACCTACACATGGTCGCCAGCTTCGCCAATTACTTATGGTACTGCTATTGGTGCAGGACAACTTAACGCAGTATTTTCAAAACCAGGAACGCCGAGTTATTCGCCAATTTCAGGAACTATTCTTGGTGCAGGAACGCAGCCATTAAGTTGCAATTACAATCCAACTGATACAAATTATCTACCTATAAATTCTATTGTAAGAAATATTACAGTTAATAAGCAATTAACAACTATTTCAGTTTTAGATACGATACAAAACTATGACGGCTTTCCAAAAATAATATCTGCAAGTTGCCCCCAAACCGGGACTATAACAATTCTTTACAATGGATCGCCAAACCCACCCACTATTCAAGGCAATTATCCAATAACAGTTACATTCAGTTCGGCTAATTACTATGCCTTACCATATAACGGAACATTGCAGATAGTAAATAATTCATCAAGTATTTTTATAACAAACTATCAGAACCGTTTATATACAGGCAGTGGAATTAGCGTTACCGTTACCTGCTCATATTCATTCGCCACAACATATAATGGAAGCGGTACGCCGCCGACTGCAACGGGTTCGTACACCGTAATTGCTCATATCACAGACGGCATACATACGGGGGCAGACACCGTAACCATGACTATAATACAAGCACCTTCATCAATAAGTTATGCAGCAACAAAAACAGGTACTTATCCGTACATTACAGGTAATGGAAATTTATTTACTGCTACTTCCACATTCGCAGGGCCTATAACTTATTCTGTTCCTTCAGGTGATACACTTTCAGCAAATACCTACAATGTAACTGCAACGGTAACACCAACGAATAATAACTATTTACCTTCATCAGCAGTATGCGTTTTAACGGTAAACAAAGGGATAGCAACTATTAGCGCAAGCGGATGGACTTCTGTATATGACAACACGATAAAATACATAATTGTTACTACCGTTCCTGCAAATCTTGATTCAATTTTAATAAGCTATGCGGGAAGTAAATCTGCTCCCGTAAATTCAGGTTCATATCTTGACACAATAAGTTTTCACAATGCAAATTATCAAGCATCACCAATTTACGGCGTGCAAATTGTGCAGAAAGCACCTGTAACTTTATCATGGGTAACTTCGATAAGCATACCAACAGGACAGCCAACAGTTTATCCTACACCTACTGCAAGTGTAGCCGGTACATGGACGTATAACTATCCTGTGGGCAGTTCGTTACCATCTGGAATATATCAATTAGTTGCTACATTTACTCCTTCAAATTCAAATTACAACGGGGGAGTTGTGTATTCAATACTAAATATTAGTGGAACTAATTTATCATTTTTTACTTTAAATGGTAAATTTTATCCTATACCTTATAATCATTAATCATGCAGGAGCAAGCCTTAAAATTAATTTTAGAAAATGGGGGATTCATAGGAGCAATTCTTGTAATCTGCTTAATAGCTATTTATTTCCTTTGGAAAAGTGCGAGAAAAGATTTGAAAGATATGAATGATGATCATGCACGAGATCGTAAAATAGACAGGGATATACACATGGAAGAATTTAAAAAATTGTTCGCAGATGGTCTTACGGATAAAAAAGAATTGATGAGTTTAATTAGAACGTATTCTGAAGATTCAAAAGAATTTTCTTTAATATTAAAAGAACTTGAATTTACAATAAAACACAGCAGATGATAGTAGCCCTAAGATTATTGACAGCACTCGTAATGTTTATAGCTGCAACTATTTTGATTGTTTTAGTAAGGTCAAAAGATGGAACGTTACGAAAGATTTTAATAGTTTATTTTTTCGATGAATTCTTAGAATGGGGCGTTGTTTTCTCAGCGAGTATTATATGGGTATTTCCGGCTATACTCACAGAAATTGTCTTAATACTTCTTATCCCAAAGGCAATCGTTAAAATTTGGTTTTATATGTATATAAGCAAACAAAGGTCAGGTGATAAATTAGACGGTACAAGTAAATGAAATTTAGTTTATGGCAGATGATACCAAAAAAAGCAAATTAATTAATACTATCCTTATAGCAATTCCTATATTTGGAGCATTGGTTGGGATAGTTAAATTAAGTATTAACGGTACTCAAACCTATGATAAATTAATAAATGGGCAACGAGAAACCAGACAGTTAATAATAACTACAACGGATTCCATACGGTTAAATCAAAAATTAGTAGAAGCAAAGTTATTAAGGGACTCAGTAAATGCGGTGGACGGTGATATAGAATTAAAAAATGATGTTCATAAAATATATAAAATTCTTAAGGTAAACCAATGATTAATACTTGGCAACAAATACTAAGCCCAGATAAAGGAAATTCAAAAAAAAAGTAGTAATTTACATCACCAAATTAAATATTATGCAACCAAAGTTAACGATAATATCTTTTCTCAGTGAACTGATACAAAGATTATTCACTAAATCGCCGTTATTTTTTAAGATATGGTCTGGGCTATCAACGGTATTAATTTTGATTACAGGATTGCCGGACTTCATCAATTTATTTGTTACCACAACAGGGGCAAAAATACCTGATCTTTGGAACGCAGAAGTAACATTAATTGTAAGATATGCTTCAGCAGGAATGTTATTTATGTCTGTACTTTCAACGCAATCTAAGCCTACGTATATAAATGCAGACGGTGGCGTAAACAAAATTACAGACCCGAAACAGTTACCATTTACGGCAGCATCAGAACAGAAACAAGTCGAAACATCAAAATAAAAAACAAAATATATGAAATTAAAAATGTTTTTATTTGCAGCAATTATATTAGCTGCAATTTCAACCAATGCACAAAGATTAAAAGTATCACCCTTTCACCGACTACCAGACCCTAACAGGTCTATGAAAGCTACATTATTTGGGGCAACTTCTCCTACTACAATGACAGCATGGAGATTTACCGCCGCCGCAGCTTCATTTGATGTAGTAAATAATAAAGTATTAACGGGCATAGGTTACGGATTCAATAAAATGCACATCAAAACCGATAGCACTGGAAGTTCAACATGGTACACAGACATAACCATTAATGCTAACGTATATGCAGCAGGTAATGTAGTTCCTACTTACAGTTACGGCAATACTAATGCTATTGGATTTGGGCCAAGCATAGGTATTTTTAATAAATTAGTGAACGTTGGATATGTTTTTTATCCACCTACTAATGGCGGAAAATCACAATCAGGCGTAATAATTGGCATTGCCCTTTCCTTAAACTAAAAATATGTGGTTATCAACTCATTTAGGAATAGAAGATTTACCAAAGTTAGGCGTAAAAGGTAAAAAAACTGATTACAGAACATTGTTGTTTGAAAATTATGTTTCATTGCCGGAAATACCTTCTTTCAGTTCTAATAAGGATAAGGTAACCAAATTAGGAATGATGTGTAATGACAGGTTAGGTGATTGCACCGAAGCTACTTCTGCACATAGTATTCAGGTTTGTTCTGCAAATAATGATAATCAAATCATCATACCCGATGAAGATATTATCAAACAGTACAGTTTAGATAGTGGTTATGATCCCGTAACCGGAAGAAATGATAACGGGTGTTATGATCTTGACGTTATTAAAAGATTGTCTAATGACGGTCTGGATGGCCATAAAATAATAGCATACTCAAATACAGGAACGCAAAGAACAGATATGATTAAAGCATCCTGTTATATTTTAGGTTGCGTAAGGTTATGCGCTCAATTACCTATTTCCCTACAAAATCAAACAGATTGGCTTGATCCTAATGGTAATCTTTCTGGTGATAATGAAAGGGGAAGTTGGGGCGGCCATAGTTTTGCCGGTATTGATTTTGATTCTGATTGGTTATATGTAATCAGTTGGGGAAAAATTAGCAGGGTTGCATGGGGGTGGTGGCTTGCTTATGGTGATGAAGTTCACCCTTGTCTTTTAGATGATTGGATTAAAAATAATCAAGCTCCAAATGGTCTTTTATTGGATAGTTTATTAAACGATGTACAAGCATTAAAAGCTGCATAAAGATTTGACATGGAAAAAGAGCCTAACAAATTAATCGTTATGATAGTTTTTGCTGCCCTGGTTTTCATTGCCTTGATGATAGTTTATTTACTCGCGTTAAAAACTTATTGGTAATGGAACCACAATTTAATATAGTTGACGAAGCAAGAAAATTCCTTTTTGTAAGGGAAGATGGTCAAAATAAGGGCATTGATGTAGAGGCAATACAAAAATGGGCCGGGGGACAACCTGGTGATTCCTGGTGTTGTGAATTTGTAACTTTTATTCTTAGGATATGTTATCAGGGTAATAGCCCTATTCCTCTTTTAAGGGCTTGTCAGGACGTTTATAATTTAGCCAAAAAGAATGGATGGTTAACTACTAATCCTGTCCCTAATGACATTTATTTATACGTTGATGCTAACGAGCACGCCCACCACATAGGTATTTATACAGGTAATGGCAACGGTATTGCCGGAAACACTTCTGCCGACGGTACAAGCTCCAATGGTGATAGGGTAGCTGAACACGCATTAACTACTAATCCCGCATTGATAAAGTATGTTCACTTTTATTAAAAAATAAGTTTCGTGAAAGCGGATAAATATATTTTAATACGAAGATACATTTCGGAAAATCCTTATGTTGGTAACTCAAAAATACCAATGCCTAATCTGAAATTGGCAAGGATCATTTATAAAGAAAATCCTTTATCATTTAAAGATATAGATAATGTAAGGAGTTTAATACGAATGGTTAAGGGAAAACATGGTGAAGCTGCAAAACGACACGTAGCCGATAAAAGTTTATTTAATACAGAAGCGGGTGTTAAAAATCCTTACAATTTACCTCCATCAGATGAAGAAGAATTTAAGCCATACGTCATTAAAGGACATACAAAAGGATTAGTAATTAATGATCTTCATATTCCTTATCATTCCATAGAAGCATTAACAGCTACAATTAAATTCGGGATCAAATATAAGCCTGATTTTATCTTCGTAAATGGCGACCTTATTGACTCACATCAACTTAGCCATTTTCTACGTGATCCAAAGAAAAAACATTTTGCAGAAGAATTAAAAATAGCATCGGATTTTCTGCATACGCTTAAAAAAACTTTCAAATGTAAAATATATTTCAAATTCGGCAACCACGAGCGCAGATATGATAACTTTTTATTTCAGAAAGCAAAGGAATTAGTTGGAGTAGAAGAATTTGAATTAGAGCATATATTCAAAATAAGAGTCCCTGATATTGAAATAATAAAAGATAAAAGAGTAGTTGTGATCGCTGGATTACCATTTGTGCATGGTGATGAATTTGGTAGGGGAGTTTTTAGTCCTGTTAATGCCGCCAGGGGGTTATTTCTTCAGGCAAAACATAGTTGCGTGAAAGCAGATTGCCATACTACCAGCGAACACAATGAACCTAATATATTCAGAAAGCTAATGACTACATATAGCGTTGGTTCATTATGCGGATTAACGCCTCAGTGGTTACCTCTGAATAAATGGAACCACGGATTTGCAACAATAGACTGCCTTTCACCAAGTACATATAACTTTAGAAATTATAGAATACAAGATGGAATCATTTTATGACGACCTTTGATACATACAAAGACCTTAAACCTGATTTTGATAAACCGTACTACCAAATAATAAACACCATGCAGCCCTTACGCCATCAGATAGAAAAGATATTAGAATCAGTTAGCTTAACAGAAAAGATTGCAATACTTGAAAGTTTAGGAAAAAAATACCGAAAGGAAAACAGCATTAAGATCAATAGTAAGGATTATGGTAAAAAAATTGATGATAGACCAGATGAAATGAAATAGCATGAACGGTTCAATAATAATTCCAGAAAGATTTCGCTTGAATGGGAAAACTTATATAGTTATTATTGATGATGATTATTGCGATTCAGAAAAGGCATACGGGGAAGCAGATTTTACAACAAATACAATCACTCTTTGTGGGAAATATAAAGGTAAAAAGCTAAGAAAAATAATACGGGAAAAGACATTCATTCACGAATTAGTTCACCAGATTTTACACTCTATGAATAAAACACAATTAAAGTGGAATGAGGATTTTGTTGAAACATTCGCAGACCGTCTTTATGAATATGAGAAAACAAAGCAGTGATTAAAGAATAGGCAAATTCATTTACAGCCATTTTTAGCCTTAAAAATCAGTTTCCTGCCTATCCTACTACAATGAAAAAAGGAAGGCTAATTTGCCTTCCCAATGTGGTTCAGAGTTGTTTTTACGATAGGGGGTACATCAATGCGCTATATTTTCAATTTTCTGCCTCCCTGTAACGGGAGATTCCCAAAAATTACGTTCTTTTTCCAATGTCCGTACATTTTGCCTTAGTTCTACAATATGCAGTCGTAAATCATTAATTTCCTGATCTTTTTCTGAAATAGCATTATGGAAGGTATGAAATTGTTTAGCGATATTCAAATAATGTTCCACTTCCTCAATTTCCAGGTTATCCACAAGGAAATCTAATATCCCATCTGCCCCGATGATACATACCTCATGTCCTTTCATATCGTTTATTTGTATTCTTTCAGGCTGCTTTTCTGTTGCCGGATAGCTTAACATTTTAGTCTTTTGCATCGGTATCGGTTTTAGTTTCATAAATGGTTTCTTCTGAATCCCTAAGATCATTTTCAATTATCTTTACAGTTTCTTTAGCTTGCCTTAGTGCATTAATCTCGGTTGTTGCAGGATCAAAACTAAAGCAGCGTTCAAAAGAATTATTCTTGTAAACATAGAAAAAATGATCTCCATTAGGTTTAATAACCTTTGTAATTTTAGCTTTTGCCATTGTGTTTAAATTTAGATTGTTTAATAATTTGGTTGGTTAAAATGAACCTTTAAAATGAGCAACAAACTTGTGGTTTTTAGTTTTTCCTAACTGCTTTTTAAAAGTAAATACTTTCATTTTCTCCTGCAATGTTTTTTTGAATACGGCGTAATCAATAGAAAGATAATTTGCCGGACAACCCCATGTCATTGGTGCAAAAACTCTATCAGCAGATGATGAATTTAAAAAACGTGGATTAACTTTTAATTCTGTGTACATTGTTTAAAATTTAGATTGTTATTAAAATATTTACACCTCAAAACCCCCTTCCAATAACGGATAGGGGGCATGAGTTAAACCCACTGGAAAACTGCAAATTAATCGTTTGCGTAAATAAGTTCTTCATCCAGTATAAAATCTATTGTTTCTTTTGCTTCTCTTAATGTATGATAGGGAGTTTTCCAATTTGGTAGCCAGTAGTAGCCACATTGAAAAGTAATCGTAAATGTTCGGTAATTAATGTCAAGTTTCATGTTATATAGTTTTAAAAATTAAAATATTTTTGTTTATTAAGTTTCATAAAGCCTTCAATCAATCTAATAAGGATAACAATATCCGGTGCCTCAAATTTCCATCCATCAAAATAGCATCCCCAATAATCATTTTCAGAATAAGCTAAAATGTCGAATCCTTTTATATTGAGCAGATACATGGCTAATTAGTTTTTAATTTATGAGTGTAATTCATTGGGGAATTTTATATGTATACACGATACTATCTTTTATTGATATTTCATATTTGAGTGTCTCAATACAAGCATTTAAAGATTCTTTAGCACAATAGGAACTTGTTATAATATCACTTCTATTTTTTATCTGAACTAAATATCCTTGAACACAATTGTTAGGATTAAAGAACATTGAGCCTCTGCCCATCCATCCAAAAGCATCATCATAGCTTATTAGGGCAGTTGAAACAACTACTGAATAAGTTTTTTGCTGATTTTGTCCACATGATAAAAATAAAATACATATTGAGAATAAAAGTATTTTTTTCATTTTAATTAGTTTTTTGCAAATTATGAATAAGATTAAAGATATAAGCTGCCCACACATTAAAATCTTTAGGTTGGTCTGGCGGCAATACTGTTCTAATAGTTTTTACTTTCATGTTTTTAGTTTTTTATTTTTTATTGTTTTATCTGTTGTATTTGTTCAGGAGTTTTCATTACTTGTTATTTTTATTGTACCACTTGATAAATTCAATTACGGCCTGATAGGTAGATAATATTTTAGGTTGTCCCCCTCCTTTTTCTATGGATTCAAATGATTTATATTTACCCAGTGCATCATGTATATCACAGCAACCTTTAAATATTATTACACTAAACTCGTTAGACTCTTCAATTTTACTTACCACAGGAATTAGCCAATCCCAAGATGAATGATACTTTATAAAATTTATCCTAACGTGGCTATAATCAATAGACCCGTCCTCATCTTCTGCAATATATAAACCCAAGCTAATTCCATCTTTCATAATATATTCAAATACATTTTTAATCACCATAAATTCTGCTATCAATTTATTTCCTTTAATAATCTGTCGTTCGATAATTCGGATTTGTTCAGTAGTTTTCATGTCTTACTTGGTTGGTTTATATTCTAATTCAAATAAACATTCGGCTACTATCCATTTGCCATTAGATTTAATTGTGTAGTTTCCATTTTTAGGTTCAAATAAAGTATATCCATAAGAATTTATACACGCTTCTATATCAGATAATGTATATTTATCCAAATCAATTATAGAAGTGCTTCTGCCATCTTCCTTAAATTCAAATTTATATTCACTTAATTTCCTCCCAATTTGGTTAGTAGATGGGTCGGTAATAACCCACTTAATATTTTCATTTTTCACTTTCATTTTATTAAATTTTAAATTGGTTTATTATTAATTATCCCTGCCAAAATATAGTATCTAATTGTATGCAATCAGGTAAATTAGATATTTGAAATTCAGATTCACCTTTAAATTCAGCACCTTCTGGCACAAATTCAGCACTTATCTTTTCCATATCTTCGGTAAATATTAAGCCATCTATTGTATAAATACCGCTATTGTCTCTACTATATACTTTTTCAAATACAATACATCTTACATAGTTTGACATGGTTATTCCGTTTTATAGGTTAGAAATAATTTTACAGTTTAAACTTAGTTTATCTGTTATTGCAATTATTTCAAATGGCCCCATCATTTGAGACATTGCGTAATTATAAAGTTCTTCATTTGTAGTTTCTTGTGTAACTTCGTAAATATCTACGCGGAAATCAAAATCTCTATAAGGGTGTTTAATAATTACTGCCATTTTTTTCATTTGTTCAGTAGTTTTCATTTCTTGTTATTTTGTCCGTAATCTTCAAAATAATAGTAAGCGAATCTATCTGTCCCAGCTAAAAATCCACGTTCTCCTTCCTGCGGGACTCCATGAGTCTGAATAAACCAATTCCAAAATGAATCAATTCCAATATCTTTATTCCCATTTTCAGCAAGTAGTTTAATTTGTTTTGTATTCAAAAAACCGTTTCTTTTTATTGCCAAATCAGCACTTTTGTTCAAATCTTCAATAGTTAATTTGTCATTTTTAGGTTTAATAATTGAATATTTCATTTTTTAGTTTATGATTTGATTGATTTTATAAACCTACATAAGATTTTATCATCCTATTAGAATTAACAATACTCATAGCCTCTTTCTTATTCTCAACTTCAAAAATCCTTCTATTTCCCTTATCTTTTGCCTCCCAGCTATAAAGACTCGTAATCGTTTCTATGCCGTTGGGGTCTTCAAAATAAAAACATAATTCACAACCCTTATAAATTATTGAAATTTCAGTATACTTTTTCATTTTGTTTTTAATTTAGATTGTTAATAAAATTAGTTTTTAAAAACTGCCCTTAAAGCAAAAGAGTATTAATTGCTTCTATTAAAAGAGCATTTCTTTTTTTATTCCCAAATGTGTTTCCTCTTTTATTTATGTCTTGCAGTATTTCTTTTAGTCGGTCAGTTGAACAACTACTATATTTATTAATTAGTTTTTCTATTTCCTTTTGTTCGTTGTTCGTTTTCATTTTAGTTAAGTTTAGTGTTTAAAATAATAAATTCAGAATTAAAGAACGCCTTGAACGTTCTAAGGGTGGCCTTTAACCACGTTAATTAAATCCAGGGAAAATTGGTTGGATCGACAAAATCAAAGTTTGTAATGGCTTCCAATAGTTGTTTAAATGCTTTTTTCATTGTGTTTGTGTTTTAAGTTGTGAATATTAATTTAGCCCCATTGTTCATCAAATTCGGCAATAGCCTTATTAACCGATATAATATTTAAAGTGCTACCACTTTTAATCGTTTTGGCTATATCATATAATTTTAAAGCCGTATTTTTCCAATCTACAATACTCCACCATCCAGTCGTTTCCTTGCTATCATTTTTACCGTAACTCATACATATTTCACCTTGTGTAAAACCATCCATTATGGATTCTTTAATGTGATCTTCCGTAGTAGCATCCATTTCTTTAATTGAGGGGGCGTTGACATACCAAGATACATCGTGCCCTAAAATTTCTGTAATAAGATTCTTTTTCATTTTTGTAGTTTTTAATGTTAAAAAATATACAATACCAATAACGTAAGGGTAATATGTATTATTGCATATATCCAGTAGGCTTTGTGATCTTGTTTGCGGTTCATTGTGTTTTATCTTTTTTATTTGCTTCAATAAAATCAGTATCGGTTAAAATATAAGATTCTCCATAACCGTGTTGCATGGGATAATCGTTTGAATACCTTACTTCCCATTTTCCTTTATTTGTTATTCTTACAGAATAGCTATCTCCCTGAGAATATTTATTTAGTTTATACCATTTAATAATATTTTCTTCAATCTTTTTAACACTATGCAAAAGAAATTCGCAACGAGGTAAAATATAGTCATCCATTGAATGTGGAATTTTATATTTAGTACCGTTATTTTCCGTTAATTGAATCATATTTTTAGTTTAGTAGTTACTTAATTGATTGTACTTCCTGCAATGATATTAAACCATTATCAAAAAGATCAAAAGCAATCTCTGTTTTAGGGATTTCTTTTTCTATTGCTTCCAATAGGGTATCAGTATCAGTAATATTAAAGCAAGATTCGCTAACCTGCATTTTTAATCCTTTGTATTCAATTATAAAAATATACTTTCTGCCTTCTTTACGAAACGAAAAAATATATTCTTTATTATTATGAGTAATAAATGTTTTGCCATTTTTAGCTTCCAATACTGCTAATTTGTTAGGAGTTCTATTTTTAAAGTATTGCATAATTGATAAAGTTTAGTGTTTATATTGTGAATTTAATAAATGGTAATAATAGTAACCTTATACAGCATTTCTGCCGCCTCTTTCTCGGCCGGCACTAAATAAGATACGAGAAGATCACAATACCCATAACCTTCGTTTATTGTAATCTTTTTAATATCACACATTAGTTCCACTGAAAATGCCTTAATAAGAACTTCAATAAAAACATCATATGTTTTTTGCTTACCTATGACGAAACGTGAATTAATTACGGTATTCTCAAAAAGCATATTTGAATGTGTTGACTCATAAAAGTCCTGTAGGTTACTGCCTTCATTATCTGGAAATAGTTGTTTCATTGTGTGTATTTTAATTGTTAATATTTATGGTTAATTTGATAGGATATAGGATAAGAGAATTAAGGTTAATAATCCATATATTTAGAAAAGAATTGCAAATCTTCTTTAGCATCTGCTTTAATTTCTTCTTCTGTGGCGGTTCCAGCTTCTATTTTGTTGGGTAATTCCATTTTCTGTGTTCTCAAGTCCGTTTCAAGTTCTAATTGCCTATATCTATCAAATTCAGTTTTAGTTATTTCCCAATAAGCTGCTTCATTAGGTAGGTGCAATTCATAGCAAGGTATCCTCTCATTACACTTCCTTTCATATTCTTGTTGTGCTTCATAATTATCAAATCGGTTATACTTTAACCTATTATAATGAATCTTTGATTTAGTGGATTCATTTACGGTAGCACCTTTAGATAATTGAATTTTAAGCCATTTTAATCTTGTCATTATGCCCCCTTGAGCATAATTAACTTGTGTATTAAGGATTTTTTCTGCTTTTACAAGTTGAGCAGCATTAATGTTTGAGTGTTTCATTGTGTTTTATTTTTAGTGGTTAATGTTTCAATTCTTATACAAAGGTACACTATATATAGTTACTAAACAAGAGTATTAGTACGCATTAATGTTAACGAAAAGTTAAAGTGAATAGTATATACACAAAGCTATTTTACAGTCTTGATATTAATTGAATCAGGATTAACCAGCCACATTTTAATTGATTCATCATATTTAGCTTCTATATTCTTTCGCTTAATCCAATTATGAACCCTTTGGATTTTAAAACCAAGATCATCAGCTAACTTTTGCTGACTTATCCATTGTGTATTCTCTGTATTGTGGTGCATAAAATTCTTTATAAAATTTTGAGTATTCTAATTTATCCATTTTATTTTTAGCTTCTTTGATTAAAATAGAAGAATAACCATCTTTAAACCTTTTTAATCTTTCTCGTTTTTCTGGTATGCAGTTAATAAATCTATTTCTAATTGGATTAAATTCTTCATTGCATAATTTATGCTTAATTAAAGCATGGTATCTTATTAATGATCTTTCAGCCAATTCGGCAATTCGCTGGTTATTAAAAGTATCAACTAATAAAATGCTTGGCATAATATTATTATATTTCATCCAATATACATAATTAGATGTGCAAATATCACCAGAACCACAATGTTGTTTAAATCTTTCTTGTGGAAATCTGGATATACCGATATAAAATACAACATCATTATTGGTTAGTGCGTATAAATACCATTGCTCAATTCTGTTTATTATTTGCATTATGTAAAGATAGTACACATATAGTTAATACACAAATATAATTTGTTAATATCCCCCCCCTCCCCCCCCCAACAGTTAAATGCTGATAACAAACTACAATATCCAGTGCAATCAATAAGCAAACTACAATGCAAAGGCTGGATCTCCAGCAATTAGAATTAATAACACTTTTCAACTAATAAACAAAGCAGCTTACCATTAATAATCAATATAAACCGGCATTAAACCCGAAATGCAAGGGTACCAGGTAGCAGATAACAAGAACCCCATGAAGCCGGTGATCGCTGCAAAAGGGGTGGAG
>OBLT010000068.1_pt1 | contig 78593 bp, 65 predicted proteins | sample 1518721 | NCBI WGS metagenome assembly OBLT01 (sample SAMEA3539307, study PRJEB22396) | soil metagenome | biome: tundra; feature: field; material: soil | place: USA | collected 2010-05 | depth 0.15 m | reverse complement strand
TCCCCATGATGTCGCCGATTTCTCGGCGGACTGGCAACTTTTTCAATCAGTAGTGCTACATTCACTGGTAGCTCGGTATCCGTAAACCGCCGAACTGGCCCAAATAGCGGCCACTGACAATCCGAGCATCACTGCCGGCCCCTTATTCTTGACGTTGTCCTGGTTTGCCACATAGATGGCAGAGGCGACGTTCGTGGCTGTGAGTATCGTGTCCACCACGGGGGCAGTTCTGCTTGTTGTGCAATCATAGTCCCTGTGAGAATGCCGATCTTCGGGCAACCGATCGACAAAGAGCCACGAACAACCAGGCAGCAACAACAGAACCACCACCAGCAACAAGTCGGGAAATCTCCGCTCGAAAGAGATACAAAGCCTACTCTTCGTTGCGTCTGTAGGGGATTTCATTGGCAACATACACCTAGACCTTTCAGTTTGTATCAGTTTGCGGTTCCCAGTTCTGGGTACCCTTAAGGGAGCCCCTAAGGACTAACCTCGGGACCGAGTTGAGCGCTCAGTTGGGCACGGGCGGCAAACCGCTGCAGTCGTGCGGATCGCCCTCTGAGCCAAAGACGCCAAAGATAGGCTCCGTACACTGGTTGTTCGCGCCGCAAGCTAGATCGTGCGAACACTGCAAGGCGTTGGCTGCACATGATTGCCCGAGGGTGCCGGCAGTCATGCAGGTTTTGGTTTTCGAGTCGCAGAAACTGGTGCTGGCGCAGGCCGAGTCGTCCGTACAGTCCCCCCCGTTGGCCACGATGGGCGCACAGACAAAATTGCTGCCCCACCTGCAGTACAAACCGTCGTCCTCGAAACAAACCGTGAGGACGGAGGTCAAGCTGACCGTATCCGACAACCATTCATCGCCGCTCTGACAGCTCCCAATGCAAGGGTCGCCGATTTTGCCGTGCGGTGGTTTGTGGCAAGTACCTGTTGCACCTGAGACCGTCATATCCCCGGTCCACACGCACAGCTCTGGGCCTCCGCTCGCCTTGCACTCATGCACACCCTCAGTTATCGTACCCCCAGTTGTCGGATCGCCCCCGTAGCCGCACGGCTCGCCTTCGGCCTTTGTTCCCACGAAGACACCCCGGCAAGCAGGAGCAAGGTTGTTCAAGGTGCATGCTGTCGCGGTCTGGTTGTAGGCGGCGATGCACGCCGCAAGAGCCGTCTTGTCGATGATAACTGTCCCTTTGTCGACGAGCGCGAGGGGCTTAAGCCGGACCGGGAACTTGGCCTCGCAGTCAGTAAGGTCCGGCGTCCAGTAGTCCGTGGAAAAACAGCAATTCCGCGCCGCAGCACAGTATGCAGTGGCCAGCGCCTGGACCGAGGCCCCCGCGCTTCCGCCCGTGCCGCCCGTCCCTCCCGTGCCTCCCGATCCATTGATTCCACCCGTTCCTCCCCCGCTGCCGGATACGCCGCCCCCACTGTTACCCCCAGAGCCGCCTTTGCCACCGGCGGCTGCGCTCGCACCGCCGAAGCCATTCACCCCACCCCTGCCAATGTTTCCACCACCCGCGGGCGCGCCACCGGAGCCAACGGCCCCAGCTGTAGCGGAGCGTCCGCCCGAGCCCATGACAGCTCCAGTAGCCATATTGCCACCAGTTCCCTTGATGCCGCCGGTTGTCACGGCACCGCCTGTTGCCGAACTACCTCCGGACCCGACTTGGCCAGCAGAACCGGGGCTTCCGGCGCTGGCATTCCCCCCGCTAGAGGAAGAGCCGCCGCTTCCACCGGGAAGCGTCGCGCCTGCCGATCCTCCAACAGCCTGAGTGCCCGCGACACCGCCGTCCCGGCCATTCGCGCCTGAGTGGACGTTGCAGGCAACTCCCATGGCAAGGATCGTCAGCACGGCCAGGCAACAGGTTCGCGTTTGTGTGATCATTTGGGTCCCTCCCTAGACAACCATCGAATGGGCTCAGCAGATGTCAACTAAATCCCCTTCGCGTTTGTCGTCGCGACACCGGCGCCTTTCGCAAAAATTGTAAGCCTTTCATCTAATCTCGGACGGACGCTGAAGTAGTTGCCTCAAGAGTACCCTCGGAGAGGGACCAGCTGCCGTCAAGCAGTCCAAGACCACGCAGCAGAAGACGAAGTAACCATCGGCGCCAGTGGCTGCCGACTACTTCCCTTTCGAGGCTGTGGAAACAGTGAGTTTTGCGCCTCTTGTCTTGAAGAGGCCTGATAGCGTCCCGTCCGCACACCGTATCCGATAGGTGATCTCCAATCGCTTCGGAAGTGGAGCTTTCCCGTCCAGTAAGAAATGCACACTACGCCCCATCTTCGATTCTTGCCTCCTCAGGTCCGTGATTGGCATCCGATACTGGAAGCTCGGCCCTGGGTGCTTGACCGTTATAACCATTTCGTCATGCGAAAAGACGACGCCGGTCGACGGTTGAATTCGAACACTGTCTGCTTGGACTTCTTCAATCAACACCCCTTCCAAGACCGACGCGAAAGCGCCAGCGTCCAGGCATGAACCACCCAGCCCAAAAGGAACTTCGATACTCTCGGGATCTTGTCCTTGATAGTAGATGAAGTCGACCTGGCCCGGGCCGTCCACGTCTATCTTCACCGGTCCTGCTGCAGGTGGCGCTGCTGCAATAAGAAGTGGAATTGCAATTGAGCTAAGCACAGTAAGCATCGTCATCCTCCTATGGATACTGCTTCAGTTCGTAGGTGCCGTAGTACTGCCGCTGCTGTATCCCCTGCGCAAACCTATACTGATTCTCAAGCCCCGAGACGGTTAGCTCCTCGCCGAGCAGCCCAAGATTTGCCTGTGCGTTGATGATCCGATACGCATGTCCCATTTCGTGGGCCAAGACCGTCTCCAGCGTCTTGGGGCTTCCATCGGAGTAGGTGCTCCCTGGGAGAACCGAAATATCGGAGATGTCGATCTGTACGTAGGCCAGTTTTCCACCGACGTAGACGCCGCCTGTCTGGTTCCCGGATCCAGGCGGCAACGCCCCGTATCGCACCACCGTGTTCACGTCTGAATGCTCTACCCCTTCTGTAGCCCTGGTAAGTACCGGCTTCGACCCATCCGGAAGCTCAGCCCCCTCAATACTGTCCAAGGCAGACAGGACCCCTGTCGTCCCGTTTCGGCCTGAGACAATCTTCACGGATCCTCTGCTGCCGCTTTCTCCATACTGGCTACCGGAGGGCTTTCGCCTGGAGCCAGGAGCATCACCGTAGACGTCGTCGCCGCCCTGCTGTAACTTTCCCCCGTCTCGCTCGACGTGGTCGTGACAGTGACCGATGACGGATTACCGTAGGTCTCATCGTAGGTGAAGTCGGTGGTGATCGTCATCAACGGAACCGATGCGCCGGTAGGATCCGGCGCACTCCTTTGCAAGTAACTCACGTCGATGACTGTTACGGGATGGACAAAAACCGGTACTCCAGCACCAATCGTAACATTCTTATAGTAGGTATATGTCTTCGTGACCGGAACCACAACCGCGGTCGGCGGGGAGTCCCCTGTCCCCTCTAGCGTCGTGCCGATGCTGCGTTCAACCTTTGTCGGTTTTCCGGTGTACGGATAGGATTGGGCGTACGTCGTCGTGGTCACCGTTCCCGTCGCCTGTTCTGTGGTAACAATTTTTGCAAAGCCTTGCGGACCGTAGCCAGAAGGGCTGGCGCGCAAATCGAAGTATTGGTAGTTCATTCGAAGTCAAGCCAACGCCGTTGTCTGTCACTACAGAATAGACCACTCGCAGCGGGGCTTTCAGTGGTCTGGTTTTGGCGCCCATCGAATCGACCAACGTTCCTGTATCGGTGTAGATCGCCGCACTACCACCTGATTGCCCACCTCTCGTGGAAATGGGGGTGTAATAGACAAGCGTCTTGGCCGCGAGCCCGTTAGGAAATTGATAGATCACCGGTGGGTCAAAGCGGTTCAGCCAGGCTCTTCTTCGCACGGACCCAACAAGTAGGGGCACCGTGGTAATGTGGTCTGGCAACCCGTCGCCGTCCAAGTCGACGAAAGCATCGATGCCCGGCTTTGCGCCGGTATACATCGCGTGGCAATCTGCCAAACCCGCAGATGCAGCTATCGGAACGGCATTGGGGCCCACTCCATCATTCGCATCCGAATCCGTCCAGCTGGAGAAGTTCGGATCGGACCAATACACACCCCTGTTGATGAGTGGCCTTGCGGCGAAGAGATGGTTGACGACAACGTCAACCAGCCCATCAACATTCAGGTCCACCAGCTGGAACTGACCTGGCGCGAAGTCACCACACTCTCCATAAGGTACCGCCTGTCCCGGAACGGGCTTCGGCAGTGTATTCAACTGGAGGAGGGAATTGTAGGAATTAGCGCCGTTAGCGGTCCAGTTGAGCCCCGTCGAGAGAAAGACGGAACCATAGCCCCCAGGCGCCTGGGTTATCCTGTCGTATAGGCCATCCCCGTCAACATCGGCCATTCTCGTGGAATCTGTTGGAGTATCGTCTTTGAGTGTAGTCTGCTTCCAAACCGTACCATTGTCCCCTCTCGATGGGTTCCCTGTGCTGAGGAAGTTGTGATCGGATCCCACGAGATCGGGAAGACCGTCTCGGTTCAGGTCGACAAGTTTGAGGGTCAATTCTCCGGTCGGAGGTAATGAGTAGTTGAGATCTAACTTCCAAAGTAAACCGTCGTTGTCCGGATTATTAGCGACTCGCAACAAACGGACGCCAGTGGTAGACACCCAGCTGTCCACATCTGAACGCGCGTTGCGGTGGTAGTAAGCCAGCTCAACCGAACCATCTCCATCGACGTCGGTCATCTGGTCCACCTGAAGATTCACACGCTGGCAATTGGCCATCGACGAGCTATTCAATGCATTGTAAATCGCATCGCCGGAAAGGCTGTCGACGTACAACCAACCGCCGCCGTCCAGAGTAAGCTGATTCAGCCACACCTGAGGCTTCCCATTGGTCGACCTGTTGTCCGTAATCAAATCCGGCCGGCCATCGCCGTTGATATCCGCAAAGACGGTACCCAGCAAAGTTCCATCGGCATTCGCTAGTAGAACAGAATCTGGCAACTTCCAGTTGGGATCGAGTATAGCGGCCGCCATCGCTGCCATCTGGATCATAGGTGAAGTCAATATTGTAAAATGGGGGGGTTCCTTCGTCAGGCGTGGCCCCGTCATGGCCCGTATATTTGATTTGGGTGACCAGAAGACCATCAAAGCCCACGGCCGATGGGGTGTCATTGTTGTAGTGAATTTCAAAGTAGTTGCCCCAGACGTCCGTCACCTTGTCGAGCGGCCAAATCGCGGGAACGGTTTGCACCGAGCCATCTGTGCCAGATGCCGGGAGATCGACTCGGGATTTGCCGTTTGAGCCATAGAACCTCTTTTCACCCGACTTCGTGGTCACCACAAAGTAGTCGATGTCTGCTGCGGTCGATGTTCTTGTGATTGTACCGAAGTCCTTGATCTCCGACTCGAACGTGCTCGTGCCAAAGCCAGTTGAGCGAAAGTACAGACGGTCACCGTCTAGGCAGACACCATCACCATCGTCCGAGCTGACTGACGCTGTATCCAGCTCAACGGGCCTGGAGTACCCATCCTTTGCCAATGTCTTTGGACAGCGGTAGATCATCGACAGCCCAGCCAGATTCCATCCTTGACCTGCTATACCATCCGGCCCCTGACTGTCGTAAACCAGGCTCAGATTGGGGGCCATGCCTGCGATGCCGGGAGGGATGCCAATCGGCACGGTGTAGATTGCTTGTCCAACAGGCCCTACGGTTAGCTGTCCATTTAGAGTTGCATTGAAATCTGTCCCACTTGTCCAGGATGGCGGATCGGATTGGCCAGGATCCGTGGGCGCTGCCTGATACGGGGAGAGGTCAGGTTTTAACATCACGGTCGCGCCTCCAATGGTTACGCCCTTGCCCGTTCCAATTGTCACTGGTGTCAGTAACGGAGCGGCCTTGGTGAGGGTATTGGGCACGCCGTCTACCGTCCAAGTGATCGTTTGTCCTGAATTGAAGCTCGCAAGGTAGCCGCCTGGATGAAGTCCTGGTTGGAGGCTGTACGGCGGCTGCGCCTCCTGGGGCGATTGCAACTCCCCGTCGATCCGGACCTCGTTTTGGGCTGGATGGAAGTTACTCGTCCCCTGGTTGTCCCAGCCGAAGATCGCGATGTAATTGCCACCCCCCATGTCTGCAACTCCGCCAGCACTTAGAAAGATATTGCAGCCGATCTTGTCGATGGGAGGATTCGAGCAGGTTCCGGTGTCCAGATCGCACTCGCCGGCCTTATGGCAGCTGTCCGAGGGTGTGCATGTGACTGGCAGAGTGCCTTCGCATTCACCCGTGGACGAATTGCAGAAGCCGACGTGACATAGGTCGGGCGAGGGGCAGGACTTGGGATTGCTGCCTTTGCAGACACCGGCCAGGCAGGTGTCGGTTTGTGTACAACCGTTGCTGTCGTCGCACGCTGTCCCATCCTGTTTAGTCGGGTTGTCGCAAATGCCTGTCGCAGTGCTACAGGTCCCCACGCCGTGGCACTGATCTGCTGCAGCGCACTGGGTGGCCCGGTTGGGATCAGGCACGCAGACTTTGTTCTGGCAGGTATCACCCCAGGTGCAGGGGTTGCCGTCGGCGCATACGGTGCCGTTGTAGTACTTGGGATTGGCGCAATTGACCGAGCCGGCGCAGCCCAGGCACTTGTAAACTTGATCGGCGACCTCCTTGCTGGCGGTACCCCAGGTGTTGAGATTGGGCCGGTTCACGCCGCATACGTCGTCTTGGCCGCCGCAGGTTTCGGGGCTACAGCCGTTGTTCGCATAGCAGTCCAGGAAGGCGCCGCAGCCGGCGCGGTCGCTTTGTACAGTGGCTTCGTAGGTGCAGAAGGCACCGCACTGGTTGGTCGGGTCCCGCCAGTTCTGCACGCAGGTGTTGGTGGTGGGCGCTGTCACGCGAACGTCGTCGGCCTCGAAGGATGCGCCCACGCTGCCCACACCCACCATGCCGCTGGTGCACGAGCTGTCGGTCTGGGTCAGCAACTGCGTCCCGTTCACGTAGGCCTTGAGCGTCGTGCCCTGCATGTCCAGCTTCACATCGTACCAGGTGCCTGGGTTGATGCCGCCGGGCACCGCCACGGCGCTGCCGATGGCGCTGCTTACGCCGACCACGCGCTTTCCGAGCACGACCTTGCCGTCGCCGCGCAAGCCCACGTAGTAGCCGCAGTCGGCGTTCCAGGTGGCGTCGTAGCGGCCCCACAGCGTGACCAGCGCGCTGCTCGACGAGAAGCTGAGTGGCTTCAGGTTCGCCTCCACAGTCGAATTCAGCCAGGCCATTCCGGCTTGGGCTTGCGAGATGTAGAGCTGGGAGGCGGTGGGGTCGCTCTCGCGGTAGACTTGGCTGCCGTCGGGAACCACGCTGAAGTTCTGAACGGGACCCTGCTTCACGTTCCAGCCGCTGCCGTTGCCGGTCTCGAAGTTGTCGCAGAAGGCCCACGTGCCATAGCACGGGTTGGGCACGCTGGTCAGGCTTGTCGCCGTCGCGGTGGCCGTCATCGTAGCGGTCTTGGTCACAGTTGCGGTGTTCGTCCCGGTGGTCGTCGCTGTCGAGGTAGCAGTCACCGTGGGAATGGCGGTGTAGGTTTGCGTAACCGTCTTGGTGCCGGTGCCGACAGCGGTCTTCGTTACGGTCTTCGTGGCGGTGTTGGTCTTGGTTCCGGTCGCGGTGATGGTCAGCGTGCCGGTCACGGTCGTGGTTCCAGTCAAGGTTCCGGTAAGCGTCTTCGTGCCAGTTGCCGTGCCGGTGCCCCTGTAGGTGCCAGTCCACATCGCGGTGCCGGTGGCGCGGACGCCCTCCTTCAAGCAAGGCTTGCGCCATCTCGGACGCCAGGAACGAGCACGTGATCTCGCGAAGTTGCGGACGCTGAATCGAGCGTCTAGGGCGGAGTCATATCGATGTGCATTCGGGAGTCATAGAGCTCACCCGTGTTGCACGCGTGCACCGGCTCACGCGCTGCCGACGTGCCTGTACATTTCCTTCGCGGCAAGGCAGACCACGTCGAGCCATCGAATGCGAAAGGCATCGGCCCCGAAGGTGTTGAGGCCCCACTCGATCGCGTCCTCAAGGTCGGTGAAGAGAGCTGCCGGTTGCTCGGTCTGGTCCGGTACGATGGCATAACCGCCCATCATGGTGCGATCTCCTTTCGCTGGGTTCCCTCGGTGGTTGTGGCAGAGCCAAGCAATGCCCGCGCCTGACGCTGCCGCCCGCGCACCTTAGCGAGGCGCACTCCCCGAATCGCCGGCTCTTTGATCGCACCTTTGCCGGCAGTGCATCCCCGCACCCTCGCCGAGTCATAGAACTCGGCCATGCCCGGTTCGCGAGTCATAGTTAATCGGGTCTAGTTATCTTCAATCTGACCCGTGCTCGTGGCCGAGCGAGAAGAGGGCGGTCTTTCTGGTCGCGAGTGGCGCGGCCGAGGGCGGCGGTACCCGAGGCGGCGAGCGCTCAGGCCGCGATAACGTTGATGTCCACGACCTCGTACTCTTTAGGCAGAGCCCAGCCTTCCAGGTCCTTGGTTTCAAGGCAGAGCTCGATGGCCTCGCGGATGTTGGCGAGGGCCTCTTCGTGGTTCTTGCCTTGACTGATGCATCCCGGAATCAGCGGGCATTCGGCCACGAGCCAGCCGTCTTCGCCAGGAGTCAGCACCACAGGGAGCTTCATGCCTAAACGTTAGGCTGCCGCAGCCCGCAATGCCAGTGGTAGCCATTTCGCCTCGCAGCTCTTGGAGGGGGAGCGGGACGCGCACGCTCAATTATCCGCAATCTGACCCGTGCTCGTCGCGGCCACGTAGACACCTGCGACCACTCGACGAGGTTGGGTTACAATCTGGCCGCATGCCTGGCCGCGGCCCTGCCAATCCCGATACCATCACCCAGGACGGGCATAGCTCGGAGTGGTCGAGCGAGAAGAGGGCGGTCCTTCTCGTCGTGGGCGGCGCGGACGAGGGCGGCGGTACCCTGGACGGCGAGCGCACGATTCCGTTCGCGAACGCCATCGAGATCGGACGCCGGCCCCAAGCCCAGCCGGACATGTCCTCGTGCTGCTTGCGCGACCCACGCGTCTCGGCCCGCCACGCGCGCGTGTCGCGCACGCGCAGCGGTGGCTTCGAGGTGACGGATCTGGGCAGCAAGAACGGCACCTCGGTCGAGGGGCACTTGATTTCCGGGCCGACCAAGATCGGGGATGGAACGCTTCTCTTCGTCGGTGGACACGCGCTGGTGGTTCGCGACCTTGCCGGAAGCGCAATCTTCGCCATCCGCGAGGATCTCGATCAGCCCTTTGGCCCGGCGGCGACCCTTTCGGCGAACATGGCCAAGGAAATCCGACGCCTACGCCGCCTGGCCCGAGCGGGAACGGAAATCCTGCTTTCGGGCGAAACCGGAGTGGGCAAGGAGGTGTACGCGCAAGCCGTGCACCGGGCGAGCAGTCGACCGGGCTGTTTCGTGGCCCTCAATTGCGCCGCCATTCCCACCGACTTGGTCGAAAGCGAGCTCTTCGGTTTCGTGCGTGGGGCGCACTCGCAGGCCGCGGCCAGCAAGCCGGGGCTCATCGAGGAAGCAGAGCACGGCACCCTGTTTCTCGACGAGATCGGCGACAAGCCCGGCCCGGCGCAGGCCAAGCTGTTGCGCTTCTTGCAAGAGCATACCTACGTGCCGCTGGGTAGTCGGGAGGCACGGCGAATGGACGTTCGGGTCATCGGCGCGACCGCCAGCCTCGCGCCCAACGCGCACACGCACGGGTTGCGGCGCGACTTGCTGGCGCGCTTCGGGGCCGAGCCCGTGGTGTTGCCGCCCCTGCGCGAGCGACGCGAGGACGTGGGCGCGCTGACGAGGCATTTTCTCGGGCAGCATGGTGGCCAAGCTGCGGGCGCAGTCCGTCCACTGGAAGCGGGAGCCTTCCTTGCCCTGTGCTTGCACGATTGGCCGCAGAACGTGCGCGAGCTCGAGAACGTGATCCGCGAAGCGATGCTCTACAGCCAGGGACAGCCCGCGATCCGCCTCGAGGATCTGCCGCGCGCCGTGCGCGAGCGCGTGAAGGTCGACGAGAGCAAACAGGTTGCCCGGCGCCGCTCGCCGCGCGCCCGACCCGCCAAGGCCGAGATCGAGGCGCTGCTCGAACGCCACCAAGGCAACGTCGCCGAGGTCGCGCGCGAGCTGGATCGCCAGTGGGCCGTGGTCAGGCGCTGGATCCTCGAGAGCGGCTTGGATTTGGAGAAGTACCGGAAGTAGTGAGGCCGATGAGGTCTCGTCCCACCGAGAACCGGAAAGGGTCAGACCAGCTTGCAGGGTGGCCCGTACGCCGCCAGCTCTCTGTCCACGGTCAAGAGGGCAAGGCCTTCACTCTGCGCCTGCGCGAGAAGCATTTCGCGCTGCCGAAGAGCGTGGCGATTTCGTCACGTCCCATCTCGTCGAAGTCCTTCGGAACCGCCATCTCACCCTTCATGAAGCCAAGACGCTTCGCTGGAGAATCCTTTGCCTCGATGGGGATCACTCGAGCAAGCGGCTTGCCTGCCCTCGCGATGACGAAGGACTCGCCGCGCGCAACACGCGCAATCAGACGCGAGAGATGCGTCTTCGCCTCATGAATGTTGACGGTGGTCATGGCTACCATTATGGACTAACTCGCGGGCGAGCTCGAGGATGCGACGGTGCTCAGGGATGCGCGTGAGGAAGGACTCGCGCATGGCGGGGTCGTCGATGGTTTCGGCGCGGGTGTGGAGCCACTTTGCGGTCGTGGCAACTGCTTCTTGCGCGGCTGGCTGGTCGCCGGTGGCGATGAGACATTCGGCGAGCGCCAGACGAATGGTGGCCTCGCCGTCGTCCACGATACCCATACTTTCGAGTTGGGCAAAGGCGTCGCGGGCGAGGGGCAGACCGTCGGCCAGGCGCCCTTGCGCGAGGAGGGCGCGAGCCAGCAGGGCGAGCGAGAAGGGGCGTGCGGAGGGTACGGCATCCCATGTGGCGATCGCTGCACGCGCGAAGTGCTCGGCGCGCGGGTGGTCACCCGCCAGGTACTCGGTGACGGAAAGATACGCCTCCGCGAAGCCCTGAAAGCGTCGGTCGTTCTGCGCGCGGGTTACGGCCACGGCCTGCTCGCCAACGGTGCGTGCCTCGTCAAGTGATCCTTGGTACGCGAGGATGTTCGTCAAGGCCTGCAGGCCACCTCCAAACATGTGCTTAAGACCCATCCTTTTTGCAGTGGCCAGAACCTGCCGCATACACAACTCAGCTTCTTCTACGAGGCCAACTTCACTGAGTGCCACGCCTAGGTTTGCAAAGGCAATGCATGTATCTCGCCTGAGACCGATCTTCTCGAAGTGCTCAACGGCACGCCTAATGAACGCCACTTTTTCAGCAGGATTTTCATTGCTGCGCATGGCACCTGCTCTCGACAACATGGCTCTTCCAAGAAGGATTGGCTCCAGCCATTCTTGCGACTCTTCTAGAAGGGCCAGAGTTCGTCCGCGCACCTCGTAGTCGCCATTAAGTTCAAGGTGGGCTGTCGCAATCATTGTGCAATTGAGCCATTGATTCAGCAATTCAGGGGCTGCTGGTCGTTCCAGGCCATGAAAGAGAGTGGCAATTTCCTTGTACTTGGCCTGCGGACCAAGCGCTTCGAATAGCGCGCTCAGACCGTCCAACTGGGTCCGGGCGTCGCCGGAAAGGAGCGCATGTTTGGCCGCCCTCTCTGCTTCAACGTACTCGCTACGCCACTGCCGCGCCTGCGACTCGATCACGCGCATTGCACACAGTTCCTCGCCTTCCGCTCCGAGCCCGGCTCCCCTTTCGACACGCGCAATTGCCTCCGCCAAGTCATCGGCATCCAACGCTTGCTGCGCGGCCACGGTCAGCCATTGGATGGCGCGCTCGTTCTCTTGTGCATGTTCGAAATGGTCGGCGAGCACGATGCCGTTGCGCTCGCCATTCTGTTCCAGGTACTGGCCGGCGAGCAGGGGAGCTCTTTGCCCATCAGGGTGCGCGGCACCTCGCGAATACCCTTCTCGAAGAGCAAGCGCGAGGCTTCATGCGAAAGCGGCTGGATCTCGAAGCGAGCCTCGATCAGCCGGGCGGTGGGGCCATCGACGTGGATCTTTCCGGCCGGGGCCCCGTCGAGCAGGCGAGCCGCCTTGCCGGCGACCTCCTGCAAGGACAGCCTGCCCCCGGACTCGGTGCGGCTGGTGCTCATGCCCAGGCTGGACTCGGGAAAGATCCCCTTCAGGCGCAGGGCAAGGCGCGCGGCTTGCGCGGCCTGGTCAGCGGGGATGCCCAGCCCCGCAAAGGCGATGGTCGTCAGCCCATCGGCCATACGCTCGGCGCTCACCCCGTAGGCAGCTAGCAATTCTCGCAGCGCCGTCTCGCGAGCCCGCCCCGGGCCGTCTCCGTGAGCTTGCGAGATCCCGGAAATGACCAACACGGCAGCCACACGCTGCTCGTTCCCGGACAGCGTTCGGTTTCGCTGCGAGGGTTGCGAATCCAATCCCGTCGCCGCCAGGGTCTCGGCCACCATGGCCAACTCGGCGGACAGCGTCTCTGCGTTGTCCGGCCGTTGTGAGGGCTCCGGCGCCAGCATGTGCTCCAGTACCGCCCGCAACGGCTGCGGCACCGCCGAATACAGCTCGGCGAGCTCTTCATCATCCCAAGTGTCCGTCCTGCTGCCTGCGTTCAGGCGGGGCGGCTTGCCGGTCGCGCATTCGACCAGCACGCAACCCAGGGAAAAGATGTCCGCGCGCCCGTCCACCGCATCGCCGTCGCGTGCTTGTTCGGGCGCCATGTACAGGGGCGTGCCGATGGCGTTCCCGGGCCGGGTCACCTGCCAGGCTTCCTGCCAATCTTGCTGCGTCCGGCGAGCGATGCCGAAGTCGAGCAGCTTGACCTGCGCGAGATCCGCCGCGGGCAAGAACAGATTCGACGGCTTGATGTCGCGATGGACGATCCCGCGCGCATGCGCTGCCGCCAGCGCCTGCAATACGCGGCTGCCCAGGCGAGCGGCTGCCGCGGAGCCGATAGCTCCGCGCGCAAGCCGATCGGCCAGAGTTTCGCCATCGAGCCATTCCATGGCCAGATAGGGCTCGCCCTGCGGGGTCGTGTGCCACATAGCGCACGATGGCTGGATGCGCGAGCGCGGCCAGCGCCTCTGCTTCGCGCAGAAAGCGCTCGCTGGCCACATGCCCCTGGCGGTGCAGCACCTTCAGCGCCACCGCTTGGCCGTCCACCCGATCACGCCCGCGGAACACCATGCCCATGCCCCCGCTGCCCACGAGCGCCTCGCTCTCGAAGCGCTCGCCGAAACGCCTCGGCGCGCGCGCCACGCACGGCGGCTCATCTCGAGTTTCGTTCAGGCCTTCGTCCTTCACGGTACCAGCAGGGGAATACCACGAAAAGAGGCTCCTCCCGAGGGTCGACTCCATGGCGCATCAGTGCACAAAACCGGGTCATCTGGAAAGTCATGCCTCAGGTTATGCACTTGAACATTATGTTATTAGGCATAATACTTCCGTCCCATGGAATTCGTCGGCCGACATGAGGAGATGGAACGCCTCGATAGCCTTTGCCGGCGGCGGCGGGGCGGCCTGGCAGTCCTGACCGGGCGAAGGCGGGTCGGGAAGACGCGCCTGCTCGTTGAATGGAACCGACGGCATGAGGGCCTCTACACGGTGGCCGATCAGTCGGCGCCTGAGATCCAACGCCGCTACTTCTGCGAGGCGCTGGCCGGCCGATTTCCCGTCTTCCAAGAGGCCACGTTCCGGGACTGGCGCGCGATTCTGAAGGCGCTCGCCCAGCAAGCCGAGGCTGGCCGATGGAAGGGACCGCTCATTCTGGACGAGTTCCCGTTTCTGGTAGCAAGCAACCCCGAGCTGCCCAGCGTCGTCCAGCACTGGATCGACCAAGATGCCGCCACCGCTGGCCTGGTTGTCGCCATCGCCGGCTCGAGCCAACGCATGATGCACGGCTTGGTCCTCGATTCCTCGGCTCCGCTCTACGGGCGCGCCGTCGAAATGATCGAGGTCAAGCCGTTGCGCATGGCCGATTTCACGGCCGCCACCGGTATCGCGAATCCAGTCACTTGTGTGAAGGCATTCACCGCCTGGGGTGGCATTCCCCGCTACTGGGAGTTGGCAGAGCCCTTCGCCGCACGAGTGGACGAAGCGGTAGACCGCTGCGTTCTGGACCCACTCTCGCCTCTCCACAGTGAGCCCGACCGGCTGCTGCTTGACGAGGTACCGCCCGCACTGGCCCTGCGCCCGATTCTCGATGCCATCGGGCTGGGCGCTCATCGACCGAGCGAAATCGCTGCGCGCATCGGGCAGCCAGCCACTTCGTTGGCGCGGCCCCTCGCGCGCCTTACGGAGATGGGCTTGGTCCGCCGTGAGATCCCGTTTGGAGAAAGCGAGAAATCCGGCAAGCGGGCGCTCTATCGCATCGCCGACCCGTTCATGCGCATGTGGTTCCGCACCGTCGCGCCCCATCGCGCGCTCTTGGCACAAGCTCCGGCGGCTGTGCGGCGCGACCTTTGGGTGAAGGAACGCCCCGGGCTTTGCGCCTCGGCTTGGGAGGACCTGTGCCGGCAGAGCGTGGTCCTCGCCGCCGACACGCGATCGGCGCTGGCTCGCAAAGGCCCGTGGGTTCCTGCGGCTCGCTACTGGCGAGGAAGAGGGCCAGAGTGGGACGTGGTCAGTCGCTCGCTCGATGGCAAGCGTGGGTTGCTTGGCGAAGTGAAATGGTCCGAAAGGGCTTTCCGCAGAACCGAGCTTGGTCAGATCGCAGACGGCCTTCGCCGAAAGGGCGTCCCGCTCGCGTTCGCGAAGGTTCCCGAGATCGTTTACTGCCTGTTCGTGCCCAAAGCCGAAGACGGAGCGCAGGAGATTGACGGGACGCTGGTTGTCGATGCGGCGGCCGTGGCAGCTGCAGGGACCTAGCGCAGCGACGATTCAGGACAGCAAGGTACATGTGTGGGCGAAATGCCTTGGTGCATGGCCCCTTTGCGCCCCCGCATCGCATTGCGCAAGTGCTGAATGTCTGCGCACACCAACAACTGCGGTTCCTTTTGACTGAAGGATGCTTTCGATCATAATGATCATCATGATCGTTATGGAGTACCAGAGATGATCACCGAAACCAACGCCGTAACTTTCCGCCAGAACCTGGGAGAGATGATCAACCAAGTGCAATTTCGTCACGACAGCATTGTCATAAAAAAGGACGGTAAGATGGTGGCCGCGCTGGTGGATGCCAAGCTGTTCGAGCGCATCCGCCAGATGCGAGCACGCTTCGATGCACTCGCGGGACGCCTGGCCCAGGCATACGCGGTTGTACCTGCCCAGGAAGGACTTGCGGAGATCGATCGCATCACGTCCAAGGTCCGACGTGAGGCGCGTTCCAAGTCCGCTCATACCAAGAAGGGCTGACCCCTGCGCATCGTTCTGGACACCAATGTTCTGGTGTCGGGGCTGGCCTACCCTGACAGCGTGCCTGGTCGCATCGTCCAGGCATGGCGGCAAGGCTCCATCGAGCTGGTGCTATCGCGCTACATTCTAGACGAGCTCTTGCGAGTGCTACCGCGCCTCAATCACCGGCTGAAGTGGCAACCCAGCGACTTTGCAGATCTTGTTGACATCCTGGCCTTGGAGGCAGAGCTGGTCGAGCCACAATCCCAGGACAAAAGACGCCCTCGCGATGCGAGCGACGTCGCCGTGCTCGGAACCTTCCTCGCAGCCAAGGCCGAATATCTCGTCACAGGCGACAGCGATCTGCTCGCTTTGTCGGAGCACTACCCCATCATTTCCCCCGCCGACTTTTGGCGCCGTCACGGCGGATAGGGGCGGCCCAAAGGGTCGCTTCCAGTAGTGAATCCGCAAGCACCGGCCCTTCAAGGCTTGAACACAACCAGCTCCAGATCCCTGATGGCGCGGAAATGCTTCGCGTTGGCCGTCATGAGCGGCATGGCGTTCTCCACCGCCGTTGCGGCAATGATCGCGTCGGCTGCGCGCAACCTCGACGAAAGCCCATACTCCTCGATGTATACAAGCGCCCGGTGCCCCACGTTTTCGCTCAAGGCGAGCACGGCAAACGAGAGCTCGGCCATGAACCTCTTGATGATCCTCAGGTCGTCCTTGTCGCGCGCTCCCTGGAGCAGCTCCATCAGTGATTGCACGGATACGAATCTTTCGGCGGCCGAATCGATGGCGAGCGCTGCCCGGCGCGCGCCACCCTGGGCGTAGATGAGGACGTCCCGTATCAAAGATCACGATAGCGCCCGCCCCTGAGCGCCTGCATCACCTCTGGCACCGGCGTGCGGTCCTTTGCGCGCATGCCGAAGAAGGCGCTGTCTTGCACCTTCTTGCGGTCCGCAGACGCTACCGGCACCAGCCGCCCCTTCACCTTGCCGTGATAGAGAACCGAGACGGTCTCTCGCCGGTCCAGTGCCTCGAGAATCTGCTTGGTCTTGTAGCGAAGATCGACGATTGACGCGTTCACGCTGGGCTCCGTTCGATATGTCTAGCAACTATAGACATATTCCAATCGCGGGGCATCGTCTCTCGCCAGCCACCCTCGCCAGCGGATAGGCGCCCGTCTGGAAAGCAGTTTGGCCGCGCCCACTAGGCACCAAACAGGTCCGTTTCCTGCCTTGAATTCGGTCCTTATACGGACCCTGATCCGGAGCATGCGAGCCATCAAAGTCGCCGAAGATATCGTTCCGGTTGGTGCTCGGTCTATGCTCCCCTGCGTCGCCGGTCATCAATCGCCGCCTTCCCCGGAAGGGACACGGCAGGGTGACTTGCCCTGACTATGAGAGTACACGAGGATATCGAAAAGCCCCGCGCCAGGACCGTTCGCGGGCGCGGGAAATATCTTGGGTATGTTGTAACAGGCCATCAAATAGGACCGGAGATACGAGTCCTGGGCCATGAACCACGGCGAAGTAATCACGGCAGCGACGTTGTCGCGCTCAATGCGGGAAACGACGTCCACGCGGTCGACTGTACCAGCCACGAGCCAGCTAGGATTTAGATCAGCAAGCTCCCCCGAAACGCGAAGACCGCTGTGCAACGCCACGGCGGAGACGATCGTCGGATCACCGAAGATGGTTCCAGTCCTAGGCAGGATCGAATCCTTCGCGACTTGCCAGGCGACGTCTAATCGCTGGTGTCTGTAGAGCTGACCATAACGCACGTGCGGCCAGAACGAGTACTGCCGCCTGTCCAAGCCCTCACGACTGGCGCCCGACGCCGCCCATCCACCGGTGGTCAGCGCAAGAACAAGAACGACTCCGCCCAGCATGCGCCTATGCAGGCGCCGCGCTCGGGCCTGCGACATCTGTCTGTACCCGCCCCAAGTGGTCACGAACGCGTCAAAGCCGATCGCGGCCAGAAAAGTCAGCAGGGGAGCAATGACCACAACGTACAGAAAGGCAGCCTCCGACATGGCAAGCACGACCGCGACGTGTGCACCCACTGCGAGGAGGAGAATTCGCACGGTCCGCGACGCTGCACCTGGGGCTCTCTCGTCGGCAGACTCCCTGCGCTTGAATCCTACCAGGGCAAGGGCGACGCCGGATCCCACGAGCAAGTACGAGTGTTCATAGAGCCACGGCGTGAACTTCTCCCAGAATTGCGTATCGCTGCCCTGACTGTCACGAAAGTGAAACAAGTGGATCCCGAACAAGCTCTCCCACACATGTCGTCCCCCGAGAGCCCAGACAACTCCAAAAGCCAGCCCGCTGACGATGAGCGCTCCAACCGCAAAGCGAACGCCATCGTGAGGGCGCCGAACAACAGTCAGCACGGCGACGACGAGGCAGACTACCAGGCCGTGCTGGTCCGTGGCCAACGTGAGGCCACAGAACAGTCCAGAGCGAAGAGGCTGCGCCCTCAGGGAGAACAAGACGCAAGCAGAAGCAGTTAAAGCCGACAGCTGGATGCCCGTGTAGTGGATCCTGTCGAAAACCTCCGGTGAGGTGAGGAAGAGCAGCGCTGCCAAGGCTCCCACTCGACCGGATGCGAGTCGCGAGCCAGCCCAAAACAGGAGGCCCGCCGTCGCAAATTGTACGGCCAAGACCATGGCTCGGCCTGCCAGGAGCGGTGCGCAGCCCATTCTAATGAGACCGGCAATCGGGAAGAGCACCAAGGGAGGACGGGCACTATCGATATCTCGATACAGCACGGCCCCCTCGGCCATTCGCTTTGCCACGTAGAAATGGATCTGTTCATCCGTCCACGAGAGAAAGAAGAGGACAGAATGGTGCCAGATCAGGGCGCCAATCGCCGCTGCCAAGAGAACAGACCAACAGACGACCTCGATTCTCGAAGTACTTCGCCGAGCACCGTCTAGCGGCGATTCGGCCGAGGTCTCGCCTTTCGGCTTCCTCCGCTGTCTTTGCCTAGCCACGGGCTACTGCTCTCGTCTTGAGGCACGCTGCTTGCGCAAAACAGGCGATCTGACGCAAGGGGAAGTGCCTACAGTCCGTTGATCACCACGTCGTCGACGTACATGGTCCCGGTCCAGTTGGTACTGGGCGTGAGGGTTATGCCGATACGATCAACCGGAACCGGGCTTTGGAAGGGGCCCAGAGCCAACTTGAACCATTCGTTGGTTGGAATGTTGCCAAAATACGGGGCGAAGTGATCTTGCTTGGACCCGCTGGATACCCAGGTGTCTACCAGCAGCTGATTGGTCCAATCAGAGAGAGGGTAGCTGCCAGCGAAATAGACGTACGCCCAACCTGAGTATCCCGACAAATTGATCTTGCAAGGGAGTGAAACCGTGACCTCGGCGATATTCGTGTTGACCGAATCGATCTGTATCGGCGCAATCAGCGAGTAGCTACCACTGTTGGACTTCGACTGGGTTAGACCGATGTTGGTGGCTCCGTTCGGAACGGTTGTATCCGGGGTAAGTTCGAGACTCCATGGTGCGGGGGTGGCACCTGCGCTAGCCCCCCACTCGAAATCCCAGGAAAGGCAACTACCGCAGACGGGGGCACCCTTGGCACAAGCGCAACTGCCCGAACTGCAGCTTTGTCCCGCCGGGCAGACGTTCGTACAACTGCCACAATGGCTGCTATCGCTGCCATTCACGCTGATGCACCCGCTTGTCCCGCAGTCGGTTCCTGTCGCGCACTGACAGGTCCCGGCCGAGCATGTCCTTCCACCGCCGCAACTCGTGCCGTCGGTGTTGCTGGACCAGACCGAGGTACTGGCCGCCGGCTTGCAAATTTGGCAGAGGTTCGACGGATTGGTAGTTCCGCTGCCGACGAGCGCTCCCGCGATCCAGCACCCGCTCTGGCAGGTACCGCCGCTGCACACCTGTCCGGTGCCGCAACTTCCGCCGTTGGCGCTGGTCGTCCATGAGGTCAGCGCGTAGGCGGTCTGGCAGGTTTGGCAGGCGTTCGCCAGGTTGGCTGCGCCGTTCGCGTAGTAGGCGCCGGAGATGAAACAGCCCGTCTTGCAAGTGCCTCCATTGCAGTACTGACTCGATCCACAGGACGTGCCCTCGTCTGCATTCGACCAGCCTGACGGTGAAGTCGCCGGCTTACAGATCTGGCAGGCGTTGGCCGGGTTGGCAGCGCCGTTGGCGTAGTTAGCTCCGCCAATCACACAGCTCGTGGGCGGCACGTCTTGGCCGACTTCCGGGCCATAGGGGAGGTCTGGAGCGACATCAGGCTTCTGGTCCGGTCCCAGGTCAGGCACCGACACCATGTTGTCAGTCGACGTATCGAGTGGCCAGATCGGAGCGTCCGACGGAACGTCGCGGCCGAGATCGGCCGGCGCGGGCAAGTCCGCGACCACATCGGGCTGGTTCGAGATGTCGATAGATGAAGCCTGGTCTATCGTCGTCGGCGCGTCAGTACTCGTCGTGAGGCCGTCGCTCGGGGAAACCGAACCATCGGCTATGGTGTTGCCTCGGCCATCGGTACTGTCCGCGCTGTCTACCACGACAATCGCGTCGGAACGCCCGGCATCGTTCGGCTTCTGGCACTTGCCCGGCGTTCCCGGCTGCGCGCCTACGCATACATATCCGTCCGGACAGTACTTGTCCGCGGTGCAGCTGAGCTGATTGGTATTTGCACTGTCGAAGCAGCCGGCGAGTGAGATGAGCCCGAGCGCGGGGATGAAAAAACAGCCCCAAGAACAGCGAGGGTTGCACCTCATTATTAGAAAGCTCCTTTCACAACCGCGCCAGCCTGGCCGGGCGCCAACGCGGGAACGAAGGCGACGGATGTCGAACCTGCTGCGCCGGATCGCTGGCCGAGGTAATAGAGAACTGCACCAGTCGCAACGAAAGCAGCGCCCACGCCATAGCTGACCCAGCCGAAGGTTTCGTAGGTCGTGCGGTCGGATTCCTTGCTGGCGGTGTAGCCATCGGTCTTCTTCAGATCGCTGGCTATGCTGTTTACTTTGAGATTCAAGAGGACCCCGGCGATAACGGACGCACCGCCGACGGCGGCGGTGATGATGCCAGCGGTGCGCATTCCCGATCCGGAGTCACTTGCAAGCGGCAGGCTGGTTTGCTGAATGACAGGCGGTGCAGCCACGACCACTGGGACGGACGCCGCCGGTCCTTGCACCACGGCAGGGGCTGGCATCGGCGCAGGTGCTGACAGCGGGGCAGCCGTAGTCGATTGCTTTGCGAGAAGGTCTTGGCAGTCAGCGATGTGTTTCTGGGCTTCGTCTTTGTCGTCCGTGCTCAGTTTCTTGCCCGCGCGCAAGAATTCCTGAAAGCGAGCAATAGCATCTTCGTACCGTCGATTCTGTTGGAAGCAACGCCCCTGATTATAGATGTAGAGCGGGTTTTGAGTATCGACAAACAACTCGGAAAGGATGGCCACACCTTTGGCAAACTCGCCCGAGAGGCACGCCATCCTGGCCGTGCGCTCCTTGTTTTCGACACTTCCTGCCTGAACGGCCCGTGCCGAAAGGAGAAAGGGAACAAGCAAAAGCAAACATCTACGACGATTCATATTCTCAACCCTTAATGCGAATGGTTCAACGCAACCAGCCAGTTGCGTGGTCATCCTGCTGCGAAGCCTAGATTCTGGCAAGCATCTTCAAGGACCAGCATGTGCGCACGAACCACGCCCCTTGACGCAACCCAATCAACGCCTAGAGTACCAGCATAGCCATGGCACTCCTCGGGCGCGATACCGCGGTGACGGGGCCTTTTCCCAAGGGCGTGTTGCTGCTTGAGACGCTCAAGGGGCAGGAGGAACTGGGGCGGCCGTACAAGTTCGAGCTCAGGCTGCTTTCCAAGGAGCCGGACCTCGATCCCGCCGATGTGCTGGGCAAGCCGCTCGCGGTGTGCATCCAGCTCAACACCGGCAAGGAGCGCTTCTTTCACGGCATCGTGACCAGGTTTTCCAAGGGCGGGGCCACGCAACTCTACACGCGCTACGCGGCCGAGATCAGGCCGCGGCTGAGCCTGCTCGACTTCGCCGCCGATTGCCGCATTTTCAACGATCCCGCACAGGACGCGCTTTCCATCGTGAAGACGGTGCTGACCAAGCACGGGCTGCCCGATGTCGAATCGGGTTCGATTCAGGACCACGCCTACCGCGCACGCGAATTCTGTGTCCAGTACCGCGAGAGCGACCTGCGCTTCGTGCAGCGATTGCTGGAAGAAGAAGGCATCTATTATTTCTTCAGGCACGAGGAAACCAAGCACACCTTGGTGTTCGCCGATTCCATCACCGCGCACGAGACCGCCGATGGCTACGAGTCGATCCTCTACACCGCGAAAGAGCGACGGGTCGCCGGCTCGGAAGAGCATTTCTGGGGCCTGGTGGTGCGCCGGGGGCTCTATCCCGGCCGCCACACGGTGCTGAGCGCATACGACCCGACGCAAATGCGGCCCAGACTGCCTCGGTTCGGGCGAGACACGTCAGAGGATCTGCTGACGGGACACGAATTCGAGCACTACGACTATCCCGGCGGACTGTCCAAGCCCGAAGAGGCCCAGCAGGAGGCAACCGCGCGCACACGCGTGGCGCGCGTGGTTCACATCGGCATCGACGTGGAAGGCAACACCATGGGCCTGGGGCTGGGCAACCTGGTGTCGCTGCGGCCGGGACCTGATACGGTCGATGGCGAGCCGTTCTGGGGTGAAAAGGACTTCGACAAACAGTACCTGGTGGTCGGCGCGAGCTACAGCCTCAGCATCGATCAATACGAGACCGGCGATGTGGCGTTCAGCGACGAGCCGTTCAAGGCGAGCTACCGGTTGCTCGACAGTCACACCCAGTTCCGCCCGCAGCGCACGACGCGGAAACCTAGGATGGCCGGTCCCCAGACCGCGCTGGTCGTCGGCCCGGCGGGCGAAGAGATTTGGACCGACAAATTCGGCCGCGTGCTGGTGCACTTCGATTGGGATCGCAGGGCCGAGGGCTACGAGAAGTCGTCGTGCTGGGTGCGCGTGATGCAGATGTGGGCCGGGGCCAAGTGGGGCGCGCAGTACCTTCCGCGCGTGGGCCAAGAAGTGATCATCGCGTTTCTCGACGGCGATCCGGATCGGCCCGTCATTCGCGGGCACCTCTACAATCGGGACAATATGCCGCCCTACGATCTGCCGGCCCATCAAACCCAAAGCGGCATCAAGAGCCGCAGCAGCAAGGGCGGCACGGCCAGCAACTTCAACGAGATTCGCTTCGAGGACAAGAAGGGCAACGAAGAGCTGCACCTGCAAGCCGAGAAGGACATGTCCACGCGGGTGAAGCACGACCAGACCCTGGACGTGGGCACGGATCGCATCATCTTCGTCGGCAACGACGAAGCCAACTTGGTGAAGAACGATCGCCAGCTCACGGTCGACGCGAACGACAGCGTGGTCATCGGCGGCACGCACGACAAGACCGTCACCGGGACGGTCACCCAGGTTTACGGCGGCGATCATTCGCGCAAAGTGGACGGCAACCAGGAATTCTTCGAGGAGAAGAACAAAGACGAGCACGTCAAGCAGGCCCACAAGCTGACCACCGACAAGAAGTTCCAGCTCAACCAGGGCGCGACCAGCATGACGTTCAAGGGCACCAACGTCACGATGGATTCGGCTGGCACCATCACCATCACCGCAGGCGGCGCCACCGTCTGCCTCGACAAGACCGGCAAGGCGACCTTCGACTCGCCGACGGGAATCAAGTTCGTGTGCGGCGCCAGCACCCTGGCCGTCTTACCCGGCGGCGTCGCCTTCGCCAGCCCATCCGTGACCGCCGCCGCTGGCGCCGGCAGCGTGGTGGCCATGGGCAAAGAAGCCGTCGCGATGAAGAGCAAGACCGTCACCGTCGAAGCCGACGGCGTGTGCACCATCAAAGGCAAGAGCGCGCTGAAGCTGCAGGAGGCGGAGGGGCCCAAGGGGAAGAAGCCTGCTGGGCCATCCGCGGGCATGGGCGAAAGCCAGGGTGGAGCAGGCGCGGGCGCCAAGGCCATCACCAGGACGCAGAAGGGGGCAGCGAAGGACGAATCCACGCTAGAAATCCAAGTAGTGGACTTGAATGTCAACCCACAGCAAGGCCTGGCCTTCAGGATCAAGATGCCAGATGGCGGAAACACTTCAGGCACCTTGGACAAGGAAGGCAGAGGCAGAGCGAAGAGTTCCAGGCCAGGGGTCTTCAAGGTATTCTTCCCTGATCTCGATGGTGCCGATTGGGACGGCGACGGGGCGCAGGAGTTGCACGAGGAAGATCGAAGTGAAGCGTCCAGCTACAAGGTCCACCCAGGGGATCGATTGACCGCCATCGCCGCAGGTCATGGTTTTCTCAATTGGAAAACCGTCTGGGATTTCTCCGGCAATCATCACCTGCACATGTCACAGCGAAGCCCGAGCGTTCTTATTCCTGGCGATGAAATCGCGATCCCGACCAGATTAGCTCGGGTGGCGGAGGTGGAAGGCGGCGTCGCACGCCACACCGTTCATCGGGCAGATGACCTGTGTTTGCGCTTGCAGTTGCATTCACACGACCACAAGTACTGTCCGACTATCGCGTACGCCATCACGTTGCCGTCGGGCGAAGTCTTGAAGGGAAAGACGGATGACAAAGGCTGGCTTGTATGCTCGCTGTTCTCCGAAATCGAGAGTTGTGAGATCGAGTATTGGCCCGGCGGCGAAGAACAGCCAAGCGTAGCCACCCATGTCTTTCTCACGGAAGACATCGATGATGCCGACCAGAGCCTGCTGAGCCATCTGCGAAACCTCGGTTTCGCGGAGGATGACGAGCCAGTGAAAGACACGATCCTTCGCTACCAAAACTATATGGAACTGCCGACGACTGGAACACTAGATGACACAACCAGATCCTCGATCAAGAAGGCGGTTCACGGCGCCGACGCCTCCGTGGAAAGCGAGCTAGGCGACGATGAGTAAGGTCAAGGTGTTCAAGGCCAAGGTCGCACCGAGCAAGGTGCTCAAGACCGCCGATGTCGTGGCTGTCACGAGCGATGAAGGCGAGGAATTGAAAGACACCGAGTTCGTTGCCAAGGTGATTCATGGCCGGGGCGCGGTGTTTCGTCGCGTGGCGAGCCTCAGAGAACTGGTCGCCTATCTCAAGGAGTTCGAGTCCATCCGTCGCTTGGTCTTCATGTTTCATGGCTCTTCCGGTGAAATGCTGGTGGGTGAGAACAAGGTGAAGTTGTCAGAGATCGCACGCAGCCTGCGGGAGGCGCGAGCAACCCTGCGTTGCAGTGAATTGGTCTTCGAGGGGTGTAACGTCGGTTCTGGCGGTCGAGAGATCGCGAGCCTGATGGAGGCACTTCAGGCCAGGCTGGGTTCCGGGTACGCGACCTTCCACGCATGGGGGGTCAGGCGCTTTCTAGTCCGGAAGGGTGACAGCTCTCAAGAGCTGGAGAAGCAGCCACTTTTCAAGCGCATCAAGCGATTCATCATCGCAGGGCAGCCAAGCCCCGCAGAGATGGTTCAAAGCCCGGGCTTTCATTCGCTAGCAATCGAATACTTCTCCTCGACCCCAGCCCGGGATCACATCATCGACACCGGCTTGGCTGGAGAGGTGGAGCGACTGAACGATCGCAGCAAGCTTGAGCAGAAGACTCTGTCAATCGCGAATGCTCAGAAGGCGGAACAGTACGACACGGTAGTCGGGTCGATGACGATTGTCACCATCCTCCGATGAGGCTCAAACGATGCTCGCGCTGACACCATGGCTTATTTCCGCCGTTCTGCTGAGCTACGGCACGAACAACGCGCTCCTCACGTCGACCAGAAGATTCCCCCACATATCGCTCAAGGACCGTTGCTCGATCGCCAGGATCGTTGCCGCCGAGGTCGTGGACACGTTTGCTTTCAGGCGCTGGGGTTTTCCGCCTGACGACGAGATTGGTCTCTTCATCTCCAGGCAGAAGGTCGGGGATGCCGAGAAAGAATTCTCCGTCTTCGACAGGAGCGAAACCTGTGGCGAAATCGAGGTTGGTAGCCGGTACGCCGCGGAACGCCGGCTAAAGGTCACTCTGGGAAGAGGAAGGAAGGGCGATCTGCCACGAAAGAAGCTTTTCTGGCTGGTGCGAGTTCAGTCCGCGAGTGCATCACGCTGGGAGGTGACATGGAGAAAAGGAGAATCCGCGTACATCTGCCCCAAGCCATGGGAGGTTCGGAGCGGCATTGACATCTGCGGAGGGCCCGACAGATCGATGGTGCCGGTTCCCACGCTGCGTTTGGCGCTGGTCAAGGGTGCTGACGGCGGCTTCTACGTTGGGTCTTCGACGCTTCAATTCCTCGGAAGCAACCAGCACGTGCACGTGCCGGACCAGGACGTTGCGTTGCCGGATCTGCCCCTCGAATCCCGCTGCAAGATCGCCCGAGAAGTCGCTACCGGGCTCGCAATGTCATTCGCCTATTCAAGGTGGTTTGGGGTGGTGAACAAGAACATCACCCTCGCAATCCCCTTGCCTGGAAAGCGCGATTCCGGTCAGTCGCAGCCAGCGATCTTTCGCCCAGGTGAGCGCTGTGACGGGATCTTTGCCAACCATTGGTACGTGCTTGGGCCATCGATTGCGGTGAACGTGGCCAACTACGTAGAGGCAACCTCGGCACCCAGCCGGGAGTTGTTTTCCGTACGAAGCAAAGAACTGGCGCCCAACCGTTGGGAGTTCTCTTGGACCTTCGATAGAAGCTTCTGGACGTGCCCCAAGCCCGACGAGGATCACTATCTCGGCCAATGCCCAGACCCAGCCGCTTGCACCATCCCCATGCCCACGGTACGGGTGGTGATGGAGCGGGAGTCGCCGGACGGGGTAGCGTTGGTGTCATCGGTGCTGGAGCTCAAGGGCGAGGAGCCGGCGGTATCCGAGTCTAGGAAGTAGCGATCGGGAGTCCCCTGGAAAACCAGGGTATTTCAGCTGTGGGCGCGGCGGGACTCGAACCCACTACCCCCGGCTTCGGAGGCCGGTACTCTATCCAGATGAGCTACGCGCCCGGAATCTTCGATTCATAGCCCGGGCCTCGCGCAGGCGCAAGGTCGTCGAGCTCACCGTACCCGCACGGTTCCCCTACAAGCGATCGCGAAGGTCGATCGGCATTCTCGTAAAACATGCGTTTTGAAGCCTCGGCCGCCAAGGAAAGCGCTCGGGAAGTCCTTTTCGCGAAAAAAACATGCCTTTCCACCGCGACGCATCTCTGCACTTTCAGGGGTCGGAACACGATGTAGCGCGATGCATGTGAAGGTGTGGAACAAGGCGCTATGTGGGTGCCATTATTTTGACGTTCGTCAAGCCAAGACGAATTAACTAATTGAAACCATTAGGCCGTCAATTCTGTGGCATTGAGCCATTCAGTTGACGTTAACGCGACCTCTGGCAATTGGGCAAAAGAGACATGCCGGGTATTCATTGATAAAATTGCGCAATAGAAAGTACAATCGTCAATAAGGTGTCTAATCGCCACACAATTGACTTGTGGTCGACACAGTTGAGTGTTCTAATGGAATCGGCTGATGCAATTGGCACCTCATCAAGGAGAAAACCCATGAAGAAAAAGGCAGGACTCAAGGTCAAGAGCAAGGTTCGTAGTGGCGGCGGGGTCTTTCCCCGCTAGAAGAATCGCTTCACTACCAACAGTGATCCAAAGAGGAACGCCGTCCCCCCGGGACGGCGTTCTGCATTTCCCCAATCGAGGAAGCTCTGTTGTTCAGTTGTGCAATTGTGATTGTCTAGTTTCCCGATTCATTCAATTCGGCAATTCCCAGCTCGCGGGCCAGTTCGAGTATGCGGGCATGCTCGGGAATGCGGGTTAGGAAGGAGCGGCGCCACTCAGGGATGTCGATGCTGTTGGCTCGGCTGCGGAGCCACTCGATGGCTTTCTCGGTGACTTGCTTTGCCGTTACCAGATCCGACGAAGCTGCTAGGCATTCCGCATGGGCCAGCCGTATTGTCGACTCGCCATCCTGGACTTGGCTAAGCGCCTCAAGTTGCGCATAGGCGTCCCGCGCGCACGAAAGGGCCTCGACGATTCGACCTTGGCCGTGGAAAGCCCGGGCCAAAAGCGCAAGGGCAAATGGCCGCAATGCGGGATTGTCGGCGAGCATCTCCATCGCATCGCGAGCATGTTGTTCGGCGGCCAGATGATTCTTCGCCAGATGCTCGATCACGGACATGTAGAGCCGCGCGTAACTGCCGAAGTACTTATCGTTGCTATCGTTCGTCCACTTGATTGTGCGCTCGCCAAAACCTCGGGCCTCGTCCAGACACCCCCGGTAGGCGAGAATATTGGAGAGGAAATAGAGCGTCGGTCCCATCAAGTAGTTCAGGCCCATTCTCTCTGCAACGGCCCATACCTTCCTCGTCTGCGCCTCCGCATCTTCCAGTTGGCCGAGCTCCATGAGGGCAACGCCAGCATTGGCCAACGCCTCCGTACCTGCCCGACGGTGGCCAGCGCTCTCGAAGAACTCCCAAGCCCGCAGAAAACCAGCCACTTGCTCTGCGGGACGGCCCGCAGCACGCGCGAGATGCGCGCGCGTGGATTCGATTCGTCCGATGAGAATCGAATCCAGTATCTCCCGCTCTGCTTCGAGCAGAGCCAATGTACTTTCCCTCACTTCGAATCGTCCAGCGCTTGCCAGAAAGGCTGCTGCGTTGTATTTGCATTCAAGCCATGCGTTGAACAACTCCGGTCGCACTGGCCTATTTTCGAGATCCACCGCCAGTTTGCCGATTTCCTCGTATTTGGTTTGCGGCCCCAATCCCATGATGAGCGCGCTCATCGCCCGCAATGCGAGCTTGGGATCCGTGCACTTCCGTCCCTCGCGCGCTGCCCGCTCTGCCTCGACATACTCGCCCTTCCAATAGCGCGCCTCTGCCTCCACGACCCGCAATTCCGCCAAATCGTCGCCCGCTGCCCCCAATCGCACGCCGCGCTCCACCCGATCGAGGGCCGCTTTCAGGTCGTCGACTTCCATGGCCTGGTTGGCGGCCACACGCAGCCAGGGCACGGCGCGCTCGTTCTTTTGTCCTTTCTCGAAGTGATCGGCCAGCACGATGGCGTCGCGCTCGCCTTGCTCTTCCAGGAAATCACCGGCCAGGTAGTGACCGTTCACCTCCTCGTTGGGCGAGAGCATGGCGTAGGCCGCCTGGTGCAAGAGGGCGTGGCGGAACACGTGCTGGCGAACGGCGCCGACCGGGCGGGAAAACAGGATTTCCTTGTCCACCAGGATTTGTAGCCAGCGGTCGACGTCCTCGTCGGCCATCTCGCCGACCAGGGCCTTGACCCCGTCGGCGCGGAAGTTTTGACCGAAGATGCTCGCCGCGCGCAGCACCAGCTTCGAGCCCTCGCCGACGGCGTCGAAGCGGACTTGCACCGTGCCGAGCACAGTGTCCGGGATCTGCGACAGCTCGCCGCCCGCGGCGGCCGCGCGCACCAATTCCTCCAGGTAGAAGGGATTGCCTTGCGCGTGGTCGAGCAACCAGTCCATCTTCTCGGGCGCCACGTCGCCCAGCACCCGGCGCACGAATTCCTGCTCGGCCCGCTTACCAAGCGGAGGCAGGGAAATGCGCTGCACGTGCCGATCGCGCCACAGGCCATAGAAGCGCTCGTCGACCTCGGGCCGCGCCAGGGCCAGCACCATCAGCGGCTTGTCGCGCAGAACGCGCAGGGCTGAATCGACGTAGTTCACGCTGGCGAAGTCGCCCCAGTGCAGGTCTTCGAGCAGCAGAAAGACGGGGTGGTGCCCGGCCTCGGCTTCGAGCCAATCGACCCAGGCCGCCATGGTTTGATCCGCCATCAAGCGCGCGTCCCGCCGGGCGGCCTGAAGCTGCGGCAGCCCTTCGTCGGGAAAGCGAATGTTGGCTATCTCGCCCAGAAAGGCCGCCGTGGTGGGCGCGCTCTTGACGGGCAGAAAGCGGGACGTGTGCGCCACCATGCGCTTGCGCTGAACCTCGTCGGGTTCGGTGCCGGTGATGCCCGCAGCGCCGCGCAGGGCCTGACCGACCAGGCCCAGCGACACGTTGACCCGCATGGGATCGCCGCGGCCGATGAGCAGCTCGAAGCCGTGTCCGCTGTCGCGCTTGCGCTCGAGAAACTCGTAGACCACGCGCGACTTGCCGCAGCCCGCGGAGCCGCTGAGCACCACGGCCTGGGCCAGGGGCTCTTCCACGCAGGCCTCGAACAAACTGTCGAGCTCCCTGATTTCGCGGTCGCGCCCGATGCAAGGGATCTCTTTTCCTAGGACCGTGCGCGGGGCCTCGCGCAGGCCTTTTTCGAATAGCAGACGCGCCCGCCCGTCCGGCTCGACCACGATTTCGAAGCGCGCGTCGAGCAGCCGTTTGATTTCCTCGCTGATGTGAATCGAGCCCAGGCGCTGCTTGCTGACCAGGTGGACGGCGCTATCGACCAGATGCTCGGTGCGCAGCTCGTCTTCCTTGATGGCGTGGCCCAGGCTGATGCCCAGCGACGAATCCGGCCGCGCGAGCTTGACCTTGAGCGCGCAACGCGCAGATCGCACCGCCAGGTCGAGGGGCGTGGACTGCGCTTCGCCCGTCATGCTTACGACCAGCGCGCCGTTGGCCAGGCGGCGAATGTGCGCGCCAAAGGCGGCGATGTCGCTGGCCAAGCGATCCAATCGCGCTTCGTCGAATTCGACGTCGGAAAGTTTGCGCGCCAGCAGGTTGCCCAGATCCGCCGTCGAGCCCAAGTCGAAGTGGGGCTGCTGGGGCGGCAGCGTTCGCGAGGAAACCACGATGACCGCCACCAACCTGCGCTCGCCCGTGGCCACCAGCAAGGCGGCACCGGCGGGCGCGCGACGCTCCCTGGGGGCCAGTTGGAAGAAGCCGCTGGTCTTCAGATCTTCGGTGACGCTGCCGAGCTCGCCCAGCACGTCCGCCATGGTGGCGGGCCGATCCTCCGGCCGTTTGGCGAGCATGCGGCGAAGCAGATTGGTCAGGCGCGGCGGCACGCCAACACACCTCGCGTCCACATCCACGGTCTCGTCCGCGGTGATTCTGGCCAAGGTACCGGTGGTACTGTCGGCCATGAAGGGCGGCGTGCCGGTCAGGCACTCGAAGAAAACGCAACCCAGCGAGAACACGTCGGCGCGCGCGTCCACATCCAGCGACCCCTGCGCCTGCTCGGGCGACATGTACATGGGCGTCCCCAGGGCAGAACCAGCCTGGGTCAGACGCAACGACGCCGGGTCGAACAGGCGGCGCGCGATGCCGAAGTCGAGCAGCTTGATCTTGGAAACGTCTTTGCCCGGCAAAAAGATGTTGGCGGGCTTGATGTCCCGGTGAATGACCCCGTGTTGGTGGGCCACGGCCAGGGCCTCCGCGACCCGGCGAATCATGCGCACCGTGGCGCCCAGGTTGATGGAACCGCGGCCGATCCGATCCTCGAGCGTCTCGCCGTCGAGCCATTCCATGACCAGGTAGTGCTCGCCGTGGGCGGTCTTGCCGTGCGCGATGTAGCGCACGATGGCCGGATGGGCGATGGTGGCTAGGCAGTTCGCCTCCTGCTGAAAACGCTCGCCAAGTTGCGATCCGAAGCTAGAAGAGATCTTCACCGCCACGGTTTCGCCGCTGGAGAGATCGGTGCCCCGATAGACCATGCCCATGCCACCGGCGATGCGGTCGCCTTCCAGGCGAAAGCGCCCGTCGATTTCCTGGGGAAAGTTATCCGATGGCACCACGGCAACCTCGGGTCATTCTTCGACCAATTCCATCAGGCCAAGTTTATCCCTTCTATTCCAATCTGCGAATTTGGTGACCTGGCGGAAATCGCGATTTTGCGTGGAAGCCAGCGGTCGCCAGGGGTAAAGTGCGTGCGCTTTCAGTGCTTGAAAGAGGTATCTAGATGTTCCGAATCCTGAAATCCGATTGGCTCGCTCCCAAGGTGCGCCGTCTTGAGGTCGAGGCGCCGCGCGTTGCCCTCCGGCACCGGCCAGGTCACTTCGTCATCGTTCGCGCCTACGCAGGTGGCGAGCGCATTCCGCTGACCATCGCCGACAGCGACAAGAAGCGCGGGACCATCTCGCTGGTCATTCAAGTCATCGGCGCCACCACCGAGCGCTTGTGCTCGCTGGGCGAAGGCGACGCACTGACCGACGTGGTCGGCCCCCTCGGCAAGGCTACCGAGATCGAGAATTTCGGACACGTCGTGCTGGTGGGCGGCGGCGTGGGCACGGCGGTGATTTACCCGCAGGCGGCGGCGCTGAAGGCCAAGGGCAACCGCGTGACCGCGATCATGGGCGGGCGCTCGAAGCCGTACGTGATTCTGGAAGAAGAGCTGAAGGCCATCTGCGATGCGGTCTATCCCTGCACCGACGACGGCAGCTACGGCTATAACGGCTTCGTTACGGGCAAGCTGGGCGAGCTGATCGCGGATCCGGCCCTGCCCGTGAACGCGGTCATCACGGCGGGACCTGTGCCCATGATGAAGGCCATCGCCAACGTCACGCGCGAGAGGAAGATCCTGACCATCGCCTCGCTGAACCCCATCATGGTCGACGGCACCGGCATGTGCGGTGGCTGCCGTGTCATCGTGGGCGGCAAGAACCTATTCGCCTGCGTCGATGGCCCGGAATTCAACGCCCACGAAGTCGATTTTGCGTCGCTGACCGACCGCCTGTCGGCGTATCGCGATCACGAGCGCAGCGTGTGGGCGCGCCTGAAGACCGACCAAGAGCATCAGTGCAAGCTGACAGCGGCCATGGCCGAGAAGGTGTTGCCATGAAGCCGTCCGAACGAATGAAGATCCAGCGCCAGTCCATGCCCGAGTCGCCCGCCGACGAGCGATCGCACCACTTTCGCGAGGTCAATCTGGGGCTGCCTCCCGAGGTCGCGTCCTTGGAGTCGAAGCGCTGCCTGGCGTGCAAGAACCACGAGTGCGTGGCAGGCTGTCCTGTCGGCATCGACATCCCCGGATTCATCGCCGCCGTTGATGCCGGCGACCTCGAGCGCGCGGCGAACATCCTTTATGCTGCCAACGTTTTGCCCGGCATCACCGGCCGCGTGTGCCCACAAGAGACCCAGTGCGAAGAGCTGTGCCTGGTGGGTAAGAAGGGCAAGCCGGTCGCCATCGGCTACCTCGAGCGCTACGTGGCGGACTGGGCGCGCACCAACCTCAAGCGCACGATCCAGTTGGCGCCAGCCTCGGGCAAGAGGGTCGCCGTGGTGGGCAGCGGCCCGGCCGGGCTTACCTGTGCCGGTGAGCTGGCCAAGCTCGGCCACGACGTGACCGTGTTCGAGGCCCTGCACCGGCCGGGCGGCGTTCTGGTGTACGGCATTCCCGAGTTTCGCCTGCCCAAGGCCATCGTCGATCAAGAAGTGAAAACGCTGCAAGACATGGGCGTGAAGATCGAATGCAATGTGGTCATCGGCGCCACTATGACCCTCGACGATTTGATGAAAGAAGAAGGCTTCCACGCCGTCTTCGTCGGCAATGGCGCCGGACTGCCCGTGTTCCAGAACATCCCGGGCGAAAACCTCAAGGGTGTGTATTCGGCCAACGAATACCTCACGCGTGTGAACCTGATGAGCGCATACCTCGGTATGGAGGCCGACACGCCGGTCCTGCGCGGCAACGCCGTGGTCGTGGTGGGCGGCGGAAACACGGCCATGGACGGCGTGCGCACCGCTCGCCGCCTGGGTGCCGACCCCGCATGCCTGGTCTACCGCCGCTCCGAGAAGGAAATGCCTGCGCGCGTGGAAGAAGTCCACCACGCCAAGGAAGAAGGCGTGCGCTTCGAGATGCTGACCAACCCCATCGAGGTTCTCGGCGACGAGGCCGGCTGGGTACGCGGCGTGCGTTGCCAGCGCATGGGTCTGGGCGAGCCGGATGCCTCGGGCCGCCGCCGTCCCGTGCCCATCGCGGGCAGCGAATTCGACATCCCTTGCCAGGTGTTCATCGAAGCGGTCGGCACCAAGTCCAATCCGTTGCTCACCCAGGCCACGCCGGATCTGAAGCTGAACAAGTGGGGCAACATCATCGCCGACGAAAACGGCATGACCAGCATTCCCGGCGTCTTCGCTGGCGGCGACATCGTGCGCGGCGGCGCCACCGTTATCCTGGCCATGGGCGACGGCAAGAAAGCCGCGGTCGGCATCCACAACTACCTGAGCAAGCCCGCGGCGACGGCTTAGAGATCGCGCTTCTTGTCGGCGTGGCGAACGGCCGCTGATAGGCGAGCCCGCTCGGCGAACAGCTTGGCTTGCCACAGCCAATCGAGACGCTGCCTGTAGCTGAGCTTAAGCCAAGCCTGCAATTGCTCCCGTTCGCGCTGTCTCCAGCCGTCCGATCGTTTGACCTCAGCCATTCCCTTGCCCCTGCGCCAACAGCTCCTGTAGCTTCTCGATGTCTTCGAGATCCTTGGGTCGCCCGGCCTTGCGTTTGAGGTCGATGAGATCAGGAATGCTGGCCACCGTGATCGTGCTCTCTCCAAGCTTGGCCCGCGTGGCTCGCGCCAGTGCCTCGTCGACTGCAAAGGGCTCTTCGACGAAGACATCGACCTCGGTTGCGGGATGATTGGGGCTCCATAGTCCCAAAACGGTCAACCCCTTCTCGCCGATCCATTTTCGCCGCTTGTCTGGATCGGCGAAATCCAAAGCCGCGACTGGCGCGCGTGGACGGTAGCCGAGCGACGACAGCGCCTCCATGGCGGCGGTGATGTTCGGCGCGTCCAGGGCGATGACCAGATCGAGATCAGCGGTGAAGCGAGCATACCCATGAAGCACGACCGCCACTCCGCCGACCACGAGATAGCGAACCTTGCGCTCTTCGAGCGCAGCAAGAACGATGTCGAAGTCGCTTTCTGCCGCCGCCACGTCCGGGATTATAGGCGACTGGGCAGGAGTTTTCACCACAGGCCCGGGAAGCAGAAGGAGGAAGTCGCGGGAATACGACGTCTGGCAATGAAATTTGGTACCTTAGCTTCGTGCTCACGGCCCTTCTCCTCGGCGCAGGTGCTTCCAGGGAACTGGGCATGCCCCTGCGCGTGGATATCAGCGCGGAGATCCTCACCTGGCTGTCGCCCGCTTCGCTGCGCAAGCTGAACGCCACCTGGACCGGACGCGGCTTCGGCCATCCCGACGAGGTCATCGAGGATATCGCCCGCATGCTTGACGAAACCACGTTCGACTACGAGGCGGTGCTCAAGCATATGGAGGTGCAGTATCTCAACGATGCACGGGCCGGCTTCGCCCAGGCCTACCACGCGCTCTACGCTTGGCTTTCGCAGGTGGTTTCCCAGCTGCTTTACCGCCGCCAAGTCGAGCGCCGGGATTCCTACCGCGAAGGCTTGCAGTACTTCGAAGGAATCGCGCGTTTGGCCCAGAGACATCGCCCGCTGTGGATCTTTTCGCTCAACCACGACGTACTCGTCGAGTGTATCGCCGCCCTCTTCGGTATCGAGGTCAACGCGGGGTTTTCATCGCGCACGGTTTGTTTGCCTTGCCGCGGTCGCGATGGTCGTGCCATCGCCGCCCTCGCCGCCGAGACACTGACCGACGCCGAGTTGGCGAGCGGCCAGCTGCTCTTTTTCAAGACCGGCTGGCCTGGCATCAACTTGCTCAAACTGCACGGCGCACTTGATGTGTTCACCTATGGCGAGGGCCACGATCTCGTCAGGCTGAAACCCGCGGACCAGACCTTCGACGCCATCATCGACGCGCTCCAGATCGCCAACGAGGGACTTCTGGATCCGAGCGTGGTATCCAGCCTCGTCCCCGATCCACTGGCCGCGACCAACAAAATCCCCTACATCGACGGCGACGGGCAGCCGCGGGTACTCGGCCGCACGCTGCTGGCCAGTGCGGCCCGCCTCACCGACCCCTATCCCCCGCTCATGCAGCGGCGCTTGCTGGAGTATTTCCGCGCCAGCCTGACCCAGGCCGATCGACTGGTCGCCATCGGCTACAGCATGAGTGACGGTGAGGTCAACGAAATCCTCTACGAATGGCTCGAAGCCTCGGGCACGCGACAACTGGAGATCGTGGCACCGGGAATCGCGCAGGTGCCATCGTTCCTGGAAAAACTCTCCGCGCAGGTCGAGCTCTCGCCCGCTTCCGCAACGACCTACCTCGAACGAATAGAGTAATCCGCACGATTTTAAGCCCGCCTGGTCAACACGCCGGCCCGTAGGCCTGTAGTGAACGGACCCACCAGTCTTCGAATACCCAATAGGTATGGACGCCACCTACATGGATGAGCGTGCCCGGGCCATACGAATGCTGCTTGGGTGTGCAAGTCGTGCAGCATCACTCTTCACCCTGTTGCAACCAACCCAATCTATGCCAGAAGAATAGGCTATGGTTTAGTGTGTCTGGCGCTACCAATCGCAGTCGGGGAGTTCTACGATGCAAGACAGTCTAAGAGTGTTGCTATTCGGCATAGGGGCAGCAATTGCGCTCGGCGCCTGCAGCAACGGCGGCGTGACGATCGACAAAGCCAATAAAGACGCTAGTCCAGGCATGCCAGAGGTCGGCCGGGACACGGCCCAAGACCAGACGGTCATTATCGTGAATTTCGATGCCCCGAGTACAAACGAGGTTGCGCCAGCCCTGTCTTGCGGTGACGGCGTTCTCGAAGGATCCGAAGCGTGCGACGACGGCAACACGACGGCAGGCGATGGCTGCACGGCCAGTTGTAAGGTCGAAACCGACTGGGCCTGTTTGGTTCCCAATTCGCCTTGCGTTTCCACGATCGTCTGCGGCGACGGCCACATCTCCGGCAACGAGGCTTGCGACGACCACAATACCGTCGACGGGGATGGCTGCTCCGCGGACTGCAAAAAGGTGGAAGACGGCTGGACTTGCCCAGCACCCGGCGTCCGCTGCCAGCCCAAGTGTGGCGACGGCCTTCTCGTGGGCTCGGAAAAATGCGATGACGGCAATACCATTGCCGGCGACGGCTGCTCGGCCGCGTGTACGGTCGAGACGGGTTTCGCCTGCCCAACGGCCGGCCAGCCCTGCCATGCAACGGTTTGCGGCGACAACACCAAAGAGGGGGCCGAATCGTGCGACGACGGCAACACCGTGCCCGGCGACGGCTGCAGCATGGACTGCAGGGCCGAGCCGGTGTGCACGGGCAACCTCGACCCGAACGGCTGCACCTCGCCCTGTGGCGACGGTCTGAAGCTGCCCGAGGAGGAATGCGACGACGGCAACCGCAGCTCGGGCGACGGCTGCTCGGCGGACTGCAAGCTTGAAACGGGCTGGAACTGCACGGTGGTCGCGGAAACCACTACGACCGTGCCCATCATCTTTCGCGACATGATCCCGTCGAACGCCACCAGGACCACGGATCCGCTACCGCACCCCAATTTCGAGGTACCCAGGGACTCGGGAGGAGTGGTCAAGGGTATCGTCAAGGATGCGCTCGGCGCCGATCGCGAGCCGGAATACAACGACACCGTCGATACGACGAGGTCCATGACCACCAACGCCACCGACTTCAATTCCTGGTATCACAACTCCAAATACTCGATGGTCGTGGTCGACACCCTACCCCTGGTCGCGCAAACCAACGGCACCTACGTCTACGACCACTCCGGGGTGTACAACCGGACGACCGGCGCCTGGACAACCCCTGCCTTCTTCGCCCTCGACGGACGGGGCTGGGCAACGCCGCCGGATGGACCGGAAATCCCATGGCTCGAAACCAGCACCGTGGACAGTGCCAAGCACAACTTCAGCTTCACCAGCGAGGTCCGCTACTGGTTCGAGTATCAGGGTGGCGAGAGCCTGTCCTTCATCGGCGACGACGATGTGTGGGTCTTCGTGAACGGCAAGCTGGCGGTGGACCTGGGCGGCGTGCACGGCGCGCAACCCGGCAGCATCACGCTCGACGCGACGGCGGCCACGACCTTCAGTCTCACTGTGGGCAAGATCTACGAGATCGTCGTCTTCCAGGCCGAACGAAAGATCGTCCAGTCGAGTTACAAGCTCACCATCGGCCAGTTCAACCGCACCCGCACCGAGTGCACGCCACGATGCGGGGACGGGGTCATCAACGGCACCGAAACCTGTGACAACGGGGCCGACAACTCGGATACCGCCTACGGCGGCTGCACGACTAAGTGCGTATACGGCCCCTACTGCGGGGATGGCAACGTGGACAGCTCCTTTGGCGAGCAGTGCGATGACGGCGTGAACCTGTCCGGCTATGGACAGACCACGGGCTGCGCGCCGGGCTGCCGAAACGCACCGTACTGTGGTGACAACAAGGTCGACAGCCTCCACGGCGAGGAGTGCGACAACGGGGCCGATAACGGAAAGAGCCTTTGCACCATCGACTGTAAAGCCATCGTTCCATGACAGGGGTCTTGAAGGGCGCGCCGCGGGCGGCACTTGTCCTGGGCATCTGCACTACGCTCTTGGCCTGCGGAGATAGCGGCTCGGGCAGCGCCGACACCGCCGTCACCGCGGATGGAGGTGTCGTGTGCGGTACGCAGGCCAATCCTGGCGTGCTCAAGCTGACCGGCCTTTCGCCGGCCATCGGATCGACGGTTGTCAACCAGGGTATCGTTCACGCCTTCTTGGTCATGAAGGCGCCCGCGGTCTTCACCAATTTCACGCTCAACGATGGTGCCTCCCATACGGCCGGCCGGTCCACACCGGCCGACCTAGAATTCAAGGTCACGCTGTCGGGTAGCGACCTCGTGTACCAACTGACGGTGGATGCGTGGTCGCATGCGCCCGGCCATGTGGAGCTTGAGGCCAGCGGCGGATACGCGACGCTCGAGGGCTGCTCCTGGGTCTTTCCCTCGCCGCTGTTTTCCTACGATATAGCCCCGATGCTCGACGGCGGGACCGGGGAGACCACAGTCGACGGTGTCGGTCCCCACGACGGCACCAGCGCACTCGATGCACCCGACGAGATGGACGTCCCGCTCGCGCTCGAGGCCTCGGCTTCGGCCGAGGCGCCCGGCGCTCTCGATGTCGTGCCCGCGCTGGATGCGGGGATGGACTAACTTAGAATCAGGCCTGAACCGAAGCCGTGGGCGTCTCGGGAGCACCAGGTCCGGGTACCTCGACGGACTCGGACTCAAGGGTCTGTTCCAGCGCCTCCTGGATGCGCTTTACGAAGGACAGCTCGAGATCCTTGCGAACGCTCTCGGGGATATCGACCAGATCCTTGCGATTGCGGTCGGGCAGGATGACCCGCTTGATACCGGCCCGGTGAGCGGCCAGGACCTTCTCCTTGATCCCGCCCACGGGCAGCACGCTGCCACGCAGGGTGATCTCGCCGGTCATGGCCACATCCCCGCGCACGCGGCGCCCCGTAAACAGAGAGGCCAGGGCGACGGTCATGGCCACGCCGGCCGACGGTCCGTCCTTGGAAACCGCGCCCGCCGGAACGTGCAGGTGGATATCGACCTTTTCGAAGTCGGGATTGATGCCCAGCTCGTCGACGTGGGTGCGCACCCACGACAGCGATGCGCGCGCCGATTCCTTCATCACGTCGCCGAGGTGGCCGGTCAAGATGAGGTTGCCCTTGCCCACCATCTGCGAGGCTTCGATGAACAAAATGTCCCCGCCGGAGGGCATCCAGGCCAGACCCGTGGCCACGCCGGGCACTTCCGTTCGCTCGGCGATTTCCGAGAAGAACTTCTGCGGCCCGAGCAGATCGGCTATTTTTTCGGGGTTCAGCTTGGGCTCGTACGCCTCGTTCTCGGCGACCTTGACCGCGATGCCACGGATGACGTTGGCGACCTCGCGCTCCAGGTTGCGCACGCCGGCCTCGCGCGTGTACTGCTCGATGATGGTGGTGATGGTTTCGTCGTCGAACACGATTTGTTCGGTGGTCAGCCCGTGCTCGGTCACCTGCTTGGGCGCCAGGTGGCGCTTGGCGATTTCCAGCTTCTCCTCGCGCGTATAACCCGGGATCTCCAGAACCTCCATACGATCGAGCAGCGCGGGCGGGATGGTGTCGAGCGTGTTGGCCGTGGCGATGAAGATGACGCTCGATAGGTCGAAATTGACCTCGAGGTAGTGATCCGAGAACGAGTGGTTCTGTTCGGGATCGAGCACTTCCAGCAAGGCCGCCGCGGGATCGCCGCGGAAGTCCGAGCCCAGCTTGTCGATCTCGTCGAGCATGAACACCGGATTCTTGGTGCCCACGCGGCGCATGCCCTGAATGACCCGGCCGGGAAGCGCGCCGATATAGGTGCGCCGGTGGCCGCGGATCTCGGCCTCGTCGCGCACGCCACCCAACGAAACACGGATGAACTCGCGCGACAGCGAGCGCGCAATGGACTTGCCGAGCGAGGTCTTGCCCACCCCGGGCGGTCCCACCAGGCACAGAATCGGCCCCTTCTTGGCCGGCGCCAGCTTGCGCACGGCCAGGTACTCGAGCATGCGCTTCTTGACCTTCTGCAGGTCGTAGTGATCGGCGTCGAGCACGTTGCGCGCCTGTTCCAGATCCAGCGTGTCCGTGGTCTGCTTGGCCCACGGCAGCTCCACCAGCCATTCGAGGTAGGTGCGCTGGACGGTGTACTCCGCCGACGACTGCGCCATCTGGCGAAGCCGGTCGAGCTGCTTGCGTGCGACCTTGGCGATTTCCTCGTTCATGCCGGACGACTTGATCTTCTCTTCGAAGGAATCGAGATCGCCGCCGTCTTCGCCTTCGCCGAGCTCGTCCTGGATGGCCTTCAGCTTCTGGCGCAAAACCGCCTCGCGCTGGTGCTTGGAGAACTCCTCGCGCACTTGCGTGTCGATCTTCTGCTTGACCTTGATGAGCTCGACCTTGCGTTGGAGAAGCACAAGCAGACGACGCAATCGCTCGGCCACGTCGACTTCCACGAGCAACGACGCGCGTTCCTCGGCGGACAGATCCACCGTGGCTGCGGTGATGTCGCCGAGCCGCGCCGGATCCTTGTTCTGGTCGAGGATCTGCGCTGCCTCGTCGGGAATGTCGGGCGAAATCGCGATAAGCTGCTTGGCCACATCGTAGACCGCCATGCCTAGACCGTCGATCTCGATGGGATCCTTGCGGATCTCGACCAGGGGCTCGTAGGACGCCACCAGGAATGGCTTTTCCTGTATGAAGCCGGTCACGCGGCGGCGCTCGATCCCGCGCAACACGGCGGTCACGCGATTCTCGGCGGCCTTGACGATGCGGACGACCTCGCCCTCGACGCAGATGCCATAGAGGTCGCTGCCCGCGGGCTCTTCGACGTCGGCGTCTTTCTGCGTGCCCACGAGTAGGTGCACGCCCTTGCCGGGCAGGCTTTCGATCAGCCGCAGGGAAGAGAGGCGCCCGATTTCGACGGGCATTACCGCGCCGGGAAACAACACCAGGTTTCGCAGCGACAACAAGGGCAGGGATTTGGGTGCTTCAGGCGAGGTCATGCGTCTCTCCCAAACTTAGGCGGGGCTGCGCTTGGCCGCAAGCCCGTCGGGCGGAAAAATGGCTGCCAATTGGCGCTGGAAGTTGTGGTCTACCGCACATCAAAAGCTCCTCGGACTTGCTGTCTTAGCACGCCGATCGAGCTCCTCGACCAAACGGCGTGTTTCCTTGTCGGAAGGGTCGACCTTGGGCACCACGACCTCGATGCGGCAAAACTGGTCGCCACGCGCGCCATCCTGGCCTTTCACCCCCTTGCCGCGCAGGCGAAGCTTCGCCCCGCTGGAGGTTCCTCCAGGAATGGTCAAGCGAACCGATCCGTCCACCGTCGGCACGTCCACATGGGTGCCGAGACACGCCTCGGCCAAGGTAAGAGGCAGGGTCAGCTCGATGTCTCGCCCCATCCGGCGCAGGTGCGGATCTGGCAGCACAGTCACGTCCAGGTAGAGATCGCCTGGCCGCCCACTGCGCGGGGCCTGGCCGCCTTGTCCGGGCACGCGCAAACGGGCGCCGCTTTCGACCCCGGCTGGCACGTTTACCTCCACGCTCTGTCCCGAACCCGAACGCAGCGAGCGCCGGGTACCGAGCGCCGCTTCACGAAAACTGACTTCGACGGGACCTTGCATGTCGCTGCCGCGGCCGCGCCCCCTTGCCTGGCCCACAGGCCCGCCACCGCCGAAGAGCGAAGAAAAGATGTCACCGAGGTCGCCGTAGCCCTCGGGCGCGCCCCGCCCACCGCCGGGCCGACCGCCCATACGATAGTCGCCGAAGATCTGCGAGAAGGTGTCGGCGTCGAATCCCTGCGGCATGCCGTCGGCCCCCACCGGAGCCTGGCGAAGCCGGTCGTACTCCTGGCGCTTTTGGGCGTCCGAGAGAACCGCGTAGGCATCGCCAACTTCTTTGAATCGCTCGGTCTTCTTCTTGTCGCCGCCGGTCGCGTCGGGGTGGTTTTGCTTGGCCAGCTTGCGATACGCCTTCTTGATGGTATTCGCGTCCGCGTTCTCGGGCACCCCGAGTATGGCGTAGAGATCCTTCATCCTAGACGCTGCCGTTTGCAGCCTCCTTCACCTTGCGGCGGAATTCGAGCCCGTCGTCATTGGGATTGGGCTTGCGCGCGATGACGATGGTGTCCCCTGGCAAAAAGTTGCCCGCGATAAGCTGCTTGGCCAATGGGTTCTGCAAATAGGTCATGAGCGTTCGCTTGAGCGGCCGGGCACCGTAGGTTGGATCGTACCCTTTCTCGGCCAAGAATGCGCGTGCCTCGGGCAGAAGCTCGATGGCCAGATCACGCTCGGCAAGCAGCTTGCGGAAACGTTCCATCTGCAAGTCGACGATGTGGTCGATGTTCTCGCGGGTCAGACGTTCGAACACCACGATCTCGTCGACACGATTAAGGAATTCGGGCCGGAAGGTGTGGCGCAGCTCTTCCAGGGCGGCCTCGACATCGGGGTGCTCGCCGAGCAGGCGATGGCTGCCCACGTTCGAGGTCATAATAATGACGGTGTTCTTGAAGTCCACGGTGCGGCCCTGGCCGTCCGTGAGCCGCCCGTCGTCTAAAAGCTGCAAAAGCGCATTGAAAACGTCGCTATGCGCCTTCTCGATCTCGTCGAAGAGAACCACCGAATAGGGCCGCCGGCGCACGGCCTCGGTCAACTGGCCGCCCTCGTCGTAGCCGACGTAGCCGGGCGGGGCGCCGATGAGGCGCGACACCGAGTGCTTCTCCATGTACTCCGACATGTCGATGCGAACCATGTGGGTCTCGTCGTCGAACAGGAACTCGGCCAGCGCACGCGCCAGCTCGGTCTTACCCACGCCGGTGGGGCCGAGGAAAATGAACGAACCGATGGGCCGGTTGGGATCTTGCAATCCGGCGCGCGCCCGGCGAACCGCATTGGCGATGGCCTCCACCGCCAGGTCCTGCCCGATGACCCGCTTGTGCAGGCGCTCTTCCATGTTGCCCAGGCGCGATTGCTCGCCCTCCAGCATTTTCTCGACGGGAATACCGGTCCACTTCGACACCACGGCCGCGATGTCTTCCTCGGTGACCTCCTCGCGTAGGAACGAGCCCCCGCTCTGGTTCGCCTTCAGCTCTTGGTTCTTGGCCGCAAGCTGCTTTTCGAGCTCAGGTAGGCGTCCGAAGCGCAGCTCGGCGGCACGATTGAGGTCGCCTTTCCGCTGCGCCACTTGCGACTCAGTCTTGGCGCCCTCGATCTCTTCCTTGATCTTCTGGATCTGCCCAATGACCTGCTTTTCGCGTTGCCAAACCAGCTTCATGGTCGCCCCTCGCTCGCGCAGCTCGGCGATCTCGGCTTCGACCTCGGCCAAGCGCTTGCGCGAAGCCTCGTCGTTCTCCTTGGCCAGGGCCGATTGCTCCATGAGGTGGCTGGTCAGCTTGCGCTCCACCTGATCGATGGGCTCGGGCAGCGAATCGATCTCCATCTTGAGGCGGCTGGCCGCCTCATCGACCAGATCGATGGCCTTGTCTGGCAACTGGCGGCCGGAAATGTAGCGGGACGAGAGTTTAGTCGCCGCCACCAGCGCGGCGTCACGAATACGAATGCCGTGGTGGATCTCGTAGCGCTCTTTGAGGCCGCGCAGGATCGCGATGGTGTCGTGCAGCGACGGCTCGCCCACCACCACGGGCTGGAATCGCCGCTCCAGCGCTTTGTCCTTCTCGATGTACTTGCGGTACTCGTCGAGGGTGGTGGCGCCGATGCAGCGCAGATCGCCGCGCGCCAGGGCCGGCTTGAGCATGTTGGCGGCATCCACCGCGCCCTCGGCCGCGCCCGCCCCGACCAGCGTGTGCAGCTCGTCGATGAATAGGATGATCTTGCCGTCGGCCCCCGCGATTTCCTTGAGCACCGCCTTCAAGCGATCCTCGAACTCGCCGCGGTACTTGGTGCCCGCGATGAGCGCGCCCAGATCCAGCGCCTGGATGCGCTTGTCCTTGAGCGATTCGGGCACGTCGCCCGAGGCAATCCGCTGGGCGATGCCCTCGACGATGGCGGTCTTCCCCACGCCCGGCTCGCCGATGAGCACCGGGTTGTTCTTGGTGCGCCGGGAAAGCACCTGCATGGCCCGCCGAACTTCCTCGTCGCGCCCGATGACCGGATCGAGCTTACCCTTGCGGGCCAGGTCGGTGAGGTCGCGGGTGTACTTCACCAGCGCCTGGTAGCGTTGCTCGGCGTCGGGATCGGTCACGCGCTGGTTGCCGCGCACCTCGGCCAAGGCCTTGAGCAAGTCGTCGCGGCGCACGCCCGCCTCGCGCAAGATGCGGGACGCATCGCCCACGTCCTTGGCCAGCATGCCCAGCAGCAGGTGCTCGCTGGAGACGTACTCATCTTTGAACTCGACCGACTGGCGGGTGGCCTCTTCGAGCAAATCCTTCATCCGCCGACCGACGAATCCGTCGGCGCTGCTGCCGCGCACCTGCGGCTGCTTGTCCAGCGCTTCGTCGACCTTGCGCCCGATGGCTTCGGCGTCGGCGCCCAGCTTGCGCAGCACCGCCAGCACCACACCGTCTTCCTGGGACAGCAGAGCGCGCAGCAAGTGCTCGGGCGTCACTTCCTGGTGCGCGCGCCCGTCGGCCAGGTCGCGGGCCGCAGTCAGCGATTCCTGAGCCTTGATGGTGAACTTGTCGAGCCGCATGATTTCTGCCCACCAAGGTAAGCACCGGATGCACAGGGACAAGGACGGCGCGGTAGCGTTCAAATCGCATTCGGATTTGTCACCACAGAGAACACACAGGACGCAGAGGCCGGAAACGAAAAGGGTTTCCGGATCTTGGATCCGAACCCTTCTTCCGTGTCCGCTGTGTCCTCTGTGGTTTCCCCTACCTCTTCTTCTTGGGCAGGGCGAACAACGTTGCCGGGAAATGCTCGTCGAAGACGATCTCGACGATGCGACCTGCCATGGTCACCGGGCCGACGGTCACCTCTTCCTGTTGCCAAACCAGGACGCCGTCGACACTTCGCCAATCGGAGAACCGGGTGACGTAGGGAACCTGTCCGCCCTGCGAGGCTTGCACTCCCTTTTCCAGAACGCGCAAGTGGGTCTTGCCATCGAAGCACACCACCGACGGTTCACCCTTGGCCTTGCTTAGTTCCACGCATTCCCAGTCCTGGCCGGCGGGTACCGGCACAGGTGGGGGCACGGAAAGCACCTTGCCGTAGACTTCGGCGAGCCGCCATTCCGAATTCCAGGTCGCGGCGATGCGAACGTCCTCGGCCTCGGCATCTTTGAGGACGCGCAGCCCGCCGATGGGATCCTCGGCCCAAGCCATGTGTCCGTCGGAGCCGCGCCGAAAACTTCCCATGCTGGGCATTTCCGAGGTGCTGAAGATCTTCCCGCCACGCGCGATGCGGGTTTCCTCGGTGCTGGTGAAGTGCATGGCCTTGACCGAAACCTCGCGTTTCACGCGCAAGGTTTTGTGCTTCCTCCAGGCCTTCTCGTCGCCGATGGCCCTGGCATAGTCCGCCAGAACGAGCTTGGCGTCGCGCAGGGGCGCTGGCGCGACCACGGCGGCGGGTGCAACGGCCGATCCGCCGTCGACGGCGAAGACAAGTGCGAGCAGCGCGATCATGGTGCTGCCCATGCTTGAGCCAGAAACGAGGTTCCGTCAAGCGGGGCTTCGCACCTCTACCTCACGACACCGACCTGTTGCTCCAGATCGCGAAGGCGCGGATCAGTGGGGAATTCGCGGCGATAGCGCTCGACATCGGCCTGCGCACCCATGCGATCGCCAAGCTTCTTGCGGCACAGGGCTCGGCCGAAGAGCGCTTGCCGGTCGGCCTGCTTCGACTTGGCCAGCACCAAATCGAAGTCGCCAAGTCCGTCGGCGCAGCGGTTGGCCTTGGCGCGCAACTCTCCGCGTGTGACCAGAAGCGAACGCGACGCCGCCACATCGGTCAGGGCCGCGCCGTCGAGAAGTTGCAGAACCTCGTCCCCGCGATGGAGCGCCAGCATGGCCTCCACGCGCAAGAGCAAGGCCTCGTGAGCGAACGCGCTCTTGCCGAGTTGGGTGGCGTGGCGATCGAGCAGGAAGAGCGCCCTACCTGGCGAATGCTCCACGCGAAGGGCGTGGATCGCCTCGCTCAGGAATCTGGCCACACCTTGTGTACCGCCGGCTTCTGGCGCGGCTTTCGCGGGCGGGGTTGGCTCTTCAAGCAAGGCCACCTGGGTGACCGGCGAGCGCGTCGAGACAGTGGGATCGGCGACCATCGGCGCCGGCTCAATCCCTGGTGTCCCAGGCCGCAAAGGCCCACTCGTCTGCGAGGGCGACTTTGCCGAGCGTTCAAGCGCGACCGTTTCAATAGGTTTTCGCACAGGTTTGGGCGTCGCCGATGGCGTCGATGCAGATCCCGTGGCACTACCAACGCCAATCGTGCTGGCGGAGCTTGGATGGGCGGGAGGCGCTTCATGCGCAGGCTGACCGTGCGCGGGTGGGGGCGGGACGGGCTGGGAGGTCATTTCAGGGAGCGTGGGCGCGCGCTCTGTGGCACTCGCGGGTATCTTTCTCGAGGGCCCGAGCGCCGCGCGCTTGCGAGGCGCCGTCTCGGCCGGCCGCGGTTTCACGATCCGGGTCAACCACCCTGGCAGAACATTCAAGTGCGCCGCGGAGGCCACGGTCGCGCTGCCAAAGAGGAGCACCGCGGTCGCCGTCAGCCAGAATGCCCGGCGCCGCGGCCGTGTCGCTCGAATGTGGGCGGCGATGCGCGTGAGCTGCACAGCGGGCAACGGCTCAGGCGTGCGCATGAAACGAATCGCCCGGCCCGCTTCGCGTTCCGCCAGATTGGACTGACCCTGTCGCTCTTTCCAGCGGGGCGGATCGGGAAGCAAGTCGCTCATGGCTTTCCCCTTTTCATCAGATCTTGGTAGTGCTTGAGAAAACGCATGCGAGCGCGGGACAGCTGCACCTTCACGGTGGATAGGTTGAGCTCGCGAAGATCGGCAATGGCCTGGGTCGACATTCCATCGATTTCGTAAAGCACAAGCACCGTGCGGTACTTTTCCGGCAGTTGATCGAGAGCGCGATAGAAGCGCGCGACCGTTTGCCGTCGTTCCAGCTCGGCGGCGGGATCGGGAAGATGCGAGGGCACGCTGGCCAGGCTTGCTTCGTTTCCTGAGCGCCAGAAGCGCCAGCGCTGGCGGCGGCGGTGGTTGGCCACGGTCTTGCGCGTAATTTCGAACAGCCAGCTCGAAAAACGGGCCTCGCCGCGAAAGCTGGCAAGGCGCCGACTAACGACAAGAAAGACCTCCTGAACCACGTCCTCGACATCGATGTCCGAACCGCCCAACTGCCGCGCCCAGCGCGCGGCGGTCTGGGCATGGTCTCGGTAGGCCTCCTGGAAGGAAGCGGGTGGTTCGAAGATGGCGGGGGCCACGGTTGCCTGCATCAGCAAAGGCATCGGCGTATCCATCTATGTGTGTCCGGTGCCGGCGGAAGGTTTCACTCAAAAAGCATCGCTGAAAGCCCAAGGCCGACGGACGTATCAACCTGCGGCAATTCCGCGCCAGCGCCAGAAGAATCGCCGGTAGCCGTTGCACGCTGGACTTGCGCCCACAAATTCGTCCGCCATTCCGCCCATACCGTCCATCGACCAAAACTCCGTCCTGCTCGCAGGCCGGCCGCGACGCCGTATTCGAACGAATGCGGCTGGAGATCGGGCTCAAACCCGCTGCCGGCGAGCGTGGCCCATCCGACCGTCGGTCCAGCGTCGAGCGAGAGCAACCAGGAAGGATCGAGCACGCGCCAGCACATGCCCAGCGCGGCGGTGGTGTGCCGCCAGTCCACCTGGCGACCAAGCAAGCCCACCTCACGAGCTGTTTCGCCAGCCAAGCCGAAACGCAATCGCCAATGGGACGTGGCCCGGCCGACCTGAACATCAACACCGCCGGTCGCGGCAATCCCGCCGACCAGCGCAGCGCCCACCCCTGCTCCGACAAGAACTTGCCACGGCCGGAGCACTTGCGGAGCAGGCTTGGAAGCCTGCGCGCGCAGTGGAGCGGCGGCCTCTTTGGCAGCGGGCACAGCCGCAACTTCCGCGGCGGCTTCTGGCAAGGGCTTGGTCTCCCACGCGGCGATGACGGTCGCGACGGCCTCGGCCATGTCCTGACAGGTGCCCTGCATGAGCAGGCGGCGATCGCCAATCTCGCTGCTGTCGGCCCGAACCAAGCGAAGATGCAACTCCATGACTCCGCCGGCCTGGACCTCGCCGACCTCGATCTGCGCCACATCCTGACCGTCGGCCAATCCAGTCGCCGCGGTGGGGAGCAGCGGAATCAACCTTTCGACAACATCCTCGGTCGCTGGACAGTTGGTGGCACTGCGAACATCGACCGGACTTGCCGCGAAGACCAGCGCAACCATCATCGATGCAGAGGCTGAAATCACAGAGTTACCTAATCACGGCGCTGTCTCGGGGTAAAGCGGCGCAGATCACCAGGCGGCGCCGCTCGACTTCTTTCTCGCCAAGCGAAAGGATGAAACCTTTCTCGCGCGCCGCACACAGAGCAAGAGGAGGTATTCGAGATGCATCGAACTACGCGCTTCTTGGCCATCACGTCACTTCTGATCCTCTCTTCCTGCTCGACGACCGACAACAACGTCGGTACGGTCCCGGTCGACGGTGGCGGCGCTGGCCGAACCTCCCAATCCAGCGGTGCCACATCTTCACAGGGAGGTGCGGGCGGCACCAGTGGCGTGGGTAGCGATGGTGGCACGCCAGATGCGCCTCAAGATTCACCGGGCCAGGCCGCTCAGCATCCCTACGTCAGCAATGGGGCCTCGTGTGTGAGCTACCCGAGCACGGGCTATCGCAGTTTTCCATTCGATCCGTCGATACAGACCGGCCAAGGGGGCCTGGGCTGGCCGACCTGTACGCTAAACTGCAATGTCGTCCTGGCCACTGCGGGCAATGGCCAAGCCCCACTCGATCAAGCCCTTCCTGACGGACCCTGCGATGACGAAGGCGCGTCGTGCAACTCCCCTCTTATGGCAGGTTGGTGCGGACCTTGCGCCAACACGGGTGGTCCAGGCAACGGATACACCTGCACTTGCCGCGCGCATAGATGGCAATGCGCACTGGGGCCCAATGGCGGCACGAACATGTGCGATCCCCCAAGCTGCCTGACCGACTCGCTGATGAATCCCCAACCCGGATGCTATCAAGCGACCTGGAGCGCAACGCAGGTCTGCGCCTGCGGCAAGTGCAAGGGTCTCTGCTCGTCCGATGGCGATTGCCAGTCGGGCCACTGCAACTTGAACCAGGTATGCCAGTTCCCCGACAGCTGCAAGGGTTCGGCGGATTGCCGCGCGCCGTGCACGGGTCTTTGCGAGCCCGCGGCGAGCGACGGCGGACAGACTGCCGACGTTGCGGATGCCGCGACCGTGGACAGCGATGGTTGCCCGGCTCCCAAGGTTTGGCGCTATGAACAACCTGGCTGCGACGGCCAGGTGCAGCCAATTTGCGGCTCGGCCACCCAAGATGCCTGTGCATCGGTTGCCTGTGGCTGCGACGGCGAATCTCTGTCTGGTTGCGACTACTACTCGAAGCCTTATCGAAGCAAGGGCGGTCTGTGCCCGGGCGCCTGCTTAAGCCCGACACACAACCTTGAAGTGATAGGACTCATCAAGGGCTGTGCCTGCGACCCGGCCAAGGATCAGCCTCAGTGCGTTCCCGTTGGAGCTGGCCGGACGGGGTTAGCGTTGGGTTTCACATGCACCGGAGGGGTTTGGAGCGTGACATCCCTCCCATCGTGCAACCTTGGCGCATCATGTGATGTCGGTGCTGCTGTTCCCCCGGGGGCGGGCGGATTCAACTTGTCGGCGCCCGAGTGTTCGATCGGCCTCTGCCTCAAACCGGTTGATCAGTCCACTGCCGGTGCCTTGGACACCAGCGCCTTCTGCACAAACCATTGCGTGACCGACGACGACTGCACGGGCGGACGCAACAGAGACCCCCAGCGATCCCAACGACAAGACTTGCACGTCCGGCTACACCTGCGGTATGCCCTTCGCCAAAGGCGACCTCTGTTGCCAGAATCTCTGCGTTTGCAAGGATTTCACTGGGGGCGCCAGCATTCCTACGCCGATAGCTTGCCAGGGCACCGGTTACCTGACCTGCAATCAGTAAAGCAGCGAGTGGCCGGCCCCCTTCTCGCTGGCTACTTCGCCGCGCGCGCCGGCACCAGCAGCCTCACCTTCCTATCGGCAAGCGAAAGGATGAAACCTTTCCTCGCAAGCTGCACACTCAGCAAGCGGAGGCACTCGCCATGCATCGATACCCGCACACCTCGGCCTTCACGGTTCTGCTCTTCCTCGTCGCCTGTCCGAAAACCGACAACAATGTCGGCTCGGTCGAGGACGGCGGTAACTGCCCGGCTCCGAATGTTTGGCGCTATGAACAGCCGGGCTGCGACGGTGAGGTGCGGCCAATTTGCGGACAGGCCGGCGGTGATGGTTGCCTGGCGTTTGCCTGTGGTTGCGACGGAGAGGTTCTAACCGGTTGCGACTACTATCCGAAGCCCTATCAAAGCAGGGGCTTATGCCCGGACGCCTGCTTCAGCCCGACACACAACCTTGCAGTCGTCAACTACCTCGGAGTCCAGGGATGCGCCTGCGATCCAACCACCGACCTGCCTCAGTGCGTGGAAAATGGCCTTTGGTTTACGTGCACTGGAGGGGTTTGGAACGCGACACACATTGCATCGTGTGACCTTGGCACGCCATGCGATGTCGGTGCTGCCGGCTCCCCAGCCGCGGCCACCTACAACTCGTCGGCACCCGAATGCTCGACCGGCCTGTGCCTCAAACCTGCCGTCCAGACCAGCGGAGGCGCCGTCGACACTGGCGCCTTTTGCACGGCCCAATGCTCGACTGACCAAGATTGCGCAGGAGTCACACGGAATCCAAGCAATCCCAACAACAGGACTTGCACCTCTGGCTACACCTGCGGCATTCCCTTCGTCAAGGGCGCCCACTGTTGCTGGAGTCTTTGCGTTTGCAAGGATTTCACGGGTGGTACCGCCATTCCGATAGCTTGCCAGGGCAACGCTGCCCTGACCTGCAATCAGTGAAACACCTAGGAACAGTCGCGGCCTCGACGGGTACTTCGCAGGCAAACCATAGCCCGATCTAGTCGATTGTCCACACGTTCGCATTCTGCACGGTGGCCCGCAATTGGTAACCGTGCTGCGGGAGCAAGGTCGTCGTGGGGTAGCTTGCCCAGTTGCCTTCCACGAACAAGCGCGGTTGCCTTCGCTTGATCATGTCCCCGACTTCGGAATGGCTCACGATGTGCAACCTACGGCGCTCCTCGGTCGACAAGACGCTTGCGGCTCGCAAGCCGAAATCGTTGGCCAACGTCAGCACGATACTGGTCTTCGAGCTGACGAAATATCCGGGCCACCAGGATGCCGCCACGGCAATGTGTTGCGCATCCACCGCCTTGGCCACCGCTTCGACGGTGCCGATCCGCCACCTCGGCACGTGATCGGTGTACTCGATCCCGGGGACGGCGATGCCGGAATAGAGGAAGCGTTGGCGATCGTGCCAACCCACCCATCCGTTGTAGGTCAGATACGCGATCGCCGCGACCACCACGGCCATCGTCCAGGATTGGGGCTTCGAACCGAAGCCGTCGAGCAAGGAACCCATAAGTCGGCCTGCTTCGACCGCCAGAAACGGCACCACAAGGCAAAGGTACTGGGGCGAGTACGGATTTGGAAGCACACTGGCGGCGATCAGCATCAAGGCAACGACGGGCGCCACGGACGCCGGCGCATTCGGTAGGCGAAGCCGCACCAGCCGGGCCACTATCGCGACGATCGCCAACCCCATCCACTGGCGCTCACCGTAGGTGGCAAACGAATCGAGACCGAAGCTTTTCAGAATGACTGGCAGCTTGTCACCCGCGGTTCCGAGCAGGCTGTCTTGTCCGTATTCACGGACCGCATGGAAAAGGAGTGTGTCAAACAAGAAGGATTTGGGGTCGCGAACGAAGCTGACGATCAGAGGCAGAAGCCCGAACATACAGCCAACCGCAAGAAGCCCCAGGCGTCGCAAGTTCACGCGGTCAAGGCCCAGCTTGGCGACAAGATAGACGGCCAGCGCGGGCATCACCAGCACCGTGTAAAGCCGGGTTGAGGCCGCAAGTCCAAGCGCAAGGCCCGCCGACAAAATCGCAATCTTCGCGTGGCGATCGGCCTGTGGGTCGGTTGCCCGCCTCACGACGAAGCCGACCAAAACGACGAATGCGAGCAGCAACACCGCCGACAGGCCATACCCCTTCACAATCGTCAACCAACCTATCGAGGCGCCATTCAAGGCAAAGACGGCGGTGGCGAAAAGGGCCGCGCTTTGTCGGCGCGTCGCCGATAGACTCTCTCGGTAGACCAACCACCCCATCACGACAGCGAGCGCGCCCGAAAACACACGGGCAGTAAGCCAGCTCCTGCCGAAGATCCGGAACACAGCTCCTAGTACCGCGGGCAAGAGCGGCGCTTGGGTCAGGAAGAAGTCGCGGTACGGCCAATGTCCTTCCCCGATGAGTCGGGCAGCCATCAGCAGATAGCCTTCGTCGCCATCGATCAGGCGTCCCAGCGAAATCGGCAACAGCCATGCACCGAGAGCCGCTACCACCATCAGCGACGGCAAGGCTCGCTGAAGCCACCGCCTGCGGCCAACGGCCAACACAGAATCGGCGAAGTACATGGGAACCGGCCCGTGCTCGCCTGCTACTTCGCTGCGCGCGCCAGCACCAGCGCCTCATCGAGGACCGGATCGTGGCCAGCGAGCAAAGCGGCGCGGGTTTCCAGCACGCGGCGGTCGGGCTGCACGCCTCGCCCTTCGATGGCCACGCCCTTGGGGGTTTTGAAACCAGCCACCGGAATCTGCATCACGGCGCCTCCGGGAAGGGCTTCGATGGTCGAGCCCAGGGCGGCTCCGACGGTGCTTTCACCCACGACCACGGCGCGCTTCGCTTCTTGCAAGCCGGCGGCCAGGATCTCGGAAGTCGAAGCGCTGCCCTCGTCGGTGAGGATGACGACCCTGCCGCTGAAGGGTTTCTGGCCCAGCGACGGCGCGGCCACCAGGCTATTGGCGAAGTCGCGAAACTGAATCGTGCCCAGGCTGGTCTCACGCGAAATCAAACGCGCGGCGACGGGAATGGCCATGCCGCCGAAGCCGCCCGGGTTGCCGCGCAGGTCGAGCACGATGGCCTTGGCACCGCTTTGCCGAAAGCCTTCGATGGCCTTCTGTACCTCGCCCAGGATGGGTTCGAGCAAGAAGAAATTGAACGCGATGATGCCCACCTCGCCCGAGCGTGAGACGCGCACCTCGGGCACGATGGGCGGCATCAGCAGAGCTTGCACCGCGGCCCGTGCCGGCGGATCGCGGGTCAGCATGGTGTCGTGCACCTTGTTGTCGCCGTCGAGGAAACGCACGCTGACCTTGGTGCTGGTGGGGCCAGATAGGAGGTGCGCAGCGTGCCTGCGCAGGCGAAAGCGCTCTTCCACGGGACGCAGCGGCCGCACCGATGGTGAAAGCGAAGTGACGGCGTGGCCCCCGATGTGCGTGACCAGATAACCGGGCCGCAATCCAGCCCGCGCCGCCGAGGAGTCGGGACGTACTGAGGTCACCGTGGGTTTGCCTTCGATGGATCGAACCACCAGCCCCGGATCGCCCGTGCCAGTGCCGACCTCGATGACCTCGGCCGAACCCGGAGGCCGCGCCGGCTCGGGTTCGTCAGCCTGCGGCTCGGCTTCGTCGCCAGGGCCGTGCACCTCCAGGTGCGACTGGGCGAGCGCACCCAGCATTTCGTTGAGCAAGCGGTAGAAGGTCGGCTCGTCGGGCGCGGCCAGGGCGAGCGGCTGGTATTTCGCGCGCAGGGCCTGCCAGTCAAGCCCGGCCAGCGTCTTGTCGAAGTCCTTGTCGCGAACCGCGGTCCACGCCGCGCTGAAGATGGCCTCGCGGATCTGCAGGCGCACTTTGTTCGGTCCCATGGCCGCCGGAGCCGGCCCAGGGCCGGCCTGCAGCGGTGCGAAAGCCGGCGGATCGGTGGGACGGGCGGCATCGGGCACAGGTGCCGCGGCAGGCCCCTGCGGCGGCGGCGTCTGCCCCGCGCAGGCGAGCGAAAGCGCAGCCACCGCAAGAACCAAGCGCGCTGAGATTGAATTCATGTTGCGCGCATTTTAGCAGGCCTGGCCGATACGGATAGTTAAGGACCTAGTAGCGAATTCTGCCCGGCAGGCCGAGGTACGCCACGAATGGCGCCTCGGCGCCTTCGCACATCACGCGCTCGCGCACCAGCGACGAGGTTCCACCAGGGGTGCCCAGCGCCTCATAAAAGACTGCATCGTCGAAGCCGGCGGCGGCGGCGTCCCCGCGCGTGGCCGCGTAGTAGACGGCGCGTGGACGGGCCCACAGGATGGCACCCAGGCACATGGGACACGGCTCGCAGCTCGCGTAGATGTCGCACCCGTCGAGCCGAAAGGTCCCGAGCGCGGCGCAGGCGGCGCGGATGGCTTGCACCTCGGCGTGTGCGGTTGGGTCGTTGCTCGCGACCACGGCGTTGGCGGCGCGGGCGATCACGACGCCGTCCTTCACGATCACCGCACCAAACGGACCGCCTTGTCCGGCCTGAGCGCCGCGCACGGCCTCGGCGATGGCCATGCCCAAGAACCGTTGCTTGTCGACCAAGGATGGCTCGATCATGGGCGCGCTCATGTCCGCGCTCCGAAGATCGCCGTGCCCACGCGGATGATGGTCGCGCCCTCGGCGATGGCCACTTCCAGATCGTGACTCATGCCCATCGAAAGGTTGTCGAGCTGCACGTTGGTTCGACTGCGCGTGCGTCGCTCGTCACGCAGCTTGCGCAAGGCCACGAAGTGGGGTCGCGACAGCTCGGGATTTTCGTCGTAAGGCGGAATGACCATCAGCCCCGTGCAGCGCAGGTGGGCGTAGCGGGCAAAACCGTCGAGCGTACTTTCCAGATCGGCGGGTGCGATTCCGCTCTTCTGCGTCTCACCCGCCACGTTGACCTGAACCAGGCAGTTTTGCGCCACGCCCAGGGTCGCGGCTTTGCGCTCGATCTCGTCCAGGATCTCCGACGAGCTGGCCGAGTGAATGAGCGCCACTTTGCCAGCCACGTATTTGACCTTGTTGGATTGCAGCGGTCCGATGAAATGCCAGCGCGGCGAGGGCAGTCCGGGCGTGGCAGCAACAAGCGCGGCAACGGCCGCGTGTTTGTCGCGAAACTCCTGCCCGTAGCTTTCGGCAAAATCCCGCTGACCAGCGGCCAGCGCAGCCACGACGTCCTCGGCCGGCACGGTCTTGCTGACCGCCAGCAGGCACAGGGTTCCGGATGTGCGACGCCCGGCCGAGAGGGCGGCCTGCACGCGCTCGCGCACCTCGCGCAGATGGGCGGCAATCTGTTCGGCGCGATTCATGGCAAAGCCCCGAAGGCAGCTGGTGGATAGCCGGGCAAGGCCTCGATCGCACGCAGGTCGGCGATGACCTCGGCCAAGGGTAGGCCGACGACGTTGGTGAACGAGCCGCGCACCTCGGTGACGAAGCTACCCGCGATGCCCTGGATCGCGTAGGCGCCCGCCTTGCCGTGCCACTCGCCCGAAGCCAAGTAGGCGGCGACCTCTTTGCCGTCGAGCGAGCGGAAGGTCACGAAGGTGCTCACCAGGCGTTCGACCACGCGCTCGCCCAGCCGAATGCGGTACGCGGTCAGCACTTCGTGGCGGCGTCCGGCCAAGCGCTGCAACATGGCCTCGGCCTGTGCCTCGTCCGCCGGTTTGCCCAGGATTTCGTGGCCGAGGGAGACGATGGTGTCGGCGGCCAACACCGCCAGTGCCGTGGCGCCTTGGTGTGCAACCGCGGCGTCGCACTTCTCAGCGGCCACACGAATGGCGTAATCGCGCACGGGTTCGCCCTCGCGCGCGGTTTCGTCGATGTCGATGGGCGCGATGGTCAAGACCAGGCCCAGGTTTTCAAGCAACTCGCGCCGCCGCGGCGATGCCGAGGCCAGGATGAGATCAGGGGTGCCGTTCACGATGCGGGCAGTATAGCGGTTTGGCGATCTCTTGAGACGAGAGCCTGTGGCGCCGTACCCCCCCCCCGATAGCCGCAGAAGGTCGTGGTGAGCGCGCGGGCGGGCAAGAACAGGCCGCACGGCTGGCCGTGGCTTGCGGCACGTGGCATGTATAGGCGAAAGACCATGGCGCTTGCCCTCGACCGACCTGGAATTCTGCGCTGGCTGCGCGAGACAGAGAGCGAAGCGCTCGACCATCTGTGGCGGGAGGCCGACCGCGTGCGCCGGGAACAGGTTGGCGAGGAAGTGCACCTGCGCGGGCTCATCGAAATCTCCAACCACTGCTTGCGCCAGTGCCACTACTGCGGGCTGCGCGCGGGCAATCGCGACGTCACCCGTTACCGCATGACCGCCGACGAAGTCGTCGCATGCGCCAAGCAAGCCTTCGATTTCGGCTACGGAACGGTCGTGCTACAGGCCGGCGAGGACGAAGGGCTGACCTTGGATGGCGTGGCCGAGATCGTGAAGCGCATCAAGGCCGAGGCAGCGGTCGCCGTCACCTTGAGCTTGGGCGAGCGCACCTTCGACGAATTGCGCGCCTGGCGCGAGGCTGGAGCCGATCGCTATTTGCTGCGCTTCGAAACCTCGAACAGCGAGCTCTTTTCCCGCATGCACCCGCCGCGCGGCGGGCAGCGGCCGTCGCGCATGAGCCTACTTCGCCAACTCGGGCCGCTCGGCTACGAAGTCGGCAGCGGTGTCATGATCGGCATCCCAGGGCAGAGCTACGAGGATCTCGCCAACGACCTCGAGCTCTTTCGCGAGCTGGATCTGGACATGATCGGGGTCGGTCCCTTCATCGCCCATCCGGCCACGCCGTTTGGCCAAGCCGAAGCTGCTGACGATGCCGCGGACCAGGTGCCGGCCAGCGAGCTCATGACCTACAAGATGATCGCGCTGGCGCGGCTGCTTTGCCCGGACGCCAACATTCCCAGCACCACCGCCCTGGCCACGCTGAACATCGCCGAGGGGCGCGAGCTCGGCCTTCAGCGCGGCGCCAACATCGTCATGCCCAACATGACGCCGCCAGAATACCGTGTGTACTACGAGATCTACCCCGCTAAGGCGTGCATCCGCGAAACCTCGGACCTGTGCAATCGCTGCATCACGGGGCGCATCGAAAAGCTCGGTCGCGCGATCGGCAAGGGCGCCGGCGCCTCGCCCAACACGCGCCGACGCTCACGTGGCCAGACGCCGAAACTAGAGAAGCTCGAAGCAAAGCCGAGCCCTCGGCTCGGCCATCGCCGTTCGTGGAGCTAGTCTAGTCGCGTGCGAAGCCGGCCGGCTTGGCCGGCCGCGGAGCATCGCGGGAAGGCATGGAAACCCTGCCAGGGTTTCCATATTAGAACGCCTTGGCGCACAGGAATCCGGAGGGCAGCACCGTGCACGACAGCGCGCTCCGAGCGCTCGGAGCGTCGTCGGCCCAATCCCGAGTGACAAGGCCAATCACCGCAAGGGTGATGGCGGCAGCCCCGGTAGCCACGGTCGCGCCAATCGCCAGATTCCGTCGGCTGGTGATGGCGCTTTCGTTGTTGCAGGGGTAGTGGTTCGCGGGTGGATTGTGGCAACTCTTGAGCTCGTTGTTCTCGACTAGCCAAAGGGATGCGGCGCCCGCAGAAAGCAGAGCAGTGCCCCCGGCGGTGAGGAACCAGATTGCTCCCGAATTTCCACCACCCTGCGACGTGCGAACGACCTTCTCCGGCAACGATTTGTGGACCGATTCAGGAGGCGATGATGTCTGGTCCGCTTCGGGGGCGCCCGGCTCGCCTGGCCGACCTACAGACTTGCGTTCCAGCGTCATAGCCAGCTCCTTGCGCTCGCCACCGCGGACGTTCACGGCCAGCGTTCGCAACACAAAGCCGGGTTTGCTGGCTTCCAGGTTGTGCGAACCGAAACCCAGCAGAACCGTTCCGTCTGGCTCGGTGTCAGGCGTCCGGCCGTCGATCAGCAGACGCGCGTCGGCGGGCGAGATCTTCAAGGTGTAGATGTCCACGTACATGCGGCTGCGTTCGAGCAAGCCCTGGGCGTGGGTTCGCTGTTCGGCGTTCAGCGGCTTGCGCGTTTCCACCAAGGCGGCGGACAAGGTACGAACCGCCGCCACATAGTCGCGCAACTCGAACGACGCCATGCCGATACCGCGCAAGGTCCGCGCGTTGGGATTGATTTCGTGGGCGCGCCGAAAAAGGACTCTGGCCTCCTCGAAGTGGCCGGCGTCGTATTCCGCGAGGGCGTCCTTGAGCGTGCTGCGGTACCTGGCATCCGCATCGGAGGTCGTGGATTCTTCGGCCGCTGCGACGCCGACGGGACCGGCAAGCACGAGCAACAGCGCCAAGCGCGTCCAAAGACCGCGTTTGGAAAGCTGGGTGGCCGTGCTGCGATTCATCCGGACATCTTAGCGCATCTGGCGCGGCGAGGTAGAGCGAACGGTCATGGGCGGGGATCTGGGGCGGCAGCCTGGAAAACCAGGTCTGGCAAAATCGTCTGGCAAAATCCGAAAGTGCGACCTGGCGCCCGCCCATCCCATCGTGCATACCAGAGGTCCCGGGGGTAGCCATGCACAGTGAAGACCGATTGCCACGCGTCGTGATCGCCGAGGACGACGAGGACATGCGCGACGTGCTTTCCGAGTTGGTTTCGGGGCTTGGCGTTGATGTTGCCACGGCGTCGAGCGGGGGCGATCTCATCCTGCTGCTGACCGACGATAGTCCTGTGGATCTGCTTATTACGGACGTGCGTATGCCCTGGATGACCGGATTCCAGGTGGCGCTGTCGGCGCGCAATTCTGGCCTCGGCATCCCCATCATCATCGTCACCGCGTTTCCGGACGACTCCCTGCGGGCGCAAGTCGACCATCTCGGCTCGGCAGTCCTTTTGGCCAAGCCGTTCCGACCAGAGGAGCTTTTGTCCCTGGTTCGAGCCCGACTCCCGGCCGCCGCTGCCACGGCTTGAACTCCGCGCATGAGACTGGCGCGCAAGCTCATCCTGTCCATGGTCGTGGGCTTGACCGTGGTGCTAGCGGCAAACGCCTTCTACCGCGTGCGCCGCGAGCTGGCCGCGTTCGATCAGGACATGCAACAGGATCACGAAGTCCTGGCACAGGTGCTGGCGAGCTCCGTCACCGCCGTGTGGACCAGCAAGGGTCGCGACGCGGCCATGCAACTCATCGCCGCTACCAAGGCGCCATCGAAAGCGCTGCACATTCGCTGGATCGATGCGGGGAGCGCGCCAGGAGGGGCGTCAAGTCAGGATCTGCTGGTCACCCAAGTGCCCATCGCCGTGGGTGGAAATCTGGTGGGGTACGTCGAGATTTCCGAATCGCGCGATTTCGCCCGCGACTACGTGCGCACCACCGTCATCCGCAGCTTCTTGCTCACCCTCGTCGCGGTGATCTGCGTTGGCGCCGTCTCGACCGTCCTTGGCATCTGGTTCGTTGGCAAACCCATCGAAAAGTTGGTCGAGAAGGCAGCACGCATCGGCGCAGGAGACGTCGACGGCCGTCTCGTCATCCGACAGCGGGACGAGATCGGCGAGCTTGCAGCGGAAATGAACTCCATGTGCATCCGCCTGGTAGAAACGCGCCAGGCTTTGACGGCAGAAACCGAGGAACGCCTGCGGGCGCAAGACCAGCTTCGCCACGCCGATCGGCTTGCAACCGTCGGCAAGTTGGCGTCGGGCATTGCCCACGAGCTGGGAACGCCGCTCGGGGTGGCCCTGATGCGCGCGAACATGATCGCCTCGAACCCGGCGCTAGGACGCGACACCCGCGATGGCGCCCGCATTATCGGCGAGCAGATCGACAGGATCACGCACATCGTTCGCCAGTTGCTCGATTTCGCACGCGGTCGGGTCGCGGCCCCACCCGGCCCGCTGACCCTGCGAAACCCGGCTGACCTGAGAGCCATCGCGGAGCGTGCCGTGGCCATGCTGCAGCCCTTGGCCGTCAAGCGCAATTTGGTCATCGAGATCGTCGCCGAGCCAATCCTGCCCAAGCCGCCGGCCAACCCGGAACAGATCGAGCAGGTTCTGGTGAATCTGCTGGTCAACGCCATCCATGCCTCCGAACGCCCGGGCAAGGTAACCATCGTGCTCGCTTCGGCCGCGGCGAAACCGCCCGCCGACCTGACCCCGCCCGTGTGGAGCGAAGGCGGCGAGCCCAAGTACGCCGTGATCTCGGTGAAAGACGAAGGCGTCGGAATCGCTCCCGATGTGCTGCCCAGAATCTTTGAGCCCTTCTTCACCACCAAGCACGTGGGAGAAGGCACCGGCCTGGGTTTGTCCGTCGCCTACGGTATTGTGCGCGAGCACAGCGGTTGGATCGAAGTCACCAGCGAGCGCAACAAGGGCAGCTGTTTCTCGGTCTACCTTCCCATGGACGTTGCGGAAATCGAATGGGGCGGGTGAGAGCCGCGCACCATAGAATGCTTAGAAGTCCTCGGGGCTGAGCGTGCCGGCCCTGGGCGTGGGGGAGGACTGCGGGCGGGTCGCCGTGGGGGTCTCCGTTTTGATCGCCGCTTGTGTCTCCGTTTGGGTCGCCGTGGGGGTCACGGATGCCCCGGCCTTGGTTGCTCGGCGCTCCAACGGCTGCGCGGCGAGCGCGCGACGAGCGCTGCCACGAACAGAAACGGACTGATGGACAGGATTCTGCCTCGGAATTTCCCTTTGTACGGTAGGCTCTGGCAGGGTCGGTTGGGGCCTCTGCGCGACCTCGACGATGTGCGTACTGTCCGCGTCTTGGCTCGACACGGCAGGCACCGGCGTTGGCGCCGCGGCCGCTCGGACAGGCGTGGCCACGGCAGCGACTGGCGCTGACCGTGCGGCCCGCGAGTTCGATGGTGACTCGTCTCCGCCGCGATACTGTGAAGGCGATGGGAAGGCCAGCCAAGCGACGATGGCGACGACCGCGACGAACATCGCGGCCATCCGCGCACGCCCGGCAAGGAGCCACTCCGCGCCCTGGCGGAGAGACCGAAGGTTCACTTGCGTCGTGGTGAGTGCGGGCGATTCACTGGCGTGAGCTTGCACTCCAGACTGCGGCGACGAATCGCCGCCGGCGCTCTCGAGCACGCGCGGTAGGGTGAACATCGCCCTGGTCTCGTTGACCTCGTGCATGCCCGACGGCTCGCCTCGACGCACTTGCACCACGGAATCGGCCACGCCCGACGGCGGCTCGGTATAGGCAAACAAGGGCACGCCCGCCATCGGCGTCAGCGCGCGCGGAAGCGGCGACGGCGGCAGAACCTGCTCTTCCACGGCGCGAATGAAATCGTTCAGGGTGGGAAAGCGGTCCTCAGGCGCCTTGGCCATCGCGCGCTCGATGATCTCGACGATGCGCGGTGACAGGTCGGGCCGGAAGAGCGTGACCTTGGGTGGCGGGTCGTTGAGGATGCGCACGAGCAAGGCCGGTCCTGGATCGCCGAGGAAGGGCAACTGGCCGGTAAGCGTCTCGAAAAACAACACGCCGAATCCGTAGACGTCTGCACGAGAATCGATATCGGGCGCGCCGGAAATATGCTCGGGCGACATATAGGCGGGTGTGCCGTGAGTGGCCAGGAGTTGCGTCACCTGCGCACTGTCGACGGACTTTTCTTGCATGATCGAGATGCCGAAATCGAGAACCTTGGTGGTGATCAGTCGTCCATCGGTTCCGATGCAGATGAAGATGTTCTGCGGCTTGAGATCGCGGTGAACCACGCCTTCGGCGTTGGCTGCAGCGACACCGCGCATGGCGGGCAGAAGCAAGGTCACGGCCTCGTTGACGCCGAGAATCCCCTTGCGTCTGAGGTAGGCCCCTAACGACTCACCCTCTAGAAGCTCCATCACGATGCAGGTCATGCCGTCGTGGTCGATAACATCGAAGACGTTGACCACGTTGGGGTGGTTCACCCGACTGGCAGCCAGGGCCTCGCGGCGGAACAACTCCACCGCGTCGCTGCTGGAGGCAAACGAGCGCAGAATGACCTTGAGGGCGATGCGCTTGCCGGTTCGCTCATTGGTGCCCGCCCACACCTCCGCCATTCCGCCTTTGCCGATGAGCTTGTCGACGCAGTACTTGCCACCAACGATCTGCCCGGAGCGCAGCGTCGATTCGCGAACTCCCTGTGTCTGTTCTTCGCCTGCCATCGCGGGGCGTTCCCCATAGGTGCCAAGGGCGAACCGAGTAAGGTCAGAAGAATCCCTCGCGCAAGGGCCCTATCCTTGGCAAGTGTAAGTTTAGTCGCAAGTGGAGCGATCGCCTAGCACGAAACCTTCTCCTACACCATCCGGACTCAGGTGAAGCTTGTGCCTTGGGCAGGGCGGTGACCCGGTGCATCTAAGCCTATCTGGCGGTTCAACCTTCTTGTGTTCTCGCGCGGCTGCGGCATTCTCCCATCACTTATCGCCTGCCGACGGCCTTCCCACTTGGCCTTCGCGGCGCCCGCACCATGTCTTCCCCGATCACAGGCCTCGACTCGGATCGCCCAGGAAGCCGGATTGAGAAGGCGCGTGGTCTGCCTTCACGGATCCCGTTCCTGCTCACGATCTTGGCCGCGGTGGTGTTCTTCGCACCCCTGCTTTTCGAAGGAACGACCTTCTACCCCTTCGACACGCTTCGCGACTATTTCCCCTGGCGAGGGATCTTGCCTGGCGGGCCTTCCCACAACCCACTCGTCACAGATGCCATCACGGTCTTCAGCCCGCCGACCTTCTACCCCGCCCACCATCAGTTTCAAACGGCCTTGCAACATGGCGGGTTGTCCTGGTGGTGCCCTTCCATCCTCGGTGGACTTCCCTTCCACAACTATCTGTCGCCCATCCCCTACTTCCTGTTTTCGCTCTTCTCCATCACGGTGGCCCACGACCTCTTTCTCTTTCTGGGCGTTGCGGGCTGCGGGGTCTTCACTTATCTCTACTGGCGCAGGCTTGACCTGCACCCCATCGCAGCCCTGTTCGGCGCGCTGGCGTGGACGTTCAACGGCTACGTCATGGTGTGGTTCGAGTTCGAGCACATCGTTGCCTTGGCCCTTTGCCTTCCCGCCGCGCTCTACTTTGCCGAGGTTCTCCTCGAACGTCGCGCGTGGACGACCGCCCTGGCCCTGGGCATGTGTCTTGGCGCCGCGCTCGCGCTGACCCACCCACAGCACGGAGTCTTCCTGTGCGCGTTCGTGGCCTGCGCCATCTGCTACCGACTTTGGGAACATGGGCGAGCACCGACGACGCGCGCCGAGCTTGGCAAGATGGTTCGCGTCTTGGCCGTGGCCGCCGGAACATTCCTGCTGCTTTCCCTCGGCTTCGTCATCGTGGCGCGTGAGCAAATCCAAGACGCCAACCGTTCCCCATTACCGTTTTCAAGCCTGTTCAGCGAAACCGGCGCCCTGCCCTGGCGTTACCTGGTCACGCTGCTATTTCCGAGCTTCTTCGGCAACCCGACTTTGGGATTCGCATTCACGCCGAGGCCCGATCCACCGCAACCCTATAACAACTTCAACGAGCTGTGCATCTACGCCGGCATCCCGGTTCTGCTCCTTGCCTCGACCGCCCTCAGACATATCTGGCGCGATCGCCGTGTGCGCTTCTTCGCGCTGGCGTCACTTCTGCTTCTGCTGTGCGCGGCCGGCACCGTCTTCTACTATCCGGTGGCCAAGGTCTTGCCAGGCATGAGCCTGTCGACCCCGTGCCGATTGCTATTCCTGTTCGGTTTCTGCTTTTCCGGCCTCGCCGCCCTGGCCCTCGACCGTCTGCTTATGGATCCGGCGCCGCGCCTACGACTGCTGGTGGAACCAGGCGCCATTCTTCTCTTCGCAGTCGGACTGGCCCTCGCCGTCCAGCACCCGCAGATCTGGCCCTTCGTGGCCGACTTCGACTTACCTGTCGACTTTCCTGGCCAGGCAGCGCTGCCGGATTTCATGCGCCGTTTTCTCACCGTAGGCGGCCCCGTTCTAATGAAGCCGCTGCTCTTGCTGGCGCTGTCGTTCGCCGCGCTCGCCGCGATGGTGCTACTCAAGGCACGCAGGTGGAAGCTGGTCTTTGCCGGGTGCCTGGCCGCATTGCTCTTCGCCGACTTGGCCGGCTTCGCCTGGGACTACAACCCGCGCGTGCCACGCGCATCGGCCTTCCCCGAGACGGAGGCTATCCGCTTCCTCAAGGCGGACTCCGGAAAATCCCGCATGCTCTTCACCGGCGGCCAGATGCTGCCCAATTCATTTGCCCCCTTCGGCCTGGAGGACGCGGGCGGCTACTCGACCTTGTACGCGCGCCCCTACGGCGAATACACGTTCCTCGCCGAGCACCCCCACGATCCGGTGCCCGAGCGATTCAAGCGAACGATCCTTTTTCGCACCATTGGATCGCCGCTTCTCGATGCCCTGAACGTGCGCTACATCCTTTCCGGCCGACCCATCTTGCCCGCCTCGAACAGGTTCCATCTGGTGTCGTCGAGCGGCGATGTGAACGTCTACGAAAACACGGCCGCTTTTCCGCGCGCTTTCTTTGTCCCCGACTTCATCACGGCTGCGGATCGCGCGGCCCGCCTGGAACTGCTGCGTACGTCTACCCGGGCCGATCTGGCGAACCGCGTGATCTTGGAAAAGGATATGCCGGGCTCGGCGCACGCGGCCGCCGGCACGAGCACCCTGCCCACCGCCGTGCCCATCACCCGCTACCAAGACAACACCGTCGAGATGTTGTTCCACGGGGAAAGCGCCGGCTTCGTCGTGCTCTCGGACAACTTCCATCCTTCCTGGCGGGCCACCGTGGACAGCAAGCCCGCCGAAATCCTGCGCGCCAATCACACCATGCGCGCCATCGCGGTGGCGCCGGGCACGCACGCCATCAAGATGTCATTCGAGCCCAGGTTGGAAATGGCCGGGCTCGCCATCTCGAACGTCGGCTGGCTCGCCGCTTTGGCGATCCTGATCCTGGCGCGAGTGCTACGACGGAGGCCTAGTCCCGGCGAATAGGGCTCTGGTTGTAGCCGCCATCGCCGAAAGGTCGCAGCTTCTCGATCCAGATTTGTTCGAGAAGGGTGAGCTCGTCGTCGAGATTAAAGAGCGGATTGTCGCTTGGCTTGACGACCTCGAGGATCTCGAAGGTGAAGGCTTCCGCGCCGAATTGATTCCAGTCCTTTTGCAAAACCTGGTTGTCGTGCTTGCCGATGGACAACATGAAGCGATGCTTGTTCAAGGGGCCGTGCAGGTTGGTGCTGCTGCCAAGCAGAAGCCTGCCGGTTCGGACGTTCTTGATCTGGAAGATCCCAGCCTGCCGCGGGGTCTCCTTGTAGGCGCGCCTGAGGTCTGCGCGGGTCTTGCCTTCGGGGTTCATGGTCGTCACGCCCTTGACGGTTCTATTTTTATTTCTATGGTTATAGAATTAATTCTACAAATGTAAAGAACCGTGATGAACAACGAAACCAACGAACAAGACCTGGTGGAATTCTTCAAGGCCCTCGGCGAACCGAATCGTTTGCGCATCGTGGGCCTTCTGTCCGAGCGGGCCCACACCGTGGAGCAACTCGGGGCGGCCTTGGGCATCGGTGTCTCGACGGTATCCCATCATCTTTCGCGCTTGGCGCGCGCGGGACTCGTCTCTTCGCGGACCGAGAGCTATTACAATCTCTACGCGCTCGAGACAGGCGTCCTGTCTGACTTGGCCAAGAAGCTGCTGGCGCAAGCAGAGCCCGTGCGTCCCCCGAGTGAACAGGGGCTTGCCGACTTCGACCGCAAGGTGCTGGCCACCTTCACCTCACCCGACGGTCGGATCAAGGCGTTCCCCATGCAGGAAAAGAAAGTCCACGTGCTCCTCCGCCACGTGCTGCCGGCCTTCACCCACGGCGTGCGCTACAGCGAGAAGCGCGTGAACGAGATCCTGTCGCGGTTCAGCGACGACACGGCCCGCCTGCGCCGCTGGCTGGTCGAGTTCCGCTACATGGCAAGGGAAGGCGGCGGCGGCAAGTACTGGCGGATCGACGGTTAAACCGGGCGCTCCCCCGGCCGCCATAGCTACTATCGCTTCGAGAACTGGAAGCGAGCGCGGGCACCACGCTGACCGTACTTCTTGCGCTCCTTGGCGCGAGCGTCGCGGGTCAGGTAGCCGGCCTTCTTGAGCGGCGGACGCAGTTCCGGATTGAACTTGCACAGGGCACGCGAGATGCCGTGCCTCAAGGCATCGGCCTGGCCCGAAAGGCCGCCGCCCTTGACGCTGGCGAAGATGTCGAAGGTTCCCGAGGTTTCCGTCAGCTCAAGCGCTTGGCGGAAGACCATGCGTGAGGTTTCGCGGCCGAAGTAGCCTTCGAGGGTCCGCTCGTTGATCTGGATCTTGCCATTACCAGGCTGAAGCCAGACGCGCGCCACCGCATGCTTGCGACGGCCAGTGGCATAAATGCTCTTCTGAGGATCGATCATGCGGGGACTCCGGAGCTACGATAGGGCCAGCGGCTTGGGCTGCTGGGCGGCATGCGGGTGGTCGGTGCCCGCGTAGACCTTCAACTTCTTGTAGATTTGGCGACCGAGCGGCCCCTTGGGCAACATGCCCCACACCGCGCGCTTGACCAGCTCGGTGGGGTGACGCTCGACCAGCTGCTTGGCCGAGTACTCTTGCAGACCGCCCGGGAAGAGCGAGTGATGGCGATAGACCTTGTCCGACCACTTCTTGCCCGACAGGCGAATCTTCTCAGCGTTGATCACAACGACGAAGTCGCCCGCGTTGGCGTGCGGGGTAAACATGGCCTTGTTCTTTCCGCGCAGAACCGAGGCGATCTTGGCACAGGCACGGCCCAGGGTCTTGCCCTGGACGTCGGCGATGTACCACGAGCGCACGAGGGTATCGTTGGCGGAAACAGTCTTACGTTGGCGCGGCGCTGCTGTAGACACGGGGCGCTCCTAATACTTCGGCCAGGAGGGAAAGTCAACCCTGTCCGGCGCGGATGGTTGGACTTTTCAAGGAGTTCCCCAGCTTGCCAAGGTAGTCACAGTAAGTCAACTCGACCGATCTCGCGCATGCGGGCCTCAGCCAGTGAGCTGATGTGCTCGAGTACCTGCGGATGGGTCATGATGATTTCCGTGAAGTCGGCTCGCGGCAGGTAGAGAACGAAGCACTTGCAAAGCGTCTCGACCGAGGCCGTCGCAGGCTGGTTCGTGATGAGCGAAATCTCGCCAAACGCGTCGCCCGACTCCAGATGGGCCACGATGTTCCCTCCCGTTACCGCGCTGGCCTCGCCGGCAAGCAGCACGAAGAGCCCTGGCGACCTTCCGCCCTCTTCGAGGATGCGCAGGCCTTCGTCGATTTCGAGAAAGTGGAAGCGCGCCGACAAACCGAGGCGTTCGAGGGGCGTGAAGGGCGCGAAGAGTGGGCTGGTTTCCGCCAGTCTGGCGACGAGGCGCTCGCGCAGAAAGCGCAACAGCACCTTGAGCAACTCGGGCGACCCTGCGAGCAGGTCGCCGAGCAGCGCGCGATCGATGGCCAGGACCTGGCTGTCGACGGTGGCCCGCGCGGTGGCGTTGCGTGGCCGGTCGGCGAGCAGCGCGATCTCGCCGAAGAAATCGCCCTCCGACAGTCGCGCGATTTCCTGCGGCGCCAGCACCGCGATTTCCCCCCACGCCACCACGTACAGCGCATCGCCGGGATCGCCTTGCGCGAACAGGATCTCCCCCGCTGCGAGCTGGATCAGATGCACACGCTCGACCGCCATGTGGAAAAACGGGCGGGAGAGAACGGAAAAGAACGGCGTCTTGGGCAACACGAACCGCGCCATGGTGTTGCGCCCGGCGCCCTTGTGCGGATGGGTCGACGCAACCGCCGGCGCGAAATCGTCGTCGATGGGGATCTCCATGGCCCCGCTGCTGCCCGTGGCTGGCACCTGCTCGGATTGGCGGGATCCAGGCATCAGGGCGGCCAGGCGAAGCTGGCGCATAGGCGGCGGCACGGGTGCCGCATCGACAGCGGGCGGTATCGTGGGCGCTGGCGGCGGGGCAACCACGGCTGGTACGCTGGACGGTGGTGCCGGGGTGCGCCTGGGCAACTGGATGCCTGGATCCGTCGGTTTGCGTTGGGCGGCGTAGAATGAGTCCAGCAATTTCTGTGCGTGGGAATAACTGGGATCGATGCTGAGGATGATTTTGCAAACCGCGATGGCCTTTAGCACGAGGCCGTTCTTGGCGTACCCATTCACGGCGCGCCCCAAGGCCTTGATGGCCTCGCCGTTGTTGCCCATCTTGCGCAGGCTCTCGCCCAGCTTGAGCGACCAGCCGGGCTCGGCGGGTTCATCCTTTTCTAGATGGGCGTAGCACCACGCCGCCTTCCGCCAGTTCCCCTTGCCGGCGGCTTCCAGGGCCTCGTTCTTCAGCTTGCGCAAATCAGCCATGCCGGGTTCTCGATACGTCAGCAGTGCAAGCATCCTAGCACTCCTGCATCAGCGAATCTCGATGCCCAGGTCGGCGAGTTGGCGAACGGCCTGCGCGGCCCAACCGCGATTGGCGGCCGGGCTGGCCGGGCTGGGGTGCAGAATGGTGCCGATGGTGAGATCCTTTCCCATCGAGAAACGCTTGTCGGTCAGCGCGCGGCGCGCGCGTTCGGCAGCGAAAACGCCAACCCCGATGACGAATCGAGGACGCAGAATAGCGACCGTATCGCGCAGCGCTTCGTCGCAGGCCGCGAAGAGCGCTGCTTGCTCGGCCGCGGGAAGCTTGTCCGGGGTGAGATTGCGGGCCGAGGCCTCCATGAAAACCAACGGACAGTAATTGGCCACGAAGAATCGCCCGAAGAAACGCTCCGCCGTGCCGAATTCGTCGCGCGCCCAGCCCCAAAGCCGCGTGCCGCTCACCTCGCTGCGCGCGCAGGTCATGCCTTCCACCCGCCGCTTGGGATGCTCGCGTTCGGGCCTGCCGACGGCACCGTCCATCCCCAAGAAATCCCGCACCATGGTGACGTCACCAAAGGGAATTCCCGTCTGCGCCATGCCGAAAGGCCCAGGATTCATGCCCAGCAAGATGACTTCCTTGGGGGACTGGCCGTAGCGAGCAAGAAAGGCTTCGTGCTGGGCCCGAGCGTAGCCGAGCGGGTTGTAGACATAGGCGACCGGCTTGGCGAAGGCGAGCCGATCGACGCGAGCGGAGAGCATGCGGCTGACGGCGATCAGGGTCTTCGGTGCAGCTGCTTTCACGCCTACTTCCTCTCGCACACTTCTTCGCCCGATAGGGCTTTCCGGGTCAAGACAGACTGTCTCCTGGTCGGCCGGAGGTCAGACGAAATCTACCTTGACGAAGTCGCTCTCGGCCGGTCGCTTTCGCTGGGTTCGCGTGCTCGGCTGAATTCCCCCGTTCTCCCCTCTTCCATCCGCCGACCACGTGTGGTTAATATGCTCCTCGACATGACGCGCACAACATTTTTGACTCGGGTCATCTCTCTCAGCGTCATCGCGACGCTATTCCTGGCAATCGTTCAACCCGCGTGGGCTGAAGAAGAAGAAGAGGGCGGCCCCGCTTTCAAGGATCCGACCATCGTCACGGACGACAGCACGTCTACGCCGGATGGTGTGAAGGATCTGGCCAAGAAGTTCGAGAAGAAACCCATTGAGAACCCGGTCTACGAGAAGTGGTGGTTCTGGGCCACTGCCGTCCTTGTCGCCGGAGCCGTGGTGACGGCAGCGGTGATTCCATTCCAGAAGAAGGCGCCGGGATGCACGGCGGCCACATCCCCCACCCAAGGCTACGGCCTTGGGTGCGTTGGAGACGGGAGGTAGTCATGAGCTCACTCACACGATTCTCGAAGGGACTTTTCGCAGCTGGCGTGTTGGCCGGTTCGCTCCTGGGCATGAGTGGCTGCGGTCCGGACTATGCGCTTTTCAAGGTCGACGTTTCGTCCTCGACCTCGCCGCGCAATGATATCGAAGAATGCCGAATGACCATCACGGACGAGAACGGCAAGGCCGTGCAAGGCGCAGTGGATTCGAATGGCAACGTCATCCCAAGCAATGGCTTCCTCCTGAAAACCGTTGCGGGTCCCCCGGACTCCTCGGGCAACGCGACCCTGCTGCAAGGTTGTCAAGGCGCAATTACCAACCCGAGGATCGGGACCTTTAGCTACAGCAGCTCGCGCACCACTGGCACACTGACCTTCCAAGTCGACGCCCTCAACAGCGCCAGCGAAGTTGTTCAGACCGGCAAGAGCGACCCGATTGCACCCAAGGCCTACCCGCCCGAGGTTCAGGTCACGGTCACCATCAAGAAGCCGTAGTCCCCGCTAGGGCGACACGGTCGGAATCCCGTCGCGGGCCGCCGTCACCAGCATTTCTTGGATCGCGGCGCGTGCGCTTGGATTCTGGGTGGACACGAAGTGTCCGTCGTAGGTTGCACCGGGCTGGTACTGGATCTCGAGCGCGGTCAGCTTGCCGTAGGAGCCGAAGAACTCGTTGTAGCTCACCGGCGGTAGCGGGTCCACGGGATCGAGTCCGAAATTGTCGATGGCGGGCACTGGCGCAACCTTGAAGTGCGCCGCCAAGGCATAGGCCTGCTGGGTTGGCACGACCGAGTAGCTGTCCTTGGTACCGTGCACGTGCAGGATGTGGTGGGCGGTCATGGTGGGCAGCGGTTCGTGAAAGAGCCGGCGGCCGAAATTCACCGAGTCCGAGCGCTCGAAGTACATCTGCATGAGGCCGAGCACGGGATGGGTAGCATCGACCGCCGAGGGACCGATCTCGCCGAGCAGGTACGGCAGTACCGCGGGGATGTTGACGGGCTGGGTTTTGCCCAGGAGGGTGTAGATGAGCGTGCCGCCCGTGCCGGACATGACGATGGCGCCGTAGCTCGATTGCCGGGCGGCCACCAATGAGGCGCCGTTGCCGCCCTGCGAGTGGCCATAGAGGGCTAGCTTGGTTCCGTCGAGAACGATGCCCTGGGCAGCGAAGCCAGCAAGGCCGTGCGGGATGGCAAGCAGATCGGCCGAAGCTTGCAGGGCATTGTCGCGCGCAGCGCGGGGATTGAGGAAGTTGTAGACCAACTCACCCACCGCCTTGGTCGAGCCGCCGTTGCGCGTGCCGTGGAGAATTCCATCGTAGCCCAGAACCGCCATGGGCACAGGTGCAGCGCTGACAGCGGTGACGCCACCGTCCACACCGAAGCCGAGTCCGGCGGGAGCCGCGCCGATGGCGTAGTCATCGGACAAACCAAGATCGATGATGGAATGGTACGAGCCTCCGGTCCCGTGGCTGTAGACCACGAGCGGCCAGCCAGACGCTGGAGCCACGCCTTTGGGCACCGTGAGCGCGAAGCAAACCTTCTGCGTGCCTTGGACGGTGGCCGCGCCCGTCGTCCCATCGTAGACGATGTTGCCACCGTCGGTCGGTGTGAGGTACGGAGGCGTGCCTTGCTGGAACACAGGCAAGGCGATGGTCCCCTGGTAGGTGTCGAAATTCAAGCTCGACGAATCCGCAGCCAGGCAGCCACGCACGTGATCGGCGCCAGTTTTGCCGTCGTCGCAAGGCGAGACGACACCAGGCGCGCAGCGAACCAGCCCCCCGATGGCGGGCGGTGGTGAGGCGGCGACAGCGGCGTCGATGGCGGCCAGCGGATCCTCGTACTTCTCTACGGTGAAGACCACGGCCGCAGCAAGATCGGCCGCCGCGATCTGGCCCGTGGCGATGTAGTTCCGCAGCGGCAAATAGGCGGGATAGGCGGCGGCCAGGGTCGGATCCGCCGGGGGAGTGGCGGCCAGCATAGCCGCAAAATCATCGTCTGCGCCGAACGGGTTACCCAGAAGGTCGGTGAGGGTCTTCCTGATCAGAAGGGCGTAGGTCGTGCCCGGGCGCAGGGGGCTGCCAAGACGCGTGCGCGCCCATAGATACGGGCCGCAGACATAGCGAGAGCTCGCATTGGTGGCGCCACACGCGAGGCCCTCGGCGAGGGTGTAGTTGGGCGAAGTCGGCGTGATATCCACGAGGCTGACACCGCAATCGCCGGGGAACGCGCTCGCGTTGAATTGCTTGGAAAGGCGCAGGAAAATCGTCGGGTTGGCGGAAAAGCCGGTGGACTCGGCCTCGATGGCGGTGATGTAGCGATCCACGAGGTCGAAGGGCAGGAGGTGCGGACCTGGTCGCGGATGTCCGGCCAAACTGACCTTCCCGTTCTGGAGTCGGATGTCGTTGGGAAACGGTAGCTTGTAGAAGTCCGCGCTGACGGCAAGTGGATCGGTGGCGCGGGGGACGTGGAAGTAGATCTTGGGGGTGCTCTCTTCGACGTCGCTGCACGAAACGCCAGCCCATGGACTTAGGACGGCCTTTGTACAGGTGCCGCTCACACACAACAGGCCGGCCAAGCAATCCGCCGTTTGTACGCAGACGAGGCCAAGATCGACCCGGCCCGCGGCTTGGCACACGCCGGTCAGGCCCGTCTGTGCGCACACAAGACCGGGCGCGCAGTCGCCCTCACTGGAGCAGCCCGCGCCGGCAACCCCTTTGCCTGAAGGCGCGCAGGCCCCTTGTTGCGTGCAGTAGTTGCCGGCGACGCATTCGGCGGAAAGCATGCAGGCGCCCCCTGGAATCACGCTAGGGACGGCCGCGCACGTCTTGCTCGAAGAGTCGCAAGAAAGATCGCTTCGACATGTGGCGCCGCTACCGCAAGCCTCGCCTACCCCGGCGCCGGAAGGGATGGGGCCAGCATCGGGGCTGCCGCCGCCCGATTTGGCCTTCGAGCAGGCAGAAAACAAGAAACACGCCGCCAGGGCGGTGATGCGAAGGGTTCGCGCGCCAGCCATCATGAAATCTCCTTGGCGCCAAGGTTACATTACGCCACGCGCGGATGCCCTAGCGCGTTCGGCGCCCGTCGCGCCTCGAATTCGCGAGGGATCGCGGACGGTGCTATCTTTTACAATGCAGCCTCGGGTCTTGAGAGGTTCGACAAAGACGATGACACCACCCGCACCCACGACCAAAATCTCTGAGTCAGTTCTCGAAGAGCTGTGGTTTGGCGAGGACGATGCCGGCGCCATCACGGCCCAGGCCGCTGCCAGCTTCGCCGCCGCCCTGGCCGATCTGGAGGGGTTGCGGCCGTTTTCAGAAGTGGCGAGGCGCGTGCTCGAACAGGTCGCCGACAAGGATTTCGAGGTTGGGCGCTTGCAAGGTATTATCGAGCAAGACCCGGCGCTGGCGACCAAGGTTCTGCGCTTGGCGAATTCGGCGGCCTTCCGTCCGCGCGAGGCCTGCGTTTCCATCAAGCAAGCCATCATGGTGCTGGGTTCGCGCACGCTGAGCGAAGTCGCGACGTCCCTGTCGATGATGTCCATGTTCTCGGACATAAGCGGCATCGGCCGCACCGTTCGCGATCACTGCGCCTCAACCGGAGCGCTGGTGCGGGCGCTGGCCCTGCACAGGGCCAACGCGGGATCGAACAGTTACATCGTGGGCCTCCTGCACGACTTCGGTAAGCTGCTGCTTCTCCAGGCCCAACCCGCCACCTACCTCAAGATTCACGGCAATCAAATGGCCGACGCGGACACCATCCACTTGCGCGAGCGCGAGGTGCTAGGTTTCGATCACGCCGTGCTTGGCGCGCACATTCTGCGCAAGTGGGGATTGCCCGATCCGGTGCCCAAGATCGTGGCCTGGCACCACCAGCCGGCGCGCGCCTTCGCGGCGGGTGGCGAGGTGGCGTTGCAGGTCGCGCTGGTTCGCCTGGCGGAGAGGGTCGACCGCATGTTGGGGCAGGAATCGCTACCCAGCACCGAGCAAACCGAGCACGTCGCGGCCTTGCCCGAATGCGAGTACCTGGGCTTCCGCGCCCGCGACCTGGAAAAGATGTGGGACGAGCTGCTCCACGTGAAGCAGGAAGCCGAACAGATTTTCCGTTGACATGGGAACCCTGGGAGGGTTCCCAAACCCTCCCGCGCTCTGGCTCCGCCGGGCAAAGCCCGGCTACGCCTACGCGATCATGGGAACCCTGGGAGGGTTCCAAACCCTCCCGCGCTCTGGCTCCGCCGGGCAAAGCCCGGCTACGCCTACGCGATCATGGGAACCCTGACCTGAACCCACCTCTCCACGCGCAGCGGAGCGCAGCGGGGAGAGGTCGCCGAGCGCAGCGAGGCGGGTGAGGGGTTGCTAGATCTCGGCCTGGGCCAGCGAGAACTTGTTGTTCTTCTCGTAAAGCACCTGGAAGGTCGAGCGTTTCTCTGCGGGCAAGAGCTGCTGCACGTGGCTCTGGCGACCGCGTTCGTAGATGATGAACACGCGCCGGCCGCGGTGGCTGGCGATCCATTCCTTCATCTGCTCGTCGGCACCGTCCTGATCGAACACTGTGCGCTCTTCTTTCCTGGGGTCATCGTAGATCTCGTTCTCGGAGTAGAAGGTTTCGCCCCGCCAATACATGGAGTAAGCGAGCAGCTTCTCGTCAGGCGAACTGCGATGGCGGTAGTACTCGGCCAGGGTCTCCTTCTGCGACCAGAAAGGCGCGACGTCGCGCATGTACACGTCGAGGAGAAAGTAGGTCATGGCGACCGACACCAGGCATAGCCCAATGACCGCCGAGCGCAGCAACTTCTTCCAACCCAAGGCCAGGGTGGTGAGCGCGATGAGCACGCCCATCACCGCAAGCGGGGTGCGAAAATCGAGCGACTCCGGCCAGGGCCGGCCCGTAGGGCTGTGGACGTAGTCGTAGCTGAATAGCCACAGGAACCTCTGGGAGGCGTTGCGCGCGTGCAGCAGGTCCGCGAGGATCACGCCCATCAGCGGTACGCCAATCAAAGCAGCCAGCCAGGTGCGGCGGACGTCCTGCTTTTCGAGGACGTCGTCGAGGAAACAACCAATCACGATGGCGAGCCCGGGAATGGCCGGCAAGACGTAGTGGTGGAACTTGGTCATGGACAGCGAGACCAGGGCGTAGCCGGCCACGAACCAGATGCCACCCAGCCAGTACACAGCCTGCTTGCGCGCGTCCTCCGCCTTTCGCATGACGATGCCGGCAAGAGCCGCGGGCGCCAGCGCCACCCAGGGCAAGATGCCGTAGCCGAGCTCGCGTAGGAAGTACTCGAAGCTGCCGCGATCGCCGTGGCGGCCCAGCATCATGCGCCGCCAGTGGTTGTCGCCGAAGAGCTCGTTCCAGAAGGCCCAGCCGTGGCGGATGATCATGGCGTGGTGCCAGGGCGCCGCCACGATGACCATGACCAGGGCCGACACGATCGTCGCAGGCAGAAGCTGCGCTCGTTTCAGCCGCTTCCAGTTCCAGGTGAAGAGAAGATAGGCGAAGAAAATGATGATGGGCAGGCCGGCGCCGGCGAGCCCCTTGGCCAGCACCGCCACCCCGCACAGCATGGCCGCGATATAGAGGTAGAGCGGCGCCCGGTAGCGCGCCCGCATGCAGAACCAAAGGAAAAGCAGCGAGCCCAGGTAGTAGGGAATCATCGCCACCGCGCCGTACATGACGAGCTCCCGGTTGCCCACGGGGATCTTTATCTTGAGCTGAACTGAATCGATGATGAGCTGAGGTACGACGAGGAAGAGAAACACGCCGACCGTGGTGAAGAACGCAGGGTGGTGGGGATAGCTCCAAAAGCCCTTGCCTCGACGGGGCAGGACCTCGTCGCGATCGTCGAGCAGTGCGATGGCCCCCAAGGCCAAGGCCATGGTCATGGGCCCCACGAAGGCCATGTCGGTCATGGCTTGGCGGGCGATGAGGGAGAACATGGGGCAGGTCGCCATCACCAGCGCGGACAGAAAGCCCGCGCGACGGGACACGAAGCGCGCGACAACCATGTAGACGCCCCACATGGCCAGCACGCCGAGCAGACAGAACGGCACGCGCACCGCCCATTCCGTGCGCGAGAGCAGCGCCATCTCGCCCGGAGGGTTGCCAGGCAGGCCGATGCGCGCGATGTGCATGCCGATGCTCATCAGCCAGAAGGTCAGCACCGGTTTGGACCAGAACACATCCGCGTCGCGCGGCGACCCCGGCCACCACAGACTGATGAAGTCGCCCCGCTTCGTCATCTGACGCGCGACTTCCGAGTAGTGCGTTTCCCACGGATCCCACAGGCCGTAGGTCCCGGCCAGCGGAATGTAGAGAAGCAGGCCGACCGCGATGACCAGCAGGGTCATCTGCCATTCGCTCAGGCGGTCGAAGAAGCTCGCCGCGCCGGTCGGCGCGGGAGCACTGATGGTTGGTTGGCTTTCCGGATTTGTCACGCGGTCGTCCTCTGCAAGACGACTACGTCTATCACAGGAAACACTTCCGGCGGCACCGTGGCTATCACACCCGCCCACCTAAACGCCCAAAGTCACGGCACCGCCGGCCCACCCCTCCAGACGAAAAGGTCCCTCCGAAACAACGCCGCCCGTCGGACAACGCCGCCTCCACCCCGACTGGCACCAACCAGTATTCTCTCGGCGCAACAGTCGTGTTCCTTAAGGGTGCGCGACCCCCAAAGTGCGAGTATGATGCAACGAGGTCATGAGTCGACCGATCGCCTTGGCGTTGAGGAAGGATCTAAGTCGCACCCTGCGACAGGGGCATCCATGGGTGTTTCGCGAAGCCCTAGCCCATCACCCAGGAATTTCGCCGGGGGAAATCGTCGCGGTGGTGGACAAACAGGGCCGCGAGGTGGCGTTCGGCTACTGGGACGCCAACGGCCCCATCGCCGTCCGCGTGCTCGATCTCGGCCCCATCGAGGACAAGGTCGCACTCCTGCGCCGCCGGCTGAAGGCCGCCCTGGCCATGCGCCGCGCCCGGCTAGATTTGACGAAGACCAATGCCTATCGCTGGGTACACGGCGAAGCGGATCGCCTGCCGGGCATTCACGTCGACCTCTACGCCGACATCGCTTCCGTGCGCTACGACGGGGAAGGCAGCCGCGCCTTCTACGCCGAGCTGCCAGCGCTACTTTCCGAGTGCAGTGAAGACCTGCCCGTGCGCAAGGTGATCGATCGTGACAGCCGCGCCCAGCACGGCGAGGAGATCGAAATCCAAGAGCACGGCGTCCGCTTCATCGTCGACGTGGGCCGCGGGCAAAAGGGCGGCCTCTTCCTCGACCAGCGCGACAATCGTCTGGCCGTGGCGGCGCGCGCCAAGGGAAAATCCCTGCTCAATCTGTTCGGCTACACGGGCGGATTTTCCATCCACGCGGCGTGCGCCGGGGCGGCTCGCACGGACACGGTGGACATCGCCCGCCCGGCCATGGCAGCGGCGAAGCGCAATTTCGAGTGCAACGGTCTCGATCTCACGCGCGCCGGCCTGCACACAGGCGACGCCTTCGCCTTCCTCGAGAAAGCCATCGCGCAAAAAGAGACCTGGGACATCGTCATTTCCGATCCACCGAGTTTCGCGCCATCCAAGAACAGCGTGTCCGCGGCTCGGCGGTCCTACTTGCGCTTGCATCGCTTGGCCGCGCAGGTCGTGAGGCCAAGCGGCCTTCTGTGCGCGGCCTCGTGCTCCAGCCACCTACCGCGCGACGAGTTTCTCACTCTGGTGAAAACGGGTGTCCGCCAGGCCGGGCGCCGGTTCGCGCTTGAAGCCTATACCGGCGCCGGCCTGGATCACCCCACTCTGCCTGTTTTTCCCGAGGGCGATTACCTGAAGTGCGCCTTCGGAAAAGTGCAGTAGCGCGATCGCACCTGCACGCGTTCTTGTTTTCGATGGCCTCTCCTTTCCCAACCGGCTGGCAGTGTCTACCAACCGAACAGCAGGTTGCTGGCGAGATGAACGGCGATGCCGAGGGTCAGAACAACGCCAAGCTGCTTGGCCGCAGCCCCCACCGAGTCCGCCCACAGATTCACCCTCCCGTCCGCTCCATCCGTCGTGTTCGCATCAGCTTGGAAGACTGTTTCTGTCGCTGGCATCTGCTTGACCTCCTTTCCTAGACACCAGTCAATCTGCCCCAGCGATGGTTTCGAGTCCTGGCCAGTTTTGTAAATTTGTGAAGGCGTTTCGCGATCACTTTGGAAACAAGAAGAAGCACGTTCTTCCGGTGTACAATTGCCCGACCATGAGCGACAGCGGCGCGAGCTTCGGTGGCAAACGCAAATTCGAAGGGGCCGGCGGCACGACCGGCGGCGTGGGCGAGTTCTTCATCGGCATCCTCATCGCGGCCGTCGGCTTCTATCTGTTGTTTTCCCACGTGCAGGTCCATTCCTCGTATTGGAACTTCATGGGACTGGGCGGTGCGGGCCGCAGCTTTGGCATCAGCCTCATCCCCCTCCTCTTCGGCGTGGGCATCCTCTTCGTGAACGGCAGGTCGGTGCTGGGTTGGTTTCTATCCGTCGCCGGCCTGCTCTTCATCCTGGCCGGCATCCTCATCAACCTTGACATCTACTTCCAGACCACCTCGCTGATGAACACGCTGATCATGCTGTTCCTGATCGCGGCCGGCCTGGGCTTGGTGGTCAAGGGCTTGCGTCCGCATGGGCAGAAGAGCGAGTAGCCCGTCACGGGCTACCTACGATGGGCAGGACGATGCTCGAGGCGTGCATCGGATCGTGGTGGATACGGATCCTGGCCTTGTGGAAGGTCGACGAGGTGACTTCGCTTTCGCCAGTTTGCAGGTTGCGCGAGAAATCGGGGAAGAAGGCGCCGCTTAGCTGCACGCGTATGTGGTGGCCCTGTTTGAATAGATTGCTCGTCACTGCCCCGCCTACGTCGAGCTCGTAGAGCTGCCCGGGCCGCAGCAGTTGCCGCCCCTTCGCTTTATCGCGGTAACTGGCGCGCACGACGTCGGGACCTGGGCTCATGAGGTTGAAGGCAGCTCCGTCCGGCGCCACGTCGTAGAGGCGCA
>OBLT010000067.1_pt1 | contig 78717 bp, 73 predicted proteins | sample 1518721 | NCBI WGS metagenome assembly OBLT01 (sample SAMEA3539307, study PRJEB22396) | soil metagenome | biome: tundra; feature: field; material: soil | place: USA | collected 2010-05 | depth 0.15 m | reverse complement strand
GAGATAAACAGGTGGGTAAATCACAGCAAAACGAAAAAACCAGGTTCTCAGTCTCAACTCCGGATTAGTAATCGAATTGAAGAAGGATCCCATGGACCAAGCCCACGCGAGAAAGCCCGCCATAGCAAGCGCAATCGCGAACCCAACCAGAAAGCCTTCTTTCGTAAGAATTCCGTGTGAATGGAGCGGAGGTGAAATGCATAACGCAATTGCGATCTGCCCACCGACGAAAATTCCGACAACAATCAAAAAAATCTGCCAATGCTCAGCACGAAGGAAAAACCTGGCGATCACTTTCATTATCGTCGAGCCTCTCGTCAGCGCAGCTCTAGTTCCAGCATTTGGGCCGGGTGCCCCATTTTTGGCGAAGCCAAAAGTGGGGATTTTGACTTTTAGTATTTTGAGCGCCCCATGCCCTGCCCATGGCCCCACAACTTCGACGCGTTAATCCTGGGCACAAGCGCCGCCGGCCTCCACTCAATGACATCGTCTCTACTTCGAGTAATTCAGGCGTAGATCTTCAGCCCTTTGCGACCTGTTGCTCCGCCTCTAAAACACATTCAGCCAACGTACCCAACGCGCATGGTCGCTCTGTCGGTGGCTGCTTTCCGAATGAATCGAGATACGAATCTATCGCCGCAAGATATGGTGAAACCTTCTCGATCATTTTACTTAATGCCGGTTTGGACGCTGTGGTCAACAAATCACTTCGATCGCCATCGTCATATATCGCCCACTTTCTTATCAAAGGGATAAGCGGATGAAACGGAACAGGAAGCAGTGTCAAATCTAGCGGCTCCTCCGCGACCTCAATTTTCTCAGCTAGGTCAATCGCACGCTCAATCACACGCTGCACGTGTTCGGCTGTTGGCGTCTTAAGATAGAATTGGACGTCGCCCCGCGAGAAATGCAAGCTTTCTCCATCTCGCATATCAGCCTCCGCGACCAAAACTGTGAACTCTGGGCGACGGAAGAGGTTCTCCTCGTATTCCGATAATCTGCCGTCTTCGGTAAAGACAGGGTAGCTGCGAGCACCTACTGTAAAGTTGCCGGCACAAGCCCAGCGGGGACAAAGCGCGTCTTTAGCATTCACCGTGAATATCCGGCCCGTAAATTCGCCGCGAACGGTTCCATTAACGTAAGTGCCGTTCTCAACCAAGATCACTTTGCGTTTTTTGTAGAGGAAGCGCAGCTGCCTCGAAAAAGGCTGTCCTTCCACGGGAATTAACTTTCACGGCGTCTTCGGCTCCGCGCGGCACTTGCAAACGTTCGAGTCGAAAAGCGTGATCCGCGACAACCTTCCCTTAAATGTCTTACGCAACGCTTGCAGCACGCCCTTCAGTTCACCAGGCATATACGCACCGATCCGTTCCAGTCTAGTGCGAGGGCGAAGTATACCTCGAGTAAGTTTGCCTAAGTATGTTAATTCTCTGCTCCCACTGCACAATATCAAGCCATTCCTTTAATATAACGGCTCGCGTTCCATCGAGACTCGATTTGCCCAACCCATCGCCCCATACCTTCGACGCCATAATCCTAGGCGCAGGCGCCGCAGGATTAATGTGCGCAATCGAAGCCGGCAAGCGCGGGCGCCGCGTCGCCGTCCTCGAACACGCCGACCGCATCGGCAAGAAAATCCTCATCTCCGGTGGAGGACGCTGCAACTTCACAAACATCCACTGTCAGCCGGAAAACTTCATTTCCGCGAATCCGCACTTTGCAAAATCCGCGCTAGCCCGTTACACACCCGAAGATTTCATCGCGCTCGTCAAAAAACATCGCATCACATTTCACGAGAAAACATTAGGCCAGCTTTTCTGCGTCCGCTCCGCCCAGGAAATCGTCACCCTGCTCGAAGAAGAATGCCGCGCAGCAAATGTCCAAATCATCCTCAACAGCAAAGTCCGCGAAGTGAAATGTTCAAGCGGTGTTGAGTCCTCAAACGATGCTCAGCACTCAAACGGTTTCGCAGTAACAACGGAAACCGCCGAATTCTGCGCCCCAGCACTCGTCGTAGCCACAGGCGGCCTTTCCATCCCAAAACTAGGCGCCACATCCTTCGGCTACGATCTCGCGCGGCAGTTCAACCTAAAAATCATCGAGTCAAAGCCCGCCCTCGTTCCGCTAGTCCTCGCAACAAAAGATCAAGCCAATTACTGCGACCTCACCGGCCTCTCCGCTGAAGTCATCGCCTCCACCGCAAAACAATCCTTCCGCGAAAAAATGCTAATCACCCACCGCGGACTCAGTGGCCCCGCCATCCTCCAAATTTCCTCCTACTGGAATCCCGGCGAAACAATCCACATAGATCTGGCACCCGATTCCGACGTAACCAAATTAATTCGCAACACCAATGTGCGAAACATAACAATCGCCCGCGCCGCATTTCACAAACTCCTTCCCAGCCGCCTAGCCACGCGCTGGCTGGAACTAAACGCCCCGCAAAGTTGGACAAATAAAGATCTCGCGGAACTCGAACATCGCGCGCACGAATGGAAAATCACACCATCAGGGACCGAAGGCTACGAAAAGGCCGAAGTAACAAGCGGCGGAGTGGACACGGACGAACTTTCCGGCAAAACAATGGAATGCCGCAAAGTCCCAGGTCTATATTTCATCGGCGAAGTTGCGGACGTTACCGGACAACTCGGCGGATTCAATTTCCAATGGGCCTGGGCCTCAGGCGCCGCCGCCGGCCGCGCCATTTAATTGCACAGCATTCCAAACAAATTGCCGGGCAGCGCATATTCTTTCGCCGCCCGGCGTGGTGTCGTCCACAGTAAGACTCTGACACGCAGGCACGGAGCCAACCGCGCCAGAGAATGCCAATAACTTTGGTGTCATCACCAAAACATATGGACTCGTTTACGCCGCCGCAACTGCATGCGTCACGATGACGGTCACTGGAGAATTCGTCGTGCCCGACGCAGAAACAGTTACATGTCCGCTGTAATTTCCCGCCGCCAATCCGCCAATATTCGCTCCAACTTGTATTGTCGATGATGTCGTTCCCGATGTCGCGCTCAATGTGATCCACGATTGATCCGCCGATACCGCGAACCGCACCGCGCCCGCAGGATTCTCACCGATCGTCAAACTCTGTGTTGCCGGAGCGGCGCCGCCAGCTCGCGCGCCAAACGACATCGCACTCGGTGACGCAATCAATGTAGTGCTTACTCTCTGCGTTCCAGCGCCGCTAAGGCTGACCGACAACGACAGTGCGCCCTTCCGTGTAAACGTCATCGTTCCGCTATAGGTTTGCGCCGCAGTCGGAGTGAACGTCACAAATCCTGTGAAGCTTCGGCCATTGCCCAGTGTGATGGGAAATGACGACCCGGAATAGGAGAATTGCGGCAGCGACATAGCAGCACTTTGGATAACTACCCTAGTGTTCGTGGTGTTGGTGATCGTCACCGGCATCGGCGCGCTCGTTGTGCCAACTGGTTCACTCGGAAACTGCACCGAAGTGGAACTGGATGTCAGCTCCGCGAATGCTGCGATGCTGCAAACGAATATCAATGCCACCATAATTGCCGCGCCAAACACGTTTACTTTGGTCTGCTGCTGATTCCACATTTTTCCCCCGAGCAACGTTTGCCGGACATCCAGAACTCCAAGTGATGAGGAGTGCAATTGGATGAGGCGTGCGTTTATTACTTGCTCAGGTTAGTGCGCGGAAGAGGAACGCTCGACTGGTCAGCGGGACAGAATGTGGACAGGGAAAAGGTGAACCATCGAGTGCGAAAGGTACAGGTCCACATTTAACGAATGAAAATCAGCGTGAAATGAGGCTTTTTTGCGAAGGGAAAATCAGTTTGCGGGGTGAAAATGACGGGCCCCACGGCGCGGCAGCTAATCCGCAACGTTTAACGCGATGTCCCGACCTCTTCCCACACTTCCTTTTGCGGCAACAAGGACGACACGATATCTTCCAGCTCGTGCGCGCTTTGCACCTGCTCCGGATAGTTGCAGGTAGTAATCTCAAAACCGAAGCGGTTCGGCGCGCCAATCGAGCGCAGCGTCTGCTCGAGTCGCAGTTCAATCAGCTTGGCGTTTGCCCAAGTTGTTTCCGGCATCATCACGCCGAACAGGTCCGGGGCCAGCAGATAGATCGTATCGGTCGGACGCAAATTCCGGGCAATTCCCTTTACCGCTTCGCCCAGCGCGGCGGTGATTTCCTTCTCGCCTCCCAGATTCGCGGCAAAGTTCACTTTCACGGCAATCAGCGAAAGCGGTTTCTGCATCGTCATCGCGCGACGAAATTCCATCGAGAGCTGATCGTGAAAGTGACTCAAGTCCGCCAGGCCGTGCAGCAAATCCACGTTGGCCTGATTGCGCAGCTCCACGTTGCGCTCCATCTCCTCCACCAGATTCTGCTTCAATTTCCGGACGGTGCGCTGACGGTCGAACAGATACGCCACGAACAGCAGCGTCAACACAATGAATCCGACAAACGCACTGCGCGTCGTCCACTTGTTCGATTCGTCCGGATGCAAAAACACCATCGGATACATCAGCAGCGCCACTCCGCCGGCCTGCACCATCACGAAGACAGCCGCCAGAATGGATAGATGAAACTCGCGCTTCTCGAGTGTCTTTATCTCCGTCAGATCAAGAATTGCCATGTCCTTATTCTTAAGGCGGCCTATGCCCTGAACAATAGTACCCGCGGACTATGTGACCTCTGTGTTACCGCCCTAGAAACAGTGGCTAGGAGCTCGCGGCCAGCGGCTAGTTGGGATTTAGGCGCCTCCTGGGGTGGAGAGGTCCGGTGGATTCGCCATGAGTCTCGCCAGGGCGCGACGGACATTTGGCGCCCAGATTGGCTCTTGTTGAGATTCCACCCGTTGCATTTCGCTCTTTACGGTTGAGCCGACGCTGTTTAGGAGCATTTGGCCGATAAAGCCGAGGAGGGTGCCGTCATGTCGGTAGATGCGTTTTTGGGCGACTAGGGTAAAAAGGTTCCCGAGGGTGCGATTGACTTCGAGGGCAGTTTGGAATTTGGTGAGCGGGCCGACGAGTTCTTGGGCGACGGCTGCGGCGTCGAGGATTTGTTCCTCCTGTTGGGCGTGGGTGAGGCAGAGGGTTTTGTGTCCTTTGGCGCGATAGATGCGGCACTGGCGGCCGTCAATTGTGGTGAATAGGCAACGGTTATTCTCGGGGACGCGGATCTGCGGGGTTGCGGATGGTTTCTGTTTTCTGGGCATGGTGTGTCTCCTTATTAAGATTCGGTATGCGTGCCTTCGTAGGGGACACCTTCAGGTGGGCCGCTCGATCGGAGCCTAGCTTACCGGCGGGGACAAGATTGAGCGCCACCGCAACGCGCTCATGGGTCTCGATCAGTTTCGGGAACTTCTGTGCGAGCCACGATGTGTGAACAATCAGATCGGGCACCCCGTAGATTCGTTCTGGCGCCCACCAAATTGCCGGCTTAGTAATGACCGGAGTCCTTTTCATCATCAGCTCGACAGGTGCTCTTACGCTAATCTGCGAGCGCACTTGATAGTCTTCGATGCATACCGCTTCGGAGTTAGGTGCGACTTCAGACTCCCATTTGGACTCAAATTGCCGCCCTTTCTCACCGATAAATTTCAGGAAGTCGTACTGTGACTCGTTGGGCCTGAATCCATTTCTCTCGCCAAAAAATTCAAAGCAGACGACGGCGGGATCATTAAAGATAAACGGGCGTGCGCGGGTCGCTGACATCCAGTCCGCCGGAACTTCCTCCAGACCTGAAGTTGCGAGGTGTATGATTTCCTTAATCGTCATTGGGATTCCTCACCGGAACTCACTCTTGTGAAGCGCTCTGTAGCATCCGCCGACTGAGAACCCGGAGCTTCAAAGCTTCTCGAGCTTAAGTTCGATCTCTCGCAACATGAATACGTCTTCCCGATTGTAAGCGAGCAGATCGTCAAGGTAGCTCTTCTTCTTTGTTTCGAGATATTTTCCCCACGCTTCGGTCGCCCAACCACCATCCTTGTCGGTCAGTTTTCTTTTCAATCCGAGAATCTCCTCGACCTTCTTTTGTCCCCCGTAAAGGTTGCGCCGCCAGCATTCAGGAACAAGGTCCTTATGCTCAAATTCTTTATCCAGAACGACTCCCAACTGCGCCGAAATCACTGGGAAGTCAAATCCGACTCTCCCTTTGAGGCTGTCTGGTATCGACCGTCCGTTGTACGAGACAAGCTGGCGCACTCCACGCAAAGTGTCCATTAGCGCCTTCTTTGTGACATCCTTGTCGACAAGCTGAATGAACTCGTCTGTCTTAGCGTCAATCACACGCACCCCTAGAACAGTAATCAAATGATTTCTACAATCGGAAAAGAGTGCCTGGTCTGTGTGTTTTCCGACGTAGTTTGTTTCGATGTCGATGTAGGCTACTTTCATAAATGAAATCCAATGACTCCTTCAGGATCAGCTCAGATTTTATTCTTTCGATGTGCCAAATTAACCATGGTTAAAGATGCGATGTCAGACTCGAATCGAAATCGTTATCGCGGACGGATCGATTGAGAGCGATCGCGCAATCATCAGTTTAACTTTCTCGAGCACGAAGCTCGGCGACTGGTTTTCATCCTCGTTACCGGTGTGCGGCGTTCCGGCGGGTTGGAGTTTCTCGGGAAAATCCTTCCACTTGAGTTGGCCCTCGTCGATTCCTAAAGCTTTGAGATTAGTGTACGCGACGGGGTTTCTGTGGTTGTTGGGCCAGACCTTTGGTTTGTCGAGCTTTGCATAGCGGTTGAAAACAATCACGAGCCTGTCCAGCTGCTTTTTGTATTCCGAGGACTTCACGCCAACTATTGAACCGATCAGAAAAGCGGAGCCGTGTTCCTCGTCGCCCTCGCTCCAGTCCGTATGCCTATTTCGGGCTGCGACTATCCACTTGCATCGCCGGATTTTGTCCTCATTGGCCCTCCAGTTTCCCGATCCTCCTTCCGAAAACATTGTTCCGATTGACTTGCTGGTAAGCACCATTACGACGTCATTTGTCATATTGCCTCTCATTCTGTAAACATTATGATAAACATATATAATGTTGTAAAGACATATTTCGCAGTGTTTACAGCTCATTCAATCAAGCCAAAAGAAAGCGCCCAAGGCGGGCGCTGGAGGCGCGGGCGAGGCGCCCGCGATTTCCGAAGATGCCGTCCCGCCGGGACGCGCAAGTCTCTTCATCATGTTTGGGAAATCGGTTCGAGAGCGGACGTAGCGGACGGATTTAGAGAACCGGGGTATGGAAATCGAGAGGCAGGAGGCAGAGAGGCAGGGAGGGTCAAAGGCAGAAAGGCGGTTTTGCAGTGGCTCATTCAGCGGCCGCCTTCAAGCGGGCAGCATTTGGTTTCACGCGGAGACGGATCGGCAATAGATGAGACATGCCCAGCTGAAGGTGGCCGCTACATAAGATTAGGTGCGACGGCAGGTTAATGATCCAGCAGTTCGCGGTGGGTGCGGAGGAGGAAATGGTCGGTCATGCCGGCAACGTAATCGCAGACGACCAGATGCGGCGCGCGGCCTCCGGCTGAGGCGGGCGCCGTCGCCTCGGCGGCGTAGAAGGCTGGCATGGCGTTGGGGTGGTCCATGTAATAGCGGAAAAGTTCGTCGAGGGCTGCAACGCCGCGATCGCGGTCTTCGACGATGGCGGGATGATTGTAGAGATTGGCGAACAGGAATTTCTTGAGTTTGAGGGTGGCGTCGTGGGCGTCATTACTGAGTCCGGCGAGGAGGGAAACGGGCGGCACACCCTGGCCGGCAGGATAGTGGCGGACATCATCGACGGTGGCCACGCCTGTTGAGATAATTTGGCGGCGCGTAGATTCGATAAGGTCGGTGGCGAAATGGTCGAGGGTGCGCTTCAGGGCTTCGTTGAAAATTAGCTGAGCGCGGGCGTTGGGATGTTGGGATTCGATTTCGCGATAGAAATTATTGACGAGCGGAACGCCGGCGAGGATTTGCTCGATGGTGATGAGTCCAGCTTCGACGCCGTCATCGAGATCGGCGGTGTTGTAGGCGATTTCGTCGACCCAGTCAATTAACTGCGCTTCAAGCGGCGGCGCCTGATCGAGAAGATATTCGGCGAGCTCAGGATAGTTCGCGAAATTATTGCGCGAGTGCTTGATGATTCCTTCGCGAACCTCAAAGGTGAGATTCAGGCCGGGGAAGGCGAGGTAGCGCTGCTCAAATTTTTCCACGACGTAGAGCGCGTGGATATTGTGATCAAAACGGGCGCGGTAAGGACGCATGAGCTTGTTGAGTCTGTGTTCGCCGGCGTGGCCGAATGGCGGATGGCCGATATCGTGAACGAGTGCGAGCGCTTCGGCGAGATCGGTATTGAGCGCGAGAGCGGCGGCGACGGTGCGCGCGATTTGCGCGACTTCCAGAGTGTGCGTGAGGCGGTTGCGAAAATGATCGGAATAGCGCGTGGTGAAAACTTGCGTCTTGGCTTCGAGTCTGCGGAACGCGCGGGAGTGGACGACGCGGTCGCGGTCGCGTGCATAGTCATTGCGATAGGGATGCGGCGGCTCGGAGTAACGGCGTCCGCGGGATTGCGAGACGTCCATCGCGTAGGGGGCGAGAGGGGAAGGATGCGCGGATGGAGAAGGCTGCGGCATGGGTGGATTCTATGATACGGGATGAGGAAAGGCGAGATTAGCGCGCGGCGGAGCGACGAACGCGAAAGCGTTCGGAGCGAAGCGGAATGATGGCGTGAGAAAAAATAGCGGCGCAACAGAAAACTTAGGATTGGCCGGCTGGAGATTCGAGGCGCTTGGTGGCTTCGTCGGCGGCCGGACTATTCGGGAATTCTGATTTAATTTGGTTGAGGAGCTTGGTGGCTTCGGCTGGGCTGGTGTGGCTGTAAACGTCGGCGAGCGCTAGCATGACGAGCGGCTTTGGCTCGAGCACTGTGGGATTCGCGATGAGCTGCTGATAGATGGGAATTGCTTGCGCGGATTTGCCGTTCTTTACGTCCTGCGCGGCGAGTTGGAATTTGGCGAGCGAGGCGACGTCCGCGTTGCCGCTATCGCTTAGCTTGGTGAGTTCCGCTTCGGCCTGGGCGTCGCGGCCGAGATGGATTTGGCAGAGAGCGTCAAAGTAGCGCGCTTGCTGGCCGGGGCGCGTGCGGGTGTACGAGTCGGCGATGGCGGTAAATTTCTTCGAGGCGTCCTCATATTTATTTTTTTCGTCGACGTAGGCAACTTCGCCGGGCTGGGTTGGTTCGCCAACGGCGCGAATGCGGGCGTCAAAAATTTTCAGGGCGTCACCCATTGCGGCGGAAGCTTGAGCGGTTTGGTGCTGCGCGTAATATCGCCAGCCGAAAATCGCGAGCGCAACGACGATCACCACGCCGAGAATAATTGCGGTTGTGCCCTGATGCGATGCGACGGCTTCGGCGCCGTGCGTGTAGGCCTCGCGGAGTTCGTCTTTTTTCAGGTCCTTGCGTGAAATACGCGCCACTGTTCCGCTCCTCTATCCACTGGGTGTCAATTGGGAAGATGTAATCCTATCACAAGTGGAAATGACGCGGCCGGGCTGGAGGAAATTGGACGAGGTGCGGTGCTAAGAGTTGTTGGATTTGTCGATGGGCGAGGTGCGCAGGCGCTTGGCCATCACGATGACCGCGCCGCCGGTGTCCATTTGCTGGACGTCGAACTCGTCCATGAAGGAACGCATGAGAAAAATGCCGCGGCCGGAACTTTTCAGAAGATTTTCGTCGGCGAGCGGATCGGGAACGTCCTGCAGGCGGAAACCTTTGCCCTGATCCTGCACTCGGACGATTAATTTTTCGGGAGTTAATTCAAAGGTGAGGAAAATTTTCTTGTCGGGCTGTTTCTGGCTGCCGTAATTGTAGGCGTTGATTACGCCTTCGCGGACGGACATGCCGATTTTGAAGCAGTCGTCATCGTCGAAGCCAGCGGCGGCGGCGATGCGCGTACACATTTCTTCAGCCAGACTGACGCTGTCCAGTTGAGATTCGAGCGTGACTTCGACGCGTTTGTTGCTCACCGTAGAATGGCCGTTCGTAGCAAGCCTCAATGAGGATGTAATGGGTAGCACAGCGTTCCGGCGGAAGTCAAACGCGTTGTAGGCGTTAAGAGAAAGGCGCTTGACGCGTAGTGGAAGCAAGAATAAGGTTGCGACCACGAAGGCCGGAGTTAATCCCGAGGAGGATTCATGGCGAGGCGAATGAGTGTGTGGAGTAGATTTGCGTTGATGTTGGTATTCGGCGGATTGGAATTGTATCTGGTAATGCGGACTCCGCGATTTCAGGAAATTCATAACATCGATATTGCGCAGTTGATGGTCTCGGGATTGTGTTTCGGAGTTGCGCTGTCGATACTGATCGGCGCTATTCGCGGCACAAACACGGAGCAGAGCTAAGGCGCTCAGCAAGGCTAAGGCGCGCGTTAAACCTTGACGCGATTGTTAACGCGATTGTTGATGCGCTAGACGCCGACGCCTGCGCGCGGGCGCTCCTGGCGAACCCAGAGCGTGTCTTGAGTTGGTTCGAATGCGCATTCAATGGCGATTGTTGTGACGGGACTATCGGGTGCGACTTTCGGCAAATTTGTGAAGCGCACGCGGAATTGTTCCTGTTGAAAAGAAACTTTTTCCCCGGTGGCAACGTAGTGGGCGGATTTCACTTCGGTTTTCAGTCCGCTGATTGCTACGTAATCGCCGGGCCAATAATAAACGTGCATGTAGAGAGTGTTTCCTTTACGCGTGAAACCGGCATAATCCGAGTGGCTGACGCCGCAGGGCTCAGATTCGTAGATTGTTTCGCCGTTGCGCGCGAGCCACTTGCCGACGTCGCTGAGCACGGTGACGGATTCCGGCGGAATAGAACCGTCGCCCTTCGGGCCGATATTCAGTAGATAATTTCCGCCGCCATTCGCGCACTGAATTAAATTGCGCACGATTGTCTTGGGTGTTTTCCAACTGTCGTCGACGCGCTGATATCCCCAGCTTCCGTTCAGCGTCATACAACTTTCCCACGCGCGTCCCTTTGCGGCGGCGGTGATTTGCTGTTCGGGTGTGGAGAAATCGCCGGGCACGCCATTACGATTATTCACGATGATGTCGGGCTGCAGCTCGAACACCATTTTATTCATACGCTCGGATTCCCATTTCTGCGCGTTGAGCGGCCAGCTCACGTCATACCAGAGAACGTCAACCTTGCCGTAGTTGGTCATGAGTTCGTGGATCAGACCGTGCGTGTATTCGACGAACCGTTTGCGGGCGTCTTCGTCATTGGCGCAGCGCGCGCCGTCCGGATGATGCCAATCCATCAGCGAGTAATAGAAACCGAAGCGCAAACCTTCTGCGCGCGCGGCTTCGACGTATTCGTGGAGGAGATCGCGTCCCGCGGCTTGTTTGGAGGCGCAGTAATTTGTGAGCTTGGTATCGAAATTACAGAAGCCTTCGTGATGCTTCGAGGTCATCACCATATATTTCTGTCCGGCCTGTTTGGCGAGCTTGGCCCAGGCGCGCGCGGAATTCGGAACTGGATTGAATTGCTTGGCAAGCTGCTCGTATTCGGGAACGGGAATTCCCTCTTCTTCCATCACCCATTCGTGACGGCCGACGACGCTATACAAACCAAAATGAATGAACATTCCGAAGCGGGCCTGATGCCACCACTTCATGCGGCGTTCGCGATCCGCAATGATTTCCGGCGATTCCTGCGACGCAGCCGGTTGCTGCAACTCTGGGGAGGTTGCGGGATTTGCGATTCCGGCTTTCAGCGCGATTAGAGAACTGCTTGTGCCGACCAGCCAATCGCGCCGTGTGATTTTATTAGGTGCCATGAGTGAAGCCCTCCTCGAATTAATTGCCGGTTCGGAGACCGCGTTTCTCTGGAACTTATATCACTTTCTGGGCCGGATTTGATTGTAGGACACTCGTCGTTTTATGAAGCGATTCCTGGATGGGGGTAGAGCGATGCGAGTGTTGCGATCTTTCGCGTGCGCGATTCTGTTGCTTGGGGCGTGTGCGGCAACGCATGCGCAGGCGGCTGCGCCGCAAACTGTTTTGCTGTGGCCGGATGGAGCACCCGGAGCGATGGGGAACGAAGATGCGGACAAGCCTTCATTGACGATTTTTCGGGCGAGCGGCGCGGAGAAAGTTCCGACTGCGGTGATTATTTGTCCGGGCGGAAGTTACGTGCATCTTGCCATGGAGAAAGAAGGATCGGATGTTGCGAAATGGCTGAACGAGCGCGGCATTACGGCGTTCGTGTTGAAATATCGGTTGGGGCCGAAATATCATCACCCGATTGAACTTGGCGATGCGCAGCGCGCGATTCGATTCGTGCGTTTGCACGCGAACGATTATGGCTACGATGAAAAACGGATTGGGATTTGGCGATTTTCGGCCGGAGGGCATCTCGCTTCGACGGCTGGGACACATTTCGATGCCGGAAAACGTGACGCCGCTGATCCTATTGAGCGGCAGAGTTCGCTGCCGGACTTCATGATTCTGGCTTATCCGGTGATCACGTTCACGTTGCCGTATTTGCATCAAGGCTCGCGGGATAATCTGCTGGGGAAAGATCCTGATCCTGCTTTGATCGAATTGCTGTCGAATGAAAAGCAGGTGACTACGGACACTCCGCCTACTTTCTTATTTCACACTACCGAGGACAAGACAGTTCCCGTCGAGAACAGCATTTATTTTTATTTGGCGCTGCGGAAGGCTGGAGTACGTGCTGAGATGCACATCTATGAGAAGGGGAGTCACGGATTGGGTCTGGCGCCGGGGGATCCGGTGGTTAAGAGTTGGCCTGACCGGCTGGCGGATTGGTTGAAGGTGGAGGGATTTAGGTGAGGGGATGAGATTGTGAAAAGGCTTTGGCGCCTCTCCGTGTGTGTCGCTATTCTCGGGACAGTGATCTATTTCCTTTATCCGAGGCGCTTCCAGCTTGCTGCCAGGATATGGCACTGGAAGCAAGGTGATGTTGTCAGACTTAGGAACTGGGATTTTACCCTCCCAAGAGACTGGTACGTCGAGGATGAACCGCTGAATGCGATTGATTTTCGTGATACGGGATTTGCAAGCCGCGCTCGATCAGTCGGTTGGTACAGTTCGATCACGGTTTTCTATTCTCACGAGCAAAGCATAAATCTTGACTTCATGCGCTCGATTGAGCGACAGCGATTTGCGACCAGCGGAATGGGTGCCATCGAGGAACGCACGCTACATGATGGTAATGAAACCGTCGTCTGCGTGGGTGGCGACTTCCTCCAGACAATTGTGAACGTGCCCTTCCCGAACTGGGTGTCGATGGACTGCTCGACCAGCGACGGGCTTCACTTATTATTCAACGGGTTCAGAGTGGATCTTCCAAGTTTTTATGAATTTATCCCGCAAATCCGCAAAGTGAATGATGCTCGTTGAGAGCATTGGCGGATCGGTGTTGGAATCGGGCGCGAGTAGGTAAGAGTTAAGAGAGGCGCATAGACAGGAGTATCTGTGCTACTAGAATCTACCGCAGAGACGCTGAGAGGCCAAGCGAGGAGTGCTACTGCGGGGCGGCGGACTTGTAGTTGGTGTACTTCACGGTTTCTTTGAAGTGGACGTCGCCTCTGCCGCGCAAGCCGAAGTGGAGAACTTCGTTTGCTTTGCAGTAGGTCGGGAACCAGTATTGGCCGTCAATTTGTTCGCGATAGGTTACGAATGTTGGGACGAGATCTCTCGGCTGGCTCCTTTTGATTGAGTTGGCGTTCACGTCTTCACGAGTTTTGCCGCACGTCTTTACGATCATCCGGTCGTGATCGTCCACCCAGATGCGCCCGCGAAAGGTTTGCTTTTCTTTCTTGGGATTTTTCGGTGCGATATCGAAAACGTAGGTATTCAGCTCGTCCACGTGCTGGCGGCCAACGTAGGAGATGTTGAATTGCGGCAATTCTTCCGTGGTGATGACGAACGGAAGTCGATCCTTAATATCTTCGATATCCGCTGTGGTGATCTGGATCAAGCGCAGAGTGTTGGCGGGCGCGAAAGTTGGTTTTTCGGCGCGCCTGCCTTCGCTATCCACTGAGACGTCGGCAACCTGATTGAATTCACCAGCGATGTCCTGTTCATTGCCGGAGAGTTCCTGGATGCTGATGGCCTGCGTGTAGGAATATTTGGCGCGAGCGGCCTTGAAGATTGTTTCTTTGGCGGCAAATTTCTGGATGATTTCGTCGGTGCTGACGCCTGCGGGCTTGGCGGGATCGAGCGGGCCATTGCCTGCTTCGCAGACGGATTGGGCGGAGACGGTGGGTAAAAATAATGTGGCTAGAAGTATGAGTACAAAGATCGAGAAACGATTCCGGCGGTGCATTCTTTGCTCCGTGGAACGGCTGTTCCACATTTCGGATATTGGCGGACATGATACTCGCGTGGCGATATTGAGACAATAGCTTCGGCGTGCTGCAAATCGAATTGCCAAGAAGCATTGAATACGGCGAACGTAGCGATGTTAAGAGAGAATCATTTGCGAGTAGCCGGATAATTTCGGAACTCTGAGATTATTTCGCCGCCAGTTTTTCTTTAACGAGCTTCTGAGCAGTTGTGAGTGCATCGGCTGCGGGAACTTTCACGTCGGGCTCCACGCCAGTTCCTTCCCAATTGGTCTTCGAGATCGGGTTGATCGCCTTCGCAAATGGCACGCCAATCGTAAAATGGTCGTCAATTCGGTGCCCTGCGACGGGATGAGCGCCGCCTCCCGTCGTCTCGCCAATAATGGTGGCGCGCTTCAGATTCTTCAGGTCGTAGGTGAATTCCTCGCCACCGGAAAAAGTTCGATTCGACGTCAACACGTATGCCGGTTTGCCGTCCAATCGCTTCCCCGGCACATACGGCAATGTCCAAAACTGCTGAGTAGCGTCCGTCTTCCGTACCCAGAGATCGTTCAGGTGTGTCGGCGCTGAGAACAAATAGGTTGTAAGGAATGCGATCATTTTCGGATCGCCGCCACCATTTTCGCGCAGGTCGAAAATGATCGCGTCTACGTTACCAAGAAAATTCATCGCCGCAACTGCCGTGGGCCCGCACACATCAGGATCGGCAAACATGTCAAACTTCAAGTAGCCCACGTTGCCCGGCAGGATTTCTACCTTGTCGAATCCGCAGTTTATCCGTTCCATCTGCCTGCGATTCTGTGCGGCAGCTTCCGGGTTGGGGCTGGGCGGATTTTGCGGAAGTTTCATCGGGCTGACGTTGACCCTCAAGTGCTTGTCATGGCTCACTTCTTGAAAATTCTCGGTGAGCATTTTCGCGAAGGCGTCTCCGTCGGTCACCGAATCATATTCGCCTTTTTTCTGCCGCGCTCGTACGGCATCTTCCATTTGTTTCGCCGTTTCCGGCGAGACGTAAAACTCATTCAGCATCGCGCTCGCGCCATCAATTACGCGCGCTCGAGTTGCAGCGTCAATCTTGGAAGTTAGATCCGATACCGATGCCCCTGGAGGTAGTGCGCGAAGCCCGAAGTTCGTAACCTCGGCGGGCTCGCCGTCTTTCACATCTATTTTTCCGATCGCTTTTGTCTCACTCAGCTTTTCCTTAACGAGGAATTCAATGTGAAGGCGTTCGCTCTCTCTGATTTGGAGAAGCTCGAATCCACCGGTTTTTTCCCGCGTCGTCGTTACCGCTGTGAGCCCAGGTGAGGTCGCCGTTCTCGCCGGTGAAGCAGCCGTCGAGCGAGATGCTGTTGAAAACGATTAGCTTCTGCATGGTGCGTGTCCTTTCTCTTGCTCAGTTTAGTGGACGCAGTTATTTGCGGCTAGCGGATTATCGGGCGGCCGAGTGGAATTGCAGGCGACGATTGATCATGCCCAGTTAAGCCCGGGAACCTTCCCGGCCCACTTAACGTATCTACTTTATACGTCTTCCAAGTGCGCTCGGCCGCTCAGAACGCATGAGCAGTCAGGAGGTCCGGCTCATGGATTCATTCAGCAATCAGCTCAGGCAGGTTCTGCGGAGACTCCGCCGCGCGCCGATGTTCACGGTCATCACGCTCATCACACTCGCCGCGGCCATCGGCGCAAACACCGTGGTTTTCAGCGTCCTCGAAGGCGTGCTCCTGAAACCGCTGCCGTATCCCGATGCCGCCGGGCTAGTAGGTGTCTGGCTGACCGCACCGGGCGTAAACATAAAAGAATTGGAATTGTCGCCCTCCAACTACTTCATCTTCCGGGAGCAGAACGGCACCTTTCAGGACATTGGGCTCTACGGAAGCACTTCGGACAGCGTCACCGGAACCGGCCAACCCGAACAGGTGCGCGTCTTGCAGGTTACCGACGGGACGCTGCCTATTCTGGACATCCAACCGATGTTGGGCCGCCTAATCAGCCGCGAGGACGACAATGAATCTTCGCCGGAAACAGCGATGCTGTCCTACGCGTACTGGCGTAGCAAGTTCGACGGATCGGCTTCGATCGTAGGAAAAACAATTGTCGTGGACGGAAAAGCGCGAGAAATCATTGGCGTGTTGCCCCAAGGCTTCCATTTTCTGGACCAGCCCGACCCTGCTTTGATTTTGCCTTACAAATTTGACCGCAACAAATTACATCTTGGCGGCTTCGGTTTTGATGGCGTTGCCAGGCTCAAGCCGGGCGTGACCCTCGCGCAGGCCACCACGGATGTGGCGCGCATGCTTCCGATCGTCAACCGCAGTTTTCCGGCTCCACCGGGGTTCAGCCCGAAATTGTTCGAGGACGCGCGAATAGCGCCAAATCTCCGGCCGTTGAAGCAGGACGTAGTCGGTGACGTAGGCAAGGTTTTGTGGGTTCTCATGGGCTCGATTGGAATGGTGTTGCTGATTGCCTGCGCGAACGTGGCGAACCTTCTTTTGGTCAGGGTAGAGGGGCGCCGGCAAGAACTGGCTATTCGCGCTGCACTCGGCGCCGGGCGAGCCCGTATCGCCGGAGAGTTATTCTTTGAAAGTATCATCTTGGGATTGTCGGGCAGCGTGCTGGGACTCGCACTCGCCCATGGCACGTTGCGTGTCCTGGTCGCCATGGCGCCCACCGGCCTTCCGCGAATCCGGGAAATCGGTATTGATGCCCGGGTGTTGCTTTTCACGCTGGCAGCTTCATTGTTCGCGAGCATCATTTTCGGTTCCGTTTCCGTCTTCAAGTATGCGGGCGTCCGCCTGGATACCAGCCTCCGCGAAGGCGCGCGCGGTATGAGCCAGAGCCGGAATCAACATCGCGCGCGGAACTCACTGGTGGTGATTCAGGTTGCGCTGGCGGCGATCTTGCTGATCTGTTCGGGACTGATGATTCGGACTTTTCAAGCGCTCACGCGTGTGAATCCCGGATTCAGCTCGCCTGCCGAAATACAGACGTTCCGGATTTTCATTCCCGAATCGCAGGTGGCTGATGCCGAGCGCGTCGTCCGCATGGAAGAGGAAATCTCTCGAAAGCTGGCGGCAATTCCAGGTGTAACTTCGGCCGGAATTTCCACCAAGATCCCCATGGATGGAAATGGAAATTCTGATCCGGTCTTCCCGGAGGATCGCACCTATACCGAAGGCCAACTTCCTCCTCTCCGCCGATTCAAATTCGTATCGCCGGGGTTCCTCGCCACTCTGGGCACTCCGCTCATTGCCGGCCGCGATTTTACCTGGTCAGACACCTACCGGAAGCTTCCGGTCGCTCTCATTTCCGAAAATTTCGCCCGCGAATATTGGCAGGATCCGCGCAAGGCTCTCGGTAAGCGCATTCGAGTAGCCACTACGGACGACTGGCGTGAAATCGTAGGCGTCGTGGCCAACGTGTATGACGAAGGTGTGAGTGAGGAACCGTCAAGCTCGGTGTACTGGCCGGTCCTCATGAACAATTTCGAGGGCGACGCCACTAACATAAACCGCGAAGTGGCTTTCGTCGTGCGCAGCCCGCGCGCCGGTTCGGAGAACTTTTTGAAAGATGTCCGCCAGGCGGTGTGGACCGTGGATTCCGATCTTCCCCTCGCCGCCGTCCACACGTTGGATTACTACTACACGAAATCCATGGCGCGCACTTCATTCACACTCATCATGCTCGGCGTTGCCGGAAGCATGGCTCTGCTGCTCGGTATCATCGGCATCTATGGAGTAATCACCTATTCCGTCTCGCAACGGAAACGCGAGATCGGCATTCGCATGACTCTCGGCGCGCAACCGCGGACAGTCATCGGCATCTTCGTGCGTCAAGGACTGTTACTCTCAGGAATAGGCGTTGCCTGCGGTCTCGCCGCCGCGCTCGCCGTACTACGCCTGATGTCTTCTCTTCTATTCCATGTGAGCCCGATAGATCCCGTAACCTACGGCGTTGTTTGCGCCGGCCTGGTGGCCACCGCTTCGCTCGCCAGCTACCTTCCATCCCGCCGCGCCGCCGCCGTAAATCCGGTCGAAGCCTTGCGGGCCGAGTAATCGCGCTTTTCTTGTTTGAATCTTTGCTCGAAACGCACGACGCCGTTCGTTCCAAGCGGCGGGCGATCATGCCCAGTAGGAGCGGTCTAGCGTGCGGTACTGAATGGCTTCGCCTAGATGTTTAGTTTCGATGTTGGGCGAGGCGGCGAGATCGGCGATGGTGCGGGAAACTTTCAGGGTGCGGTCGTGGGCACGGGCGGAAAGTCCGAGGCGCGCGATGGCGGATTCGAGAAGTTTTTCGCTGTCGGCGGAAATAGCGCAATGTTTGCGAATCATGCGTGGCGCCATTTACGCTTTGGAGTACATTTTTTCTCCGGCGTAGCGCTTGAGCTGTGTTTTTTGCGCGGCAATTACGCGTTCGCGAACGTCGGCGGAAGATTCGACATCGGTGGTGCTGCGTACGAAAAAGCCGTGATAACAGGGCGGAGTTCGGTGGCTAGTGGAGCGTTGATACGTTCGACAACGAAATTGCATTCGGATGCGCGGGGGTGGGTGGCGTCGGCTAAGATTCAGTGGAACATTAGAGAAATAACAGACGCAATGACAAACCCGGCCATCGAAACGCAGGACCTGCACAAAAAATATTTGACACTGCGGCGGAAAGAAATTCCCGCGTTGAATGGTGTGTCTTTGCGCGTGGAGCGCGGAACTATTTTTGGACTGCTGGGGCCGAACGGCGCGGGCAAGACAACTCTGCTGAAAATTCTGCTGGGGCTTTGCGATTCGACGAGCGGTACGGCGCGACTGCTGGGTTCTCATCCGGGAGATACGAAGGCGCGACGGCGCGTTGGATATCTGCCGGAGCAGATGCGTCTGCCTGATTACATCAAGGCGGTGCCATTTCTGCGGTATATGGGCCGGCTGAACGGCGTGCCTTCGGCGACGCTGAAAAAACGGATTCCCGAATTGCTTGAGCAGGTTGGGCTGGGCGGCGTAAAGAAACCGACGAAGTCGTATTCCAAGGGAATGCTGCAACGGCTTGGGCTGGCGAGTGCGCTGCTGAATGATCCCGAGTTGCTGATTTTGGATGAGCCGACGGACGGGCTGGATCCGCTGGGCCGCAAGCAAGTGCGCGATTTGTTGCAAGGATTGCGCGCGGCGGGCAAAACAATTTTCCTGAATTCGCACATGCTTTCGGAAGTGGAGCTGGTGTGCGATCAGGTGGTGATTCTGCATCAGGGACTGGTGGCGCGGCAGGCGACTCCTGAAGAGTTTACGCGCGGAACGGGTGAATGTTTGGTGTGCGTGGCGCACGTGAATGACGCGGTGCGAGCGGCTGCAGCGTCGGTGGCTGCGGCAGTGGACTGGAAAGACAATACTTTGCGATTTGCGCCGCGGGATCGCGCGGAATTGAACGCACTGATTGATAAGCTGCGCGCGGTGCCAGTGGAAATCGAATCGGTTGAGCCGGTGAAAAATTCGCTGGAACAATTTTTCTTGAAAGTGGTAACGGGAGAGGACGCGTAATGTTTGCGGCGTACATGCATTCGGTGCGCGAGGCCGTTAACAAGCGGATGGCGCTGGTATTGATTGGCATGGCGCTGCTTTTTGCGGTGCTGTTTTATTTCATAATTTCAGTGACGCCTCTGCAACCCAAAGACCTGTCGACGGTTTTTATGGGTAAGCATGCGCTGGGGCCTGCATCACTTGCCGTGCCGGCGGCGATGAGCGCTGAGGTTAACATTACCGGAGGGCTTTGGCTGTTCCTTTCAATTTTCGCGTCGGTACCGCTGCTGGTTTCGTCACTGGAAAAAGGTTGGGTGGAACTCACGCTGACCAAAGGAGTGGCGCGGTGGAAAGTGCTGCTCGGCTGTTATTTCAGCGGGCTGACACTTTACGCGGCGACGCTGTGCGTCGCGATGGTGCCGACGGCATTGTGGCTTTGGGTGAAGACCGGCGTGAGCTGCAAGGCCTTATTGGTCGCGATATTGATCGAGACGCTGGGATTCGCGTCGCTGATGTCGCTTGCAGCGTATGCAGTGCTGACGCGAACGGGGGCGGCGCTTCCGATTATGATCGCAATTTTCGTGGATATTCTCTCGCCTGTCCTGGCGAATCGCGAGCAGGGACTTTTTACGGTGGTTACATCAAACTGGGCCCGCGGAATATTGAATTGGGCGTACAAAATACTGCCGAAGCCGTTTGACCTAGTGAATGCGGCCACGGGGTACATTCAGTTTGGAAGCATCAAAAACTGGTATCCGTTCTGGACGACTGGGGTATTTATTGTGGTGGTGATGGGAATTACGATGTGGATGCTGCACCGCAAGAATCTGTAAGGCTGCCTATTTGTGCAATCTTTCAAATCTGATTAGTGCGTCACGTTTACTGCGGTGCCCTGCTGAATTCGCACGAAGCGCTGTTGTTGGGCAACGTAGGCTTGTGCTACTTCGGACTGGAAAAGTTCGCGGGTGTTTACGTCGTCATCGGCGACGGGTGTGAGCGCGAGATCGGTGTAGGCCATGCGCGCGGGGTCGCGTTTAATTTTTTGGTAGATGAGATACATTCGCGTATAGAGTGCGCACCACTTGACGGCCTTCGCCGCTGTTCTGGCCCAATACTTTGGATAAAAAAACAGCGGAGATTCGAGCGGCAGGCCGGGCCTGCGGTCGCGCCGAAATTTCAAGCGCAGAATTCCGCCTTCGAGCGGGTGAATCTTTTCGACTTCCATGCAGCCCTTGAACCAAACCATGTAGAACAACGCTTTGCCGGGGCTGACTCCGGTGACCATTGTGCGCCGGAGAACCTTTTCGACGTGGTCGAAAGAATAATACGTGCGCCACGCGGATTGAAAGGCGTGCTCCCATTCGGCGGCGGACATGCGCGGATGCGCGGTGGTGACGTGGTTGACGTCGTACTTGTTCATGTCCGGATCCATGGCGACGCCTGCGTTGTAGAGCTTCTGATGATCCTCGGATCCGGGGAGCGGCGTGAGAATGAAAAACTCCAGAAGATCGATGGGCAATTCTTTTTGAATGATACGCACGTCGTGAAGAATTGATTCCTCGGTGTCTCCGGGAAATCCCAGAATGTAGCCGCAGCAGGTGAGGACGCCGACTTGCTTCCACTTGAGAAGCATCGCGCGGTATTCCGTGATTTTATTCTGGCGCTTCTTGGCTCCGGCGAGCGCATCAGGATTGATATTTTCAAGGCCGATGAAAATACGTTTGACGCCGGCGCGGCCGCACTTCTCGATAAAGTTCGGGATTTTGTGGCAGAGCGTATCCACTTGAATTACAAATTTGATGGGAAGTTTTTCGACTTCGCGCAGATGGATCAGGCGATCGAGAATTGATTCCCAATCTTTATTGCGCGCGAAATTATCATCAGTGATGAAAAAACTGTGCGCGCCCTGTGCGAGATTTGCGCGCACGATGCGCTCAATGTCATCCGCCGAGCGGCGGCGCGATTTGCGTCCCTGTACATTAATGATGGTGCAGAAAGAACACTGATAGGGACAGCCGCGCCCGGCGTCGAAAGTTGTATTGGTGCCGATGGTGCGCTTCACTCGCTCGATGGGAAGAATCGGCATGGCCGCGCCTTCGAGGTTTGGCAAATCGTCCATGAAATTGTAGAGCGGCTTGAGAGTTCCGTTCGTAGCGTCAAGCAGCACTTGACCGAGGCGGCCTTCGGCTTCACCGGCGAAAATGGAAACTCCCATTTTCTGCGCGCGGCGAACATCGGGATCAAGCGCGGAAAGCATCGCGATGGTACCGGAAGCGTGGAAGCCGCCGATTCCGACATTAATGCCGCGCTGCCGTAGCGGTCCGGCGATATCCAGCGCCCGCGGAAATTGATTGGACTGGACGCCGACGAGCATGACCATTCCCGCGCCGGCCGCTTTGATGAGCGAAGCGATTTGCGCGGGACGAATGCGCGTGTTTGTTTCGTCGAAGGCGTGGATTTCGATTTCAACATCGTCGCCGAGGACTTTTTGCTCGGCGCATTCCTTCGCAAGTCCATAGAGAACCGCCAAAGAATTCGAGGGCATGCCGGCGCGAAACCACTGGATCACGTAGCCATCATCGTCATAGTGCGACGGTTTGATGAACACGAGGCAGAAACGCTCTGGCGTTTGGGCGAGCTTGGTCATTTTTCGTTTCGTTGCTCGAAGCGGATGAATGGAAACTACTATATACCGTAAACGGTTTCAATAAGGCGTTGAGTTCATTGTTCCCGGGGAAGGACGTTTGCGGATGAGACGGGCGCTGCGCTTTACAGGGGTAGCGGCGCGGCTTATAGTGGGGCCACACGAAATAGTTGAGCGGGCGTTCTGCGTCCGAAAGAGAGGTCGATCATGATGATTGCCGTGCTGGTGATAATTGCGGCGGTGGTGCTATTCATCATAGCGATGTACAACGGCCTGGTTCGTCTGCGCGTGCAGTGCGATAACGCATGGTCGGATATTGAAGTGCAATTAAAGCGGCGATACGACCTGGTGCCGAACTTGGTGGAAACGGTGAAGGGCTACGCCGGACACGAAAAGGGCACGCTCGAAGCCGTTGTGCAGGCGCGGAATTCCGCGATGTCCGCGCAAGGCCCGGCGGCAAAGGCTGACGCGGAAAATATGCTGACCGGCGCGCTGCGGCAAGTGTTCGCGCTGGCGGAAGCGTATCCGCAACTTCGAGCGGTGGAAAGTTTCACGCAGCTTCAAAACACGCTTACTTCACTTGAAGACACGATTCAAAGCGCGCGGCGCTATTACAACGCGGTGGTGCGCGATTTGAATACGAAAATTCAGGTGTTCCCTTCCAACATTATCGCGAACATGTTTAATTTCAAACCGCGCGAGTTCTTTGAAGTCAGCGCTCCTGCTGAGCGCGATGCTCCTAAGGTGAGTTTCGGCTCGCCAGCGGCGTAACTTCCATGAAAAAACGTTCCGTGGTTTTGAGGAAAGCCGGATACCCTGTTTTGTTCCGAGCGATCGCCCACGATGTTGCCAACATTTTTAGCCGCCGCACATTGATGCGCACCGCGATGCGCGGAGCGCGCGTGTTGATGGCGCTGTGCATGGCGCTATCCTGCGCGGGCGCGGCGCCTGCACGCACTCTGACCATTCAAAGCTTCAAAGCAGAAATCACCGTTACGCCGGATGGCATGGTGGACGTGACGGAAACGATTCAAGCGCATTTTGCGGGCGCGTGGAACGGCCTTTACCGCACGGTTCCGATTCAATATACGACACCGCAGGGACTGAACTATTCGCTATTCGTTACGCCGGTCAGCGCCACCGACGATTCCGGAAACGCTTTGAAATATGAAACAAGCAGCGCAAATGGATATTTGAAATTCAAAATTTATGTTCCCGACGCGGTGGACGCGACGCGGACGATTGTGTTGCATTACCGCGTCAGTGATGCGCTGACTTTCTTCGAGGATCACGACGAGCTTTACTGGAATATCACGGGAAACGATTGGGACGAGCCGGTCGGAAACGTTTCGGCCGTAATCACGCTACCAGCGGGAACGACTGGTTTGCACGCGCTGGCGTTCACCGGGACTTACGGTTCCAAGTCTGAAGACGCAAGAGTGCAGACGCTCGGCACTCTGGTGGAAGTGCAGATGCGCAGGACGCTGGAGTTTCACGAGGGCGTGTCGGTTGTAGTGGGATGGGACAAAGGATTTGTTCGCGCGCGAACGAAAACCGAAATTGCGCTTCGATTTTTGCGGAGCAACTGGCCTTTCGTTATTCCGATCATCACGTTATTCGTGATGTTCTGGCTTTGGTATCTAAAGGGACGCGATCCGCGGCGCAAATCTATCGCCGTGCAATACGATCCGCCCGATGGGATGACGCCCGGAGAAGTCGGCACACTGGTGGATAATTCCGCCGCGATGCGCGATATCATCGCCACGCTCGTGGATTTGGCCGTGCGCGGCTACCTTACGATTGAGGAAAAGCAAACATCGCAGGCGATGGGCTTGATTCACCACTCGGAATACACGTTTCATCTCAAGAAAAAGGCGAGCGAGTGGACCGGTCTGAAGCAACACGAGCTGCAATTGCTTTCAGCGCTATTTACTGAAGGCGCCGTCGATACGGTGAGCCTTTCTGAATTGCAAAATCACTTTTACAAAAATATTCCGGGAATCCGGGATTCCCTTTTCGATGAGCTTTTGGAGCGCGGCTATTATCTGCACCGCCCGGACTACGTGCGCGCAGGATGGATTGGCGGAGCGCTGGTAGTTGGATTTCTGTTTTTCGCAACAGGGATGTGGACGTCATTCGCGATGCGGCAAGCGCCGACGGCGCTGATTGTTTCCGCGATTTTGACCGGGCTAATCATTTGCGTCTTCGGCTGGTTCATGCCGGGCCACACTGCTAAGGGTATGACGGCGCTCGAAAACACTTTGGGATTTGAAGATTTCCTGCAACACGTGGAATCCGATCGCATCGCGCGCATTGAAAAGACTCCCGCGCTGTTTGAAAAATATCTGCCATTCGCGATGGCGCTGGGCGTAGAGAAAAACTGGGTTGGCGCTTTTGGAGATATTTGCAAGCAGCCGCCTTCGTGGTATCAGGGCGGCGTTTACGGAAATGGTTTTATGCCGCTGTATTTTGTGGCCAGCCTGAATTCCATGTCAGCGCAGACGGCGTCGGTGATGTCGTCCGCTCCGCGAAGCGCCGGTGGCGGTTCCGGATTTGGCGGAGGCGGATTTTCCGGTGGTGGATTCGGGGGCGGCGGTGGTGGCGGATTCTGATTCGCAGCGCTCGCCGCGATGATTACCGCGCCGGCATGGGATGCGCGGCGAAGAATTTCCAGATTACTTCGTTGGCTTCCAGATCGTCGCTGGACCTGCCAATCTGATTCGCCGGAACGTAGGGCTGCTCGCCTCCGGGCCAAAAGTGCCCGCCATCCACAATACTGTACAGCAGCACTTCCGCTCCCTGCGTGCAATCACTGTAGGAATCCACGTTTGTTTGTAATCCACCCGAGGCACGGGGCGGCAGTGTAGTTCGCTGGGCATTCTTGGAACATCCCGCGGTCTTGGCCCAATCCTTCGCAGTGTCCGGGGCTGAAACTGTCGGCATGGCGCCGGAGCGGCCCTTGTAAGGCAGCACCGGATCCTCAGTGCCGTTGATCATCAGCAGAGGAACCGGACGATACGTCCAATTCTTGCAGAATTCGGCTTGCGATTTGGCCAGCTCCGCGCCGACGGGCGCAATTGCCGCGATGCGATTCGCAAGATTGCAACCCAACTGAAAATCCATGAATCCGCCGTCAGAAAATCCCGTGGCGTAAATGCGATTGTCGTCAACGGAATATTCGGCCTCGAGCTGATCCAGTAACGCGTTAAAAAACGCCAGCTCATTCGAGGATTGCCTTCCAGCGCCTCTATTGCCGCCACCGCCCTGACCGCCTCTAGGTCGGCCCATGCCACCGCCGCCACCCATTCCTCCGCCGCCGCCGCGGTGACCACCGTATCCGCCGCGATTCGTCTGCTGCGATTCGGCTTCGAGATTCGTCCACCGGCGGCGCAATCCATTCGGATAGACAGCGATAACGCCGTGCTCATCGGCGGTCTGGTCAAAACGCGAAAGGCGAATCATGTCCAGCGCATCGTTATCCGCGTCATGCAAAACAAGGACAACTGGATATTTCGTCTTGGGGTCGTATCTCCTGGGAAGATGGACAAGAAATGTTCTGCTAGCGTCCTCAACGGTAACTGTTTCTTGGGGGTCTTGTTTAGCCGGGGCAGGCCCCTGCGGAGTCTGCGATTGCTGACCGTGAATGCTAATCGCGCCGGCCAAGGCAAGCGCAAGAATGTAAAAGGAAATTCTGCTAAGTGGTCGCATAGTATGGCGTTCCTTTCTAACCCAGTCTCTAGTAAGAAGTTGCGCTTTGCAATCAGGTTGCCTGAATCGAAGCTCAGTGTTTGGCGGGCATTGGGTGTTCAGTGAAAAATTTCCAGATTACTTCGCTGGCGTCGAGGTCTTCGTTAGTTTTTCCAATGGCTTTGACAGGAATATACTGCTCGCCTCCCGGCCAGGTGTGGCCGCCCTTCTCAATGGAATAAAGAACAGTGGTCGCGCCTTCGCTACAATCGGTGTACGTGTCCACTCGAGTTTCCAGTCCACCACTTGTCCGCGGAGGGATGGTGGTACGCTCTGATTTCTGGCCGCAGCTATTTATTTTCGCCCACTCTTTAAGGCTTTCTTTGGCGGGAAGAAGAAAAAACCCCACGGAATAGCCCAATCGTCCCTTATAGGGCACGACCGGATCGTCCGTGCCATTCATCATCAGCAGCGGCATCGCGCGCCACGACCAGTTGCTGCAAGTCTCAGCCAAACTTTCCGGCAGAATTGCGCCGACGGTGGCAATTGCCGCGATTCGGTCTGCCATCTGGCAGCCCAAACGAAAATCCATGAATGCGCCGTCAGAATATCCGGTAGCAAAAATTCGCGAAACATCCACGGAATATTCTGATTCGATCTGATCGAGCAGGTCGCTAAAAAAAGGCAAGTCATCCACCGGATTGCCGCCAACGTCGTTAGGGCTTGGAGTTCTGGTCATGTCGTCCAGAATGGTTCTTCGCCGCCCGAACCCCCCGATGCTTCGCGCACCTGCATCCTGAGGAGCAGTCCACCTGCCGTCACGCGCGTTTGGATATACGACGATGAAGCCAAATTGATCGGCGGTTTTATTGAAGTGCGAAACGCGGGCCATGAGCGAAGCGTCGCCGCCGATGCCGTGCAACACGAGCACAACTGGGTATCGCTTCTTTCGCGAATATTCCGGCGGAAGATGGACCTGAATCGTGCGCGGTGAGCCATTTACTTTGACGACTTCTTCGCGATCCTGCGCGTAAGCCGTGGGCACGATAATTTGGCACACGAGCGCGGCTGCGGACAAAATGATCGTGATAGCGCCGCGAAATTTCATCGGATTACTGTGACACGAGCGGCGTTACGAGACAAGCTGCGATCAGCGATGCGAAGTTCCCGGCCGAGTACCAATAACTTGATCGACAAACTTCAGTCCGCGCCGTGCTTGCCGACACCGTATGAATCCAGTACATCGTTCAGTGTAATTACACCTTCTAGTTTGTGAATGTTGGCGCGATTCACAACCGGCAAGAGTTCAAGTTGGGCTGTACCCATACGATTCAACGCCAGATCGAGGGACTGGTCTGAGTGCACGTGCGGAAAAACGAGCGGATTTACAAACTCGCCCAAGAGCTTTGTGGGATTTAGTGCAAGTTCTTTTTCGAGAGTTAGCATGCTGATGACGCCTACAACTCCGCGCTTATCCACCACCGGCCAGGCGCGAAATTTGCTGGTGCTGATTTTTTCAATGGCCTCTTTCACCGTCAATTCGGCAGCCAGCAGATCTGCTGCGGCCACCATCGCCTTGCTTACTTGGCGTTGCCCGTGTTCGCGGAGCGTCTCTGCCGTCGGCAGGTGGATGCCGTCCTGCAACGAGAGGGCGTCATAGATCGTTTTTTTCTGCAATCGGGATGAAATGAAGAGGCTCACCAGATTTGAAATCATGAGAGGCACGATTACCGAGTAATCGCGCGTCGTCTCAAAGATCATCAGGACGGAGGTCATCGGGGCGCGAACCACACCTGCGAAAACTGTTCCCATTCCAACTAAAGCGTACGCGCCCGGCGTTGCGGTGTGCATCGGGAGAAAATGGTGCGCCACCGTTCCAACAGCGCCTCCGAGCATCGCGCCGATGAACAGGCTGGGGCCGAAAATTCCGCCAGCATTTCCCGATCCGTAACTGGTACAGACGGCGACAGTTTTTAGAACAATCAGTAGCACCATTAATTTAAGTGCCATCCCGCCATTTAGAACGTCACCAACATATCCGTAACCTACGCCTAGAACTTGCGGGACAAACCAGCCCATCAGGCCGACGACCAATCCGCCGGCGACAGGCTGGAACCAGACGGTGCTGAGCGGAAATTGCAAGAAGCGCGCGCGGATTACCAACAGCAATTTGGTGAATGCTACTGAGACCAGACCGCCGGCGAGTCCGAGCACGGCGTAGATGGCAAATTCCAAAGGATGGACCAGATGATATTGCGGCACTTTGAAGAGCGGGTTATCGCCGAGGAGCAAACGCAGTACGACCCACGCAGTTGCCGACGCCAGAACGACCGCGCCCATCACCGGAGCGTTCAGATCGCCTACAACTTCTTCGAGCGTGAACAACACCGCCGCCAGAGGCGTATTGAATGCAGCGGCAATCGCGGCTGCTGCGCCGACTGGAATAAGTTTCTTTACATTCTTGGGACTGAGTCCGAGAAAGCGGCCCAGCAACGACGCGATCCCTCCGCCGACTTGAACGGACGGGCCTTCACGTCCCAGCGGAATACCGCACGCGAGCGTGCCCGCGGTGCAAATAAATTTGCCCACGATCGTGCGGAGTGTGATCACGCCATCGCGCGCAAAGAGCGCTGTCTTCGTCTGCGGAACTCCACTGCCACGCGCGTCAGGAAAATAACGGTACAGCAGAATTCCCATTCCAAGAGAACCCAGCACGGGAATTAGCACGCGCCGCCACGCAGCGCTGCCAACAGGATAAACGCGCATGCCGGCACGTTCTGTCACCAAAATGAAAGCGACAACGGCGGCGCCCGTGAGCGCGCCGATGATCAGCGAGAGAACAAGAATTACCTGTTCTTCGCGTTGGCCGAATTGCGCCTTCCATTTCAGTAGGCGAAGTTGCGGCCAGCTGCCCGTGAAGGCTTTTTGCGGCTCAGACATTTCTGGTGATTCGCTTCGCGCGGCGCGCTCTCAGGATACTGTGCTTCGCAACCGAAATTACTTTCGTGAGCGCCGCGATCAGTTCTGGGCCGCTGCGAAGCAGTTCCTGCATGCGTTGGCGAGAAAGTTTTTCGACCAGCTTTTTTCCGCGAGCCGAAAGCTCCACGAAGACGACTCGACGGTCGGCGTGGCTATGCAGCCGCCGCAGCAACCCCATGCGTGCGAGGCGATCGATTCGCTCAACGGCAGTGTTGTGCTTCACAAGAAGACGCGCCGCGAGATGTTGAACGGCAGCGGCATCTCCCTCCGGCATACCTCTGACGGCGAGAAGAAGTTGAAACTGTTCAGGTTCCAGCCCGGCCACTCGCGCGGTTTCTTCGCTATCCGCGAGAAACAGGCGAATGCGGTATCGGAACTCCGCTAGGGAACGATAATTGGTTTCTTTTAGCCGCGAGGCCATTTGAGATAATTATATCGTTAAACGATATTGCTTTCCATCTCGCGCATGCGTCTGAAGCTAACGGCGGCGGTTACTTGGGGATCTGGCGGACTGGCGAATCCATCTTCTCGCTCAAAATACCTTTTCAGAATCGAGGAGGATCGTAACTGGCCCGTCGTTTGTTAATTCCACTTCCATGTGCGTTTGAAACACGCCCGTTTCGACGGAGATATTTAATCCGCGCAAAACGCGCACGAATTCTTCGTAGAGGCGGTTGGCTTCGTCAGGCGGCGCCGCACGCGTGAAACCGGGCCTGCGTTGGCCCCGAGCGTCGCCATACAGTGTGAATTGGGAAACAACTAGCACCGCGCCACCAATATCAATTAGTGAGCGGTTCATTTTTCCTTCGGTGTCGGGAAAAATGCGAAGGTGCGCGGTCTTCTCTGCAAGATATGCGGCGACTTCGGCGGTATCCTCGCGTCCCACGCCAAGGAGCACGACAAGTCCCGCGCCGATTTCGCCGGTCGCGCGGCCTTCGACGGTCACGCGCGCGCGGCTAACCCTTTGAATCACGGCTCGCATTTCCAAATCTCGCTTTCTGGAACTGTATTCTACCTATTTTCACTTCATCAATTGTGTGTTAAAACTCCGGCGTGCATTTCGTGAGGACTCTCCCATTGAAACTAGCGCTTGTTGGAACCCACGGAGTTGGAAAGACTACTCTCGCCTACGAGACGTGCTCGCTGCTGAAGAAGGCCGACTACAATGTTGAGCTGGTGACGGAAGTTGCGCGGCGTTCGCCATTTCCGGTGAACGAGGGCACGACGCTCGACGGGCAGCTTTGGATTTTACACGCGCAAATCGCCGCAGAACTGGAAGCGTCCGCGCGCGCGCCGCATATTATCTGCGATCGCTCGGTGCTGGATAATTACGGATACCTCGTCAACAAGTTCGGGCGCCAGCCGCAACTGGAAGCCTGGCTTTCCTGGTGGATGGATACCTACTCGCTGCTGGTTGCCGTGCCGCCGATGGCTGACGGAATTCCTCCGGATGGATTCCGCTCTGAAAATCTCGAATTCCAGCAGCGCATCCACCAATTGTTCGGGGAGCTTCTTGAAGAAGCTCCATTCCGAAAACTTCGCGACCGCGTGTTGTGGCTTGACCGGCGTGACCGGCGGGTGTGGGGCGAGCTGATTTTCGCGGCGGCTGCGCCCAGATTGCGGCCTGTTGAGCACGCTCGCGGGACCGCCGCAGATTAATTCCCTTCTTCAGAGAACTATTCACGCTCGTTAATTGCAAAGCGAAATGTAAGTCTTACGAGCGCTTTTTATTTCGCGGAGCCATCTGGCATCGGGGGCAGAAATAGGTTCCGCGGCCGGCGACGACGATGCGGCGAATTGCGGCGCCGCAACGCGGACAAGGCTTGCTCGCGCGTCCGTAAACACGGTGACGGCTTTGGTATGCACCAGGAAGGCCTTCAGCATCCAGATAATCTGAAATGCTTGAGCCGCGCATGCGAATGGCGGTAAGAAGAACTTGGCGCATCGCCCGATAGAGAGCTTTCAGTTGCGGCGTTGAAAGATTCGCGGCCAGTCTTGCAGGGTGGATGCGGGCGCGCCACAAACTTTCATCTGTGTAAATGTTCCCCATGCCGCGCAGCACGCTCTGATCCAACAGCAGAGCTTTAACACGCGCGCGCCTTCCCGAAAATTCTGCGATGAAATCTTTTTCGCTGATTTCCAGCGGATCTCGTCCAAGCTTCCCGTTAAATTTTTCCTTTTCCGATTCTGCGACTAAAAGCATCCGGCCGAAGCGGCGGATATCCGTGTAGCGCAGTTCGCGGCCGTCATCGAGTTCCACAAAGGCGTGTGTATGCGCGGCCACCGGCTCATACGGACTGCGCGATATGAGCTGGCCCGTCATTCCCAGGTGAATAAAAAAATAAAACTCGCTTTGCGCGGATTCCAGCGGCTCAAGTGCGAGCGTCACAAATTTTCCGTAACGCTCCACGCGCGCGATTTTGCTGCCGGGCAGCCGCTCACCGAGCGCGATGGGATCGTCAATGAAATCCGTTTTGCCGAAACGCACGCCCACAATGCGCCGGCCCACCAGCGGTTCTCGCAATCCGCGCACTACAGTTTCGACTTCGGGTAGTTCTGGCATGTGACGCGAAGGCTCCTTGAACACTATACAGGACACGCGGAAGTGTCGGCGCGCGGAATCTTCGCCCGATAGCGCCGACGCAGCAGTTTGAACCCCGTGACGCTTGCGCAGATCATTTGCGTTTGCGATAAACTTGGTTCATGACGGCGCGAGCGAGACTACTCTGTTCTCTCTTATTGGCCACCTTGTTGCTCTGCACTTCATCCGGCGGCCGCGGCCAGGGACAGACGGCGCAGTCGTCCAACACGGCCGCGCCCGCCGCAAGTCAGGCGGATATCGAAGCAGCCGTAGCGGCACTCTGCAAACCAGCGGATATCATCCGGTCAAAAAACGGTAACGCATCCGGATGTAAGAATTGCCCGGAGGGAACCGATTTCTTTGGACAGCACATGGGCGAATGGGAATTACGCAACTCTCTTTCCGGTCACTTTACTTCAGCACAGAACAACGACCTTATTCTCGGGGGCTTCCACTGCGATTCGCACGCCAGCAATTTCGGCGGCAGCTTTATATTCTCGCTCAAGTCTGGCAAGCCTCGCCTGTTGAAGTACGACAACGGGTTGGTCATCGAACAGTGTCACAAGTTCCGCTATGCAGACGGCCGCGACTTTCTGGTTTGCCGGGGAGGATGGTCGGGACAGGGGGAATACGACGGGTATTTTTTCCTGACCCGGTTTGACGCGACCGGAAAGGACTCACAAACAGTAATTTTCAGTACGAGAAACACGGAGGGTTCGTGCGGCGACGGTTCCGGCGGTTCTGTCGAAGGTTCGGATATAAAGGACGCTAAATTCTCCGCGACGGACTCCGGCGAACTGACTGGGATGACGATCACTGCAACGAACGGCACGATCACATGTGCGCAGGCAAAGGTGAAACGAGCGCCGGGAGAAGAACCTCCCTCAATGAAAACTTACGAGATTCAGTTCCTATTCGACGGCAAACAGTTCTCAGTAGCGCCCGCGAGCAAAGCCGCGCTTCGTGTGTTCCCGCAGCAATAAAATGCGCTAGTGCGATCCGGATGCCGACCAGAAACCGGGATCGGAAATTGAACGCGTATCCGTTTGCGGCGCATATTTCTTCACGACCGGACCAATCTCGCTGGCTTTTCCGATTACAACGAACACCAGGTTGTCGAGCGGGTAGTAGGTCTTGATAACACGCTGGGCGTCGGCCAGCGTCATGGCGTCAAGCTTCGGATAGAAGTCGTCGATGTCGTGCGCGTCCAAACCGTAGAACTCCAAGTCCGCAAGCTGGCTCGCAAGCTGATCCGATGTTTCGATTCGCAACGGATACTGGCCCTTTAGGTAGCTCTTCGCGGACGCAAGCTGTTCGGCGCTGATTCCCTTTTCGTGAAGCTGCTTCAAAACGTCCAGCGCCATGTCCATTGCCTGCTCTGTCGTCGGATTTTTCGTGTACGTCGAAATATAAAACGGTCCGGGCGCCTTGCGCTGCTCGAAGACCGAACTCGCGCCATAGGTTAGGCCAGATTGAATTCGCAACGCCGAATTAATCATCGAAGTAAAGCGGCCGCCGAAAAGTGTGTTCACCACATTTACGTAAATGCGATCAGGATTCGTGCGTGAAATCCCGTCGTTGCCGATGCGAAAATATGTTTGCGTCGAATCCGGCTTATCCACCAGCAGCAATCGCTTGCCGGTAACCGGCGTGGGATCATTTACGCGAACGGCCGGCACGCTTCCGCCAGTCCAACCGGCGAATTGTACGGCGAGCATCTTTTCCATTTCGTTGGAATCGAAATCGCCGACCACCGCGAGCACCGCGTTCCCGGGCTTGTAATACGTTTGGTAGAACGTGGCTACAGTTTCTCGTGAAATGTGCGCGAGCGACTGCTCGTCTCCGCCGGTCGGACGCGCGTAGGGACTTCCAACGAACAGATACGCATTGAAATATGTCGGCAGCACACCCGCTGCCTGATCTTTCGCGCCGCGAATTCCGTCCTTGCGTTGCGCGATGAGCTTGGTAAACTCCGCCGCCGGAAAAGTTGGATGAATCACCGGATCGGAAAGTAGGTCGAGCCCCTTTGCAATATCCTTCTTCATAAATTCAGCGGAAATCGTTGTGTAGTCAGTGGAAGCGTTCGCGTTGAAATTGCCTCCGATAAAATCCAGGTCGGCTGCGTACTGCTCACCAGAACGCGATTGCGTTCCATGACGCAGTAGCGCCGCAGTGACTGAGGCCGTGCCTTCAGCGCCATTTGGATCGGCGGTCGAGCCTGTTTTCACGATCATATGGAAACTGACCAGCGGCACGTTGTGTTTTTCCATCAGCAGCACGGTCAGGCCGTTGGGCAATTTCGTTTTGTGAAATGGCGGCAGCTTCATTGTGCCGCCCTGTGACGCTGTCTGCGCGGCGATCGGCATCGCGAGCATTACGAGGAATAACGCCGGAGCTATCACAGAAAAAACTGTTCGCGTGATTTGCATTGTGTGCCGGATCCTTTTCACGAGTGACACTTGTTCGAGAAGGTTCATGGCTACTGTCCTCCGCTCTTCGGCCCGGCGAGCGGTGGAGTCTTATCTGGAATTAGAGTGCCAACCGTGCGATTGTTTTCTGCGAAATATTTCTTCGCGACGCGCTGCACGTCTTCCTTCGTGACGTTTTGATATGCCGTGGCTGCATCAAACAATTTGTGGTAATCGCCGAAGTAAACTTCGTAGCTGCCGATAGCGTTCGCGCGGCCATTGATCGTTTTCATTTGCCGGTAGAACGTGGCGAGCTGAATGTTCTTTGCCTTTTCGAGTTCCTGATCCGTGATGCCAGACGTTTTCACTTTGTCCAGCTCTTCATAAATTTCGTTTTCGACAGCCAGTGGATCAACGCCTGCCTTCGGCTGCGCGTTGATCTGGAATAAAGTGGGATCAATCGCGAAGCCCGAACCACCACTTACTGACAGCGCCAGTTGATCTTTATCCACCAAACGCGAATACATGCGAGAACTTTGCCCGGAAAATACGATTGTCTCGAAAACATTCAGCGCATAGTAATCAGGATCGGTGCTTTGCGGCACGTGATAGCCGATCATCAGCAGCGGCAATTCCGCGAATTTCTTCACGGTGACGCGGTGTTCGCCGAGTTGCGGAGCCTCCTGCGTAGTCACCTTGGGCGGCGGATCGTGCGACGGAATCGGCTCGATGTATTTCTGCGCCAGCCGGAAGGTTTCATCGGCGGTCACGTCGCCTACCACAACCATCGTCGCATTTGATGGTGAATAACCCATTTCCCAGTGATGCTTCAGGTCTTCCATTTTCCAATTTTCGATATCCACCATCCATCCAACGACGGGCCAGTGATACGGGTGCGCCTGGAACGCCGTGGCCCACAGCTGCTCATCCAGAATTCCTGAATTCCGATTGTCCACGGACGAGCGGCGCTCTGACGCAACTACGCCACGCTCCGACTTGATGATGGCAGGGTCAAATGCGAGATCGCGAATGCGGTCGGCTTCCAAATCAAACACAGTTTCAATTGCGGCAGGCGGAAACCAATCCTGATAAACGGTCACGTCATAAGACGTGTACGCGTTGTTTGATCCGCCTGCTGCTTCCAGAGTCTTATCGAATGCGCCGGGACCATATTTTTTCGCGCCATTGAACATCATGTGCTCAAAAAAGTGTGAGATGCCGGTTGTGCCGGGCCGCTCGTTGCGCGAACCGACGCGATAAAAAACGTAAAGGGCGACGCTGGGAACGGAGTGGTCTTCTTGCACTAGCACTTTCATACCGTTTTTGAGCGTGGTGGTCTTCACGTCAAAGGATTGCGCGAGAGTAGAAGTGGCCGACATTAAGAGCCCTCCGGCAAGAATTGCCCACACGGCGCAAAGCAAACTGATTTTTCGCATAAGAAGCGTCTTACCCCCTGAGGCATTTCTGACATGTGAGTTTATGTGCTGCGTGAACTGCCTGCAACTGTTCTGACGTTTTCGTAGAGGCCGCTCCGCCGCTACCAATATCTTCGCTCTAACTTTAGGCTAATTCAAAACTTACTCGGTCAAATTCAATTCCAGTCGTAGTCTCGTCGTAACAATATCCTTCGAGACAGTCTGCAAAAACTTCTTTCAACCATAGAATAAATCCCATGCCGTGTTCCAAGCGGTCGACTATTGCCCTTGGACCGTTTCTTAGGCGCTCACCTCCAACGGCAGCAACCGAGCCGCATTCCACGTAGATTTGAGTGTAGAAACCAGCACCGGTGTTTTCGCGACGGAGAACAGTGACAGTCAACAATTGAGCCTCAAGCACGGCTCGGTCCACCGAATGCCTCTCGCAAATCGAGCGAAGTACTGCTCGTTCGAGCGCCGTAAATGCGGGTCCAATAGGTGACACGGGTCGCATAGTAGCTCGAAAGCCTATTCGCGGTTAAGTTCCGAGTTGCGGCACAATCGCGAATACCCGGCACGGTCCGCCGGAACCGCCTTCGAGCTTTATCGGCGCGACAATGAGCAACGCGCCTGACTCCGGCAGGGCGCTCAAGTCCGAAAGATTTTCGATTTGAAATAGATCTGAGCCGAGCGCGAGAGTATGCACTGCATAATCCGTGGAATCGCCGGCGTCAACGCTCATCGCATCGGCGCCAATTCCGCTGATGCGCTTCGAGATTAGGTACTGCACCGCTTCCACAGAAAAACCCGAAAAGTGCATGGAGCCAGCAGCGTCCATACCGCGATAGCGATCGGCGTCTGCCCATTTTGCGGAGCAACCTGTCCGCAGCAGAACGATTGCGCCTTCAGGAATATTTCCATTTCGAGTTTCCCATTCTTTGACGCGCGAGACTGACAGGCGATAGTCGGGCGCGCCTGCGGTGGCTCGGTGATTTTCCGCGGCAACGTCCAGCAACACGCAAGCACCAATCAAACGGTGCGCAGGAATTTCGTCAACTGTCGTTTTTCCCGGATGGAAATGCGCGGGCGCGTCAAGATGCGTTCCGTAGTGTTCGAGCATCCAGAAGCTGCGCGTGAAAAAGCCATCGCGTTCGATGGTTGCGTTTGGGCGCGCTTCAAAAGTTTCCTTATCGCCCGGCCATGGAGGCAAATGATCGTTGATGGCGTAGCTGAGATCGATCACGCGCGCACGGCCGTGCGCGAAGCGTGCAAGCGCGAGTGAAAGCGCGCCACTATTTGGATGAATGGAATTATTCGCCATGAATGCGAAGAGTAGTATCGCGCAAGTTCGAATGAATCGGTAAGACTTCTGTATTGTCGTTCCGTATTGGCGTTCCGAACTGGCGTTCCGTACTGGCGTTCCGTACTGGCGCGCGAAAAAATTCGCGCGTGGAACTTAAGGTAGCGGCATTCCAGGTGACGGAACGATTCCCGCCATGCGTAAAATCTCCTGATATTCTTCGTCGGCGAGCGGCGAAATAATCAGCCGGACGTTTTTCAAGAATTTCACTTTACGGATTGCCGGATTTTCGCGCATCTCGTCTAAAGTTACTTGACGTGGCAGGCGTTCCAACGCGCGCAGATCGGCGACAAGATTTTTCCCTTCGGGATCGCCCGGATCGGGATACGGTGTGCGCGTAACTTCAGCCAGCGCGTAAAGAGAACGCTCGGGCGCAGCGTGATAGCAAAGCACGCGATCCCCACGATGCATCTGCTTGAGCTGGCGCTGAGCATCGGGTTTGGCCTTTGCGCCGCGCCACATTTCCTTACCCTTCACAAAAAGCGTGTCCCAATGATAGTGGTGTGGATCGACGGCAAATAGCCAGTGCCGCCGCTTGGGAGGCGGTGTAGTCGGCTTTAAGTCTTTTGCGGCCTTGGAGTTCCGCCGGTCGAATTGGTGCGTGGGTTTCAGGCGCGTCAATATACACAATTCTGGCGGGATTGTCGAAGGTTTCCGTAGGAAAACAAAGGGATTGGTGGCGCTTCTGGTGCACCGACCAAAATGGCTTGGTTTTTTTGGTTTGTGTTATGAATATCAAAACAAAGGACTTAAATCGGCGGATTGTGCTAAGAATATAATTCTAAAGGACTTAACTTGTGCAGGGGGGGTCACTTATTTTTGGAGGTGGCGGCCCGAACCCGCCGGAATGCTAAGTCCAATGTTAACTTATATTTACGAAAATATCATCGCCCCGAACTTCAACTTGATAGCAGTCCACGCCGATACTTTCATTCATTTCCAACTTGCCCGTGGTGACGTCATACTGCCATCCGTGCCACGGGCAGGTGACGGACTTGCCGTTCATTTCGCCCGAGCCTAGCGGCCCGCCGCGGTGCAGGCATGTGTTATTGATGGCGTAGAACTTGCCGTCCACGTTGGCTAGGGCAATGGACTTCCCTTCCACAGCGAATTCCCGGATGGAGCCGGTAGGAATCTCGTCTTTACGGGCGGTTCGCAGAAAAGTCATTCGGTCAGCTCCTGAAATTTGCGCGTGTTAGCGCGGCGCGGGAGTTTGCGCGACCATTACGCCGCGTTTGAAGTCTTCCACCATTCCCGGATGCAGCTTCACTTCCGTGGGCCGCTTCGCGAGAGACATCTGGTCAATCCGGTCCTGTAGTTTGAGCAAAGCGAAGAAAAGTCCTTCGGGCCGCGGCGGACATCCCACGACGTAAACGTCCACGGGAACGATCTTGTCCACGCCTTGCAGCACGGAATAGGCGTTAAAAGGGCCGCCAACGCTGGAGCAGGCGCCCATGGAGATGCACCACTTCGGATCGGGCATCTGATCCCAAACGCGCTTCAACACTGGAGACATCTTCAACGTGACCGTGCCGGCGACGATCATCAGGTCCGCCTGGCGCGGCGATGGACGGAAAACTTCCGCGCCGAATCGAGCCATATCAAAACGCGAAGTGGTGGAGGCAATCATTTCGATGGCGCAGCACGCCAGGCCGAACGTCAGCGGCCAGATGGCGCTTTTGCGCGCCCAGTTGAAAACGTAGTCCACCGACGTAATCATGAAATTCTTTTCAAAACGCTGATCGAGTACGCCCATTAGTCGAACAAGCCTCCGGAGTTGCCACCGATACGGAAAGGCGAAGTATATCTGTGTGGTGTGGGGCAGTCAAAGAGTACTCGCAGGGTGGGGAAGACAATTTTCTTGGTTGCTCCGGGAATATTGCTAGAATGCCGCTGTGAAAAAACTGCTGCTGATTTTACTCTTGGTTCCGTTTGCGTGCTGCGTTGCTGCCAAGACTCAGGTCTGGACGGTTCAGACTAGCGGCATTGCGACCAACTTGCGCGGCGTTAGTGCTGTGCATTCTGTCGATCAATCCAGCGGGCCGGTCGTATGGGCCTCTGGTTCCAATGGAGTGATTCTGCGATCCGAAGACGCCGGAAATCACTGGACGCGCCTGCATGTGAAGGATGGAGACACGCTGGATTTCCGCGGCATTTGCGCGACCAACGAACTGAATGCCTATGTGATGTCGAGTGGCCCGGGCGACAAATCGCGCATTTACAAAACCGTTGACGGTGGCGACACGTGGGAACTGCAGTACACCGACAAACGACCAGCCTTTTTCCTCGACGACATCGTTTGCGTATCGGGAACACATTGCTTTGCACTGGGCGACCCCATCGATGGTAAGTTTCTAATTCTTTCCACAGAGGATGGGAAAAACTGGAAAGAATTGCCGCGCGATAATATGCCTGCAATTATTCCGGGCGAAGGCGCGTTTGCGGCGAGTGGGACCTCACTCGCGATCCACGATAAGTTCAACATTTATTTCGGGACCGGTGGAGGCGCTACGGCGCGCGTGTTCCATTCCGCAGATCTCGGTAAGACGTGGACAGTTGCCGATACTCCGCTGGCGGCGGGAAATGCTTCGTCGGGTGTTTTTTCAGTGGTGCACACTGAAAAAAACGTTGTTGCCGTTGGCGGAGATTATAGAAATCCTAGCGGGACGAGTGGCGTTGCCGCTTATTCCGACGACTATGGGACGACGTGGCGCCTTTCTTCTGCGCAGCCCGGAGGTTACAGATCCGCCGTGGCTAGTATTGGTGGGAGAACTGTTGTGACCGTGGGACCGAATGGCGAAGACATTAGCCACGATTTGGGCGTTACTTGGACGCATACGGACGCCATCAGTCTGAATGCTGTCGCTGTACTCGACGACCAATATGCGTGGGCAGTAGGTGCCAAAGGAACGATTGCGCGCCTCCTCGAACCCGCCACGGAAAAACCGCACTAGTTCGCTCCGCGCATTGCGTCTGCTGGGAATTTCCCCAAACAAAATGGGTGGAAGGGCCGATCGTCGAGCAGTTGCGTGGACTATCGCGCCGCGGACTTCGTGCCGCGAACTAGAAGTGCGCCTTCGCGGCGAAATGCGGCGAGTTGAGCCGCGTCGCGGAACCAGCGGCCTTTGTATTCGGCGGGATTGGGCGTGGAATCGGGAATACGTTCGTGGACTACATCGACAAAGCCTGCGTCGCGAAACATTGCGGCCCACTCGTCGGCGGAAAGCAGTTTCGCGGGGATGGACAACAGTTCGCCCCACTGATGGCAATGCGGATTGTCCCGGAAATAATTAATCAGAATCCACGTTGAGCCGCGTTCGGCGGTGACGCGGAAGATTTCGCGCAGACCGCGGGCTGGATCCGTCCAGTAGTAAGCGGATTCGACGCTTACTACGCGCGTGAAGAAATTCGGCTGCCAGGGAATTTCTTCGGCTGAGCCGACAGCGCAGAAAACGTTTGGAAGGTCGGCGGTGGCGCGGCGGGCGGCGCGAATCATTTCATCCGAAATATCGATGCCGACGACGCGGCCTTCATTGACGTAGGACGCGATGAGCCGCACGAGCCAGCCGGAACCGCAGCCGATATCGAGAACATTTTCATCCGCCTGCAGAGACATTTCTTCCAGCATCGGCAGAACGATGGGCAGATGGTCGCGCTCCATGCCCTCGCCGCGGCCGGATTCGGCCCATTTATTGAATTCAACGCGAAGATTTTCGGCGGCGCTTTGGTCAGACATGCAAATATTGTATCCGAAAAAATAATTCGGCGGGATAACAAGCACGACGTATGGCCTATGAAGGAATCGAAGCTGAAACCTTCATTGACTGACGAGTTTTCATACGCTCACGGTACGGCCATCGCCGATGTTGGTTGTGAAATCAGGAGGGCGGTCGCTTCGACCCGGGGCGGAAAAGCAGACCTTTAGAGTTCTGCGATCCAACGCACAAATGCCGGCTTGCGTCTTGCCCTTGTGCATTCCACCGGTGTGAACATAATCCATCGTTTTTGGATTCTTTGGATCGTCTGTTTTGTATCGAGCTTGTACGACGAGCTGCCCTGCGAAGGCCACCGTAACTTCCGTGCCGGTGGCCACGCGCTTGCCGGTCTTGATCATAAATGTTTCCAGCGCGTGCCCGTCTTGTGCGCCGGAAACGATCGCCCATTCGCCGTGTATGCCGGTTGCGGGAGGAAGATTCGAATCGTTGGCGGGAACAGCGGTCTCACTCTCAGCAGCTTTCCCCGCCAATCTGTTTTTGTCCGCAGTCTTTCCCTTGACGGCTTTGCCGCGTTTTAGCGTCTCAAGAGCAATGCCCGTGCCGGGCTTGGTGGCAAAGGTGTTCGGTCTGGTGTTGCCACGTGTTGCAAGGCAGAGCGTCCACGTGTCTCCATTTAATTTGTAGATTCCGAGATTTGTGTTTCCCTTCTCCGGACCTTCCGTGAATTTCAGGTCGAACGTCTTCGGATCCGCTGTCTGGTCCAATGTGAGCATCCCGCAGTAGGCGGCGCCCATGGAGACGGTATCGAATTTCGATCCCTTCACCACAATTTGAGATTCGCCGAGCATACTCTCCGGCATTTTATTGCCGTCCACTTCGAGTTCGGCGATGTTCCATGCCCCCTGGAGATTCTGGATGTCATCGTTCATTTGTTTTCTCGTGGATTTCATGGTCACCGCTCCGTCGCATCGATTCGAGAAACCTGTCTGGCGCGCAAGAGACCGCCGATCACCGCTCCCGATGGGCCCACCACCATCAATGCAATTTGATACCAGAGCGGTTGCTTTCCGAAGGAAGTCACCGCCGAGAAAATGCTCGTCAAGAAACAGAACGCGACAAGCTGATACGCGCTGCGTAGCTCGCGCCTGCGGGCAATACGAGCGGTAACATATCCGCCAACAACGACAAACAAAAACCCGGAAACCAAACTTGCGGTCATATAGCGCGTAGATGGACCGTTAGCGGGCATTCCCCACAACGCGTAAAAGACAATATTCAGGGCCATCACCAGAATCGCCAGCACGAAATATCCTGCGGTGACGGCCAGTATCGAGTGCGCGATTTTTTCTCGCTGCCACTTGAGTACTAGAAGAGGACCAGCGGACGCGACCGCTTGTCTTAAAAACCAGAATTGCCGCGCGGCGGGCCGCTGTCCGTTCGCCCCGAGTTCACGGAACTCCTCAACTAAGTCACCAATAATAGTTTCGCGCTCCGACTTCGGTGCGCACAGCCACAGGATGGCTCGCCCCAACCAAATAGGTTCGCAGCTCACGGCGTCTTCAACCTCGGCTGCAGCCCTGCCACCATGCTGTTCAAAGCCTGGTAGGAATCGCTCAATGCAGAAACCCCGGTACCGGTCACGTTGAAATATCGCTTGGCGCGCCCGCCTCGTTCGAGGGTTGGCTTGCCGAGTTCAGAAGTTACCAGACCCTTGCGCTCCATGCGGTCGAGAGTCGCATACACCGCTCCAATGGCGGCGTTCCTACCGGTGCGCTTTTTGATTTCCTGGCGTACCGCCATGCCGTACGCGCGGTCTTTCAGGCGCAGTAGGGCGAGTAGAACGATCTGCTCAAATTCACCGAGAAAAGCTCCCTTGGACATGGTTCTACATAATAGAGGAAATCAAACGGCCGTCAAGTTAAGTTTGGAAGAGACGGCTGGGTTTCGAAAGACTGGCGCTCAGAGGATTCGACAACTCCCGTATGAAATAGGTTAGGAACTTGGGCGTGGTGATGGACAAAAGGCCGGTCACCGTGTGGCGATCGGCCTTTTGGATTTCAGAATTGTAACTCAAAATAAAAATGTTAGAACTTTACTTCGTCGGCGGAAGGGCCGTAGATCGCGGGGACGGGAATATTGTTAAGCCGCAGATAAACGCCCAACTGCGCGCGATGATGAACGATGTGGTTAAAGACGAAGGCGCGCATCACGACAACTTTCGGCATACTGAACATTTTCTGATCGCCATTTGACAACGTCCAATTCGTCATCCATTTTGAATCGTCGTTGGCGGCAACCAAAGCCGCGCGCGCCGCGGCGACATTCTTATCGAAGAGCGCGAGCACTTCGCTTGTGGTCTTCGGCGGCGCGGGCGGCTGGAATCCTGCGACGTCCACTCCGTCTTTTTCCAGAGTCTCTTTTGTCCAGCCGACCATTTCGCCAAGGTGCTGAGACAGGTGGCCCATCTTCATAGACTTCGGATGCGGCGCCCAATCGAATTTGTCTTCAGGAACGCGCTCGAGAGTTTTGCGAGTGTTTGCCATTTCCATATCGAATTCACCGAGAAACGCTTGATTAATGGGCACGAGAAATCTCCTTTCCCTAAGAAAGGCAGTAGTTTCGCTTTTTGTTCTCCATATGTCAAGGCGATAGATTCTGGCAGTTTAGATGCCCCGGCGAATGCCAGGATACGCGCGGCGAGGTAAATATCTCGCTACTATCCTTGATGAAGGTCTACTGCTCTTGATGAATGACGGATCCGCGCTAGACGACAATTGGACGACGCGCGAAAATAGCCGGCTGGAAGCCGGCGCTACACGTGGCTACAACCTTCGATGAACGACTACTGCTTTTGGACTTTGGCGAGCAGTTGAACGAATCGTTCCTGGCGCTCTGCTTGATCCTGTCCTGCGTGGCCTTCCGCTACTTGCGTGATATTCATCGAGCAGAATTTCGGGCCGCACATGGAGCAAAACTTGGCGTCCTTGTAAAAATCGTCGGGCAAAGTTTCGTCGTGCATGCGGCGCGCGGTATCGGGATCGAGCGAAAGCTCAAACTGTTTGTTCCAGTCGAATAGGAAACGCGCGTAGGAAAGCGCGTCATCGCGATCGCGAGCGCCGGGACGGTGGCGCGCTACGTCGGCGGCGTGTGCGGCGATCTTGTAGGCGATCACTCCCTGCTTCACGTCTTCGGCATTGGGCAGGCCCAAGTGTTCCTTCGGCGTGACGTAGCAAAGCATCGCGGCGCCGTACATTCCGATCATCGCGGCGCCAATCGCGCTGGTGATGTGATCGTAGCCCGGCGCGATATCGGTGACGAGCGGGCCCAGCGTGTAAAACGGCGCTTCGTGGCACAGCTCGACCTCTTTCTTCACCTGCAATTCAATCTGATCCATCGGCACGTGGCCGGGGCCTTCGATCATTACCTGTACGTCGTGCTCCCATGCTTTCTTGGTGAGTTCGCCGAGCACTTTCAATTCGGCAAATTGCGCCGCGTCGCTTGCGTCGGCCAAACTTCCCGGGCGCAATCCATCGCCGAGCGAAAAACTGACGTCGTGCTTTTTCATGATGCGGGAAATATCGTCAAAACATTCGTACAGAAAATTTTCTTTCTTATGAAAATTCATCCACTGCGCCATGATCGCGCCGCCGCGGCTGACAATTCCGGTGATGCGCTTCCGCACGAGCGGCACGAACTCGGCGAGAACGCCGGCGTGAATCGTCATGTAGTCCACGCCCTGCTCGGCTTGCTCTTCAATTACTTCCAACATCAGAGTTGCGGTTAAATCTTCGGCGCGCTTCACTCGGGAGACCGCTTCGTAAATTGGAACTGTTCCAACCGGCACAGGCGAAGCATCGATGATGGCTTTGCGAATTGTGGGAATATCGCCGCCTGTGGAAAGATCCATAACCGTATCCGCGCCGAAATGTACGGAGTGGTGTAATTTCTTTAGCTCCTCTTCGATTTCGCTGGTGACCGCGGAATTTCCAATGTTGGCGTTGATCTTGCAATTGAATGCGACGCCGATTCCCATAGGTTCAAGCGATTTGTGATGAATGTTCGCGGGGATGATGGCGCGACCGCGGGCAATTTCGTCCCGCACCAGTTCCGGAGCAAGACGTTCGCGCACAGCGACGTATTCCATTTCTTCCGTGATGGCGCCAAGCCGGGCGTAATGCATCTGCGTAACGTTTAGCGTGCCGTTTGTGCCCGCCGTGGCCAAACGCTTTTCCAACCATCCATCTCGAATCGCCATCGAATCCCCCGATACACTCCGCAGCGTCGCGGCTCTGTGGTGAGGATGAGATTATGTCACCGCGATGCGGAAGCGGCAACCTTCCGCAAAAAACTCTCGCCAGATCAAAGTAATGATAGGATGCGCGCAATCCGCTGCAAACCAATATGGAGGAGGCCGCATGAAAAAACCAATTCTTGGGCTGGTGATACTGGCTTCACTTTTTCTGGCAGGCTGTCCGGTTTCGGATCTGCATCCGCTTTACAACAGCACCGACAACGTTCTCGAACCGCTGCTTGTCGGAAAGTGGGTTCCACCGAACTCGAACGACGAAGGTTCGATCTCGTTTGAGAAATCCTCCGGCAGCGGTTACACAATGATTGTGTCCGATCCCGAAACCGGACTTACCGACCGGTACGACGTGCAGTTAGTGCGCCTGGGCGGAAATCTTTTTGCGGATCTGCATTTTTCCAACAGAGCGCACGGCGACGCGACTGCCGATATGCCCTTTGGCGTGATTTCGACGCACATGGTCGTGAAGCTGACAGTTACAAAAGACGATTTGGGCTGGGCCACGATGGAAGACGACGCGTTGAACAATAGATTGAAGAAGGACGCCCCGCCGGAAAAATCCACTGTCGGAAAGCTTGAATACGATTCGGATGACTCACTGGTGTTGGCAGATACCGAAACGCTGCGTAAATACGTGACGGCGCATGCGACGGATGGATTTTCAGAGGGAGAACATTGGCGCCGCGCAAAGTGATGACCAGAATTGAGTAAGAAATAAAATTTCGGCATCGGAGGATCGAAGATGCGATTCGCAGCACGTTGTTTAATGGCTTTGACTGTATGCGTATTTGTGGCGGGAGGAGTTCTTGCCCAGGCTCAGGGAGCAAATCATACTCCGCGGCCGGCTGGCAGCGCTTCGGACGAACTACTTTTCCAGTGGAATGATGTCCACAACAAACTAATCGCGATGGCCAAAGATTTTCCCGACGATAAGTACGACTTCAAAGTGCAAAAAGACGAGCGCACCTTTGCCGAAAACTTGCTGCACATCGCAGGAGTTGATTACATATTTCTGAATTCGGTTTCGGGTACAAAGATGGGAGCAGACTTCGGCAAGGATCCGGAAAATCCGTCACGAAGCGTATACAAAACCAAAGCCGACGTGGTGAAACTCCTTGAACAGGTGTCCGCGGACGGCACGACAGTAATCAAACAACTTGGTGATGCCGGCCTGAACAAGATATTTAAATATCCTTTCGGCAATATGATGGCGCACGCATCGTTTTCTCTGTGGGGCGATTTGGAACATTGCGGCGAACACTACGGCCAGCTGGTGGTTTACTATCGCGCGAATAATATGGTGCCGCCGGAATCCCGTCCGCTGCCGAAATAGGCGGCCGTACTGCAAAGCTTGAAGACAATTTAGGTGAATCCGGGGCGTTCATGCGCGACATTCGGCGATGGCGCGCCGGCTTTTTGGGGAGCAGAGGAGAAACTATGTCCGTAATTTTGATTACAGGAGCGAGCACGGGAATTGGATTGGCTACTGCGGTGACCCTTGGACGCGCAGGTCACCACGTTCAAGCGACGATGCGCACTCCGGCGCGCTCGCCGAAACTCGCCGAAATAGCAGCGAAAGAAAGGCTTTCCATCGCGATTCACGCGATGGATGTGGACGATGACGCGTCCGTGAAGAAAACTGTTTCTGAAGTTCTGAAACAGCGCGTGCGGATCGATGTGCTGGTGAATAATGCCGGCGTCGGGATGATGGGCCCGATCGAAGAAATACCGCTGCAAGAATTCCGCCAGGTCATGGAAACGAATTTTTTCGGTGCGCTGCGGTGCATTCAAGCGGTGGAACCGGGAATGCGCGAACGCAAGACCGGCTGCATTGTGAACGTGGCGAGCGTCGCCGGCCGTATTGCGATGGCGCCACAGGCCGCGTATGCCTCTTCAAAATGGGCGCTGGAAGCGATGAGCGAAATTCTGGCGCAGGAACTAAAAGGATTTAACATTCGAGTTGCAATCGTCGAACCGGGAGTGATTGCGACTCCTATTTTTGGAAAAGCGAAGCCAATTCCCGCCGATACGCGCTATCCGCATCCGAAACGCATGGCGGCGATATTTGCAGCTTCGTTGCAGAATCCCACTTCACCTTATGTTGTGGCCGAAAAAATTCGCGAAATCGTTGACGGCGGAAGCTGGCAGCTAAGATATCCCGTGGGACCCGACGCGGCGCCGCTACTGGCGAAACGCGCGTCTATGACCGATGAAGAATGGGTTGAAGCGCAAGGCAATCGAGACGACGCGGATTGGGCGGCGCGATTCGAGAAAAACTTCGGATTCAATCCGTTCGCGAAAACATAGTTCGGAAGAAATAGTTCAGAAGACTTTTCCGGTAATTATCGAGACATGGCCGCAGCCGCTGGCCCCAGCAGAATTTTCCGTAGTTGCGCCGCATCACTGACCGGCGCCTGGCACGACGTTCCCGTGCAAACAAGAGCTTGCGCAACATCCGCGCGTAGATGAGGCAGTGTTTCGGCTAGCGCGGGCGCCAGCCACATTGTTGCGTGTGTTTCCGGCGTGACGCGAAGCACTGATTTGCCGAAGCGAAAAGTTTCTGCGGCGGCGTGTTCGAGTTCCTGCGCCGCGGGGTCATCCGCGCGGCCGGTTACAACTATTTCAACGGCGCGGCGCGTGTGTAGTACCGCTGCCAGCGAGTAGCTTGCGGCGAACAGACCGTACTGCGGCGCGACTCCTGCAAATGCATTCAGTGTTGCCTCCGCACGATCACGATAAAGCGCATCCCCGGTGTAACCATAAAGGCGATCGAGCACCATCACAGCGATTGCGTTACCGGACGAGCTCGGCGAATCCTGCAACGGCTTGCGGCGAACATCCAGGCCGCCCATTGGCGGCGCGTCTGCGGCGCGATCGAAAAATCCGCCGCCATCTGAATCCCAGTGCTGATCCAGCGCGCGCACCATCGCAAGTTCTACCGCGTCAAAATAGCGCCGATGCAAAGTTGCTTCGTAGGCGTCGAGAAGCGCCAGCGCCATGAAAACATGATCGTCCAGGGTGCCAGGTAACCACGCGCCGCCCAGACGGTGAGAAAATCCGCGTGCGTCGGTCCACGCGCCTTCGAGCAGACGATCCAAAGTTTTCAGCGCAAATGCAGAATAACGCGCGCCGGCTTCGCCGCCGAAAGCTCGCGCTGCCGAAAAATATGCCGAAGCGAACATGGCGTTCCAGCCGACATATATCGTCGTGTCAATCGTTGGCGTAGGACGCAAAACGCGAGCGGCAAACATTTTTCGGCGCGCAACGGCCAGAATCGCGCGGACGTCGTCTTCCGTCTTACCTAGCTGCGCGGCAATTTCCGCGGGGCCGCGCGCGATCCATAAAACATTTTTCGCCGGGTTGTGGTGCATTTCGCCATGGGCTTCCACATCGAAGTGCAGCTCTGCAACGTGTGATTCTTCCGGCGTGAGAACAGCGCGCAGTTCATCTAGCGTCCACGTAAAATAATCGCCGTCATCGTCCAGCGAATAATCGGCGTCCTGGCTGGCGTAGAAGCCGCCATTTTGCTGATCGGAAAGCGTTTCATTCACCCAGCCGATGATTCCCTCGGCGACTTCGCGGAAAAATGGTTTGCCCGTCACCTGCCACGCGTGAACGTAGTTCTTCAGCAGCTCCGAATTGTCGTACGACATTTTCTCGAAGTGCGGCACAAGCCAGCGTTCGTCAACTGAGTAGCGATGGAATCCGCCGGCAAGCTGATCGTACACGCCGCCGCTCGCCATATTCACGAGCGTGCGTGCCGCGATGTGAAGCAACCGCTCTTCGCGCGTGACCTGATATTGCTCGAGCAACAAATCCACGGCTTGTGAATGCGGGAATTTTGGCGCGCGGCCGAATCCGCCGTATTTCGCGTCGAATAGTTCCGTGGTTGCGTTCACAGTATCTTCGATGATGCCCTGGTCAAAGTTTCCGCTTGCGCCGGAAAATCCCTCGGATTTCGTCACAGCATCTGCGAGCGCAACCGCGGCGCGTTCCAATTCATCGCGGCGATTGGCATAAGCGTCCGCAACAGCCTGCAGAATTCGCGGAAAGCCCGGACGGCCCATGGCATCTTCGGGCGGAAAATACGTGCCGCCGAAAAACGGACGGCCGTCCGGCGTTAGAAATCCGGTGAGCGGCCAGCCGCCCTGCCCCGAAACCGCGCTAACAGCGGACTGATATCGCGCGTCTACGTCGGGACGTTCATCGCGATCCACTTTTACTGGAATAAAAAAACGATTGATGAGCGCCGCGGTCGCCGGATTTTCGTAACTTTCGCGATCCATTACGTGGCACCAGTGGCACCACACCGCGCCGACATCCAGCAGGATTGGTTTGTTTTCCGCGCGAGCGCGAGCGAATGCGTCTTCGCCCCATTCGTACCACGCTACCGGCTGATGCGCGGCGGACCGAAGGTACGGACTTGTGGACTGCGCGAGACGGCTGCCATTTTCAGTAATCTGATTTGTGGCGCCGCCAGACGAGTGTTCGGAAGATTTTTCAGACAATGGGAATTCCTTTCGAGTACGGAGGACAATTTGCGCAGGTACGCGCCACTCAAATGAATTTCGATGCGCGCAGCCTACTGCACGGGCGGGCCAGAACTAGCGCCGTCTAAATCCAGCGGCCTGCGTCCGGCGAAGCCTTCATCTTGCCGATGCCAGAAACGAATGCGATCTTCGCCAAGCCGCCAGCAAAGATACGCTTCCTGCCCTTCAATGCGCGCGGGAAAATCCAGCAATCCCGCGTCGAGATCCTTCACAACGCATCCGGTGGCTTCAATGCCTACAAGCGCTTCTCGAATCGTTGTCGTCAGACGTTCGCGTTCCCCGCGCAACCGCGAAGTTAGCTCCGTGTTCACCAGCAAGCCGCCCATCAACATGATGCGGCTGGCTATCTGGCTCACTTGCTCTTCCGCTTCGCCAAGTTTTCGTCGGCACGCGACCGCTTCGACGAGCAGCGGCTCGATCTCGCGCAGCGTGCGCTCGGCTTCGGTCAGCGTGAAGATGCGCTGTTCGTCTTGATTTGGTTCGTTCTCGGACATGCGTTTGCTCGCGTCTCTATTCTCGCTTGCTCTGTGAAGATTTACCAGCGGGTTCCGCTCTTTGCATTTCCTGTTAGTTTGGATGCGGCCGCGCTTGGGGCGGTCACTCCATTTCGCGGATATGGTACAGTTTCGAGCCGATGCGCATATTTGTGCTGGGGACGGGAGCAACGGGTTCGCTGCTGGCGCATTCTCTGGTTCGCCAGGGCCACAAACTTATTTGCGGAGATCGCGATCCCGCGCGCGCGCGCCTTTTTCTGGGAAAGCGCAGCACGATTGAAATTCGCACTGTAAATGCGAGGAATATCTGGGCGATCGTGCGCGAAGCGCGCGGCAGCCAGCTCATCGTCAACGCTTCCGCCGCGGTGTTCAATGAAATTGCGATGCGCGCGGCGTTGCGCCTTCGTGCGCATTATCTGGATATGTCCAGCCATTTGACGCGCAATCCCTTCAAGGCCGAGCAGCTCCGCTACGCAAAACGCTTCGAACAGAAGCGCCGCACGGCCGCAATCAACGCGGGCGTCGCGCCCGGTTTGATGAATCTGCTCGCACGACGCGGCGCTGAAATGCTGGATCACGTGGACGAAATTCACATTCGTCTCTACCAGAGCATGGAAAGCGACGACCCGGTCTCGCAGTGGTCTGCAACGGGCTCATTCGACGAAGCAACTTCGCGTCCGCGGATTGTGCGCGGCGGAAAATTTAAACTCGCGAAACGTTTTAGTGAGCCGGAGAAATTTCGGTTCGCGCAACCCATCGGCGAAACTACCGTGATGCTCGCCGCGCAGGACGAAGTCGGCACGCTGCCGTACTTTATTCCGGTGAAAAACATGGACGTGAAGATTGGCGGCAATGAAATGGAACGATTGCGCCGCTGGTATCGCCAGGGAAAGCTTTCCAAATCCGGCGGCATCGTGCACAAACGTTTTCCGAAGACGCTTACGCCGCGCCGCGTCGCCAAACTGATTCGCGGCGGCACTCTGCAAAACGCGCACTTCGCAGCAGCGGTGATCGTCACCGGTGTAAAGAAAGATCAGCTCATGCAAATCCGCTGGGACTGCCAGTTTCCTTCGCTCTACCAAATCCGCATGTGGGGACTGGCTGTCACGCCCATCGCGTACGCGGCGGCGACGATGGCTTCTCTGTTCATCCGCCACTTTCCGAAGGATGAATGGGGCGTGTTTCCGCCCGAGAATTTACCGGCAGAAACACGACAGGCGATTCTTGCAGGAGCTCGCGCGCGCGGTTTCCGCATCACGCAGAAAATCACGCGCCTCAAGAAGGATGAAGACGACGAATTGTTCTAGTCGGCCGGCGACGTCTTCTTACGGCCGCGCCTCGTAAACCAGATTGAACGGCGTCTGCGTCGCGCGGCGGAAATGCGCGAAACCACCCGACATTACGACATCTCGCATACGTCCTTCGCCAGATTGCGCGCCAAGCGCCAGCCCAACTTCCTGCGACATTGAACACGGCGTGCACAGGAGCGTTGAAGCCGAATAGAAAATCCTGCCAATCGGATTCAAATTATCTTCCAGCTTATCGTTGGCAAAGGGCTCGACAATCATCCACGATCCGCCTTTCTTCAGTGACTGTTTGACGTGCTTCGCCGCGCCCGCCGGATCGCCCATATCATGCAGGCAATCGAAAAATGTAACGAAGTCGTAGTCTTTTCCCGGATAATCTTTCGCCTTCGCGGCAATAAATTTCACTCGATCGGTCACGCCGGCCTTTTTCGCGCGATCCATCGCAGCGTCCAACGAGCCCTGATGACAATCAAATCCAACGAATGTTGATTTTGGATACGCTTGCGCCATCAAAATCGTCGACGCGCCGAGCCCGCAGCCCACGTCGGCAACTTTCGCGCCCGCGCGCAGCTTTGCATCCACGCCGTCAAGCGCTGGAATCCATTCCTGCATCAGATGCGCCGCATATCCGGGACGGAAAAATCGCTCCGTACCCTCCAACAATTCCGGATGATGTTCGTGCCAGCCAAAACCATCGCCGGTCTTGAATCGTTCTGAAATTTTATCGACCGAGCGTGTCGCCGCGAGCGCCACCTGAAACGCTCCCGGCAGAAATGCCGGACTGTTGTCATCCGCCAACACAAACGCCTGCTCTTCGGAAAGACTGAACGTCTTCGTGGCGGCGTCATAATTTACGTAGCTGCCGGCGGCCTGCGACGAAAGCCATTCGCGCACATAACGTTCATTCGTATTCGTTTTCTTGGCAAGCTGCGCAGGCGTCATCGCTCCACCTGCCGCAAGCGCCTTGTACAATCCGAGACGATCGCCAATTTGTACCAGCGCGGCGTGAAACGTTGCGCCGAAATCCACCAGACCTCTGTCAAGAAGTTCATTTAGTTTTTGCGAATCGAGAGCCATTGGGCATTCCTCCGTAATCCGGGCGGGTTGAGCGGAATAATAGCGGCTTCGACAAAGGTGCGCAAGCATTCGATTGAAGCGCTGCTGATCTCAGACGCAATAAGCTAGTTCGTCGTTCTCACGGCACTGAGGAAAAGCGGCGCGCCAAGCTTGTCCGAATAATTCGGTCGGAATCGGTCGATGCTGTACAAATTCGCGATATCCACTTTGCGCGGGCCAAGTTTCGGGTCCGGCATCGGTGCGTGCGTGTACTTTCCATCCTGAATGGCAATCAGACGCCCGTGAACGCCGTCGCGAATCAAATCCATCGCCAAATTTGCGAACGTCATCGCCACCATTTGATCCAGCGCATCGGCCTCGCCGCTACGCAAATCGTATGTGAGATCGGACGACAACGTCTCGATTCCAGTTCGGTGATGAAGCTCATCCGCCAGCGCCTGGCCAATATCAGTTTTCTTTCGATGTCCGTAGGCGTCGGCTTCTCCAAATTCTTCGACGGCTCTTCCCTTCCATACGGCGCCCTCTGAAGCAATTACAAACGCATACCTGCTCGGATTTCGGTCTCGATCCTCGACGAGAATCTGCGTCAGCCGCTCCAAATCGAATTCCACCTCAGGGAGCACGCATCGCGCCGACGTGACCCACGCTGTATAGAGCGCGGTGAATCCCGCATCGCGTCCGAAAATACGAAACACTCCGACGCGCTCATGCGATCCAAGAGTGGTGCGCTGACGCGTGATTAATTCCTTCGCACGCGTGATCGCCGTGGAAAATCCAATGCAATACTCCGTGCCTTGTACATCGTTGTCCATCGTTTTGGGAATACCCATCAGGGGGACTCCGGCGGTATCAAGCACGTGCGCAAAACTAAGCGTATCGTCGCCGCCGATCACGATCAGATGATCGAGTCCGAGCGCTTCCACGTTGCGAAGTACAACGGGAGTCAAGTCAAATGTGCTGTCGCCGCGATCGAATTTCTTTCGGTCGGCTTCGGAAAGATGAGCCGGAAGTTTCGCAGCTTTTATTCGTTGCGGATTTGTGCGCGAACTGTGCAGAACCGTCCCGCCCGTGCGGTCAATTCCGCGCGTGTTCGTGCGGTCCAGTGGCCGGATGTAGTCAGCATCCAGCTCCGCGCCCGGACGCATGTGCGTCAGCCCTTCCCATCCCCGCCGGATGCCAATCACTTCGGCGCCCATGTGGGTGGATTTGTAAACCACGCTTTTGATCACGGAATTCAGGCCGGAGACGTCGCCTCCGCCGGTAAGAATGCCAATTCGCCGCACAGTCGTCATAGCGATGAACTCTCTCAGAAAGATTTCACGAAAGATATAAGGATGTCACGGGACTACCTCGATTTCAAGCCCGTTATGGCTCACGCTGTATCAGATGCTCGCTAAAAAATCGATTTTCTAACAACAACGGCTAATCTTGGAATACCGGCGTCGCAATGAATCCAGATAGAACTCGTCGCGCGAAAGCGGCGCGGCAATGCTGCTGCCGTTAATCGCATTCCGCCGGACGCTACTAAGATAATTCTCGTAAGCGGCGTCGCCGAAAATCTGCCGCAGCGCCCACCACACCTGACGCGCAGTGTATATGGCGGCGCTAAATAATCGGCGCATCAGCCGCCCTCCGCCCATTGAGTTTTCACGTATGGCGCTTCGTGCAGCACCGGAGTCTTTGCGCTATTCCAAATCCGTATCCATTCAAATAGCGCTTCAACAACCAGCACCAACACCATCAGCGCGAGCGCCGCCGTCACTGCCGCATCCAATCGCTGATTGAAAATCAGCCGACCGACTTCGGCCAGTTTTTCCGCCGGCACGCTGCCCGCCGCTATTCGGGCGGCCATCTGATTCGCCGCGGAAAGAAATCCCAGCCGCGGGTCCGCGCTAAATATTTTTTCGTAGCTGGCCGTCATCGTCACGGTCACCAGCCCAACAGCGGGAACAAGCGTGACCCATAAATATTTTCGCTTTCCCATCTTCAACAGAATTGTAGTGGCCACTACCAGCGCAACCGCCGCCAGCAATTGATTCGCAATTCCGAACAGCGGCCATAGCGAATTAATTCCGCCCAGCGGATCCAGCACGCCCTGATACAGAAAATATCCCCACGCGCCGGTGATCAAGGCACTTGAAAATAAAATTCCGCCATACGACCCGGCGCCTCCGAGCGGTTTGCTGATGTGCCCGAGCATATCCTGCACCATGAATCGCCCGACGCGCGTTCCCGCATCGAGCACCGTCAAAATAAAAAGCGCCTCGAACATGATCGCGAAGTGATACCACAGCGCCATCAGGTGCGGGCCGCCAATCGTGTGACTGAAAATCTGCGCCATGCCCACGGCAAGCGAAGGCGCGCCGCCCGTTCGATTCAGTAAAGTTTGCTCGCCAACCATGTGCGCCAAATCCGTCATCGTCTGCGGCGCCAGCGCGTAGCCCCATCCGGAAATTGTTTGCGCCGCCGATTCCACCGTGCTGCCAACAATTGCCGGCGGACTGTTCATCGCAAAATAAACTCCCGGCTGTAACGCGCACGCCGCCACCATCGCCATTACCCCGACGAATGATTCCATCAGCATCGCGCCATAGCCCACCAGTCGCGCGTGCGTCTCGCGCATGATCATTTTCGGCGTGGTGCCGGAAGAAACCAGCGAGTGAAATCCGCTCACCGCGCCGCAGGCAATCGTGATGAAGCAAAATGGAAATATTTTCCCCGCAAAAACAGGCCCAGTTCCATCCGCAAATCGAGAAAGCGCGGGCATCTGCACCACCGGACGCACCAGCAGAATTCCGCTCGCCAGCGCCAACACCGCACCGGCCTTAATGAACGCGCTCAAATAATCGCGCGGCGCGAGCAACAACCACACCGGCAATGCCGAAGCCGCAAATCCATAAATAATCAGTCCTACGGCCAGAGCCGGAGCCGATAGCGAAAAAACTCGCGCCCAAGATGGCGCGCCCGCCACCCATTGTCCAGCCACGACATCCAGCAGCACCAGCGAGACGCCAATTGCGGACGCCTCCAGCACGCGGCCCGGCCGCCAGTAACGCAAATAAAGTCCCATCAACATCGCGATGGGAATTGTCATCGCCAGCGTGAACATTCCCCACGGCGAAGCCTTCAGCGCATTTACGACCACCAATCCAACCACGGCCAGCAAAATAATCATGATCGCCAGCACGGCAATCTGCGCGATGAATCCGCCGCGCCGGCTGACTTCTTCGCGCGCCATTTGTCCCAGCGATTTTCCGTCGCGCCGCATCGAGCAAAACAAAATCACGAAATCCTGCACGCATCCGCCCAGCACCGCGCCCACGATCAGCCACAGTGTTCCTGGCAAATATCCAAATTGCGCGGCCAGCGTTGGCCCGACGAGCGGCCCCGGCCCCGCAATTGCCGCGAAGTGATGCCCAAGCAAAACCCATTTATTTGTGGGAACGAAATCGCGCCCGTCGTCAAGCCGCTCAGCAGGAGTAGCGCGGCTCGCATCGAGCGCCAGAACTTTTGCGGAGATGAATGCGGAATAAAAACGGTAGGCAACCAGGTAGGTGCAGGCTGCGGCGACAATAAACCACGTCGCGTTCAGCGGCTCTCCGCGTTCAAACGCGATAGCCGAAAGACCAGCGGCGCCCGCAACCGCCACCGCGACCCACACCAACGCCTGGAAAATCCTCATTTAGTGTGCATAGCCCGAGTGAATGAATTCACGGCATCTTGACGGAAATTGCCGTGAGTCTGCTCGTCAATGTACACCATGTGGCTGGATTCGGAATACGGGAGGCTTAAAGTTTTCCGGAGTGAAGAAACTGTATTCTAAGACTTATTCCGCACCGACGTATCCAGCCCGTCTTCGCGGCTGAAAAATCTCCAATAAACTTCGCTGCCTTCATGAAAACTAGTCGCCGTCAGCGCGCATACATCAATCACTCCCGCAAATCTCCAGGTAACAACGTCTCCGGCAAAATTCTTATACGTGCGCTTCTTCCGCTGCGCCAGATGCTTGGCCTTGCGCTCCGCGTGCTTCTTGCTCATCGCGTACACGAGGAAAAATGCTTCCTCCCACAAATGCGTTCGGTACTTCCGCTTGCTTTCGATTTCACTCTTGAAGTGGCACCGCGCCGCGTACCAGGACAGTTTCTTTGGTTTTGCTTTGCGCATTGCTGCACCCTCACGAAATGAATTCTCGTGCTAATTCTCGCGCACAGGGCCCAGTGGTTACGGTTTCCAATTCGGAGAAGACGCGAACGCGCACAGCGGCGCGACATCGCGGAACGCGCGCCCAACATCCGCGATAAATCCGTGCCGCATCGCAGCGGCCTTCGTCATCTTGCGCCGCACAATCCACGCGCGCAATTTTTTCCAATCGGCCGGCTTTGTCGGCCAGCCGTCGTGCTTGGTCCACACGCCTTTTTCCGACGAGTACCAGTAGCTTTCGTATTTCGGGCTCAGCCGCTTTTTCTGCTTCGCGATCCACGTCAGATTCTCGAGAGCGCGCTTCTGTCCAATCACCGTTAGCGGCGGCGTCTTCGATTTTGAGTCGGCGTAAATCCGGAAACCCGCCGTCACCACGTCCGGCGTCACACCGACGTACAGTTCCGAACCTTCGCCGCTCGGCGAATCAGGAAATAAAACGTACATTCGCGGATTGTAGGGCGTTTTGTCTTTCGCAAAACGAATGTCGCGATTGATCCGCGAAAAATTCAGTCCCGTGTGCCCGGTGACGACAAACCCCCCGTCCAGCTTTAGCACTTCCGGCGTCAACGCTTCCAGCAAATCCCGCAGCGGTCCCACAACATGCTGCTGGTAACGATCCCGGTTCATATCCATCCACGACTTGCTGTTGTTCGTCGTGAGTTCACTGAAAAACCGGAATGTCTCCGGAGTAAGAATCGCCGCCTTGCGCGTTTGTCTGAAATCCATCATCAAACTCCAATCGCTGGTTAGAGAACCGTAAGCAGTACCGGCTCGCCCCGAGTGATAACTATCGTGTGTTCGTAATGCGCCGCACGGCTACCATCCGCCGTGCGAATCGTCCACCCATCCGAATCCAACTGTACGTTGCGCGTTCCCACGGCGATGATCGGCTCAATCGTCAGTACAAGCCCATCGGTCAGCAGATCGCGCGCATTTCGAGCGGCGTAGTTCGGCACGCTGGGTGGTTCATGAATCGTGCGTCCGATTCCGTGGCCGCCCAACTCGCGGATCACATGAAAACCGTGCCGGTGCACTTCCCTCTCAACCGAGCTTCCGATATCCCGCGTGCGATTGCCTTTGCGCGCCGCACCCAGCCCCGCGCGAAATGCCTGTTCCGCGCATTTCACCAGCCGCACGGAAAGTTCCGGCGCAGGTGGCACCGTAACACTGATGGCCGCGTCCGCGTGAAATCCGTCCTTGCACGCTGTGACGTCCAGCTTTACCAGATCTCCCGGCTGCAGCGCGCGGTCCCGCGGAATCCCGTGCACCACTTCATCATTCACGCTGATGCAATTCACGCCGGGAAAACCGTACACCATTTGCGGTGACGACAACGCCCCATGTTGATCAAAATGCCTCGCACCAGCGGAATCAAGTTCCGCAGTCGTCACACCCGGCCGAACTTCGCGCGCCATCGCGCCGAGTGCTCCCGCAACAATCCGGCCCACTGCCTGTAACCTTTCCAACTCTTCTTGCGTGGTGATTGACATGCGCCAACCCTGAAGGTCGCGCTATTCTAGCAAATATCCATGAATAAACCGCTGCAAAGTATAAATTTTCACAGGCGCGCCATTCGGGATTCCCATTTAGCTCGCGTCCATCTGCGGGAAATATTGGATAGTGCCGCCGCGACCGCCACGTCTAGTTCGATCCGAGGAAAAATGCGCAAGGCGATTCCCCTCAAGGCCGCTTCTGGACTATGCTGTCCCCCTTCATATAAATGAAATGCGTTGCACGGAACTAATTCTGTTCAACAAGGGGAGAGCTTCGATGCGCGAAACGAGGAAAGCACCGAAATTTCTAATGGCTGCCGCGTTAGCGGGAATATTTGGATTCGCCGCGTCACTCGCGCTTCCGGCGAAATCGAACGCGCAATCTCCCCAGTCGAAGCCCGCGGAAAAACCCGCCATGCCGTGGTCCGCCGAAGACATCATCAACGCGGAATCCGCCACCGGCTTCCGCATCTCGCCCGATGGCAAATGGGCAGTATGGTCGAAAAGTATTTCCAACAAAGAAAAAGATGGCCGCACGTCAAATCTCTATCTCACGAACCTGACGGACAAAAAAGAAATTCAACTCACGCGCGGCACCGACAACAATACCGGCCCGCGCTGGTCACCCAAGGGCGATCAAATCGCTTTTCTCAGCACGAAGCCCCTTCCCGAAACCAAACCCGGGGTTTCCCGCACTCAACTCTGGCTCATGAATCCATTCGGCGGAGAGCCCTGGCCCGTTACTACTTTCGAGCGCGGCGTGCAGCGCTTCGAGTGGATCACCGACGACACAATCTTTTTCACCGCGCAGGAGGACGCCACTCTCTTCGAGAAAGAAACCGAGCAGCGCAAAGACGACTCCAATGTAGTGGATGACGAAGCTCACTCCGCTCCCGTGCGCCTCTTTAAATTCTCGGTGAAAGATAAAAAGGTCACACGCCTCTCGGATAATAACGATCGCATCCAGGCCTGGGCCGTCACGCGCGATCTTTCTCACGTCGTCACCGTGCACAGCCGCGAACTCAGCTACGCCTGGGATCAAAAAGTTGCCCCGCAAACTTTTGTCTGGGATTTGCGCACCGGCGAGAGCAAACAGATTTTCACCAGCGGCAGGGTTTATCCCAACAGCGTCGAATGGACACGCGACGGTTCCGGCTTTTATGCCGCCGCATCTTATTCCTCCGATGCCAAATTTTTTACCGCCTCGATTGAACTGATGTATTTTTACGATCTCGCCTCGGGCCAGGTGCAAAAAGTAAATCTCGATTGGGAAAATGGCCTCGCCCGCGGATTCGACGTCACCTCCGACGGATTTATCGCCATGCTGGCCGCTGGCCCGCGCCTTTTGCCCGCGCGTTACACCATGTCAGGCAGCGGCACTTCGCGAATCTGGACGCACACGATGATCGAAGGCCAGCACACCGGAAATCTCGGCGGCCTCACCATCAGCGAAGAAACTCCGCGCATCGTTTACGATTACTCAACCGCGAGCATTCCTACCCAGTGGTTCACCGCAACGCTCGACGGCACGCGCATCAACGATCCGCAGCAAATCACAGCTCTGAATCCCCAATACGCCAAAAAAGAAATTGCAAAGTCGGAAGTAATTCACTGGAAGGGCGCGAACGACGACGACGTGGACGGAATTCTCTTCTATCCGTTGGACTATGAAGCCGGGAGACGATATCCACTCGTCTTGGGAATTCACGGCGGCCCCGCGGGAACTGACACCGATTCCTGGTCGCAGAGTTGGGCCTATCCCACCGAGCTTTACACCGAGCGCGGCGCTTTTGTCCTGAAAATTAATTATCACGGCAGCAGCAACCACGGACTGAAGTGGGTCGAATCCATTTGTTGCGGCCATTATTACGATTTGGAAATTCCGGATATCGAAAAGGGAGTGGACGCTCTAATCGCGCAAGGAAAAGTGGACGCCGACCACATTGGCACTGCGGGATGGTCGAACGGCGCGATTCTTTCTATCCAACTTACCGTCACCAATCCCGCGCGCTACAAAGCCGCCATGACCGGCGCGGGCGACGTCGAATGGATCAGCGATTGGGCCAACGTGGATTTCGGCCACTCATTCGACGCCTACTATTTTGGCAAATCCCCGCTCGAGGATCCGGAACTTTACATCCGCAAGTCTCCTGTCTTTCAAATGGATAAAGTTCGCACGCCGACACTGATTTTTTTCGGCACGAACGATCGCCAGGTTCCCACCGAGCAGGGTTGGACTCACTATCGGACGCTCTACAGCATCGGCAAAACTCCCGTCCGATTTATTCTGTTCCCCGGTGAAGCGCACGGCCCCACGAAACTTTCTCACCAGCTTCGCAAAGTGAATGAAGAAATGGCGTGGATGGATACGTACCTTTTCAAGACTTCGGAGCCGATCAACGAAGCCTTCAAAGCTGATTCTCCGCTGGGCGAAGCTCTGCGCAGAAAAAATATCGCCCGCGCCGGAACTGCCTATGGCAACAATGTAAAAGTCACAGCCAGCCGTGCGGTACTCGTTCCCGAAGTCGTGCACCGCAACAATCTGGAAGTCGGACGCTTTGAAGTGACGCGCGCACAATACGCAAATTTTGATCCAGCTTACAAATTCGATCCCGGCACGGAGAATTTTCCCGCCAGTGGAATCTCGTTCGATAAAGCGAAAGCCTATGCTGCTTGGCTTGCCACAACCACAGGCGAAACTTGGCGCATACCCAATGAATACGAAGTCACTTCGCTCTACAACGGACGCACCGGCGAAAACACACTCGATTATTGGGCAGGCTACTCTCCAAATCCCGACGACGCGCAGCGGTTGATAAAACAAATCGCCGAACTCCCCGGCAACGCGCCGCTGCTCAAGCAAGTCGGCAGCTTCCACGCACAAGGCGAAAAAAATGAAGAGTTAATTTACGACCTCGGTGGGAACGTCGCCGAATGGGCAATCGCCTCTGACGGCTCCGGCAAAACAATGGGCGGTAGCGCCGACCGAGCCGCGGATGCCAAGTCCGCGTATCAGCCCCCATCGCTGGCATACACTGGCTTGCGCGTTGTTCGCGGCGCACCGCAGCCAGCACCAAGCGTGAAATAATTGCAGTCAGCATCCGCCAATTCGCTCAAACAATTTATCAGCGCAGCAGGCCGCCAAATCATCGCGCACTGTCGTGACGTAAAATTCATCGCCGCGCTAGCCGCGCTCGTCCTCGCATTCCCAAATCCAGCCGGCCACGCCCAGGATCAGCCGAAGAATCTCGCGCCGGAATCCTCAACTTCGCGCAACGGAACCTCCTGCACCGGCAACACAAAAGAAGAAACGCAAATCGCCGACGGCCTCGTCTGGCAACACTTCTGCCGCGAAGCTCCCGTGGGCGGCCCGTGGTCCATTCACGTGCTGCAACTCGCGCGACATCGTCGCGATCTGTTGGTGCACTCAACTATGGGCACGGATGCTAACGGTCAGTTTGCTCGCGTGCCGCTCACTGAACTTGCCAGTCGCGCAATTCTCACCGGCAGTGACGTGTTAGCAATCGTCAACGGCGATTTTGATATGGAGCAGCCTTATTTCGGCGTTCCCGTAGGCCTTGCAATTACCAACGGAAAAATTCAAAGCGCCGGAGGAGACGCGCGCCCCGCCATGAGCGTCTTCGTTTCTGGACGCCCGTCCATCGGCGTTCCAGACATTCGCATGCAAGCGCAAGCCGGCAGGAATCACTGGCCCATCGCCACATTTAATAAGCCGCTCGGCTACGCAAAATCTCATGACTTGCGCATGTATTCCCGCGCGTTTCGCACGTCCGTGAAATCCGCGCAGCCATTTCGCGCAATCGTCATCACCAAGCTCGATCGCCCGTTGCCGCCAGACGCACAGACCAGAATCATCGGCACGATAAGCGAAATCCGCGAGCCAGCCACCGAACAAATCATTCCAGAAAACTCAATCCTGTTGGCCGAACCTTCGACCACTACAGATTCGCAAAGCAAATTCAGGAAACTCACGGTAGGAACACGAGTTACCGTGCGCATGCTCGTGCGCATGCAACATCAGCCGGACATTCGCGAAGCAATTGCCGGCCTCCCAATTCTAGTTAGCGCCGGACACACCGCAATTCAGGGCGAGCTCACCGACTACATCAAGCAGCGCCATCCCCGCACCGCCGTGTGCTACAACGATCAAAATTATGTGTTTGTCGTGGTGGATGGACGCCAGCCGAAACTCAGCGTCGGCATGACTCTCGAAGAATTGGCAGACTTGATGGTCTCACTCGGCTGCACCGAAGCAATGAACACCGATGGCGGCGGCTCCACAGAAATGGCCGTGACGGTCCCGCAAAAAAATTCACCCGGCGCAGCAAAACTTGAAATCGTCAACTCGCCTTCAGACGGTCCGGAGCGCGGCCGCCCCAACGCCTGGATGATCGTCCGCCGCCACTAAATCATTTTCGTCTTCTTGTAAAAATTCTCAATAAATTTCCCATCCGCATCTTTAAACTTATAAATCTTCGCCAGGTCGCCCACGTAAACCAACTTTCCGCTGTGCCGCGCAACTTTCTTGTCTGCGCTCATCATCGCAATCGCGCGCCCCGTATATTCCGGCGTTTCGGTCAAATCAAAACGCATCGCCTTCTTCTGCTTTTCCGGCATCGTGTTCATATGCATCAGCACGCGCTCGGTGCGCATAAATCCCGGCCCCGGCGCCACAATCGTAACGCCAATTTTCCCCAGATCTGATTTCATCGCATACGCCATTTCATTAATTCCGCGGTGCCCCAATCCAATCAGCGCCCAGCCAAGCGTCTTCGGGCCAAATCCAATCACTGGTTCCGTAATCGAGACGATCAGACTGCCGCCATGTTTCGCCATCAATCGCGCGCCGTGCACCGCGCCCAGCAAGTGCGCGTAAGGTCCGCCTTCCACAGATTCCTTCCACCCGGTACTGTTCTGTTCCCAAAATAATTTCCGCGGACGCTCTGGATGAATAAACGCCTCGAAGTCTTCCGCTGCCCAACCGAACACCGAGTTCGCCAAAATATCCAGCCGTCCCGCTTCGCGTTCCACGCGCTCAAACAGCGACGCCACTTCTGCCTCGCGAGTAAAATCTACGGCAACTGCAATCCCGCGTCCTCCGCGTGCCGTCACTTCATCCGCAGTCTCTTCTATCGTTCCCGGCGCTCCATCCGGCGGCACCGGCCCACCACGAACAGTGCGCGCCGTCACATACACTGTCGCGCCGCATTCCCCCAGCGCCAACGCAATTCCGTGTCCCGCTCCGCGGCTAGCACCAGCCACCACAGCAACCTTGCCGCGCAAATCCGGAGGTGTCCACCCGATAGGCCGCTTATCTTTCGCGGCATCCGCTGCAGAATCTCGCACTCGCGATTTCTTTGATTTGGTTCTCATCGCCAGATCCTCCCGCAATGGTCTAAAACGTGGAATGAAAATTCAGAAAGGTTTATACCGAGGATTAACGACAGCCGCAAGTCCGAGGCGTACATCCACATCCACCCCCCACAGAATTCGCCGCACCGCCGCCCGTCTTCGCAGACGCGCTAAACACCGAAATCTGAATCGTCTGCTTCCGGCTCGCACATTTCGGGCAAACAATCCCCTGCCGCGGCGCCATCACCAACTTCTCGTGACGCGTCCCGCAATCCTCGCATTGATATTCGTATATCGGCATAAGCAAATCATAACATCGGAAAGGTTCTAACGAAGAGGATCTAGGCCGACAGCAACTCTCTCCACTAATACCACGCGTAAACGGATGCCATTAAGAAAACGTAAGTTCCTGCGACGAGGGTGAGCGCCCAAATGACAAGAGTTACTCGCGCCCAACTTCTTCCCACCAACGCGCACATCAACACAAAGAACCAGGACACGATTGAAATCCAATATGCGAGATTCCCCAGCGGCGACTGCTTGAAGAATATGGACCAGGAGTTCTGGTCGGAGCGAAATAGAATATACGTTGTAAGAATGGTGCAGGCTATCGCGGCAATAATTCCGAAAAGCATGGCCTTTCCGCGCCAAGTAGGAATGGAACACCGACCAGTCGCCAACCAGAATATGAGGGAGAGAACAAGCATAAAAACAGGAATCGTGAATAACAATATCAACAGGGGTAGGCCCGTCCGACTCATTTTCGCGAGACTCTCCCAAAAACAACTGCCTCCGGTTCGCCGGAGGCAGTTGTAAAAATTGTTCCGCTAAACTAAGAACTAGTCCCCAGCAACAGTCTCAGCAATCTCCGGCTTCTTCGCGCCAGCTCCATTGCCATTCCCGTTTCCGTTGACGTTCCAATCACCGCTCGGCTTCGCGATGTTGCTGATCGTTACAGGAGCGCCGGTCGGCTTCGCAGCCTTAATCTGATCCAGCGTGCCGATCGTGACCACCGTCGGCTGCGCCTTCTTCAGCACCAGCTCTTCGTAAATCGCGCGAACCTTGGCTTCTTCCTTCTGAGCTGCCTTGCGCCGTGCGCGATCTTCATCGGCGGCAGTCACCGGAACGTCGTCGTGATCCCGTTCCTTCACGCGCGCTGCATCTTCGGCGTCAATCACCAAAGAGTGCTCGTAGTTGCCCAGGTTCACTGCCTTACCGGCGGCGTAAATCTCGTGCTTGCCATGCGTCTTGTACCACTGCGCGACGGTCGCATTCTTGTACATATTCTCAATAATTTTCCGCCAGCCGATGCCCGTGTTGTACGCGCAGAACGAAATTTCGCCCTGTTGCGTTGCGTACGGAATAATGCACATTTCGGTGCGGCGGAAATCGTAGTTGAACAAATCCTGGAACCACATGCCCGCGATGAACATGAAATTCCAAGGATCTTCGCGGCGCTTGATGGCATCGTCATAGGTTCGTTCCGCGCTTACAGCTCCGTACTTCTCGTCGCTGTCTTTGGAAAGTCCCCATGACTTATCGAATTTCTTCCACAAGTCCACCAGCGCCAAACTCTTCGGCGCCTGGAAAGGCTTGTAACTCTTCAAAAGCGCCAGGCCCATCATCATCTTGGTGAATTTCGTGCTGCGCGCAGCGTCCGTGATGGCCGTAACGTCCTTCACAAGCGTCGGCACATCCAGGAATCGCGGAACCGGAGCCCATTCCTTCGTTTCTTTGTTGATCATTACCGCAGTGCCCACACCGCAATTCGGGTGGCAACCGCACGAAAGTGATCCCCACTGCGTGTCGGGCCCGTGGACCAGGTCTGCAAAGCCTGCGAACACGCTGACCAGTGAAATCGGGAACCAATCGCGCGTCGGTTCAACTTTTCCAACCTGCTTGCTCACGTCCTGCGCCAAATGCGAAAGCGTGTAGCGTTGCTTCAACCGGCGTTCCGGCGTGATGTCTTCATCGCGTCCGGTAAATGAAACCGGCTGGAACGATACGAACGCAATTTTCTTCGGATTGTCCATCGCGAACTTTACGATCGCTCCAACCTGATCGTTGTTCACGGTATTCAGAATCGTCACCACCAGCACGATTTCAATTCCCGCTTCGTGCATGTTTTCGATGGCGCGCAGTTTCACGTCGAACAAATTGCCAACCTGACGATGGCTGTTCGCGTCATTGCCGATGCCGTCGAATTGCAGATACGCGTAGCGCATACCCGCCTCGAATGCCTTCCGGCTGAATTCCTTGCTCTTGGCAAACTCGATTCCGTTCGTCGCCGCCTGCACGCTGTTGTAGCCCAGCTTGCGCGCGTAACGCACCGCATCCAAAAAGTAGGGGTGCATCGTTGGCTCGCCGCCCGAGAATTGCACGGACATCTGCCGGCGCGGCTTAATGCGAATCGCGTTGTCCAGAATTTCCTGAATTTCATCCCAGCCCAGTTCGTGAACGTACCCAACCTGGTTCGCGTCCATGAAGCATGGGTCGCACATCATGTTGCAGCGGTTCGTAAGGTCCACCGTCAGCACCGACCCGCGGCCATAGCGCACCGTGCTCGAGCCGTGCTTGTGCAGATCTTCGTCGTTGTGCGCCGGGATATCGCGGCCGGGGAAATTCTTTTCAATCCACGCCAGAAAGTCCGCGTCCACGGCCATCAAATCCTCGTACTTACCGTGCAGCGGGCATTCCTTCACCATCCAAATCTGATTGTCGCGCTTGATGATCTGCGCCTTAATCTCGCCGACCTTCTCATGCATCAAATCGCGCCAATCTTTATCGCCCTTGAAGATGGACTCGCGCGCTTCTTTCACGCATCCGGGACACAGCGAGTCAGTCTCGCGCGGAAATCCCAAAGTGGGCTTTGTCTTTTCCCACGACTTCAGCAGCGGCTTATCCGACCAATTCGGTGTAAACGAGGGGTTCGGATTGCGCTTGTTGAAGTGTTGAATCGTATTGAAGGCCACGCCGGCAGACTTCGCCACCATCAAGTCAGCGACCTTCCAAATCTTCGTCCCGAATTTACGGGGCATATCGTTCCCTCCACTTTCAAGAAATGCAGTTTTCGGATTCGTTCACTGGTTCGGACTCTTGAGCCCTAACCCGGGTACACTTCCGGGTCCCCTGTGACATACAAAGTACGACGTCAAAATTAACATGTACAGGAAAGACGCGTCTAGCTAAGTCTTTCCCCTGCTATAGCTTCCACCCTATTAGTACACCCGTCCAGTGGCATGCGCTAAGCGGTCAAAACGGGGGGTCAAACGGTAAGATTCAGCAGCTAATGGCTATTTGGAGGTCGTTCCGAAGCCCAAAAGCCTAGTTACCCTTAAGTCGCAGACTCTAAGGAACTTAGCTCCGAAACGCCCATTTCCGCACTCCAGGCCGGTTTCATTCCGGGAATCGCGCGCAAATTCTCAATCGTTCAGCGCGGGACGCAGCATCGCAATCGCGAAATGTGCAAGAAGTTGCGCTTCGTCGTCGAGCTGAACCCAGCGAATCGCGCAATGATCTTTCAAGTATTTCGCCACGCGCGCTTCGGTAATTCCCAAATGTTCCGCCAGCAGCCCGCGGATGTTGTCTCCGGATCGCGTTCTTCCACTACGCACCAAATTCCCAATTCCGATTCGCAGCGTTTGGCACGCCTCCACGTAATAATTATCGTGCAGCTCGGAATCCGAAAGCACGAACACTCCCGGTCCGGCCGGCGCTTTGTCCGCGTCATCCAGACTCGATGGCGGCGAAGCCAGCATCCTGCGAAGTCGTGACTCCAGTCCCGCCAGTCTCGACGCAAGCGCAGGTTCGCCCGCGCGTCGTCTCCCCTGCCACGCGGCTGGCCCAATGCTTCCTGACGCCGTATCGGTAAATTCCGTCTCCGAAGGTGCTCCGCCGTCGGCAACCGGCTCCGCGTCACGCCGGCGAATCTCCGCAGCGGGCGCGCCAGATCCTTGTTCGCGTCGACCGGATGACGAAAGTCGGCCCGATGTTCGCCCACTCACTTGCTGCGCCGGTCTGGATGGAATCGCGCGTGGCGCGGCTGGCTGCTCACCAACCGGCTCAACTGAAGCCGTCGCCACAACCGGACTTGCAGCCGCCACAGGAGTTCCTGGCGCCTTCTTCCGCCGCCCGCGCCCGCCTCGACGTCCACGCCGGCGGCGTTTCTTCGCGGCATCACCAGCAACTCCCTCAATGGCCCCGCTCGTCGCAATATCTCCAGCGCCTTCTAATTCTCCGGGAGCGCCCATCCCAGCATCAGCATCCGCGTCAGGCTCGCCCGTCGCTTCTGCATACTGGCTCGACGCTTCCGAGCGCCCGAACAACTTATCTGTAGTGGAAATCTCCCGCATCACTTCGCCCTGCACTTGCTCGGGAGTAACACTTTCCGTTGCGAGCGCCGCGGCCTCTGTACTCGCCAGCGGCACTTCGACTCCCAATCGCACCAGCGCTTCCTGCGCCTTCGTCTTCCACTGCGCGCGCCGGAACTTCTCCGCCGCCGTCAGATACCACGTCGCTGCGTCGGCATTGCTTCCATTCTTCTCGTGCAGGCGCGCCAGCTCAAACGCCACCATAGCGTCGCGCGTGCTTTCATACAAAGCGGCAAGCTGTCCCGGAGGATCGCTGCTAGTCCGCGCCTTTCGGATCTTCCCTTGGATGTGTCGCCAATCAGCCATGCGTTGCATTCTAACAGTGACTTGCCAACGGAACCAACAGAGAAGCCCAACAGCACTGAAGCCAAGTTATCTCTGAGGATGCGCGCTGCGCGTCAATCGCGCGCGCAAGTCGGTTTCTGTTGTAAGGAGTGTATCGCAATTCACGGAGTGTGCAACAATTCCCAGCGTGAACGCCGCCGAACGCACTTCGTGGATTACCGCGCGAGCCCGCGCGATCGGGTTCGATCTCTGCGGCGTCGCGTCGATCTCGGCCGCTTCATCCGATAACGATTCGTGGCCGGAACTCGCCCGGCGAGCGGAATGGTTAGCGCGAGGATTCGCCGGGGAAATGCGCTATCTCTACGATCCGCGGCGGGAATCGCCGCAGCGAGTGATGAGCGGTGCGCGCAGCGTGATTGTGTGCGCGGTGAACTACAACACTGCGCAACCTTATTCCACGGAGTTCTCTGCGGCGGAATCACGAGAGGAATCTCCGCGCGGATGGATTTCCCGCTACGCTTGGGGAACTGACTACCACGAAAGCATCGGCGCCAAACTGGAAGCGCTTGTTGCGGCGATGCGCGCGCAGTTCCCGGAACCGTTTGAAGCGAAGTGGTATGTCGATACTGGACCGATTCACGAGCGGATTGCGGCTCAGCGCGCGGGACTTGGAACGGTTGGCAAACATACGTTGCTGATTCATCCGGAACTTGGTTCGTGGATATTCCTGTGCGTGATTCTCACGACGCTGGAACTTACGCCGTCTTTGGATCTCGCAACATCGCTGGATGATTCCGCATCCGCGCATTCCGGTTCATCGGCGCAAATGCCGGCGACGGATGTTTGCGGTCAATGCACATTGTGCATTGACGCGTGTCCGACTGGAGCGATTGTCGAACCATACGTTCTGGATGCGCGGTTGTGTATTTCGTATCTGACGATTGAGTTGCGTGGCGCGATTCCGGAAAACCTGCGTACGCAAATGGGGCGACAGGTTTTCGGGTGTGACATTTGTCAGGATGTTTGTCCATGGAATCGCGAAGCTCCAATCACGAAGGAAGAAGTGTTCGCGTCGCGCGAAAATCTTCTCGCGCCGGATTTGGAATGGATTGCTTCGCTGACTGAAGAGGAATTCCGTGAAGTGTTTCACGCGAGTCCGATTAAGCGCGCGAAGTGGCGCGGATTAATCCGCAACGCGTGCGTGGCACTTGGTAATTCAAACGTGCGGCGCGATTCGCTGGCGCACGAACGCGTTACAAAGTTGCTCGCGCGTTTAGCGGAAAGCAGCGACGCGCTAATCGCCGAGCACGCGCGTTGGGCGCTCAAAAAATTAAATCGAATTTAGAAAGGCAAAACTCTCAACGCAGAAGCACTGAGAGAGCAGAGAAAAGCAGATTCCTCGCTTCGCTCGGCATGACGGCGGAGTGCGGGAGGTCGCCAAGAACCTGTCGCCGCAATTCCGAGCTTGTCGCGCACGTTACTTCTCTCATTCGGATGCGCGCCCCACACCAACACCGTCATTCAGAGCGCCGAAGCGCGAGGATTCTGCTTTTTCCTGCCGCAGTTCCTTGCCTCCTGCTTCCCTGCTTCCTTGCCTCTCTGCTTCTCTAAATCACCCCGCGCTTCGGAATTCCATGCATCCGCATTTCGATCAACTGCTCTATCGTCAAATCCTTGTATCCGCGAGCGCGAACATCGCGAATATAATCGGCGCCCACTCCGTGAGTCCGCAGTTCCACCAATTTATCTACGCCGACGTGGTCATAGCCCAACTCTTTCAACTCGCGCACAAATTCCGGTGCAACTCCGTGGTTCCGCAAATTAATCAGCTGCGCCAGCTCAATGTGATCCAGTCCCGCCGAGCGCATATCTTTCGCGTAGTCCGCGCTCACTCCGTGATTTCGCATCTCGACCAATTCATCCATTCCCAGAGTCGTGTAGCCGGCATCCTTCATTCCGCGCACAAATTCCGGCGAAATTCCATGATTCCGCAGCGTGACGAGTTGATCCATGCCGAGCTTCGGCATTCCCAGCGCCGCCATCTCCTTCGTAAATTCCGGAGAGACGCCGTGATTCTTCAACGTAATAATCTGGTCTGCGGAAAGCTGACCGAGTCCCGCGCTGCACATTCCCTTCACAAATTCCACGCTCGCGCCGTGATTGCGCAGCTCAATCAGTTGTTCGACGGTCAAATCTTTCAATCCCAGGCCGCGCATTCCCGACGCGTATTCCGCCGTCACGCCGTGAGCCTTCAGGCGAATCAACATGTCCGCCGAAAGATCGCGATAGCCCAGATCGCGCATCTGCTTCACGAATTCGCGCGAGACGTCGAGTTCCGCCATCGAAAAAATCTGATCGCTCGACAGATCCGAGTAGCCCAGCGCCTTCATGCCCTGCACAAAATCCGCGCTCGGCGCAAAAGAAACTTTTCCGGTGCCGACCCCCTTATCGAAATCGCCGGTGAACGTCATCGTGCCCGCATCGCGCCGCAATTCAAACTGTACGTTGGGCCGCGTTCCGATCGAAAGACTCGGATCGAGTCCCCAAACTTCGCTGACCTTCCACGTGCTGCCCCAGGTGTGCGTCGAGCCGGCCGCCTCCCAGTGAATTTGCAGCCAAATCTGTTCGCCGCCGGTTTGGAATTCGGCGCGCCATTCGCCCTTCGGCATTTCCTGCGCGGCCAAAGCCCCAAAGAAAATTCCGGCCAGCAGCAGAGCTAGGACTACATACATTCCACGATTTCGCGTTACCAGCTTTCGCATTGACGTTCTCTCCGTACAGCTAGTAGTGAGACGCCGCGGTACGGTAAATGTCACCTGTAATTCACTCCTCAGTTTAGAGAGCCGGAAATATTATGTTATGTGCGGCCGGGAGCTTCCCTGACACTTTAGACCGGGCACATGCCTGACACTTTTTGGTCCTCTCCTGTAAGGGGATGGGGTGCAGGGGAAGGGTGGCCTTCAGTGATTCCGAGGTCATGCTTCGAGCCGTGACTACTATTCCAAAAACCACGTGAACGGCGGGTAAGTGAGAATCTGAAAAAATTTGGCACTGGTGGTCTCCGGCGGCCGTCCGAAAATGTGCCGTTTCCGGATCTTCTTAGGGTCTCGCCGGCGCGCCCACGAGAGCATGCCCTTGCTAACCACCCGTCATTGAAACCGCAGGCCTTAATGCGTCAATTGGTTCGCGCTTCATTACCCCTAGGCACAGGAATAATCTTAGACCCGTTTATGGGTGCCGGGTCGACCATTGCCGCCGCAAAGTGCTTGGGACTCAGGAGTGTTGGGGTTGAGATGGATTCGAAGTATTTTGCTTTCGCAAAATCGGCAATACCAAGACTCGCTGACATAGAAATCATTTGAAGGCAGAAAGGTAGAATTTTGCGATTTTGCTTGAGGCCGGTATTCGACCCTAGCCTGCGGTTCTTTTGACCCGTCCACAATGGTTTTATCCCGTAGTTTTATCTGCTCGATTCTTTTGTGGAATCGGGACGCAAGACTCTTGGATGTTGGTTTGGAATTCGTCGGGCAAAGAACGGACGGAAAGCGGCGTGGGGTGGGGTTTGTGTTGATGGCGGATTTAGAGAACCGGGGTAGGAAGGTCGGCGGCTAGGGGTTGGTGGCTAGTGACTAGGAATCCGAAGGCAGGGAGAGTCCGAAACAGGCCGCGGCGCATCTATCAAAGTGCCGGCCTAAGTTGAATCGCTGGATGTAACGGCGATACAATGTTGGCGTCGTAACGAATTTGGGTCTGATAGAAACAATTGAAACGCGACCTTCATGGGCCGCAGAAAGGTTTTCCCATGACGGAATCCCAAGCAACACAAAAAAAGGAGAGTCCCTTGCCTCATGTACTGCCAGCCCTGCCGTATGCGTTTGACGCGCTTGAACCTCATATTGACGCAAAGACGATGGAGATCCATCACGACAAACATCACGCCGCCTATGTGACCAACCTGAATAAGGCGCTGGAGGGCGACGCGCATCTGGCCGCGCTTTCCATTGACGACCTGATGCGGAAGATTGACTCTGTGCCCGAAGCGATTCGCACCGCGGTGCGAAATAACGGCGGCGGACACTGGAATCATTCCATGTTCTGGAAAATTATGAAGAAGGATTCGCACGGCGTCGGCGAGCCGAAGGGCGCACTGGGCGAGGCAATTAAGTCTGCGTTCGGTTCGTTCGCGGAATTTAAGACAAAATTCGCGGCGGCGGGCATGGCGCGGTTCGGCTCCGGCTGGGCGTGGCTGGTGAATAAGGATGGCAAGCTGGCGATTGAGTCGCTGCCGAATCAGGATAATCCGCTGATGGCGGGCGGGAAGGCCGTGATGGGCGTGGATGTGTGGGAGCACGCCTACTATTTGAAATATCAGAACCGGCGCGCGGATTATTTGGCGGCGTGGTGGGAAGTGGCCGACTGGGACGCGATCGATCAGAATTTTATTGCGTCGAAGAGGTAGCGGAAAAAATACAAGATAGCGTTTTTCACAAAGACGAAAGTAACGGCGCGGCGGGGCAGAAAATCAAAGCGCCGCCGCCCGGGTCATTTTTTCGTAAGACAACAGCGACCGCGTGGGGAAAGTGGCCGACTGGGACGCGATCGATCAGAATTTTATTGCGTCGAAGAGATAGAGACACTTTTCCTAACGACGACGGCGCGGCGGAATTTTTTTGAGAAAGACGACAACTTTTGTAGAGACGACATTTTTATAAAGCGACAATTTTTGTAAAGACAAAAACAACGGCGCGGAAGACCTGAGTCTTACCGCGCCGTTTGTGCTGACTTGGAATTTAATTAGCCGAACGAATTCAATTCGCCGAACAAAATCAATTGGCGACATTTAATTCGCAAATGCGGCAGTGGAACGGTTCGGCAGATACGAAACTTTCTTATTGGTTGAGCTGACCGCGGTGCGCGCGTCTGTATCTTTCTTGGCGGTATTGGCCGCTTGCGCGGGATCGAACATTCGCGCGGTGGAGAAATCCGAAAGTTGGGAACGTGTGCTGACTCCGAACTTGGTGAGCAGCGCGGATACGGGAAACTTTACGGTACGCACGCTGATCGAAAGCAGCGAGGCGATTTCCTTATTGGCGAGATTTTCGGTGACGGCGCGCAGGACTTCGCGTTCGCGCTGGCTGAGGGCAACGGCTGAGGTTCCGACGCGAGCCGTCTGAAGAAGAGCTGCCGCACGCGCGCTGATATTTTCGTTCAGAGCTTCGTCGGCACAGACGACGAGAACGAGATCCCTGGGCGAACAGTAGTGGGCGATGCAATAAGCGGCGAGCGAGCCGGCGATGCGGTCAAGGGGAAGTTCACCATTTTGATCGGCGTCAACAGTAAATTTTGCGGCGCCGGTTTTCTTGTCGCAGAATACGTACGCGTTCGGCTGAGTGCTTCGCGTACGTTTCGCCGAGACTCTTAGCGTTTCGTTACGCTTAAAGATGCTGCGCACATCTTTCACAAGGCCCATCCTTCCAGGCGCTACTCGCGCTGTAGGTTGATGATGAAACACAGCTTTCGCGATCGAATCTCCTTGCGTCGTATTCAATTGAGATTTAAAACTTGCAGCCGGAGAAACGCAAATAAGACTGCGCGCCAGCGGGAGGGGGCCGGCGACTGAACATGATTCCTGTAGAACTACTGCAACTTTTCGGGCCCGATTTATAAAACAACTGTATCCGTTGCGGACGCGGCCCCTACGCGACGGTAGTAATAGTACCGCGCTGAGCAATAGCAATTTCGGTGCCATTTTGGGGCTAAATGAGGCAGGTCAATTATTTCAATGGCTTACGGCGCTAAGTGCGACGGCAATGGCCTGCAATGGAATTGAAGCTGCGTAAAGCTTTCCGTCTACGGTTAAATTTTGCACGATCTACAGAATTTGCTGTATAGAGTTGGCGGTGGACGACAACGGTGTTGCGTTCGCGGATGGCTGGAGGAATCGAATGGTGGTACCGGGAATGATTTTGTCTAATCTCAATGTGATGCCACCCGAAGGCGGCGCGGCGATAGAGCAGATTGTGCTGCGCGTCACGCACTTCGCGGCGGGGATCACCTGGATTGGGCTGCTGTACTTTTTTAATTTAATTGCGTCGCCGGTGATGGCGAAATGCGATCCGCAACTGCGGTCGCGTTTCTACGCAGAATTGATGCCGCGCGCGATGTGGTGGTTCCGATTTTCGGCGGTTCTGACCTGGCTGGCGGGTTTCCGCTACTTCATGATTTTGGCGAAGACGGATGCGATTAATGCAGGAAATCCTGCGTTGACGGGGCGATGGCTCGGGATCTGGTTCGGATGCTGGGTGGTGGCGTTCGCGATTTTGATGGGGCTGCTGCAATCACCGATTGCTAAAAATGGATGGCTGCTGACTGCGGCGGCCGCGATTGTGCTGACTGCGGCGGCGTGGCTGGTGCTGCATTGGATTGCCGGGCCGACGGTGGGCAATCGGACATTGAGCATCAGCGTTGGCGGTGGACTGGGCACAATTATGTTTTTGAGTGTGTGGGGCGTGGTCTGGCGATGCCAGAAAAAATTAATTAAGTGGCATCGCGAGAGTGTTGAACACGGCACGCCGATGCCGCCTGAAGCGGCAAAAGTTGCGCGGCTTTCTTATGTGACGGCGCGGCTGAATTTTTGGATTTCATTTCCGATGCTGTTTTTCATGGCTGCGGCGAGTCACTTCCCGATTTTTTCTGGGCAGTAATTTGCGCGGCGGCGCGCTGGACATTTTCCGGGCAAAGAAAAATTCACGCACGAGTAAAAACTGCGAAGTGCTGGTTGCGCAACGGTTGTGAAACGGTTGCGTGACGGCGAGCGCCGTAATCCGCCACAATTCCCACGAACATGTCTGCCGATAATCCAATTAATCCGCTGGCGCAAATTCCGGTGACCGCGCAGCGCAAGTCTTCGCCGACGCTGGGACGCCAGATTGCCGGCGCCACAGCAATTGTGATGGCGAGCGTGCTGCTCAGCCGGTTGCTGGGATTCTGGCGGGAGTGGGAAGTGGCACATCAGGTCGGATCAAATGCGACGACGGATGCTTACTACGCGGCGTTTACGCTGCCGGACTTCTTAAATTATTTGGTGGCGGCGGGATCGCTGAGCGTCACTTTCATTCCGGTATTTTCAAAATACATGGCGGAGAAAAATGAGGAGGAAGGCTGGCGTGTATTTTCGATTGTTGTAAGTTTTATGGGACTGGTGATGATCGGCGTGGTTATCCTGGCGGAAATATTCGCGCCGAAAATTGTTTCGCTGATTGCGCCTGGATTTGGGGCGGCGGAAAAGTTGCATGTGGTTTCGCTGACGCGGCTGATGCTGCCCGCGCAATTTTGCTTTTATATGGGCGGAATTTTGAGCGCGGTGCAATATGCGAAAAATCGCTTCATTGTGCCGTCGCTGGCGCCGCTGGTCTACAACATTGGAATCATTTTGTGCGGCGTGCTGCTTTCTTCGCGTCTGGGAATTACGGGATTTGCGGTGGGCGTGTTGGCGGGCGCGATTGTTGGGAATTTTCTCTTGCAAGTTTACGGAGCGAAGCGGGCGGGGGCGAGATTCTTTTTCTCGCTGAACATCCGGCATCCGGGATTTATTTTGTTTGTGAAGCTCGCGGTGCCGATCATGCTGGCGCTTTCGCTGGCGTTCACCGATGACTGGATCATCCGTTGGTTCGGATCCTATTTGCCGCCCGCGTCCATTACGTGGCTGAGTTATGCGAAAACTTTGATGCGCGTGCCACTGGGAATTGTGGGGCAGGCGATTGGGGTAGCGTCATTTCCTGTACTGGCGCAGCTTTTTTCGGAAAAGCGGATGGTGGAGTTAGATCAGATTTTGAGCGGCACGATGAAGGGGATCATTTTGATGTTGATGCCGATTACCGCTCTGACCGTGGCGATGAGCGTGCCTCTGGTGCATCTGGTTTTTTCGCACACGCGGCTGCATGAATCGGATTTGCTGGCTACGGCCGGAACGCTGGTGTGGTTTTCGCTCGGAATGATTGCATGGGGAGCGCAGAACATTTTGGCGCGTGCGTTTTATGCGATGCACGACACGATTACGCCGGCAGTGGTTGGCACTGCGATTACGGTTTTGAATTTGCCGCTTTACTGGCTGCTGGTGCGGCACATGCAGCATTTGGGGTTGGCGGCGGCGAGTTCGGCGGGGATCACGGCTTACACGATTATTTTATTTGTGATTCTGATTCGGAAGACGTCGGGTAGCGGGATGCGCGGGTTGATGAGTTTTTTTGCGCGGGTGTCGGTTGCGTCGGCGATTGGCGGATTTGTTTGCTGGAAATTTGTTGGGTGGTTGGGTGAACGGATTTCCTGGAAGACGTTGCATGGAGCGTTTATTGATTTGAGTTTGGCGACGGTTGTGGGAGTGATTTTGACGATTGTTTTGTTGCAATTGTTTGGGGTGAAGGAAGTTCGGAGTTATATGACGCGGTTTACGGCAAAGTTTTCAGGGGCTCGTTCGTGACGGTGCGGTACGTTGGAGAAAAGCCCCGGGTTCGGCGAATCCGGGCTTCACGGTCAACGGCTAAGCGGGTTACGGCGAAAAAATAGAAGAGTCTTCGCAGTTTATTTCATTAGGGATTCGACTTGTTCTTCGACGTGTCTGCGGAATTCTAGCGGATGGGCCATTTTCGGGAATGGTTCGGGTGTGCCGCCTGTGCCGCGAACGGTTACGGTGCCGTAGCCGAGCATGCGCCCTGACATCGGTTCATCGACTGCGATGCTTTCGATTTTTTGCAGGAGAATTTCCAGCGTTCTGCGTCCGAAGACACCTTGCTTGATTAGCACGCGTTTATTGGTGACGGCCATTTCTGTGGCGTTGCGCTTCATCAGGCCAATTCCGAACACGAGCGCCGCGGCGACGATTAGTCCGACACCGACTTCCTTCATATCGTTCGCGTCGGCATGGGCGTAGTGGTAGAGCATCCATCCGCCAGCGCCGAGCAGTATTAGTGTTGGAACGATCACCGGCCAGAACAGGACGATCCAGTGGAGGCGCGTTTCGTAGAGGAGCTTTTCATCCGGGATTAGATGTTTTCTGGCGTAGCTCATGGCGCGGCCTCCGTCGGAGCGGTGATGTAATTAGAGATTCAACATGAAATAGGGGGTGGGTGCAAGTTCTAGTAAGGACAATCACAGCCAGTGCAGCAGAATGTTCGACAGCATCACACCCGCCATGAAGGCAGAAATCCATGCATTTTTATGGCGCGGTCTAAGTGCCACAAACAGAACGAAGAACGCAAAAGGAATGAGAGCGCCGGGGAAAGTTCCAGTCCACTTAAAGAATCTAGCGATCAGCGCGGCGAAAGTCGACAGGTTCGCGGCGAAACGCTGAACCAAAACGGATTGGCGATATGGATTTGGGTTGGCAAAAATATGCAAAATAATGGAGAACAGAATTCCTACCAGCCCTGCTATTAGAAGTCTGAGTTTCAGTGAACGGTCAGATATCTGGGGGTCGGTGCTTGTCATGCGACCTCTCAGCCAAGGGTGGAGTATAACATCCGAGAACGCACCCTTAGTGTATGGAGAACTACCTTTAGGAGAATGGAAAATGCGGCCCTAAACAATTTCCGTGTGGCCTGCGGATTTCAGGTCGTAGCGGATGCCGCGCCACTTGATGCGTCGGCTGAATGCGGAGACGGCGAAATTTATGGCGTAGAGAAAGGGAACGAGCGGGGCGAGGAGAGTCCAGGCCCAGGCGTAAGTTTGGAGTTTTTGTTTGTAGGCGGGAAGAAGATCGGTGACGGCGATCCAGCGGACGATTCCTTTTGCGGCGGCCAGGAGTGCGATCAGCATCATTACTAGCGCGGTGGTTAGCCAGAGCTGGCCTATGGAAATGGATTGAATGATGAGCAGGACGCCTAGGATTAGCGAGGCACAGTAGAGGAAATGGGAAAATGCGCCGGCTAGCCAAACTTTCGGCGCGTAAACGCGGGTGATGGTGATCTGGCGATTCGTGAAGTTCAAAAGACTTTTAGCGCCGGCGTCGTGAAGTGCGGGAACTAAACATTCCGGGATGAATTGGATTTGGCGTCCGGCGGCGCGAAGGGCGCGGGTGATGCCCCAATCGTCACTGACGGCGCCTGCCCAATGGTCTTTGACTTTTATTTCGTCGAATACACTTAGGCGAATGGCGGTGCCGCCGCCCCAGCAGAAATTGCGATCGTGTTCGCCGAGCATGGTGACGATGCTGGCGTCCCATGCAGCGCCGAGCGCGCTAAAGAAGCCTCCCTTCACCGGGAGCCACCAGCGAAAAGTGGTGGTTGCGCCGAGGCGGGGATCATTCAGCGGCGCGACGAGATGAGTGAGCCACTGGCGACCGGGACGGCCGTCTGAATCGGCGAAAACTATGACGCTGAAGCTGGAATCGAGCTGGTCCACTGCGAAGCGGAGATTATTTACTTTTTCTCCGCAGTTTTGCGCGCGGCCGGCGATTATTACTTGTGCGGGAGTTGCGCTCGTCGTTGCTACGCGTTTCAGGATATCGCGGGCGCTATCTTCGGCGCGGGCCAGAATAAAAAATATTTCGAAGTTAGGGTAATCCTGCGCGGTTAGCGCGGAGAGATTTTCTTCCAGGCCCGGCTCGACTCCTCTGCACGGACAGAGTAATGCAACGCG
>OBLT010000066.1_pt1 | contig 78856 bp, 72 predicted proteins | sample 1518721 | NCBI WGS metagenome assembly OBLT01 (sample SAMEA3539307, study PRJEB22396) | soil metagenome | biome: tundra; feature: field; material: soil | place: USA | collected 2010-05 | depth 0.15 m | reverse complement strand
CTCCTGAGGCTTACTTTCGCGAGACGGATAGCTAAAAATCCGCAGAAAAGCTAAAAGCGCCGCTCGCTATCCATGGCAGCAGTTACGGGAATCGAACCCAGTTCAGGCAGTTCGCGTCATTGCGCGATTTCGACGCAAATCCGCGGCAAGATGCGTATTGTATATAGAGTGCGAAATCGATTTCGCGCAATCGGCCCGAGCTTGGCCAATTTTAATGTGAGTGGCCCACTGCTGGACCCGCAACTGGATATTCATGATGCCCAGGGCGCGCTCATCGGGCACAACGACAACTGGAAGCAAGAACCAGATGGAACACCGAACCCCGGTCGCGAAGCTGCGATCAATGCGACCGGATTAGCTCCAACCAACGATGCAGAAGCGGCGATTCTGTTTACGCCAGCTCCCGGCAACTACACGGCAGTCGTGAGCGGAGTTGGCGGCACGACGGGTGTCGGACTTGTCGAAGCATATCGGCTCGCGGTCCGCCGCCGTAATCTTCCTTTTCGTTGTCTAGCCTCATGGATCGTGAGTCCGTCCTATGCGGATCATGATTTGCCGACTGCGAATTTGTTTCCCAAATTCGGATCCCTGTGTATGGGTAAAATCCACGGTGTGTACGGGTTGTGTACGGGCGGGGGTACGGGGAAAAGCACAAAACATTTTGCGGGTTTCAAATAATTATAACGCCGATTTACTCACGCATGGCCAGACGTAAATGGCTTGAGCCGAGCGTGTTGTAGCTATTGTTAACTATGTAAATTCTAATAATTATACGCATAATACGTGTAATCGCAGCGCGTACGGGAGTCGAACCCGTGCACCAGCCTTGAGAGGGCTGTGTCCTAACCACTAGACGAACGCGCCGTAAATTATGCGCTCCAGTGTAATATCGGAACAAATTTCGGCAAGCTAACGCCGGAATTCAGCGAGCGGCGGCGGACAAAATCAATTCGTTTTCACTGGCGTCGCGCTCGCACTCGGGCTGGGACTCGGACGGACACGCGACTGCGAAGTGGAATACAGCTGCCCGGCTTCCATGCCGTCGATTCGTTGCTTCATTTCAGGGCTCATCGTCAATAGCCGTATCTTGGCGAAATAAAGTTTGAAATAACTGCGGAGAAGTTCGCGCTTTTGCAAATCCGTTCGGGTCTTTTCAGCCGCATGCTTGGCCGCGACTAAATCAGGATCATTCATCACCTGGTTTTTTAGTTCCCTCCACTCCACGCGTAGACGCTGCTCGTCGGCCTCTTTCCCCATTGATGTTTGCTTGAACATCTCATCGAGCTGCGACAACGCGGGAATGTTCGGAAGACCGGCTGGTGTCTCCGCCGGCTTGTTTTGCTTCGACTGAAGATCCACGTCAGTCGCTTCTTGCGCGCCAACAATTAACGCTTCGCCAAGAATTGCGCTGCATGTCACGAACAGAATCAATTTCATTCGTCGGCGGCAACTGGTCGGGGTGACAGGATTTGAACCTGCGACCTCCTGGTCCCAAACCAGGCGCTCTACCAAACTAAGCTACACCCCGTAACTTCGCGTGATGCTTACCATGTAGTGTCGAATCCCGCACCCGGAAACTTCATATTCCGCCGTGAATGTGCTGGGTTAAAAAATTCTGGAGGATAGCGACCTGTCGCCGCGGCGACCGCTCTACCAAACTAAGCTACACCCCGTTACTCCCTGTGATGCTTATCACGGTGCACCACTTTACGCATGCGGAAATTTCGCGCGCGGCATCGCGCACCTTGCCGTCGAGACGTTCTTATCGGATAGTCCGACGTCTTGATTTACCTGCGGCCTGATGGCTGCTCGGTTTTGTCTTTAGACCATCGTCGCATGTTTAAGCACGAAAGAGTCCACCTCTTTGTTTTTATCGTCCTGGTCGGTTTACAGGTATTGGGCGTGGTCGGTCTGCTCCACCGCTTTGAACTTTCCTATCTGCCCGTCATGTTGGCGATCTTTTTCTCGGGCGGAATCAGTACGACACTTTATCTGCATCGATACCTCACGCATCGCGGCTTCGAGATGCCGGAATGGCTGAAATTCATTTTCGCCAGCGGCTCAGCCATTGTTTTGGCAGGCGACCCCGTGATGTGGGTGGGGGACCATCGTTACCACCATTTGAAATCCGATACGGATGAAGACATTCACAGTCCGGTCCATGGGTTTCCATATGCCCACATGATGTGGCTGGTGCGCAAGCCGGCGGGCTTTCGCGAACGTTCAAAGCGTTACGCCGCCGATGTGCGACAAATCTGGTATTGCCGTTTGTGGGAAAACTCCGCGCTTTATGTGTTGCCACATCTGTTCGTCGCGACTGCGCTTTTCCTCAGCTTTGGCTTCTCCGGAATGCTTTGGTGTCTCTACGTCCCGATGCTGGTGAATTACAATGTAACCTGGGCGGTGAACTCCATTTGCCATATGTCCCAGTTCGGCTATCGCAGCTTCGATACATCCGATCAAAGTCGAAACAATTATCTCATCGGGGTGATTGGGCTCGGCGAAGGTTTCCACAATAATCATCACAACCAGCCGCGCTGCGCCGCTCACGGATTGCGTTGGTGGGAGTTTGACGGCACGCGCTACGTCATCTGGTTGCTGGAAAAATGCGGACTCGCCTGGGACGTTGTTTGGCCGACGTCGGAAACTGAAGAGCCAGAAGTGTCGCCGAGTGAAGCCGCCGCCGCCGTTGTGATTAGCTCACAACCCGAGACGGTCGCTTAAGGTTCGTAACCGAGATTCGGCGCAAGGCGCTTTTCAGCCGCGGCAATCGATTCGTTTCTGCGCGCGGCGTAATCAACAACCTGATCTCGCGCAATTTGCCCGACGCCGAAGTATTTTGCCTCTGGGTGCGAAAAATAAAGACCGCTCACGCTCGCGCCCGGATACATGGCGAATGACTCCGTCAGTTTGATGTCGATCTTATTTTCCGCGTCGAGCAAATCGAAGAGCGTCTGCTTCTCTTCGTGATCTGGACTTGCCGGATAACCCGCCGCCGGCCGAATTCCTCGGTACTTTTCTTTGATAAGATCGGCATGCGACAATTCCTCATCGTTGCCGAAACCCCAAACGATCCGAGCCTGTTTGTGTAAATATTCCGCAAACGCTTCCGCCAAACGATCCGCCAGCGCCTTTGTCAAAATCGCGTTGTAATCATCGTGATCAGACGAAAACTTTTTCGCCAATTCGTCTGCACCGTGAATTGTCACTGCGAATCCGCCGAGATAATCAGGCGATTGCGGATTGCGGATTGCAGACTGCGGATTTGAACATGGCGCAATGTAATCGGCGAGGGAATGATTCCATTGCCCGGCCGGCTTCTGCATTTGCTGTCGTAAGAAATAAAATGTCGCGAGCTTCTCTGTTCTCTCTTCATCAGCATAAAGATCGACATCGTCGCCGGTAGAGCTTGCCGGCCAGAAAGCGTAGACGCCGCGCGCCGTCAGCAGTTTCTTTTCCGCGACCTCGTCGAGCAGTTTTTCAGCGTCCTCGAAAAGTTCACGCGCTGGCGTGCCCATTTTTGGATCGTCAAAAATCGCGGGGTATCTTCCGCGCAATTCCCAAGTGTGAAAGAACGGCGACCAATCGATGTAGCTCGTAAGGTCGACAATCGACGGGCACACGACGCGCATTCCCAGGAACTCGGGTTTCGGCGGTTGGTACGCGCTCCAATCGATCGGTGTCCGATTCGCCCGGGCTTGTTCGAGGGTCAGGAATTTCTTTTCCCGGATCTTGGCCGCGTGCTGCTCGCGCAACGACGCGTATTCGGCGCGCGTGGTCGCGTCGAATGCCGCCCTTTGTTTCTCATTCAACAGAGAATTCACCACGCCGACCGCGCGCGAGGCATCGAGCACGTGCACCGTGCTTGATTGATAATGCGGCGCAATCTTCACCGCCGTATGCGCACGACTCGTTGTAGCTCCGCCGATGAGCAACGGCAGATGGAATCCCTCACGTTCCATTTCCTGCGCGACATGCACCATCTCGTCGAGCGAAGGCGTAATCAAACCGCTCAGCCCAATTACGTCCGCCTCGCGCTCGCGCGCCGTTTCCAAGATTTTCGCCGCCGAAACCATTACTCCAAGATCGACGACGTCGTAATTGTTACATTGCAAAACGACGCCGACGATGTTCTTGCCGATGTCGTGCACGTCACCTTTGACTGTCGCCATGATGATGCGCCCCTGCGGTTTTGCGCCGGCCGATTTCTCCGCTTCCATAAACGGCATCAGATAGGCGACCGCTTTTTTCATCACCCGCGCACTCTTCACGACTTGCGGCAAAAACATTTTACCGGCGCCGAAAAGATCGCCAACGACGCTCATACCAGCCATAAGCGGACCTTCAATCACATCGAGCGGCCGTTTGGATTTTTGCCGCGCCTCCTCGGTGTCGATGTCGATGTAATCGACAATTCCCTTCACCAGCGCGTGCTTTAGTCGCTCTTCCACGGGTTCTGCGCGCCAGGCTTCGTCTTTAACCGGCGCTTTGCCTTTCGCTTTGACTCGTTCCGCAAAATCAACCAGCCGCTCCGTCGCGTCATCGCGCCGGTTGAGCAGCACATCTTCGACTCGCTCCCGCAATTCCGGTTCGATCTCCGCGTAAACTGCGAGCTGGCCGGCGTTGACGATGCCCATGTCGAGCCCGGCACGAATCGCGTGAAAGAGAAACGCCGCGTGCATTGCTTCGCGCACCGTGTTGTTACCGCGAAACGAAAACGAGATGTTACTCACGCCACCACTCACGCGTGCGTCGGGGAGATTGTTCTTGATCCAGCGCGTCGCTTCAATGAAATCGACGGCGTAGTTGCGATGCTCGTCGAGTCCGGTTGCGACCGTCAGGATGTTTGGATCAAAGATGATGTCGCTTGGCGGAAAATGTGCGCGCTCGGTCAAAAGTTTGTAAACGCGAGAGCAGATGTCTATCTTGCGCTGGGCCGTGTCGGCTTGGCCCTGCTCGTCGAACGCCATCACAATAACGGCAGCACCGTATCGTCGAATCAGTTTCGCGTGCCGTAAGAACTCCTCTTCGCCATTTTTCAAACTGATCGAATTCACAACCGCCTTGCCTTGCACGCATTTCAGACCGGCTTCGATTACGCTCCATTTCGAGCTGTCGATCATAATCGGGATGCGCGCGATTTCCGGTTCGCTCCCGATCAGATTCAGGAAACGCGTCATGGCCGCCTCCGAATCGATCATCCCTTCGTCCATGTTTACGTCGAGAATGTTCGCTCCGCCCTGCACCTGGTGACGAGCCACGGCGAGTGCTCCGTCAAAATCATCGCCGAGAATTAGTTTCGAAAATTTCGGCGAACCGGTGATGTTCGTGCGCTCGCCCACGACGACGAATCCCATCTCCGGCGTGATGTTGAGCGGTTCGAATCCGCTCAATTGGAGGGATGCGCTCTGTCGCGTCCCTGATATTGTGCGCGGCGGACAATCGCGCACGGCCGCCGCAATCGCACGGATATGCTCGGGCGTTGTACCACAACAACCACCGACCAAGTTTAGCCAGCCGTTCGCCGCCCACCGGCCAAGCTTCGGCGCAAGACTTTCCGGTGTTTCAGGAAAGCCGGTTTCGGAAAGCGGATCAGGTAAACCGGCGTTTGGATATGCGCTGAAATAGTATGATGAAATGCGCGAGAGCTCTTCGACATGAGGCTCCATCTCATCCGGCCCAAGCGCGCAATTCAGACCGAGGACAAGCGGTTCGGCGTGAGCGACGGAGGTGAGAAACGCTTCGACCGTTTGACCACTTAAGGTACGGCCAGACTTATCGGTGACAGTTCCGGAAATCATCAACGGAACTTTCCGGCCTGCTTCTTCGAAGACTTCAGCGATCGCAAAGATCGCGGCTTTTGCATTCAGTGTGTCGAAGATGGTCTCTACGATCAGAAGATCGACGTCTCCCTCGAGCAATGCTTTCGCTTGATCGAAGTAAGTCTGGCGCAATTGATCGAAAGAAACGGCGCGAAAAGCTGGATCGTTGACGTCGGGTGAGATCGATCCCGTGACGGGGAGTGGGCCGAGCGATCCAGCGACGAAGCGCCGTCTCCCGGTTTCGTTTGCGATCCGGTCCGCGGCATTTCGCGCAAGTTTTACTGCGGTGACGTTTATTTCATGGGCCAGGTTGCGAAGATCGGCGTCGTCGACCACACGCTGAAAAAATTGCTGATCCTTCCGTCCGCTGTCCGATTCACCAGCAAAGAGGAAATCATTCAGTCCGATAGTGGTGGCGCTGAAAGTGTTGGTTTCGATAATGTCGGCGCCGGCCTCGAGGTAAGCGGTGTGAATCTCCTCGATCACTTTCGGTCGCGTGAGCTGCAACAATTCGAGACTGCCTTTGAGATCTTTCCCTTTCCAATCGCGAAAGCGTTTTCCTCGGTAATCTTGTTCCGAAAGTTTGTAGCGCTGAATCATTGTGCCCATGGCGCCATCGAGAACGACGATGCGCTCGCGCAATAATTCCTCCAGCGGATGAAGCTCCGACGCCATGATAGTTGAGAACTAAGCGGCGTTTATGCCAGGTAGCAAGAAACAAATTGACGCATCATGATGCGTAGATGTGTTTTACGGTAGTGGCGCTCTATGAGCGCCGGGATTTCCGTAGTTCGGCGGTCATAGACCGCCGCTACAGCTCGCGCGAAGACTTTCCAGAAATGAACTGCCCTGATGGCGAAGCTTCTCTTCGAGTTTGTTCGTGCAGTCGCAATCGCAGCAGGCCCATCGTTCGGTTCCGTTTTCGTGCCGGCAATTGCGGCGCGAATGCGCATCCTTCACGCTTAATAAATCGAAATATTCTTCCCAATACGGCCGCTCTTCCTCCAGCGGCGGATCGCAGAAACAGACTTCGACCCAAGTCGCGACACTGCCGGCGTCGACGCGCGCCTGCTTCATATTGTGCAGATATTCGTCGCCGGCGATGGAGCCGCGACCAAGACTGCCCTGGCCAATGGCGCGAATGAGCTCGCGTTCCTTTCCGGATTTCACGCGTGCTTTCACCAGATAGCGCATGATTGGACCCAACATACGATCCAGGAACGCGCATTGCATGCCGCTTCTTGAACGATGAGAGATGTCTCGACTTCGCTCGACGCGACATTTAGGTGAGTGGGTCGTGGAAGCGATTCGGCTTTTCAAATCGCTCAATCGCGATCAACGCAACACTTTCGTTGCCTGTTTTCTCGGCTGGGCGTTGGACGCGTTCGATTTTTTTCTGCTCACGTTTGTGATCGGGGCGATGGCGCAGGATTTCGGCACGAGCATCGCCAAGCTCACCTATGCCATCACGCTGACGCTCGCCATGCGTCCGGTCGGCGCGTTCATCTTTGGTCTGCTCGGAGATCGATTTGGGCGGCGTTTGCCGCTCATGATCGACATCATCTTTTATTCGGTGATGGAATTGCTCACGGCATTTTCTCCGAATTACACAATGCTGCTCATCTTTCGCGCGCTCTACGGAATCGGTATGGGCGGCGAGTGGGGACTCGGCGCATCGCTCGCGATGGAAATGCTGCCGACAAAGGCGCGCGGATTATTCTCGGGAATTTTGCAGCAAGGTTATGCGTTCGGGTATCTCCTGGCGGCGTTGGTTTACTGGCTCGTGTTTCCGCGCTTCGGCTGGCGCGGATTGTTTGTGGTCGGGACGTTGCCCGCGGTCCTAGTAATCTTCATTCGCGCGCGAGTGCCGGAGTCGCCGGCTTGGTTGCGGCAAAAATCGACCAACAACTTTTGGCCGAACTTGGGAAAAACTCTCAGGCAACATTGGTTGCTTTTTCTTTATGTCATTCTGCTAATGACAGCGTTCAACGCGATGTCTCACGGAACGCAAGACATGTATCAAACATTTCTGGGCGAGCAGCGTGGGCTCGGAGTCTCACAAAAATCGACCATTGGAATCATCTACGCTTTTGGCGCGATTTGCGGGGGAACAATCATCGGACATCTCTCGCAAAGATTCGGCCGGCGCCGTTGCATTATCTTTTCTGCTGCTCTTGGAATCGTTCTCATTCCGCTTTGGGTTTTTTCGCCCAGCCTGTCGCTCCTTGTGATCGGTGGATTCGGTATGCAATTCATGGTGCAGGGCGCGTGGGGGATCGTGCCGGTGCACTTGAATGAACTCTCGCCCGGCGAGCTGCGCGGAACGTTCCCAGGATTTGCTTATCAACTGGGAAACCTTCTCGCGGCTAACACCGCGGTGGTAGAGGCAAAACTGGCCGAACACTTTCGCGATTCCTCCGGTCACCCCGATTACGCCAAAGCGCTGGCGCTTTTCGCGTTAGTGATTTTCGTCGCACTAATCGTCATCGCGGCGATCGGACGCGAGGAGCGCGGCAAAGAATTCTAATTCTGCCGGAGGCTCGTCGGAACCAGGCCGGGAGAAGGGCCTTCGGCCGGCGGTGGGGTTGCGGCATGCGCCGTCCCGCGATAAACGCCGGGACCATAGCGTTGTTCGACAATCGCTTCCGCGATTCGGTCCGCGAGCAATTCACGGTATTCGGAATCACGCGCGTCGCCACCTTCGCGCCGGTTGCTCAAGAAACCGCACTCCACCAGCACTGCCGGATAACGGGCTAATCGCAATACGCGAAAGCTGGCAAAATGCACACCGCGATTTGCCGAATGCGGGATCGTCGTCAGCTTCCGCTGAATACGGTCGGCGAGGTCGCGTGAGATCGGCGAATGATAATATGTTTCAAATCCATGAATGCCGCGCTTGCGCGAGTCGTTGAAATGAATGCTGACGAAGATCGGGTTCTTTTGCGAGTTCTCGATCGCGACGCGTTGTTCCAACGGAATGAAAACATCTGAGGAACGCGTCATGACGGTCTTGAGCTGAGATTCGCGAAGTTTTTGTTCGAGCCGCTTCGCCACATCCAGCGTTGCGATTTTCTCCGCGCCTCCAAAATTGCGATATGCTCCATTGTCCTTTCCGCCATGCCCCGCATCGACAACCACGGTCGTGAATGTCTTGCTCGTGTCCTTCGCGGTGGTTGTCTCCCTAGGCGCCGTCGCGCAGGCGGCCAACAGACTGGGAAGAGCCAACGCCAGAATCCGTCGAATCGCTCGCAACATGCGGACTGATTACCCGAAAGTGGCGCTTCCGCCAAAGATTTTTGGCTGGAATTTTCATTTCGATTCCATTTGTTCGATCAAAAACCGCTTGTTTTTTGTGCGTCTGGAATTAAAGGCCGTATCTATGCGTATCAGACTCGCGATTTTCCCAGTTATTTTGGCGGTCAGTCTTTCGAGCAATTCTCCAGCGGCGAATCCGACACCAACGCCTGCGGCCCCTGCGGTTAGCCCGGGCGCACGAGCTGCCGCGAGTTTGCCCTCCGGCGCGAAACCGGTTGTCGACCAAACAGCTCAGGTAATTGTTTTTGGTTATCACCGCTTCGTCAACAAAGTGAAACGGCCGGACACAGAAATCACGCCGCAAGATTTTGAGAAGCAAATGCAGGAACTTAAGGACAAAGGCATAACTGTCATCGGTATGCAGGATTTTCTGGCGTGGAAACGGAGCGAGAAAAGTATTCCGCCACGTTGCGCGGTGCTCACGTTTGATGACGGCTGGAAGTCTCAATACGAAGTCGCCTGGCCGATCCTTAAAAAATTCGGCTATCCGGTGACATTGTTCATTTACACCGAAGGCGTGCGCGGTGGGCACTTCGGCGGCGGAGAAGCGATGACGTGGGAAATGCTCGCCGAAATGCGCGATGCCGGCGCCGACATTCAAGCGCATTCCGCGACGCACCAGGATTTGCGCAAGCCATACGATAAAGTCGCGAAGAAAAGATTGAGCCCACCGGAATACGAACAGTGGCTCCAAAACGAAATCGTAGGTTCGAAGCAACTCCTCGAGCAGCGGCTCGGCATTCGGGTGAATTGCTTCGCTGTGCCGTACGGATTCTATAACGAACACATCAAAGAAGTTTGCCGGAACGCCGGTTACGAGGCCGTCTTCACGGTTTACGGCCAACCGCTCACTTTTAATTCACCGCTCGATTCGCTCGGCCGTTACCTGATCGAGGGAAATAAGCCGAAGGTTTTCACGGATGCCGTGAAAATGATTGGGACGTCGAGCGGGGGCGCAGCAGCGGTCGCGGAAGTCGGAACAACGAGCCTTTCAACCCAACCGGCGGACGGCGAAACGGTTCGAACGGCGTTGCCGTTAATCAGAGCGAATCTGAGCGCGATGGGGCAGATTGATCCGGCGAGCGTGCAGATGCGCGTAAGCGGATTGGGCGTAGTTCCTGCGAGCTACGATGCGAAAACGGGCACCGTTGCCTACCAAGTCACGCAAAAACTCCGGGACAAAACCTGCACGGTGATCGTGAGCGGGAAATCCGAAGGCAAGAAAGTCGAAACGCACTGGACATTCGGGATCGACGAACACGGCGCCGGTCCGGCGACATCGACGTCTCCAGCCGCGTCGCCGGCAAAGAAATAGCGCGTCGCGGTTTTTTTCCAAACGATGTTTTCGCAACTCGGCGGGAAGCTGCAGGACATTTTCAAGGATCTGCGCGGCCATGGCACGATTTCCGAAGCGAATATCGACGATGCGCTGCGCCAGGTCCGCCTCGCGTTGCTGGAAGCAGACGTGGATTTTCAGGTCGCGAAAAAATTCATCGCCCGCGTAAGAGAAAAGGCCATTGGCGAAGCAGTGCTGCGCAGTATCACTCCCGGTCAGCAGATAGTTAAAATTTTCCACGAAGAACTGACCGCATTGCTCGGCGGCGATGCCGCCCCGCTCAACGTCGAGAAATCGGCGAGGATTCTAATTGTCGGTTTGAACGGAGCGGGCAAAACAACTTCAGCCGCGAAACTTGCCGGCTGGCTCAAGAAACAAGGCCGCGCGCCGGTATTAATAGCGTGCGATTTGCAGCGACCAGCTGCGATTGAGCAGCTCGCGACGCTCGGAAAGCAAATCGACGTACCAGTCTTCGCGCCGGATCCAAACGAGAAGAACGTTCAACGCGCGGTCGCGGCCGCTCTAGAATGGCAAGACCATCAAGAACACCAGATCGACATTTTCGATACAGCCGGCCGGCAGGAACTCGATAAACCGTTGCTCGAGGAATTGAAAACTCTTCGAGATTATTTGCAGCCGCAGGAAATCTTGCTCGTGGTCGATGCCGCCACTGGACAACAAGCCGTCAGCGTCGCCACTCGCTTCAACGAAGCGCTCCAAATCACCGGCATCATCTTAACCAAGCTCGATGGCGACGCACGCGGCGGCGCTGCGCTATCGATGCGGGAAGTCACGCAACGCCCGATCAAATTCGTCGGCGTCGGCGAAAAGCTCAATCAATTCGAAGCCTTCGTGCCCGATCGCCTGGCCGGTCGCATCCTGGGAATGGGCGATATCGTAGGCTTGGTCGAAAAAGCGGCCGAAGCGGTCGATGAAGAGGAAGCCGCGCGAATGGAGCGAAAATTGCGCAGCGCCTCGTTCGATTTCAACGATTTCCTGGCCCAATTCAAAATGATGCGCAAAATGGGGCCGCTTGAGAATATTCTTGGCATGTTGCCCGGCATGAGTAACGTGCAAGGCCTCTCGGTTGACGAGAAGCAGCTTAAGCGCACCGAAGCCATCGTGCTTTCGATGACCAGCGAAGAGCGGACGCGCCCCGGTATTTTGAATGCACGGCGGCGTCAGCGCATCGCGCGCGGCAGCGGCAGTACCGTCACCGAGATAAACGATTTGCTTCGTCGCTTCGATCAAATGCGAAAGATGATGAAGAACACGGGCAAAATGAAAAAGATGATGGCGCGAATGAAAAATTAACCATGGCAGTTTCAATTAGATTACGCAGAGAAGGCGCGAAAAATCGCCCGTACTACAAGGTTGTCGTAACCGACAGCCGGAGCCCGCGCGATGGCAAATTCATCGAGATGATCGGAACGTACGATCCGAAAAAGCCCGACCACAACAGCACGTTGAAATTGGATCGTGCTGAATATTGGATCGCACGCGGTGCGCAGCCGTCTGACACGGTGCGCAGTTTGATTAAGAAGAACAAGAAGTCCGCCGCGACGGCAACGGCCGGGCCCGCACCGACCACGACTGAAGCGACAGCGCCCGTGCCGGAACTACCTGCTACTCCCGCTTCCTGAGCAAAAAAAGCGGTGTCATCCCGAGCGGAGGCGAGGGACCTCACACAGGCGTCTTTGTACTATCCATTCTTGGCGTGAATGAAGCACCCAATGAGAGGTCCTTCACTTTCGTTCAGGATGACGGCGAACGCCGCTCCGGATAGTTCGACAAGCTGGAATCACGCGATAACTTCATCATCATGAAAGAGTTTCTCGAGTTCGTCATTCGCCAACTCGTCGATTATCCGGACGAGGTGATGCTCTCAGAGATTCCAGGCGGCCGAATGACGATTTTCAAAGTGCAAATGCGGCAGAGCGACGTCGGGCGCATTATCGGGCGAAATGGCCAAACCATTCAGGCCATCCGCGCGCTCCTCACCAGCTCGGCTGCGCGACACGGCCAGCGCGCCACGCTCGAGATCGTCGAGTAATTCTTCTGTAGCGGCGCTCTATGAGCGCCGAAACTAATTGGATTCGGCGGTCATATACCGCCGCTACAGTATTGGACTTTTCATGAAGATCGATATCCTCACGCTCTTTCCCGAAATCTGCCGCGCTCCGCTCAGCGAGAGCATGATGAAGCGCGCGCAGGAAAATGGAATTGTCGATCTTCGCATTCATAATCTGCGGGATTGGACGACGGACAAACATCACGTAGTCGATGATGCGCCGTTTGGCGGAGGGCAGGGGATGGTGATGAAACCGGAGCCGATCTTCGCCGCGGTCGAATCGTTGCGGAAGGAAAACAGCTTTGTGATCTTGATGACGCCGCCGGGCAAATCTTTCACACAGTTACTCGCGGGAAATCTTTCTAAACACGAACATTTGATTGTTGTTTGCGGTCACTACGAAGGAATCGATCATCGCGTGACCGAACATTTGATCGACATGGAGATTTCGATCGGCGACTACGTCCTCACCAACGGCGCGATCGCTGCGGCCGTGCTGGTCGATGCGGTTGTTCGTTTGCTCCCCGGTGTGCTCGGCCACGAGCAATCTTCGGCAGACGATAGTTTCAGCGCCGGATTGCTGGAAGCGCCGCAATACACGCGCCCGGCTGAATTTCGCGGATGGAAGGTGCCGGAGGTGTTGCTTTCCGGAAATCACGCCGAGATCGCGGCCTGGCGAAAGGAGCAAGCGCTGCGGCGAACGCGTGAGAACCGTCCGGATTTGCTAGAATAACTTAACGACACACGCACGTGTCATCCCGAGCCGCCCAGACGGCGAGGGACCTCACACAAACTGGTAGCGTCACCGCAAATATTGCGTGATCAAGGACCCAATGAGAGGTCCCTCACATCCGTTCGGGATGACAATGCTAATTAGCACCACGAATTAGAAAACTTTGCCGAGCACCACGCAGGCGTTGATTCCACCAAAGCCAAACGAGTTGCTCATTATATATCCTAGCTTTGCTTCTCGCCCATGATTTGGAACGACACTGAGATCGCACGCGGGATCGGGATTTTGATAGTTGATCGTCGGCGGGATCCATTGTCGATCTAACGCGAGCGCACACAGAGCGGCCTCGATTGCTCCTGTCGCGCCGAGCGGATGGGCGTAGTAACCTTTTGTTCCGCTAACCGGCACTCGATTTGTATGTTCGCCGAAAACATTGCGGATCGACGCCGTTTCCGCGCTGTCGTTGAGCTGCGTGGAACTGGCGTGAGCATTGATATAATCGATCTGCTCGGGCTTGAGTTGAGCGTCTGCCAGCGCGTCGCGCATTACGCGGATGCACGATTCGCCGGTCGGCAACGGTGAAGTCATATGGAACGCGTCGTTGTTTAAGCTGTAGCCGAGAACTTCGGCGTAAATACGCGCGCCGCGTGCGCGGGCATGTTCGAGCTCTTCGACGATGAGCGATGCCGCGCCTTCGCCCATAACAAAACCGTCACGCAGCAGATCGAACGGTCGGCAAGCGAACATCGGATCGCCCGTCCATTGGCTCATCGTTTTGATGATGGAAAACGCGTTGAACGTGAGAATGGACAGTGGCGCTTCCGCGCCACCAGCGACAATCACATCGGCAAAATCATCGCGGATGTAGCGCAGCGCTTCGCCGACAGCGACTGTGCCGCTGGCGCAACTGTTTGAGTTTGTCGTGCCTACTCCGCGAAATCCAAATTCGATCGCGATGTTCGAATGCGCCGAGCCGCCAAAAACCTGAACGGCCAGAGCGGGACTAACGCTGCGCGCTCCCTTTTTCAAAAACCGGACGTGTTGACCCTCGGCCTGACAGATACCGCCGAGCGCCGTGCCGAAGCTGACGCCGGCGCGATCTTGCGGTTGCCCGCGTGAATATTCGATTCCCGCGTCTTCGAGCGCCAATGTCGCCGAAGCAACGGCAAATTGCGCGTAACGGTCGAGCCGTTTCAAACGATGCGGTGGAAAAAACTTCTCCGGCTCCCAATCGAGAATCTCGCCGCCGCTATGGGCGTTGAACGCGCTGGTATCGAAAGTGGAAATCCGACTGATCCCGCTTTTCTCCGCCAGAATGCCATCCCAAAACGCGTCCACACCTTTGCCGATGCAGGTGAGGGGACCGACGCCTGTGATGACGGCGCGCCTTCGGGTCATGCAGTCACTCTGTTCGCCCGTGCTTCCACGTAGTCCTTCATACAGCGCAATGTCTTGCTGGCAACGTTGCGAATGAAGAGATCACCGATAATGGGATCGACTATCGGTGCGAGAACGGGAATCCGGAAGTTCATGTCGTGCAAAATTTCAACGAGCACGCCGTCCGGTGTTTCCTGAAACGTCCAAACCACACGCATGCCTTTCGTCCACGCCTTCAAATGATGGAAACGCACTTCGATCTTTTCCCGGTCGATGATTTGCTCGGACGTCCAAGTGACCGGAATGCCGGAGCGGGTGGCGGCCATGACTACGAGGTTGCGATCCGCACTGCGCTCCAAGTAGCGGATGTAACGATAGTGCGGCAGAATTTTCGGCCAGAGTTCAAGGTTCGCGGCTGTTTCGAAGATCGACATCTTCGGCGCGCGCATAACGATGGAGTTGGCCTTATGCATGTCGATGAAACACTCGCGCGATTTTCAGGTTGCGATAGAGTTTGTAACAGGGTCGCAACGAAAGCACAAACATGGCGCTTGAGATGAAAACCGCCTGCGAAAAATGCGGCGCGGAACTCGGGCCGCGAGATCAAGTTTACATTTGCAGTTACGAATGCACGTTTTGCGCGAATTGCGCCGAATCGCTGAACACCGTTTGTCCGAACTGCAACGGCGAGCTCGTCGTCCGGCCGCGGCGCGAAAACAAAGAATTGTAGGCAAGACGCCTAGCCTAATGTTTCTTGGCGCGAATACGATAAGTCAGGAAACATTCATCGCCGACAACGCGCATACCGAGGAGCGAACAATGCACGCTCTGCGGAAGGAATTCTTTGCTTAGTCCCGTAAGTGTCGGGGCATTGGCGCCGCCGAATAGGTAGGGCGCGATGGTCAGGTTCAGTTGATCGACAAGGCCTTGTTCGAGGAGCGAACGAAAGAGCGTGGCGCCGCCCTCGCAGGCGACCGTGCGGACTTTGTATTCGCTGCGCAACGTCTGCAGCATCTGCGCAAGATCGACCCGGCGCGATTTGCTCAAGTGCAGCGTCGCCTTTTCGAGTAATGCGCAGCGATATTTTCGCGGCATCAACGTTGTAGAAAAAATGACGATCGGCGAGATGTCCGATTGAAAGATCTTCAATCGATTGTCGATTTTGCCTTCGTTTGAGACGATCACGCGCAAAGGATAAGGCGGCTGACCGCGTTTGATCCGCGCTTCGCGCAACTCTTCCTGCGGCAGGCCGAGCCGAACATTGTCGTGCTTGAGCGTGCTGTGGCCGATCAATACCGCGTCGCCCAGAGAACGTTGCCGAAGCAAATGCAGTTTGTCTTCGCGCGTTGTGAAATCGACCGGTGAGAAAGTTCGCGTCGTGATTTTTCCATCGACGGTCATCGCGAAGGTGGCGGTGACGAATGGTCGACGCAAAATGTGGGAGCGGCCTCGGCGCGGCAATTTTGTTTTTCGGGACACTGAGGTCCCTCCCACATTCCTATTCCGCTTTGCCGATTTCATGCTCGAGAGTCGCGACTTCCTCTTTCATCTCACGCAACGGAACATGCGCCGCCGCGCCGCTCGGTTTGTAGAAAAAGTAAACGATGCCGCCCGGTGCACAGCAAAAGAGGATGATAAGAAAACTTAACGAACCGATGAGCACGGCTTTACCTTCCTCTACGCCACACAACCCGTTTAGCATGATTTGCAATACTTTCTCGCGGAGCCCGACGCCGGCGAAACTGATCGGCATCGCCGAGATCGTGCGCTCGATCGGCATGACGGCAAAAAAATCCACGATCTTTACATTCGCGCGCAACGAGTAAGCAACACCGAGAAACGTCGCGAAGGTCGCGAGATGTGCGACGATTGAAGCGCCAAAGGCTACAAGTGTTGCGCGCCAATGGCGTGCGTAGAGATGGTAGGCGACGGAAACTTCGATCAGTTTTTCGCGGCCCGGGAATTTTTCCGGCAGCAAATGAACCAAATTAAATCCGCTGATTACAAACGTGGTAAGCAATCCGGCGATTGAACTGCCAAGGAGGATGAGCAGGATCCAAAGCAACTCCCGCGTTTCCGGTGTCTTCGAGAGAAAATCATACCGCACGGCGATCAGCACGCCGGTGATGGTAACCAACGCCACCAGACCGATCAATCGATCGAAGACCACGGCAAGCAATGCGCCAGCCTTCTTATCGCGCGTTTCCTTGAGCAAGAAGTAGCTCTTAACGATATCGCCGCCGGTGCCGCCGGGCAGAAACTGGTTATAAAACATGCCGATCAAGAACAAGCCAGATAGCCGGGAAATACTCAGATGAATTCCCTGGACCTTCAGCAAGACGCCCCAGCGAAACGCGGCAGCCACTTCCACCACAACATATGCGAGAATGGCGAGTCCAACCCAGTGATAACGTGCGTTTCGGAGCGCTTCGACCATCTGCGCGCGTTTGTCATGATCGTGATAAACCCAATAGAGCACGGCAATGGTAACGGCGACCTGAAACAGGGTGAGGAGAAGTTTTTTCATTCGCCGAAGTGTTTTTTCCAGGCCGCGACCGAGCGTTGAATCTCTTCAACTGTTTTGCGCGGACTTAACTCCCATACCCACAAACAATCGCGCGGCAAAAGCGGAACAAGTTTCGTAAGATCAACACCTCCAGCAAAAGGCGGCTGGTGATCTTGCGCAGGCCAGATGCAGTCCTGGACATGACAACCGAAGGCCCGCGATCCAATCTTGCGCAGCCATTCCTCGTGGTCGACGAAGCCGAGATTTTCTTTGATCTGGATGTGACCGAAGTCGTGCCAGTAGCCGACTTGAGGTGAGTTCAACTCATCGAGCAGGGCGGGAAGCTCGCGCTCGTTCGGAATTTCCTCGTAACCGCGACGGCCTTCGATTCCAAGCCGGATCTTTTTTGAGGTCGCGTATTCAACAATGCGGCGCAGACAATCTTTCACGCGATCCAAATAACGCGGCGCAACGGATTCACGCTTTTCCACCGCTTTGAGTTTCTTGCGAACGTATTCGCGGGAGAACATGTCTCCCTTTTTCGCGAGCTTGATGAGCAAGTCGGTGATCGGTTGCATCGCCACTTCGCCGAGATGCATGACAACGAATGGCGCGCCCAAGCGTTCGGCGAAGTCTATCGTTTGGAACGTCTGTTTAACCGCGCGCTCACGCTCTTGCGGGTGCCAGGCGGAAAACTGGTAGCAATCGGGTGACGCTCCAAGCACTTCGACCGGCAACGGACAGAAGTTGTGCAAGCTGGTAAATTTCACTTTGCCCGCCTCATACATTTTTTGAATGCCAGGCATGAGCGAGATGCGAATGCCGTGTCCCAGTTCAACCCGATCAAAGCCGAGATCGATAATCTCACGCAACATTTCGTCGCCAGCAGTGTGACGCTGCGAATTCCAACAGGTGGAAAAAGAAATCATTCGGCTTCAGCGATGTTAGACGACAGATGCGGCTTCGGGTTCCGGAATCGGCGCAACCGGGCGATCGCAAACATGGCGGCCCGCGATGGTGAGGACGGCAGAAGCGCCGATACCAAAGATAACGGAAGAAACGGCGAGCGCAGTGCGGATTCCAATCAGGTCGGACAATCCCGTGATAAGCAAGCCGGCGATCGGCATGAGACCGAAGAAGCTCATCCCAAAAATAGCGGAGACACGGCCGCGCAACGCAGTGGGCGCTCGTTCCTGCACGACCGTGTTGGCGAGCCCGAAGTTCATGGAGAGAGCGATGGCGAGAAATCCCATTGCGATCGCAGTCACGGCAAAACCATAGGATTGCGACATGCAAAAGATCGCCACGGCCACGACCACCGCGTTGAAGGTCATGAATTTCAGTCGATTCTCGCGAGCGACGCTGAGTAGGCCGAGGGAACCGGCCAGCGAACCAGTCCCCGATACCGCCATCAGGAATCCCATTCGATCCGGGCCGAGATGAAGAACATTTTTCACGTAGAGCGGCAGCATTACCGAAATCGCGGGAAAGACGAAGACGGTTGTGAGCGCGATCAGGCAAATCATCGACAGGATAATCCGCTCTGACGCCACATATTTGAAGCCCTCTTTGATTCCGCTGCGGCGCTGCTCTTCCTCTTCCACCGTCCCGGCCGTGCGCTGCGGAAGTGAGATGAGCGCGGCGATCAGCGCGATAAACGAAACTGCGTTCACAAAAAAAGCGGAAGCAGCTCCCCACCAAGCGACAAACAATCCCGCCAGTGACGGACCAACCAGACGCGAGCCGTGAAAAACCGAGCGATCAAGTGCAATTGCGGCCGCGATCTCCTCGCGCTTCACTAACTCGGGAACGAGCGCGGAGATTGCCGGCATTTCGAAAGCGATCGAAACGCCAAGCAACGCCGCGAGTATAAGAATGTGCCAGATATGAATTCTATTGGTCAGGACGAGCCAGCCCAGAATGAGGGCAAGCGCAATCTGCACGACTTGTGTCGTGATGAGGATCTTGCGTTTATCGAATCGATCCGCGACCGAACCACCAAACATGGTTAGCGCCAAAGTCGGCAGGCCGGCCGCGAAATTCACCATGCCGAGCATGATCGCTTTGTCGGTAAGAGTGCTCATCACCCAGCCTTGCGCCATGACCTGCATCCACGTGCCGGTATCCGAAATCGCGCTGCCGATGATGTAACGGCGGAATGGTCCGGCTCGCATCAGCGCGAGCGCGCGACGTCCAAGTCCTTTTTCGTCGGCAGTCATGGCAGAGACTCATACGCGAGAGCGCCATTACCGCAATCGAAGGCAAGAAAAACATTGGCGCATTTCCGCCGGGGCCAATGTGGAAGGCCGATTGCTTGTGCGGTCGCGTTAACTACTTTGAAGAATGCGATTCGACAGGTTCACGCAGAAAATGCAGGAAGCGGTGCAGGCCGCGCAGAGCTTTGCCTCCCAGTCTCATCACAATGAGATAACGAACGAACATTTTCTCATCTCCCTTCTTGATCAAACCGATGGCGTAACGCGCCCGCTCCTCGAGAAGATGGGCGTTTCTGCTGGGAACCTGCACGCGAGTTTGAACGCCGACCTGGAACGCCGTCCGCAAATCCACGGCAGCGCGGTCGAGGTAATGATCAGCCACGAGCTGCGCAACGTCTTGGACGCGTCCGAGCAGGAGATGTCGAAGCTAAGAGACGAATTCATCAGCGCGGAGCATTATCTTCTCGCTCTCGCCGGCGCAAATGTTCCCGCGGCGAAGTTGCTTCAGCAACTTGGGGTGAGCCGCGACAACTTGATGCAGGCGCTGCAGCAAGTGCGAGGTTCCCAACGCGTGACGGATCAAAATCCAGAAGGCCGATATCAAACGCTCGAGAAGTACGGTCGCGATCTTACCGAGCAGGCGCGTCGCGGGAAGATAGATCCAGTCATCGGGCGCGATAACGAAATCCGCCGCGTCATGCAGATTTTGCTGCGCCGCACCAAAAACAATCCAGTGTTGATCGGCGAACCGGGCGTCGGTAAGACGGCCATCGTCGAAGGACTCGCCCGACGCATCATCAGCGGTGACGTTCCGGAATCGTTGAAACACAAGCGCCTTATCGCGATGGATCTTGGCGCGATGGTGGCGGGCGCAAAGTTTCGTGGAGAATTCGAGGACCGGCTCAAGGCGTTCTTGAAAGAAGTCACCGATTCGCAAGGCGAAATCATTCTTTTCATCGATGAGCTGCACACCATTGTCGGCGCGGGAGCAGCGGAAGGATCGGTCGATGCGTCTAACTTACTTAAGCCGCAGCTCGCGCGCGGCGAATTGCGAACTGTCGGAGCGACCACGACCGATGAGTACCGTAAATACATAGAGAAGGACGCAGCGCTGGAGCGGCGCTTTCAACCGCTGATGGTGGAGGAACCGAACGTCGAAGACACGGTCGCCATTCTGCGTGGATTGAAGGAACGCTACGAAGTCCACCACGGCGTGCGCATTCAAGATGCGGCCCTGGTCGCAGCGGCGATGCTTTCGCATCGCTACATCAGCGATCGCTTTCTGCCAGACAAAGCGGTCGATCTTGTCGATGAAGCGGCCAGTCGTTTGAAGATCGAGTTAGATTCGATGCCGACGGAGATCGACGTGATTCAGCGGCAGATCATGCAGAATGAGATGGAGCGGCAGGCGCTAAAAAAAGAAAAAGATCCTGCCAGTAAAGAGCGATTGAAGAGGCTCGATCGAGAGTTGGCCGGGCTGGGGGAAAAGGCTGACGCGCTCAAAGCCGAGTGGCAATCGGAGATCGCCGTCCTTGAAGAGCAGCGAAAAGCCAAGGAAGAGCTTGATCAGGCCCGGACCGAACTGGAGCAGGCGCAGCGTCGGGGCGAACTGGCCAAGGCAAGCGAGATTCAATATGGGCGCATTCCAGCGCTCGAACGGACACTCGAGCAAATGTCCGCCGGAGCCAAAGGCAAACGGCATTTGCTCCGTGAAGAAGTGACCGAGGACGACATTGCGCAGGTCGTCTCCAGTTGGACGCACATTCCGGTCTCGCGGTTGCAGGAAGGCGAGCGCCAGAAACTGGTGAAGATGGAAGAGCGCTTGATGAAACGCGTCATCGGCCAGAAAGCCGCGATCGTCGCAGTGTCGAACGCCGTCCGTCGCGCCCGCGCCGGATTACAAGACGAGAACCGGCCGATCGGTTCTTTCATTTTTCTCGGCCCGACCGGCGTCGGCAAGACCGAGCTGTCGCGCGCTCTCGCGGAATTCCTATTCGACGACGAGAACGCCATGATTCGGATCGACATGAGCGAATACATGGAGAAGCACACCGTCGCGCGTTTGATCGGCGCGCCGCCGGGTTACGTCGGCTACGAAGAAGGCGGGCAATTGAGCGAAGCCGTTCGGCGCCGGCCCTACTCGGTTGTGCTCTTCGACGAAATCGAGAAAGCGCACCACGAAGTCTTTAACGTGCTGTTGCAAGTGCTCGACGACGGACGCATCACGGATGGGCAGGGGAGAACCGTCGATTTCAAGAACGTGGTCATCATCATGACCTCGAACATCGGCAGCCAGTTCATTACCGAAGAAGAATCGAGCGAAAATCGCAGCCGACTGGTCATGGACGCGTTGCGCGCGCATTTCCGGCCCGAGTTCTTGAATCGCGTGGACGACATCATCATCTTCGATCGCCTTACCGAGAATGACCTGAAGCGGATCGTCGAGATCCAGCTGGCTCGTCTGACGAAACGCCTGGAGCAGCAAAAGATCACGCTCGAGTTATCCGATCGCGCCAAGGCTTTCATCGTGCGCGAAGGTTACGACCCGGTTTACGGCGCTCGCCCGTTAAAACGCGTTATCCAGAAACAAATTCTCGATCCACTCAGCCTCGATATCCTCGACGGCAAATTTCACGACGGGCAAGTGATAAGGGTCGACGCAACAAGCAGCGGGCTGACGTTCGGCGCGCATTAGTTTGCTCGCTGCAAGAAGAGATTTGAACATCTGCGATTTCTGCGTGTCTTAGGACTCACCATGATCAAAATTACAGCGGTATCATTAGTGACAGCGGCGATGCTTTGCGCAGGCGCCGCGTTTGCCGGAGAAAAAGGTGATAAGGGGTGTTGTGCGACGACAGCTTCCAATAAAGCTGCTTGCGCTGACTACGCGAAACTCAATCTCACTGCGGACCAAAAGACCAAGATCGACACCTGGCAGGCCGAATGCATGAAAGCCGGCTGCACGAAAGAAAGCCGTCACGTTTTTCTGAAAAAGGCCGAGGGCGTCCTTTCTAAGGATCAATACGCAATGCTGAAAGAGCAGTGCGAAAAATCGGCAACGGAGAAGAAGACCCAAAGCTAATCACGTCGTAGCGAGCGCGGGATAGTCTGAGAGATTCTTCGCGCCGCTCAGAATGACATTTGATCGCGCCCGCCGCGGCGGGCGCGATTTATTTGTACGGCTGCTACCGCGGCTTCACAGCAAATGCGAATCAGTAATGGCAACCGCGTAACTTGAACAAAATAAACGCCAGCGAGAGAGTTTTTATTAAGAATGCAGGAGAAAGAACTCACGGCCGGCTCGGCTTTAGCATCTCTTGATAAAAGCCAGGCGTTGAATCCGGAATCTCAATCGCGCCGACTTCATTGCGGTAGAATTCAAACGACGTTGTCGATCCGATGATTCCGTAGGCATAACCGTGCCTGGCCATGTCCTCCAAGCCAGCGACCAGCAGCGCGCGTCCGATGCCTTTGTGCCGCGCTTCTTCCGCCACGCCAGTTGGGCCGAAGAAGCCGCGCGCAGTTGCGTCGTAGGCGGCGAAGCCGAGCACTTCAAAGTCACTGGCGGCAACAAAACACGCTATTGGCTGACGGGCGAAAGAGATCTCGCATTCGCTGGCCCAACGCTCGCCGAAACGCTTGGCCACCCAGTCTGCAATCAAGCGCTTCTCGGCGGCGAACGCGCGCCGGACAGTTACTCCCGCTGGCGGCGGCCGCTTTGGCGGTTTCAAATCGTAGAGTTTAACGAGTAGGTCGGCCATTCAGTCTTTCTCGGTTTGTTTACTTACCTTTACCGCGGTATACGCGTATTCAAATTCAATTCCCCGGGGCCGTGCAAGCAATTTCCCCGGACCAAGCGGCTCGTCTTCGCCCCAGTAAAGATCGATTTGCCAGCGTCGGAGATCGCCCCCGGTATCGGTAATTTTCCAATTCACCCGGCCAAAAACCTCGCGAATGATGTTTTCGGCCGTCACAAATTTGACGTGCAAACCGAAAACGGGCTGCTCCCGGCGCGCGGCCGCCGAGAAGCGCGGACGAAGTTCGCCACCGTGCCCGGCCGGTTGTGTCGCGAAGGCAAAGGAGTCGCCACCGGTGTGACGAATGTAACGATCCCCATTAACCGGCGCAATTATCCGACCGTAACCTTCCATCTTCACGGCTTGAAGAAATTCCCGCGGATACTTGCGACCACGGAGACCTGGTTTCGTTTCGAGCGCGATGTCGAAGCCGCGCTCGGCGGTAAAACCCGACTCCATCGGAGTGTAATAGAGAGTGCAGACGACAAAGTAATCGCCGGCGTGACCTTGTGGGCGGTGCGCTAGTTTTTCGTTCTCTCGCGCCAATCGTTGCTCCACTTCGGGCCAGGGAATCTCCGCGCGAACCTGCGGCAAGATCGACAATAAACTTAAGACCGTGATTACTCGCCAAAGACCGGGTCCGAATAGCACGCTACTTTTGCTCGAAGATTACCCTTCGGACGACGTATTCGCCTTTCATCATGACGATAGAGATCGACGAGAGCGCACGAACGTCTTGCAACGGATTTCCATCAACGATGAGCAGAGAGGCTTCTTTGCCTTTCTCGATTGTTCCGATTCGATTGTCCGCCCGAAGAAGTTTCGCGGCATTGAAAGTCGCTGCTTGGAGCGCAACATCGACCGGAACTCCGGCCGCAACCCAGAGCTCGATCTCGCGTTGCACGGTCGGTCCGTGCATCACGAGAAAATTCCCCGCGTCCGAGCCAGTAACGAGCATGACGCCGGCGTGCCAGGCTTTGAGCAAATTGACGCCACCGGTTTGGATCGACATCGGATAATGACTTAACCCTTCGCGCAAACCTTTAAATTGCTCGCCGGTCGCAGCGTGCTCAGTCCCCGTGAGTAAATCTTTTGGCGTCACTTGTTGAACCAAGGAGCGTTTGAGCAACGTGGTGTCGCCTTTGGCAAAGCTGGTGAAGCCTTCCACCACACTTAAGGTGGGATCATACGCGATCCCTTTCGCTTTCATCTCCGCAATCGTCGCGTCAGGAATCTCATCCCTAAACGAGCCGTGCTCGACGGAATCAGCTCCGAGCGCGACCGCATCGATAACGTCCTGGCTGCTGCCGGTGTGAATTGCGACCGGAAGCTTCTTCGCGTGCGCTTCATCGACCACGGCGCGCAGAATGTTCACATCCATCCGGTTGAAGGAATATCCCGGTGCGCCCGCTTCGAGGACGCCTTTGATGGCATCAACATGTTGCGCGGCGAGATCGTCCACTTGTTTGCGCGCTTCCTCGGCACTCTTCGGCGTCCGGACAAACTGCGCATTGAATGACGCGCGCATCGCTTCCGGCATGTATTGCGCGTATTCGGTTCCGTGTCCGCCTTCAGTGGTGAAGAGAGGACCGCAAAAAAACAATTCCGTGCCGAGTTTTTCGCCGGTGCCAAATTTCTCGCGCAGTTTCAACATGTAATCGAGGCGATCGCCCACGCTTCGGACGGCAGTGGCGCCGCAGTACAAATATGACTCGAGTGCGCGCTCGGAGGATTTGGCTGGGTCGAGCTTGGTGGGGTCATCTGGGAATCCGCCGCTCGCGCCGAGATGCACGTGCACGTCAATCAAGCCAGGCAATACGGTTTTGCCCGCGGCGTCGATCGGCTCAGCATTCAATGATTTCGCGTCGGGAAAACTTCCTTCATAGACATTCTCGATCTTGCCGGCGCGGACCAGGACTGCGCCCGATTCGATAACCTTGCCGTTGCCGACAAAAATGCGCGCATTTTGAATCAACCAGTTGTGGCTGCGGTTGAGATCGCGATTGATGATTTTCGCTTTCGTTAATTCCTGCCGGCTCCAGGCCTGATAGCTGCCAAGGAAAAAGAACGGCAACAAAACGACCAGGACCCACAGCTTGGCCGAGCCCCGCAGCTTTTCTTCCTTTTCCCAGCGGAAGACTTTCGCCGCGATGAAAAGCGCAACCAGCATGGTGACGACAAGCGCGAACACCGATTTCGAATTTTGCGCGATCGTTTCGCCGCGTTGCAGAATGCCGGACATACCGGTTACCAAATAACTGGCCGGAATGAACTGGGTAACGATTTGGAGCCAATTCGGCATGAACACGAGTGGGAAAGTCGCGCCGCTGAGCAGGAGCATCGGCATGTAAACGATCTGGATAAGAATGTTGGCCTCTTGGGAAGAATTCACGACGGCTGCGATGATCAAACCGAGCGAGCGGAAAGCAGCCGCACCGAGACACACGAAAATGAGGAGCGAGAAGAGATTTGATGGAACAGCCATCCCGTAAAGGTTGTGCGCGAGAAAAAGCATCAATGCGACTGTCGGCAGGTAAAGAATGACGCCCATACAGATCGACGCGAGTAGGAGCGGCACTGGTGTGATCGGCGTGACTTTGTAACGCCGAAGAATATTTTCCTCGCGCTCTTGGACGGCACGCATGCCCGCGCCGAAGAAGCCGCTGCCGAGAATGCCAATTGTCGTCACCATTGTGACCACGATCACGCTCGTGCCTCCCTGTTTTGCATCAAAGGCGTAGCTAAAAATGAAAAAGAACATCAGCGGGAAGAGATAATTGAAGAACAAGACGGCGCGGTTCCGTCTCGCGAGCTTCAGATCGATCTTGAGGAAGGCGAGAAACGCTTTCATTAGTCGCGCAGTTTCTTCCCGGTTAGCTCAATGAAGACATCTTCGAGTGTCGGACGTGAAAGGCGCACGTCATCGAGTTCAAATCCATTTGTGTCGACCCATTTCACCATTTCAACGAGCGTCCGTGCCGGGCGCTTCGAGTAAACGGTGATATGATATCGATCTTCGCTTACGATGCTCCGAATCGATTCCGCCCATTGCGGCAAGGCGGCGTCCTTCAGCGGTTGCGTCAATTTTATCTCGATGCTCGATTGATTGGCGCTTCGTTCCTGCAATTCACGCGGTGTTCCCATGGCAATGATTTGACCAGCGTCGAGGATTGCGACCCGATCGCACAGTCGTTCCGCTTCCTCGATGTAATGCGTCGTCATCACGATCGTGCGCTTCTCGGCGCGTAACTCCTGGATCAAATCGCGAATTTCGAGGCGGACCTGCGGATCGAGTCCGGTGGTTGGCTCATCCAGAAAGAGCATTTGCGGATCGTTAATGAGCGCGAGCGCAATGGCGAGCCGCTGTTTTTGTCCGCCCGAGAGCGTGGCATAACCCGCGTCTTTCTTTTCCCAAAGTTGCAGGCGTTTGAGAATGGCATCGCCGTCCGCCCGGCGGGAGTAAAGCGATCCGAAAAAATCGAGCGCCTCGCGCACGGTGATTTTATCAGGGAGATTCGTCGCTTGCAGACAAGCACCGATCCGATCTTTGAGCTGCTTTTTCTGCCGATCCGGATCGAACTCAAGCACTTTTACTTCGCCGCCGGTGCGCCGGCGCAAACCTTCCAGAATTTCGACCGTGGTTGTTTTCCCGGCGCCATTTGGACCAAGCAAACCAAATACTTCCCCGGCCCGTACTTCGAAATCGATTCCTTTCACGGCTTCGACGTCGCCATACGATTTCCGCAAGCCGCGAACGTAAATGACAGTTTCCGAATTCATTCTAATTGTGCCGAACCGCCCCTGATAACGAGCAAACTAACCAAAAACGCAAGCAGTGTAACGCACGCACAAAGCTTGGCAAAAAGTTCGCCGTGTCGAACGTAGAAGGTGAGCTGGCGTTCCACTGGCACATCGATATCTCCCGTTAAAACGCCTTCGGTGAATGTGCTGCCGGTTTCGTCCTGCAAGATCTGGGTGACATGACCAAACTGGTTCACGAAGCAAGTCACGCCGGTGTTCGCGGCGCGCACCATCGGGCGCCGCGTTTCGACGCAACGGAAGATCGCATTGGCCAGATGTTGCTGTGAACCGGCCGAATGCAAAAACCAGCCGTCGTTGGTGATGTTGATAAGAACGTCTGCTCCCTTTAAAACAAAGTGCCTGGTCAGTTCGCCGATGGTGTCTTCAAAACAGATCAAAGGCGCAATGCGCACATCGGCCCGGCTCAATTCGAAAACGGTGCAATCCTGGCCGGCATCGAAATCGCCCGGCACCCATTGGTTTGCCACTGCCGCGAAAAGCGGGAACGAATGCCGAAGCGGAATATATTCTCCGAAAGGAACGAGACGGGATTTGTGGTAAACTTGCATTCGCTGATTCACTCCTGAAACGAGCAGGGCCGCGTTGAACACGCGACCCGCTTCCATGTCATCAGTGCCCAGAAGCAAATCTGTTTTGGCTGAGGCCATAAAATTCATGACAAACGAATAACTTTCTCCGTTCTCATCGCGCACCGGATAGGGCATGGAACCTTCGGGCCAAATCAAGAGCTCAGGCGGCGGACTGGTGCGTAAGGCGATCTCACTCAAGTGCGCGTATTGATCGAAAATTTTCGGAGTAGATTGCGGATCGAACTTTTCTCGCTGCGCGATGTTTGGTTGAACGGCGGCCACGCGCAAAGGCTTGGTGGATGGCTTGCTTTGGGCGACGTGAAAACCGAAGGCCATTAGTCCAACGATCACCGCCATGGTGAGAGTAAGATCGTAATGCGGCCGCATGCGGTGAGTGCGCGCTTCGAGGATCAACCGGCGCGTGGTGGTAACCGCGATGACATTGGCAAACGCAATCACGAACGAAAGGCCGGCGACGCCGGTAAATTCCGCAATTTGGATGACCGGCCAGTTGGCGTGAAGCGCGACCCCAAGGCCATTCCACCCGAAGTCGGAGAGCCATCCTCGGGTCCATTCCTGGAGAACCCAGGCGCTGGCCAGGCAAGAAGCGACCCGCAAATTGGCGATCGAACTCAACCAAGGCGAGCTTGGAGCCGTGGCGGCCGGTTTGCCGGCGCGGGCCAGCATTTCGTCCCATTTGTTTGTTACCGTTTCCGCTATTTTTTCACGCGGCCTGATCAATCCGGCGAACCAGCCCCAAAAAGCAAAGTAGAGTCCGAGATAAAGCGCCAGGAGCAGGGGCAATCCATGCAGAAAAAAATTCCCGAACAAAGTCCCGAGCGTGCTGAGCCAGCTAAAGGTCCCGCACAAAAAAACAATCCCGGCGACGTAACCCAAAAGCAGATCGCGCAGCCAGCGGCGCCGGGAATTCTCTCCGGAAAACCAAATCGCGGCAATGAGCGGGGTGAGAGCGATCCAGCACAGCCACGCTTGATCGAACGGCGCGAAACAACCGGTGCAAAGCAGTCCGCTCGCAACCGCGGCCAACCACGGCCAGAGCCGCAGCGTTTTTCGCCAGCGATTCACGTTGAACTCACTCAGCGCGCCGACGGCGACGGCGCGTCTTATCTTCACGGCGCCGGCCGGGGTTAATCGCATCGCGCAGATCGCGCGCGTACGAAGCATTCACGCGAAAGAAGGCGCTCCCGGCATCGTCCATCGATGAGATGTTTACTTTGTTAGAAAGTATATAACCCATCGTGATCAGCCCATTCAATGCGTCGAGAAGTTCGGCTGCTTCCATCTCGCCGATGCGTTCAAGCAACTGCTTTCCGGTGGTCGAAGCGCCGGATAAACCAATCGTTTTCAGAAGCGAAATCTCGCCACCGCTCAGATGAATTTCCCTGCCCATATCTAATTCTTCTCAGCGATTTGCGCGCTGTCGAGCAGCTTATCGCGCCAGGCGCGCGTCCGCGTCCTTTTGCAACCAAAGCCAAAGCCGCTCCAAGCGGGGGCCGGTTTCCGATTTGATTCTATTCAATTCCGCGGGCGCGAATTTGCCGTGCTTCGGTCGCTCCTGCGCAAACAAGTAATATTTAATTTTTGGTTCGGTTCCGGAAGCGCGCACTGCAATTCGCGTTCGGTCTTCCAACTCGAGAATCGACATCTTCTCTTTCGGAATTGCGTCGCCCTCGACGTCGCGAATTGTTTCCGTCTCGAAATTTGTTATCCGTGTCACTTTTGAGTCGAGCATTTCAGCCGGCGGCGCGCTGGTGTAGGACTCAACCAGGCGCGCGATCTTGTTCGCCCCTTCCGCTCCGTCAAAAACAAGTGATCCGTTTTTCTCTTCGAAGTAACCGAACGTGGCAAAGATTTCGTCGAGCAACTGGTCGATCGTCATCTTCTTCGATTTCGCGTAGGCCGCGATTTCGCAAAACATGATGGCGGAACCGTTGCCATCCTTGTCGCGCACGAAATCGCCCGCGCTATAACCGTAGCTTTCTTCGCCGCCGAAGAGGTAAAGAGATGAGTGCTTCAACCTGAGGCTTCGCGTTTCGTCTTCGCTAAGATCGACATAATCTTTTCGCAAATCCTGCGGGATAGCGCGTTCGTACTTCCCAATTTTTTCTCCGATGTATTTGAAACCAGTGAGCGTTTCGACACAGCGAATGCCGTAGTTCTTGGCGATGGCCTTGAGTAGATCGGTCGTGACAAATGTTTTTACGATCACTGCGCGCGACGCGTTCTCCTTATTCAGAACGCCGCGTTCGAACAACGCCTTCACGCGGTAATAGGCGATGAGCGAGGCTATTTGATTCCCGGTGAACAATTTCATTTCGCCGGTACCGGCTCGCGCCGCTACTCCGACTCGATCGCAATCCGGATCGGTCGCAATCACCAGATCGGCATTTCTTTTTTTCGCGAGATCAATTCCGAGTTGCAAGGCCTCCGCGTTTTCGGGGTTCGGAGATTTGACCGTTGGAAATCGTCCGTCAAAAACGTCCTGCTCGGCGACAACTTCAAAGTTGAAACCAAGTCGCTTGAACAGCGGTTTGAGAATGACTCCGCCGGTTCCATGCAAGGGTGTGAAGATGACGAGGAGCGATTTCGCCGACGCGACAACATTAGGGTCGATAATTAATGTTTCGAGGCGCCGCATGTAAGCTTCATCTATCTCTTGGCCTAGCGTTGTGACTTTTCCTTGCCGATCTTTCGGCACGGGCGCGAACGTTTCGCTCGTGATTGAGTTGACCTTATCGATGATGCCGGTGGCGTGAGGCTCGACCACCTGGGCGCCGTCGTCGAAATACACTTTGTAGCCATTGTCGTGCGGTGGATTATGGCTCGCGGTAATGACGATCCCCGCTTTTGCGCGCAAATGCCGCACGCTAAAGGAAAGTTCCGGCGTAGAGCGCGGCCCGTCGAACACGAACGCATCACAACCATTCTCTGATGCGATTTTCGCGGCGAGGTCGGCAAATTCTTTTGAGAAGAATCGCGTATCGTGCGCGATCACGATTTTCGGTTTTGTGAGATCCGTTTGTCGGCTCAACCACTCGCGCAGATAGGCGACCAACCCACGCGTCGCGCGATTGATATTGTAAAAATTCATCGCGTTCGTGCCGACGCAGGGAAATTGTGGCGAGCCGTCAGGCGCGGCATCTCCGCGTTCCGCCTTGGTCACGATTTTGCCGATCGTCCGCCCGCGCAGCCCGCCGGTTCCAAACCCGAGCGTCTTATAGAAGCGATCGTTTAGCTCCGGCCATTCTTTGGCGACGATCAGTTCGTCGATCGCTCGGTGATAAAGATCCGAGGGGGCTTCAGCGAGGAGCGCCCGAATATTCTTTGCCGCGGAGTCGAGCAATTCTCCAGCGGCAACCGCCTGCTCGACGTTGGCCCACAACTTTTCTGGATTGGCTGACATCGCAGCCAACTCTTCCGTCGCCACTGCTCTTTGCAAGCGAATGCGCGCCGGCTTATCCGCGTCTGCTTTTCGGAACGTGTGTGTTACTTACAAGGGCCGGGAACTGGGATGACGAATTTACCGTCTTTCTCAGCAATAAAGTTCTCGCTGTTGCTGCTCGAACTTCCGTTGCTGTCCTTCTTTTCGATAGTGATGATGAGCTTCTTGATTGGCTTCAGCGTCAAGCAAACCTTGCCTCCACCTGGAGAATCCTGCACGGATGCGGCTTTCTTCACGTCCTCCGGAGATAGATCGACGAGTTCGATCTTTGCAATTTTTTCGCCGGCCTCGCTCGATTGCATCATCTTATAAAAGCCGAGAATCGTGGGGTCGGAGCCTTGCGCGTAAAGGAACGATTCGAGCGCGGCGGTGTCTTTGGCTTCGAAGGCGACTTTGTATTTGTCGATGAATGCTTTCTCCTTCTCGGACGAACCGGCGTAAAGCGAGAGACAAGTTGCGACAGTGAGAGTGAGAATTAAGAGAATGGTTTTCATGTGCGTTGATGAACTGTCACACTAGACAATTGTCGGACCGAAGAACAAGTTCAATGATCGAGAAAACCATTGCTGACGCGAGCTTCGCGGGCTAATTCCAACGGCACTTCGATGAACATTCACGAATACCAAGCGAAAGAATTGCTCCAGAAATTCGGAGTGGCCACGCCTCCCGGAAAGGTGGCCTCGACTCCGGAAGAAGCGGAGCAGGTAGCGCGCGAACTTGGAGGAAGCGATCTCGTGGTGAAGGCGCAGATTCACGCCGGCGGACGAGGGAAGGGGACCTTCACAAATGGATTCAAGGGCGGCGTCCATCTGTGCACATCGCCGAAGGAAGCACGCGAGCTTGCGACAAAGATGCTCGGACAAACTTTGGTAACGCATCAAACCGGTCCGGCTGGCCGTGTCGTCAACAAAGTGCTTGTGGCGAAATCGGCCGAGATCGCGCGCGAAATTTACTTTGCGGTCCTACTCGATCGCGCCAGCGCAGCGCCGCTGATCGTCGCGAGCACCGAAGGCGGCGTTGAAATTGAGACAGTCGCGGAAAGGTCGCCGGCGAAAATCATGCGCGAGTCGGTCGATCCTCTCGCCGGACTCCAAGCTTTTCAAACGCGCAAGCTGGCGAAGCAGCTCGCTTTCGATTCCGCGCAATTGAAATCAGCATCGAAGTTGTTCGACGGGCTCTATCGAACATTCATCGCTTGTGATTGCTCGATGGTGGAAGTCAATCCGCTCGTGGTAACGAAAAAAGGCGAGGTGCTTGCGCTCGATGCCAAATTTAACTTCGACGACAACGCGCTCTATCGAAATCCCGACGTCGCGGCGATGCGCGACATCGCGGAGGAAGATCCGCGCGAAGTCGAAGCCGCCAAGCACGGACTCAATTACATTGGCCTTGATGGAAACATCGCCTGTCTCGTCAACGGCGCCGGACTCGCCATGGCGACGATGGACATCATCAAGTTTTACGGCGGAAGCCCGGCAAACTTTCTCGATGTCGGCGGCGGCGCGACGGAAGAACAAGTGACCGAAGCGTTCAAGATTTTGATCTCGGACAAGAACGTAAAGGCGATCCTGGTAAACATTTTCGGCGGCATCATGAAATGCGACGTGATCGCCCAGGGAATTATCAGCGCCGCCAAAACGGTGAAGCTGTCGGTCCCGCTCGTCGTTCGACTTGAAGGAACGAATGTCGATGCCGGAAAGAAACTCATCGCCGAGTCGGGTCTGGCTGTAATCGCGGCGGACGACCTGGCTGACGCCGCACAAAAAGTTGTGAAGGCTGCTGGAGGAAAAAAATGAAAATCAAAGAAATTGGATTTGTTGCGATTCCAGTTACGGATGTCGGCCGCGCGCGAAAGTTTTACGAAGGTGTCCTGGGATTGCAAAAGTCAGGAGAATTCATGGACGGCCAATGGATTGAATACGGCATCGGCAAAGACACGCTCGCGATCGCCAACGTGGGCGGAGATTGGACACCGTCCGATCAGGGGACGGGCGCGGCGCTCGAGATGGAAGATTTCGACGGCGCGATTGCGGAGCTAAAGAAAGCAAACGTGCGTTTCGCGGCGGAGGCCTTTGAAACTCCGGTTTGCCACATGGCTGTCGTGCAGGATCCAGATGGCAACAAAATAATGATTCACAAACTCAAGTCGGCCTAAGAAAGAAAAAAACGAATGATTAAGGAAATCGCATTCATCGCCATCGCCGTTTCCAATAAAGAACGGGCGCGGAAATTTTATCAAGAAACGCTCGAGTTGAAGCCGGCGCGGACGCAGGCGGAAGGCGCGTGGGTCGAGTACGACCTTGGAGACACGACCATCGGCGTAGGTTGTCATCCGGCGTGGCAACCGTCGCGGGACGGAACAACGGTCGCATTTGAAGTCGATGACCTCGATGCAACTATTGCGAAGTTAAAAGAGCGCGGGGTCGCGTTCGAGATGGACAAAACTGAATCGCCCGTTTGTTGGATGGCGCAATTTCGCGATCCGGACGGAAACAAATTGATGGTGCACAAACGAAAAACCAAATGAACCTGGAAGCCAGGAAACCAAGAAATCTTTTCCGCGATCCGCAATCTGTAATTCTTCCGATGTCTGTCTTAGTCGATAAAAATACGCGCTTGGTGGTGCAGGGCATCACTGGCAGCGCCGGCGGATTTCACGCGCGGCAGTGCATGGAGTACGGCACGAATGTGGTCGCTGGTGTTACGCCTGGGAAAGGCGGCCAGAAGTTCGACGGCAAAGTACCAGTATTCGACACCGTCGATGAAGCGCGGCGTGAAACGGGCTGCAACGTGTCGATGATTTTCGTGCCGGCGGCTGGCGCGGCCGATTCGATCTTGGAAGCTGCTGGTGCAGGAGTTGAACTTGTCGTGTGCATCACAGAGGGAATTCCCGTCATGGACATGATGCGGGTGAAAGCGCAAATGGCCGGAAAGAAGTCGCGCCTGATCGGGCCGAATTGCCCAGGAATCATTACGCCGGGCGCGTGCAAAATCGGCATTATGCCGGGCTACATCCATAAACCCGGAAACGTCGGCGTAATTTCACGCTCGGGCACGCTCACTTACGAAGCGGTCTGGCAATTGACCTCGCGCGGTTACGGCCAATCGACCTGCATCGGCATCGGCGGCGATCCAATTAACGGAATGTCGCACCTCGATGCGGTGAAGCTTTTCAACGAAGATCGACAAACCGAAGGAATGATCTTAATCGGCGAAATCGGCGGCTCGGCAGAGGAAGAGGCGGCGGAATGGATCAAAGCAAATTGTAAGAAACCGGTTGCGGCATTCATTGCCGGCATGACCGCGCCGCCCGGACGACGCATGGGTCACGCCGGTGCGATCGTTTCCGGAGGAAAAGGAACCGCAGCGGGGAAAATCGAAGCTCTTAAAGCGGCGGGTATTGCGGTAGCGGAAACTCCGGCGACAATGGCTGATACATTGATCAAAGAAATGAAGGGCGGGAAAAAGTGACATCACGCGGACTCGAAGGCGTCATCGCCAATACTACGCGATTGAGCGACGTCATTGGCGACAAAGGCCAGTTGATTTACTGCGGCTACGACATCAACGAGCTTGCTGGCAAAGTTAGTTACGAGGAAGTTGTTTATCTTCTTTGGAACAAGAAACTGCCGAATCGCCAAGAGCTTGAGAGTTGCACGAATCAATTGCGCGGTCAGCGAAAGTTGCCGGATGGAGTTGTCGATCTTATCAAGAACGCGCCGAAGAATGCGTTGCCGATGGACATGTTGCGCACCGCTGTGTCGATGCTGGGTTTGTACGATCCAAACATTCGCAAAGAGGCCACGGTAGAGGTCGGAAAAAACCGCGCACGAAGTATCACGGCGAAGATCGGCGTGATCGCGGCCTATTTTCACCGTGCTCGAAACGGTCAGCCGCTGCCACCGGTGCGGGAAGATTTAAGCGAAGCGGCACACTTTCTTTATCTCATGAATGGCGAGGAACCGACCAAAGAAGCGGCGGACACACTCGATGTAGCTTTCGTCCTGCACGCCGATCACGGGATGAATGCTTCCACCTTCAGTGCTCGCGTTACGATTTCCACGCTGAGCGATATGTATTCCGCGATCACATCGGCCATCGGCACGCTGAAAGGACCGCTCCACGGCGGCGCAAACGAGGAGGTCATTCACATGCTCGAGGAAATCGGGGACGAAAACAATGTGGACGCGTACATCGACAAGCAACTTGCGCAGAAAAAAAAGATCATGGGCATCGGGCATCGGGTTTACAAAACGCTCGATCCGCGCGCGCCGCACCTCCGCGCGATGGCAGTGAAGTTGAGCGAAAAAATCGGCGAACCGAAATGGATTCGCATGAGCGAGCGAATCGCGGCGCTGATGAAGGAAAAGAAGAACCTGAACGCGAACGTCGATTTTTATTCTGCGACTGTTTACCACTCACTCGGCATCCCGACGGATCTGTTCACGCCGATCTTCGCAATCGCGCGTTGTTCCGGCTGGTGCGCACATGTGCTTGAACAGCTCGAAGACAACCGCCTTTATCGCCCGCTCAGTGAGTATGTAGGCGAGCCTGTCGGCAAAAAAGTTCTGCCGATCGATGAGCGGCCTTGAGCCGCAACCGCCGTTCCGAACTTCACGATGAAGCGCATTCTTCTCATTGGACTTGGCCGTTGGGGCGCAAATCATCTGCGGCTTTTAAAATCGATGCCGGTGGAGCTGTTCGTTTCCGATCTCGATCAACGCCGGCTGAGCGATTCCGGAGTGCCGGCTTCACATCAAGCCACCGATCCTCGAACGTTCTTCTCGAAGGTCGATGGCGCCGTTGTCGCGACGCCGGCCCAATCGCATTTCGAGTTATGCAAAGAATTATTGGAAATGGACAAAGATGTCTTTGTCGAAAAACCGATCACTCTCGTCTCGGCTGAGGCGAAAACGCTAACCGATATCGCGGATCGCCACGGGCGCATTCTCCAAGTCGGACACATTTTTCGATTCGATTCCGCATCGCTCTGGCTGCGCAACGCGATCGCACAGCACCAGTTTGGCCGGCTTAAGACGTTGCGTGGAAAATTTTACGGATTCAAGCGTCCACGCGCGGACACCGGCGTCACCTTTGCCGATGGAATTCATTTCATCGATCTCTTTAATTTTTTTGTCGGACGGCCCCCGCGCCGCGTTCACGCTGTGCTAGGCGATTTCATGAAACGCGGAATGGATGACGAGGCGCTTGTGACTCTCGAATATGAGCATGACGCTCAGTCCGTGTTGGCGGTCGTCGAAGCCGGCTATCACACACCGGAAAAGGTTCGGGAAGTGACAATTACCGGTGAAAAGCTTTCGGCGGTCTGCGACTACAACGTGGCGCAATACAAGATCAAGACGTTCGAAAACGAACATGTTATTGACGGTGCCGAAATCAAAGCCAGCGAAGGCGCCGTTCATCAACTAGAGTTTTCGCCAGAAGAACCGTTGCGTTCCGAACTCACCGCCTTCATTGATTCCATGGAAACCCGCAGACCTCCGCTCGCTGACGGCGTCGCTGGATTTCAAGCAGTCCGCGTGGTGGAAGCGGCGCTGGAATCCGCCCGCACCGGTTATTGGATCAACATCGTCCAATGAAAAAAATCCCGCTTTCCAAGCCGTTCGTTAACGATGAGATCCGGCAAGCCGCGCTACGCGTGATCGATTCCGGCTCCTACATTCTCACCAAGGAATGCGAAGCGTTCGAAGAGGAATTGGCCACGCACATCGGAACCAAACACGTGGTGCTCTGTTCAAATTGGACCGGAGGCGTGTTCATGCTCCATCGCGCGATGGGGTTGAAACCAAATGACGAAATCATTGTTCCGTCGCATACCGCCTTTCCTTCCATCGAACCCCTCATGCATTGGGGCGCGAAGCCGGTCTTCATCGACATAGACGAAACCTACTGTCTCGACGTCGATCTTATCGAAGCCTCAATCACGCCGCGGACTGTCGGGATTTTGGCCGTGCACCTTTACGGTCATCCCGCGGACCTCGACCGGATTTTCAAAATCGCGGACAAATATAAACTTTGGGTAATCGAAGATTGTGCGCAGGCGCAAGGCGCGCGTTATAAGGAAAAATCGGTCGGCTCGATGGGAATTGCGGGTGCATTTTCATTTTTTCCTTCAAAGAATCTCACTGTTCTCGCTGATGGCGGCTGCATTTCAACTAACGATCACGCGATCGCGGAGCAAATTCGAATGCTGCGCAATCATGGACGGAAATCAAAATTCCTGCACGAGTTCGCCGGCTATAATTTGCGCTTTAACGATATCCAGGCGGCGATCGGCCGCGTCGCGTTGCGCAATCTCGACCGGCTGAACGATCATCGCCGCAAAGTGGCCGCGCGTTACCATGAGCGCCTCGCCGGTATGGTACGGACACCGATCGAAAAACCAGGCGCCATGGCGGTATATCATATGTACGTCATCCAAACTGATCGGCGCGATGACTTGGCGAAACATCTTCAAGGAAAGGGTATCGTCACCGGAATTCATTATCCGGTCGCCAATCACCAGCAGCCGGCGGTGACGAAACTATATTCAAATCTGCCGAAACTCCCGAAGACGGAAGCAGCCGTGGACAAGATTCTTTCGCTGCCGATTTACGGTGAACTTCCAATGGAAGACGTCGATCTGGTCTGCGATGCGGTCGCAGAATTTTTTGGCAAACGATAACGTCGGCTGATTACGGCGCAGGTAGCGGGTTTGCCGGAGTATTGCCTGCTGGCAAGTGCGCCGCCTTCCAATCCATGGCCATGCGGATGCGCGCGCGGCCACTGGGATGATCGAAGAAAATGATCTCCTCCCACTTACCTGGATCGAGCTTGCGGTATTCGCCCAGCTTTAGCGAAACGGCGGCAAATCCATCGGGCTCGCGCGAAGTGTTGACCCCAAAGGCATCAGCTTCCCGTTCGATCGTTCGAGTACCGGAGTTGTTGATCGGGGTGAGAAGGAAAAAGTAGGCGCCGAAAATTAGTGCGAGCAAAGGCAGACCGGCTGGATCGGCGATGCCGCGCACCCCCCAGTTGCTTCCCCAGCGTTGCACTGCTTTGTCGAATGCGCTGCGGGTAATCAGCAGCCCGATAAAAAATGTAATCGCAGAAAACATGATCAATTTCATGCTGTGATTGAGCACGTAATGTCCCATTTCGTGCCCCATGACCTGGCGAATCTCCGGCAGGGTGCAGCGCTTCAATAAGTTGTCGTTCAAGGCGACTCGAGTCGTGCCGAAGAAGCCGGCCACATTCGCGCTAATTCGCTTGGTTTGCCGGGAAGCGTCGAATTCATAAACCTGTGCCACTGGAATCTCATTCGCCCTAGCCATGGCCAGGATTGGGTCGCGAATGGACGGATCGCTGAGCGGCTTGTAGGTGTTAAATAGCGGCGCGATAAAAACCGGATAGATAAAAGCGCCGAAGATCGAGAAGGCGACAACCACCGCCGTGCCCCACAACACCCAACTATTCGGGGCGCGACGAAAGACCGCGTAGAGGATAACGAGAAAGATCGACAGCCCGATGAGCGTGACGACCAAAGCGATCAACTGCTCGCCGAACCATGGCCCGAAAGTTTGCGTAGCCATGCCGTACTGGTGCTCGCGGAAGAAACCTTCATAAGCGGCAAGCGGAAAGCTCAAAACCGAAGTTAGGAAAATAAACGGAAGCGCATAAAACACGACTTGCATCGCCTTGAACCGCCTAAGCCATCTTATGAAATTGATCCACAAGGCCAGTATGCGAGCGGTCAGCGTGTCTTCCGTCGTCTCAAACGCTTCATTACGTTCCGCGAAATCGCGCAGCCGCGCCGATATGCGCGATTGCAAGAGAAAGATCGAGATGGCGGCACTGAGCAGGAAATCCCAAAGGATTAGCCAGTAGCCTCCTTCAAAATAGGCATCGGACCTCGCTCGCTTGTCCGGGGGAACACTGTCTAGCCATGATCGCGTGGCCGCGGCCGGATCAACGACATTAACCGCAGCGGCCGGGACGTTCAGGGTCGGCGCCGCGGAAGAGTCTTGTGCCGGCGTGGTGGAGGCGGAGGCCAAAGTGGCCGCAAACAAATAGAGAAAAATGATGGCTCGTTTCATAGTGCGGCGCATCCTAGTCAGAACCGGCTCTGAATGTGAAGTTTGCCTTTTTCCGATCAATGCGCCTTTGTAAGTTGTTTAGTTAAATTCAAACTCAAATGGCTGGATATGTGATCGTTGAAATTGAAGTGACCGATCCAGTCGGTTACGAGGAATATAAGAAACTCGCTGGAGCGACTGTGGCAAAGTACGGAGGCAAATACATTGTGCGCGGCGGCGCGGCGGAAACACTCGAAGGCGATTGGCAACCCAAGCGAATTGTCATTCTTCAATTCGAAAATGTGCAGCGGGCCAAGGAATGGCTGCATTGTCCCGAATATCGTGAACCCAGGAAAATGCGTCATGCACGGCCAAGACAAAGATGATCGTGGTGGAGGGGTTATGACCGATCGCAAGATCGACAATCGCTAGTCACCATTCCCTTCTTTATGAAACTCCGCTTTCTCTTCGCACTCGTTTTTCTCTGTGTTAATTCACTCGCGCGCGCCGATGAATCTGAAACGACGATGCAGTGGACCGTTGACGGGATTGAGCGCAAAGCCTGTGTGTTTTTTCCTTCCAAGCCGAGTCCGGAAGGTGCCCCGGTGATTTTCGCGTTTCATGGCCATGGCGGAAACATGAACCTGGCGGCGCACGGAATGGCCTTCCAGGATCATTGGCCGGAAGCGCTGGTCGTTTACATGCAAGGGTTGCCTACGCGTGGGATGGTCGGAGACGCCCAGGGGCTGCTGCCGGGGTGGCAGCATAATCCGGGAGAGTTGGACGATCGGGATCTCAAGTTCTTTGATGCGGTGCTGGCCCGGTTTCACGAAAAATATTCGGTGGATGATCGCCGCATTTACGCGACCGGGTTTTCCAATGGCGGCTATTTCGCCTACTTGCTTTGGGCTGAACGCCCGAAAGTTTTCGCTGCGTTTGCGCCGGGAGCGGCTGCGACTTTGCCGTCGTTCCATCTAACCGAGCCGCGGGCTGCATTTCATTTTGGAGGCACGCACGACATGCTCGTTCTTTTTCGGGATCAACAACGGACAATCGATGAGGTGCGCAAACTCAACGCCTGCGCGGAGAAGGGAGAATCCTGCGGCGAGAATTGCACACTTTATCCCTCAGCCACCGGCACCCCGCTGGAAACATTCATTCACTCGGGAGCGCACATTTATCCGCCGGAGGTTCCGAAAATGATCGTCAGTTTCTTTCGCGCCCATTCTCGCAATCCGTGAAAATGATGGCCGCGCCTGTCATTGCGCTGGACTTGTAAATCAGCCCGGAGAATATCGAGCGATGAAAAGCCTCGCCTCGGCGATTTGCATATTGGTTTTGGCGGTCGGCGCGGGTTGTTTGGCGGCGCAAAACGAACCGGTTGATGTTTCGCGCTATGGACCGTATCCCACCAATTACAAAGAGATCGTGACCAAGTGGCTTGCGACCCGGTTGCTTGATCCCGCGAGCGCACAGATTGAGTGGGAGGGCGATCCAAAGCCGGTCGACCTCGGCGCGAAAGGCCAGCATCTCTACGGATACGTTGTTAAATTCAAGATCAACTCGAGGAATCGTTTTGGCTCTTACACCGGCAAGCAGGAACACGGCGCACTTATTCGCACCGGCGAAGTAATCAAGGGAATGGGATTCGGATATTGATGAAAACATTTAAACTTAAATCTTGTTCTAACGCGTCGGGCGAAGGCCTGGCCATTGTCATCATTGTGGTCGCACTGATCGGCCTCGGCGCATGGTGGCTGTTTTCCACCAAGCACACAGCGGAACAGGAAGGGCGTGAGTTTGCCAACGAAGCTATCCAGCGCCTTAGCGTTCAACACGACCTCGCATTCCTCGGATCGAAGTTAGGACCAAATGCCAAGCTGGACCTTTCGCCACAGCTGCAACGAAATTTGATTGAAACGCTCACGCAGCTCGGCGTCCCGGCACAGCCAATCCCGATCGATGGCAACATCACTTTCGAGTCACACTTCTTTGAGCCGAAGGGATTTTTTACCGCACACCTTAATTACCCAGCACGACCGGGCACATTGGAAATTGCGATCTCGCATCCGGTGGGAAGATGGCAATTTGATGCGGTAAAACTGAATCTGGAACGAGCGCGGTAGCGTTGCCGTTCCGCTCGAGGCGATATCAATCTTGCCAACGAACCGCTGAATTGGATTCTAACTCAGCAAGCGATCGAGCGAATCGACACAAAGCTGCGACCACGTTTCGAGCGATTCGCGTCGGGCCAGAAGTTCGTCTTTGCTGAGGAACGCGAGGTTAGTAATCATCGCTTCTCGCTTCTCCACCTTAGGCTCCGCTAATTTGAAAATGTGCACAATCCCAAGGTGAACCTGTCCAACTTCAGTTGTGTCGTCGTTTAGCAGCGCCACAATTCGATCGTCGAAGTTTGTGTCGATCTTGACCTCCTCATTCACTTCGCGCTCGACCCCGGCGCGATAAGCACCTTCGTCCAAAGCGAAAAGCGATTCATCGCTCTCGTTCATGTGTCCACCGATCCCGACGGAGCCTTTTGCCACCAGCCGCTGCTCGCCGGCCTTCTTGCCACGAACGTAATAGAGAACCTTGTTCTCAAACGCGAGGATCGCGTACGGAATGATCTGCTTGTGCGTCGGATCGTTCTCCGCTTGCGCGCGTTGTAGAAAAAAATTATTCCCGCGAGAGAGGATCGCTTCGAGATATTTTTGCGGCTCGAAATTCAGCCCATGAAAACTGCCAAGCTTGTCGAACAAGCTGCGCTTGATCACCAGAATGTTTTCGTCCGGCAGGCTCATCAAATAAGCGTTGTTCGCGTGTCATTCCGAGCGGAGCGAGGAACCTCGCACAAGCACGAGTGATTTCCTCTCGACCTGTTGCGGGCCACGCGCGAAAGAGGGAGGTTTTTCGCTTCGCTCAACATGACACAAGTTAATCGCGCGATCTCAAAAGGAGTAGGTAACGCCTATTTGCGGGCCTAGAAGGTTAGTGCTGGGATTCGGCGAAGTCTGTCCGCCGTTCGAAAGATGCTCGTAAAGAGCGCCGGCATTCAATTTCCAGCGATCGCTGATCTCATAAGCGACACCGACCGCGGTCAGAATATTAAAAGTAAAATCCTGGCCTTGCGCGCCGGGAATATTGGCGTGGCTATCGATCCATCCCAAACCGGCGCCGCCGGAAATGTAAGGCACCAAGCGCCAGTTAGGACGCACAAAGTTGTAACGCATGCCGGTGGAAAAACCGAAGTAATGGTTCTCCGGTCCGCTGAAGATCGGCTCCGCCATCGCGAGCACGTAAAATTGGTTGTAACCCCGCAGCCAGCTATCGCTTTCGTTAATTCCCCAACGCACCCTGGCGGTCAGAAACTCGGCGCCGATTTGGTAACGATGCGGATTGCCCAGAATGCTGAACAAAAAAGCGGACTCGACCGATGATTCAAAATTCGGCGCGTCGAGATCATTTGGAGACGAGCCTTCGGCACCGCCGAATGTTGAAATCGCAGAGAACATCGCGACGAGGATCGAAACGCAGGCGACGCGATAAATTCTCATCTGGCGCGCTACGATATGGGGAGTTGATCGGATTGCAATTGGCGCGCGCTTCTGTAGCGGCGCTCTATGAGCGCCAGAGCCAAATAATTCGGCGGTCATAGATCGCCGCTACAGTTTAGAAATCCAGCGAGATCGACATAGAGCGGGCTCGTCCACTCCTTTTCGCCCTCGATCGCAAGCTTGGTCGAATGAAGAGCGTGCCGCGGCAAGAGTAGCTGTCGCTCTAGTTCCGCGGTCCAGCCGGTCTCGATGAATTGAAGATAAAGTCGTTCGTTCGGTCCGTAGATTTTGTCGCCAACGACCGGATGACCGATGGAAGCGAGGTGGACGCGGATCTGATGGGTGCGCCCAGTGCGCGGAATTGCTCGGAGCAAGGCGAACTGCTCTCCGGCGCTTGTCGATCTTGTAAATCGCCGCTCAACACGAAACTCAGTCTGAGCCTGTGCACCCGCCGGATGAATCATCTGTTTCAACCAAATCGCCGACGATTGATGTTTGCCTTGTCGATCCAGCGGCGCATCGACCGTTCGCTCATCCCAATCCGGCCAGCCGAAAACAATCGCGAGATATTGCTTTTTCAATCGCTGCTCTTGCATGGCGAGACCGAAACGGCGCGCCGCGGCCGATGTTTTCGCCACCAACACAAGCCCGCTGGTCTCCCGATCGAGCCGATTCACGAGTGAAACCTGGCCGCCGTTCGCGATCTCAAAAGCGAGCAGGTCGCGCAATTCTTTCCACAACGTCGGCTGTCCGTCCGGTTTGGTCGGATGGACAAGAAGAAACGGCGGCTTATCGACGACGAGATAATCATCCGTTTCATCGATGATTGCGAAATCGCGCGATACTCTTACCGATTTGCTCATGGGCTCTTCACTAATTGAAATCACCGAGGGGTATATGTCGATCTTGCCGGTGCTTCGTTGACTTGACCTCGCTGGGAAAAGCGCTTTACCTAAACGCCTCACTCGACCATCCAACCACCGTGGAACTTAAAGATATCAAAGCCATCATCGATTTGATGAGGAAGAACGATCTCTCGGTCTTCGAGATGGAGAAGGACGGGTTTCGACTCAAATTGCAAAAGGGCGCCGGCGACCAGACGGCTTTGGCTGCACCTATCATTGTTTCATCAGTGCCAGCGGTGACAACTGCTGAAGCAGCCGCCGGAAAATCGAGCGGCGCCGCGTCCCTTAAAGATATCGTTGCGCCGATGGTGGGCACGTTTTACCGCGGAGGCTCGCCGGACGCGCTGCCGTTTGTCGATGTTGGCAAAGAGATCACCGGAGAAAGCGTGGTTTGCATTATCGAGGCGATGAAGGTGATGAATGAAATCAAAGCAGAGACCAGCGGCGTCATCGCTGAAGTCGTGGCCGAGAACGGCAAGCCGGTGCAGTTTGGTCAGGTGCTTTTCCGGGTTCGCTAAGAATGTAGCGCTCGCCGCGGCGAGCGTCTGTATCGATTCGCAAGCTAGAAGCTCGCGCCAATTCCATGTTTGAAAAAATTCTGATTGCCAATCGGGGTGAAATTGCGCTGCGGATCATTCGCGCATGCAAGGAGTTGGGCATTCGCACCCTGGCGGTTTATTCGGAAGCGGATGTCGATTCATTGCACGTTCAGCTAGCCGACGAATCGATCTGCATCGGTGCAGCGCCAAGCTCCGAGAGTTATCTAAAAATCGATCGGATTCTGAGCGCGGCGGAAGTGGGCGACGTCGATGCCATTCATCCCGGCTACGGTTTTCTGGCGGAGAATGCGCACTTTGCCGAAGTCTGTGAGAGCTGCAAAATCAGGTTCATCGGACCGCCGTCGAGCGCGATGCACGCGATGGGCGACAAGAATTCCGCACGGACTTACGCTCGCAAAGCCGGCGTGCCGATTACTCCTGGAAGCGACGGCATAGTCGAGACGGAGAAAGAGGCGATGAAGGTCGCGAAGAAGATCGGCTATCCGGTGATGATCAAAGCGGTGGCTGGCGGCGGCGGGCGCGGGATGCGCATGGCGCACAACGAGCCGAGTCTCATGACCGGTTATCATAGCGCGCGCCATGAGGCTGAGAAAGCTTTCGGAAATCCCGATGTTTACATCGAAAAGCTGATCGTCAATCCGCATCACATCGAGTTTCAAATCATGGGCGACTCGCACGGACACACCGTGCATCTGGGTGAACGCGACTGTTCCATTCAACGGCGCAACCAAAAGGTAATCGAAGAATGTCCGTCGCCGCTCATGACCGCGTCGCTGCGGAAAAAAATGGGCGCTGCCGCGGTGAAGCTGGCCAACTCGGTTGGTTACCAAAACGCCGGCACGATCGAATTCCTGGTCGATGACAAAGGCCATTATTTTTTCATCGAGATGAACACGCGCATCCAGGTCGAACACACGATCACGGAGGAAGTCTACGGCTGCGACTTGGTTAAGGAACAGATTCGCATCGCCGCTGGGGAGAAGCTTTCGCCGCACGTTCAAAATGCGACCCCGCGGCTTCACGCTATTCAATGCCGGATCAACGCGGAAGACCCTGCGAAAGATTTCCAGCCGTCACCGGGCCGCATCGCATTTTATTACGCGCCGGGCGGGCGCGGTGTGCGCATTGATTCGCACGCCTATACCGGTTACGTCGTGCCGCCGTATTACGATTCCATGATTGCGAAGCTGATCACGATCGGCGCCACGCGTGAATCGGCGATCGATCGAATGCGCCGGGCGCTGGAGGAATATTACATTACCGGAATCAAGACGACGGTGCCATTTCACAGCGCTATTATGCGTAACGCGGAATTTCGCGCCGGCAATTACGACACCGGCTTTGTCGAACGCGTAATGTCCTCGGAACACTTTGAGCTCAAACCGACGGTGTCGCGTTTGCGCGAATAATTAGCGTGGCGGACCTCACGCATTGCCGGCTCTACGGGATTGTTGATCTCAATTACGTAAATGCAGCCAACGCGCTGCGCGTAACCGAAGCGATGCTCGAAGGAGATGTCGATCTTATCCAGCTTCGCGGGAAGCAGAAATCGCTGGACGAACTCACCGATCTCGCGGCCGAGCTTCACAAAATTACATCTCGATCTTCCATACCGTTGATCGTGAACGATCACGCCGAAATCGCGCGCCGTCTTCCGGTGGAAGGCGTGCACGTCGGCCAGGATGACGATCCAATTGCCGTTGTCCGCGAAAAAGCGGGACGAAATGTGATCGTTGGCAAATCCACGCACACCCTCGCGCAAGCTATCGCTGCACAGAGCGAGGGCGCCGATTACATCGGTTTCGGTCCAATCTTCGCCACACCGACGAAGCCAGATTACAAGCCGATCGGTCTCGCCGACATCAAATGCGTCCATGTCGATGTGACGTTGCCGATCTTTTGCATCGGCGGAATTAAGATCGACAATCTCGAGCAAGTCATCGCTGCTGGCGCGCGACGCGCTGTGATTGTCTCCGGGTTACTCCAAGCCGAAGACGTCGCCGAATACGCCCGCACCGCGAAACGATTATTCAATCTGAAATCTGAAATCTGAAATTGTAAATTCACATGTCTTTATTAGTCGTTGGATCTATTGCACTCGACACCGTCAAAACGCCGGTCGAAGAACACGCCGATTTGGTCGGCGGCTCGGCGTCGTACGCGGCGTTGGGCGCTAGCTTCTTTTCGCCGGTAAAACTTGTCGGCGTTGTCGGCAAAGATTTTCCAGCGTCCGAATTCGACTTCTGGAAATCGCGCAAGATCGACGTCAACGGTGTGCAGCGTGTCGATGGAAAAACTTTTCGCTGGTCCGGTGAATATGCGTGGGACTTGAACACACGCGAGACGCGCTCGGTCGCACTAAACGTCTTCGAACATTTCAAACCGGTGCTGCCAGCCTCCTATCGTCAGAGCGATTTTACCTTGCTTGCCAATATCGCTCCTGCGCTTCAATCGCACGTGCTCGATCAAATGGAAAAACCTCGCTTTGTCGTCGCCGACACGATGGATCTTTGGATCGAAACCACGCGCAAAGATTTGGATGCGCTGTTGCCGCGAGTCGATCTGCTCATTTTAAACGACAGCGAAGCGCGCCAGATGACGAAGGAGACCAGCCTAATCAAAGCCGGCCGGAGTATTCGCAAACTTGGGCCACGCTATGTTGCAATCAAGAAAGGTGAACACGGCGCGCTGCTCTTCGGTGAAGACGAATTTTTCAGTTGTGGCGCATATCCGCTCGAAGACATTCACGACCCGACTGGGGCGGGGGATACGTTCGCCGGCGGTATGGCCGGATACCTCGCGGGCGCAGTGAAGAACGTGCAATTCACCGATCTGCGCAAAGCGATGATCTACGGAAGCGTGCTCGCGAGCTTTACCGTGGAAGCCTTTAGCCTCGATCGTTTGCGCAAGCTGTCGATGGATGAAATCAAAGAGCGCTACGAAACCTTCAAGCTCATGAGCCAGTTCGAGGTGGAGATTTGATGGTGGTTTCGTCTCCCCGAGTCGCGGCGACTTGCCCAGAATGGATTCGGGGCTGATCTTTGCCTCACCGTTTTCAGAACGACATTTTATACTTATGAGACCATCCCGCTTTTTCCTGATCGCTGCGTTGTTTGGACTGTGCGCGACCTCCGCGCTTGCTTTGGATTTCCCTTTCTTCCGTTCCACCGATCCTCTGGCGCAAAGAGACGAGTGGGGCCTGCTCACTTCGGGTCCTTTGAACTCGACGGATTTTGAGCCGCGCGAATCCTTGCGTCTGTTTTACTATTCAAAGTCGGGGAAGGAGCTTGCTTCCGATCCCGCCTACGTCGGCGCTCTACAGACGGCTTTGCGCCGTAATGGTTATTATGTTGGCCGAATCGACGGCGTTTTCTCTCCCGAGGTGGAAGATGCAATCGCGCGTTTGCAAAAAGCGCACGCCATGCGCGTTAACAGTCGCCTGACCGTTTCGGTGCGAAGAGCCTTGTATTTGCCGTAGTGAGACGGCGCGAAAAGAAGCGCGCCCGTGAAGATTCGAACTTCAAACCTTCTGATCCGTAGTCAGATGCTCTATCCAGTTGAGCTACGGGCGCTGAAAGCAGCCTAATTTGCGGAGGAAGGGCGAAGCGTCAAATGGACGGCGTGTCCATTCACCGTTCGATGGTCGGGATTGCTTAAGCTCTGCTGCGCCTAGACTGACGGTGACCATGCGAGCGGTGGCAGAACGGCAGTCTTGCGGCGGGGTTTTCTTCGTCGTTGACGCAACTGATCGAGCGCGAGGTAAATCACCGGCGTCGTATAGAGCGTGAGCATTTGCGAAACGATCAGGCCACCGACGATGGCAATGCCGAGCGGTTGCCGCAATTCGCTGCCGACGCCCATGCCGATGGCGAGCGGCACAGCGCCAAAAAGCGCGGCCATTGTCGTCATCATGATCGGACGAAATCGGACAAGACAAGCCTGGTAAATCGATTCCTCCGGTGAGAGACCTTCGTGGCGTTCCGCCTCTAGCGCGAAATCGACCATCATAATCGCATTCTTTTTTACAATGCCGATAAGCAGGATGATGCCGATCTTCGCAACGAGATCGAAATCATATCCCATGAAATATATCGCAAGCAACGCTCCGAAGCCCGCTGAAGGAATCGTTGAAAGGATCGTCAAAGGATGAACAAGGCTTTCGTAGAGAATTCCGAGAATGATGTACACGGCCAGTAATGCGCCAAGTAGTAGCCAGAGCGTTGACGCCAGCGATGCCTGATAGACCTTCGCCGTTCCGGCAAAACCCCCGTTAACGCTGGACGGCACCGATAACTCCCGCTTGGCGCGCTCGATAATTTGGGTTGCCTCGCCCAAGGAAACGCCTTGGGCGAGATTAAAGGAAATCGTTACGCACGGAAACTGTCCCTGGTGATTGACGGAGAGTGGTGTGTTATCCAACTGAAAATGTGCGATCGTGCTGAGCGGCACCTGGCTTCCGGAGTTTGATTTGACGTAGATTTTGTCGAGCGAACTCGGATCGAGGTAGAACTTCGGGTCGACCTCAAGCACGACGTGATATTGGTTTTGCTGCGTATAAATGATCGAGACCTGCCGCTGGCCGAACGCGCTGTAAAGGGTGCTATCGACCGCTTGCGGTTGAATGCCGAGACGCGCGGCCGCATCGCGATCGATGACCACGGTTTCCTGCAATCCGCGAAATTGCTGATCGCTTGTTGCGTCTTTGATCTGCGGATATTCTTGCAGCTTGTTCACGAGCTTTGGCGCCCACGAATTCAATTCCTCGATATTTTGGTCGGTGAGCGCGTATTGATATTGGGCCTTGGATGAGCGCCCGCCGACGCGAATGTCCTGGCTCGGTTGAAGAAAAAGTTGTGCGCCTGGCATTTTCGAGAGCTTCTGGCGGAGCCGCGCCATGATCGTCCCCACATCGTCTTTGCGCTCGCCCTTGCCTAAACCTTTTGGTTTCAAACTGATGAACATGCGGCCGTTGTTCAACGCCTGACCAGTGCCGCCGCCGAAGAACGAGCCCACTGCCTGCACCGCCGGATCGGCCATGACAGCTTTCACGACCTGGTCTTGCTTTTCTTTCATGGCTTCAAAGGAAATGTCCTGCGCGGCCTCGGTCGTGCCGGTCATTTGTCCCGTGTCCTGCTGCGGAAACAACCCGCCCGGAACGATGAAGTAAAGAATAACCGTGGCGATAATCACTGCCGCCGTGATGACGAGCATGAGATATTCGTGTTTGAGGACCCACTTTAAGGTGCGCTCGTAAAAATTGTGCATCGCGTTGAAACCGCGCTCGCATAGTTGATCGAGCATGCCGCGTCGCCGATGCTGATCTTCGCCTTTCAAAAATCGGCCGCAGAGCATCGGCGTGAGCGTTAATGAGACGACGCCGGAGACGAGAATCGCAGCGCTGAGCGTTACCGCGAATTCATGAAACAAACGCCCAATCAATCCGCCCATGAATAAAAGCGGGATGAAAACGGCGACGAGCGACAGACTGATCGAGATCACGGTGAAACCAATTTGACGGGCACCTTTCAGCGCGGCTTGCAGCGGCGGCTCGCCCTTTTCAATGAAGCGCACGATGTTTTCAATGACCACAATCGCATCATCGACCACGAATCCGGTCGAAACCGTCAGCGCCATGAGCGAGAGATTGTCGAGACTGTAACCACAAAGCCACATCACGCCGAATGTGCCGGCAAGCGCGAGCGGCATGGTAATTCCTGAAATAAACGTGGGCCAGAAACGCCGTAGAAACAGAAACATCACCATCACCACCAGCGCCATCGTGATGACGAGTGTGATCTGCACGTCGCGCACGGAAGCGCGGATCGTTGTCGTGCGATCGCTCATGACATCGAGATGTACGCTTGGCGGCAACCAGGTGCGCAATTGCGGCAGGATGGCGTGAATCAGATCGGTCGTGCGAACGACGTTCGCGTCTGGTTGCTTGAAAATGACGAGCAGGACGGCCCGTTTGTTGTTGAAAAGGCCGGCCTGATCGCGGTTTGCCTGCGCGTCAACCGCGGTACCGACGTCGCGCAACGGCACGGCCGCGCCATTGTGCTGTGCGACGATGATCGACTGATACTGCGATGCTTGCAGAAGTTGGTCGTTGCTCGCGATGACGAAGCGCTGCTCCGGGCCGTCAAATGCGCCCTTTGGTGAAAGGACATTCACTTGCGACAGCGTGGTGCGAATGTCTTCCATGCTGAGGCCCATCGAGGCGAGCGCGACCGGATTAATCTGCACGCGCACGGCGGAGTTCGCGCCGCCGCCGAGGGTCACCAGGCTGACGCCATCCACCTGACTGATGCGTTGGCCGATGATTTGGTCGGCCAGATTGTAAACCTCCGACAACGGCAACGCGTCTGACGTCATTGCGAGGATCATGATCGGCGCGTCGGATGGATTGGCTTTGCGATAGGAGGGCGGTTGCGGCAGGCCGCTTGGCAATTCCCCGGAGGCTGCGTTGATTGCACTCTGGACGTCGCGCGCGGCGCCATTGATGTCGCGGTTGAGATCGAACTGAAGCGTGATCGAGGATCCCCCTAACGAACTGACCGAAGTGATTTCGGAAACGCCGGCAATTTCTGCAAACCGGCGCTCTAGCGGCGCAGCCAGCGATGATGCCGCAGTCGCCGGATCGACACCCGGCTCCTGCACATTCACGTTGATCGTGGGGAAATCGACTTTCGGCAGCGGTGCGACGGGTAGGAAATGATATGAGACTGCTCCAAGCAGGAGAATGCCGGCCGCCAGCAGCGACGTTCCGACCGGTCGACGAATGAATGGCTCGGAGACATTCATTGTTTCCACTCGCCGTTCACGCTGACCAACTCCTGCTCCGGTGCGACTGCCGGTCTTAGGGTGAGCTCCCCTTGTTCCACACGTCCTCGGTTACGCATGTGTTCGATCCAGCGGCCGAGGCGATCGAGGTAGAGATAAATAACCGGCGTGGTATAGAGCGTCAGAAATTGCGAAAGCAGCAAGCCGCCCACGATCGCGACTCCCAGCGGACGGCGCAGCTCGCTGCCGCTCCCGGTTTCCAAAGCGAGCGGCAACGCGCCTAACAACGCGGCCGCCGTCGTCATCATAATCGGTCGAAAGCGCAGGAGACAGGCCTGGTAGATCGACTCTTCCGGCGGCATGCCTTCCACGCGCTCCGCTTCAAGCGCGAAATCGATCATCATGATCGCGTTCTTTTTCACGATGCCGATGAGCAGAATGATGCCGATCAGCGCGACAAGCGAAAAATCGATACGGCAAATGATCAGCGCGAGCAACGCGCCTACGCCGGCGGATGGCAGCGTCGAGAGAATCGTAATCGGATGAATGTAACTTTCATAAAGAACGCCAAGCACGATGTAGATGACGACGATGGCAGCGAGAATGAGAAGCGGCTCGCTTGTGAGCGAGGTGCGAAATTCTGCAGCCGCGCCGGTGAACGTGGTCGCGACCGTATCGGGCAAGCCGATTTGCTGCTCCGCTTTTTCGATCGCCGGAATCGCGTGGCTGAGAGAACTGCCGCTGCGCAGATTGAACGAGATGGTCGCGGCAGGAAACTGACCTTGATGCGGAATGGCCAGCGGTGTGGTGCTGACGCGCATGGTCGCGAAGGCGCTTAACGGCACCGGCTGCCCGCTGCTCGATTTCACATAAATCTTATCGAGTACATCGGGCGATTCACGGAAGCTCTGTTCCACTTCGAGGATGACGCGGAATTGATTGAGTTGCGTGAAAATGATCGAGACCTGGCGCTGACCAAACGCGTCGTAAAGCGTGTCGTCGATCGCTTGGGTAAGGACGTTCAAACGCGATGCTTTCTCGCGGTCAACGTCGATATTGAGCTGCAAGCCATTCACCTGCTGATCGCTCGCTACGTCGCTGAGTTCAGGCAGTTGCCCAAGTTTTTGCACGAGCTTCGGCGTCCACTCGCCGAGCTCTGCCGCATCCGAGTCTTGCAAGATGTATTGAAATTGCGTACGGCTGACGCGCGCGTCGATTTGCAAATCCTGCGCTGCTTGCATGAAGAGGGTGACGCCTTCGACATTTCGCGTCGCTTCGCGCAAACGTTCGATAATTTTCTCGGCATTCACGCGTTGATCGTGCGGCTTAAGCACGATGTAGAGCCGCGCCGTATTGATCGTCGCGTTGATTGTTCCCGCGCCGACAGAAGCCGAGACGCTCGCGACATCGGGATCACGTCTAACGATATCGGAAATCGCATGGACGTGCTCGACCATCGCCCTGAACGAAATATTCTCGGCCGCGTCGGTCACGCCCACGATTACGCCGGTGTCTTGTTGCGGCAGCAGACCTTTCGGGATGATGATGTAGAGCAGAATTGTGGCGGCGAGCGTGACGATCGCGACATTCAAGACGAATCGCTGATGAGCAAGCACCCAGCGCAGACCGCGTTCATATAAATTGAGAAAGCGCGTCCAGTATTCTTCGGTCCGGCGGTAGAATTCGCCCCGGTGGGATTTTTCGTCTTCCGTTTCTGAACTCAACAACTTCGCGCACATCATTGGCGTCAGCGTTAATGAAACGAAGGCCGACACGCCGACCGCCACGCTCATCGTGATGGCGAATTCGCGAAACAAGCGACCGACAATTCCGGTCATGAACAAAAGCGGAATGAAAACGGCGACGAGCGAGACGCTCAACGACACGACCGTGAAACCAATTTGCTTCGCGCCTTTCAACGCCGCTTCGAAGGGCGCGTCGCCCGCTTCGATGTAACGCACGATGTTCTCGATCATCACAATCGCGTCATCGACGACGAACCCGGTCGATATCGTCAGCGCCATCAAAGAAAGGTTGTCGAGGCTGAACCCGGCGAGATACATGATCCCGAAAGTGCCGATGAGCGAGAGCGGCAGCGCTACGCTCGTGATCACCGTCGCCCAAAGTTTCCGCAGAAAGAGGAACATCACCATCACGACTAGCCCGACCGTGAGCAGCAACGTCAATTGCACATCGCGCACCGACGCACGGATTGTTTCGGTGCGATCGGCCAAGATTGCCATGTGCACCGACGGCGGCAGAGTGCCGGTCAACCGCGGTAGCAATTGTTTCACGCGGTCCACCGTTTGAATGATGTTCGCGCCCGGCTGTCGCTGAATATCGAGCAGCACGGCGGCTTGTTCGCCGCTTTTCGTGCCGACCCATGCCGCGAGCTGATCGTTCTCCACACCGTCGATGATGTTCGCGATATCGCCGAGTCGAATCGGCGCGCCATTTTTGTACGCCACAATGATCGGCTTATAGGCGTTCGCGGAAAGGATCTGATCGTTCGATCCAATCGTGAACGACTGCTTTGGGCCGTCGAAACTGCCCTTCGGCGCATTGACGTTGGCCTGGCCGAGAATCGTCCGCACATCTTCGAGACCGAGTCCGAGCGCAGAAATCGCCGCTGGGTTAACCTGTACACGCACGGCCGGTTTTTGATTTCCCTGAATCGTGACGAGGCCAACGCCGGTGACTTCGCTCAACTTTTGCGCCAGCAACGTGTCGGCGTAATCGTTCACCTGGTCGAGAGGCAAACTGTCGGACGTGATTGAGAGCGTCAGAATCGGCGTATCGGCCGGGTTAACTTTATTATATGTCGGCGGATTCGGCAGATTTTGCGGGAGAAATCCGCCGGCGACATTGATCGCGGCTTGCACGTCCTGCGCAGCCACGTCGATCGGACGATCAAGAACAAACTGCAACGTGATTGTCGATGTTCCGAACGAGCTCGTAGAATTCATCGACGCGAGTCCGCTGATCTGCCCAAGTTGTCGCTCGAGCGGCGTCGTGATCGACGAGACCATTACGTCCGCGCTCGCGCCGGGATAAAACGTCGTCACTTCGATTGTTGGAAAATCGACGGCCGGCAGCGCGGAGATCGGTAACAATTCATAGCCGAGCAGGCCGAGCAAAATCACGCCAGCCATCAAAAGCGATGTCGCGACTGGCCGGCGAATAAATGGTTCGGAAATGCTCATGACAGTGGCGCAAGTTTCCAACTTGCGGCTTGTTGCATCGCAACTTGAAAAGTTGCGCCACTCACGATCTGGATCCCGTCGCTGATCTCGCCGATTTTCCGGGCGGGGCTGGCTGTTTTGCCGGTGCAGCCGGCTTTTGCGGCTGCGGAGTTGTCAGCTCGACATGCGAGCCGGGTTGAAGTTTGTATTGACCGTCCACTACGACCTGCTCGCCAGCTTTCAATCCGCTGTCGATCAAAGCGACGTTCGCTTCCGTTTGCATGACTTTAATCGGCCGCATCTCCACGGTTTTGTCCGGCTTGATCACATAGGCGTACGTTCCCTGCGGGCCGCGTTGCACGACGCTGGACGGAATAACGATGGCGCCTTTGCGTGTGGTCAAAATCAGACGCGCGTTTACAAATTTTCCCGGCCAAAGTTTGAGATCGGGATTTGGAAACGTCGCTTTCAATTTCATGGTTCCGGTTGTTTGATCAATTTGGTTGTCAACCACCGTGAGCGTGCCTTCGTCGAGCGCCGTCGTGTTTCCGCGATCCAGTGCAGAAACGTGCAATCCGCCGTTCGCACCCCCTTGGTTCAAAATCTCCGGCAGATTTTGTTCGGGCAGCGTAAAGACCACGGAAATCGGATGCATCTGCGTAATGACGACAATGCCGTTTAGATCGGCGGCATGGACGATGTTGCCAGCATCGACAAGGCGGACGCCGGTGCGACCGTCGATGGGTGACTTGACCTGCGTGTAATCAAACTGCGTCTTCGCGGCCTCGATCGCTGCCTGATCCGCCTGCACAGCGGCCTGAAATTGATCGACCTGATATTTTGATATGTCGAAATCTTGCTGATCGAGCACCTTCTTATTCAACAAATCCGTGTTGCGCGCGAGCGTGACCTTGGCACTGGCCAGTTGTGCTTCGTCTTGTGCTTTTTTTCCGATCGCCTGATCCAGAGCTGCCTGGTAAGGCCGCGGATCGATCACTGCCAGGAGATCACCCGTTTTTACATCCTGCCCTTCGGTGAAAAGAACCTTCTCCAACGCACCGTCCACGCGCGTGTGAATGGTTACGGTATTGAACGCCTGCACCGTTCCGAGGCCGTCGAGATAAATCGGCACATCCTTCTGCTCGACCCTGTCAGCCACCACCGGCACGACCCCACCCGCGCCGCCACCACGCCTTCCTCCACCGGCGGCTGCGCTGCTCTGGGCAGCGCTCGACGCCGCTCTCCGGTGGCAGCTCCACCACGCCAGCAACAATAGGAGCACGCCGCCGATGACGGCCATGGTTCGTTTCGACATATATAGTAGACCGCCGAAGCGGCCTTTCGGTTAACACAATCTTTCGCCGCCTTAAGGATTGTTCCTCATCACGATTCGGTTGTCCACGATTCGCCGCTCGTATCTTCGCCCTAGGAATGACGGTGTTCTGGGATCGTCCAGGCGTCAAATGCACGGCTTGGCTCCGGCGCCGGATTAGCTTTCTAACTCTCAACCATCAACGCATCTTACGGTTTCAGCGGTTGATGGGTTTGCTCCGCCACCGGACGAGCGAGGAACCGGCTAACACGCCCGAGCAGGTCGCTGTCACGGTCGAGGAACGGATTTACGCGCCCGAGAAATCGATTTTCTGCCCGAGAAATGCGTTGTCGCGCTCGCGACTTTACCTTCTATGTCGCTCATCCCATTCACGGATGTACACGGATGGGTTGTGCACGTTGTTGCCGAAGAATTGGTCATATGTCATTTTCATTGCGATGCATTTCCCCTGGAAACTTTCACAATGCTTCGAGTTGGGCGGCAGGAAACTGATACCGCGCCTGCGGAACTGCGCGCGCCGCAAGATGGCTCCGCTTATCCTGGCAGCGACCTTTTGCACATCCGTGCACGGGCAAAGCTCGCGATCCTCTCCGCTTCCGCCATTGCCTCCGGGGAAACATTACGGTCATGGCTGCGGTCTCGTATTATTGGAAGTTGATTACGAAACGGGGCGGGTAACCTCCGCTCGAATGCTGGCGAGCACGGGCGATAAGCAAAAGGACGCCGACTCGCTGCAGTCGTTTCGGACATGGCAATTCAAGCCTCACACCCCCAAACAGATAATGATTCCGATCACATTCACGGAACGACAAAACGGCAGGTGAGGAAGAGAATTTAACCGCGGATTACGCGGATGTACGCGGATCAGAGGGTGAAGAGGGGAAGATCGGTTCTGTAATTTCTTGATAGATTCCTATCCGTGAAATCCGCGGTTAATCAGTTCGCGCGGCGGAGGGTGAGGTGGATGAGTTCCGCGGGCGCGTTGACGCGCAGAGGGAACCAGTTGCCGACGCCGTTTGAGACGATGAGTTGGCTCTCGCCGCGAGTGTAGAGCCCGGACCAGTACCGGAAAATGGCGGGGCCGCATCCGAGCTTTTCGTTCAACATCAATTGCCCGCCATGCGTATGGCCGGAAAGAATGAGAGGCAGTTTGGCTTCGGCCGCGGCGTCGAAGGCATGCGGGTGATGCGCGAGCAGGATCGGGAAGAGATCGGCGCGGCGTTGCTCGAGAAGCGCGTGCACGGATTGCGCGATGGCGGCATCGCGGTTTTCTCTCGCGCGCGTCCAGCTTAGCCCGAGCAATTGCACCGGCAAGCCGCGCACTTCGACGATGGCGGATTGATCGAGCAGGAACGGAATGCCGGACAGCTTTACTCGCCGTTCGAACTCCGCGCCGTCCTCGATGAGGTCGTGGTTGCCCTCGATCATATATAATCCGAATCGCCCCTGCATGGCGCGAACCAGCTCGATCCCGTGGTCGAGGTCGGCGAGCGCGTCGTTGATCAAATCTCCCGTCACCAAGACGAGGTCGGCGCGCAATTCGTTGACGGTGTCCACCAATTTGCGCAGGACTTTGCCGTTAGTGAATCGGCCGACGTGCATGTCGCTTACGTGCGCGATCGTGATTCCGTCGAGATCGGGCGGGAGATCGCGGATGGGCAGAACGAAACGGCGGACGCGGAAGTGATTGAGCTGGCCGAGCGCGATGCCGGTGAGGCCGAGAGTGAGAAGCGGCGGGACGAAGGCGGCGGCGGTCTGGAGAAATTCGCGGCGACTCCAGCCATTCGGCTCGCGCGCCGGCGCGTGGAGCGACGGTTGATCTTGTTTGCTCCAGCGGACGGTTGTTTTGACCAAGAGAATTGGGACGAGCACGGCGCCGATCAGCACGAGGAGACCGAGGACGATGAAATGCCAGATGAATACGGCGGAGACAGCGAACTTAGGCAGCCAGCGGTCCCAATCGGCGCGAAGCAGTCGGCTGGAGATGAGCCAGATCAATCCGATTATTTGCGCGCCCATGAATGTTCCGAGCGCGATGCGCCAGTGCTGGCGAGCGAGCAGCCGCGCCAACAGCCACCACCAGATGGCGTCGAGCGCGAGCATTGTTCCGATGATGGCGAAAATGAAACTCACGTGATGAAGTTACGCTGGGAGCGCCCGCTGAAAAGTGGCGGCAATAATTTTAACCGCGGATTGCGCGTCCGCCAGCAGCTACGGCGCGACAGGTTACGCGGATGAAGACGGATTTGATTTAGGAGGAAGCAGCCTTACCAAGAGCAGATGAAGAAAACGCCGAACGCTCAACGTCCAACGCCCAATGCTGAATTGGAGGTATGACGGTTTTTCTTGGGTGTGGGTTCGCGGCGAAATATCGCGAAGGGGGCGGGAACCTGTCCGTGCCATTGCAATGGATGCTGGGCCTGCGGCGATTGAAGCTGGACGCGATCTGGCTGGAGATTTTGCCGGCGACGAAGAATTCGCGCGACGACCAGGCCAAGATCGACAACTTCCAGCGGCGGTTGCGCGAGCACGGAATGACCGGCCGTTATTGTTTGGTTTACCAAAAACCAGCGAGCGACGCGCACGATCTCGATGGAATGCGTTGCATCGGTTTGTCGAAGCGCGAACTACTCGGGCGTCTCGCCGGGCCGAACACGCTGCTCAATCTCAGTTATTCGGTTCACCCGCCGTTTCTCTTGCAATTCGAGCATCGGATTTTTTGCGATCTCGATCCGGGCGAAATTATTTATTGGATGACGAAGATGGAGATAGGGCAATCGCATCATCACGAGTTTTGGACAATCGGGCTGAATGTGAACGCGAACGACTGCCGGTTGCCCAAATTATCTTTCAAATGGAAAACATTTTATCCACTAGTTGATACCAAGTTAGTGCGGGCCAAACCGTGCCCGCGCATTCCGAAGTTCACTACGATCGGCCAGTGGTATTGGGACGGGATGGTGGAAGTGAGCGGCGAGTTTCCTGACCTGTCGAAAAAGTCTGCTTTCGAGCGCTATATCGATCTTCCTCAACTTGTGCCGGACGCGCACTTCGAGCTGGCGATGAATATCAACGCTGATGATCCCGAACTGGCGCGGCTGCGCAAACTCGGCTGGCACATTGCCAATCCTCACCGTATGGCGCGAACGCCGTGCGCTTACCGCCGGTATTTGGCCAGCGCGCTGGGTGAGTTCACTGCGATCAAAGGCGTCGATGTGAGTTGGCGGACCGGGTGGTTGAGCGATCGCGCGGCGGCATTTCTGGCGATGGGCCGTCCTGTCATCACCGAAGACACGGGCGCGGCGAAATATCTTCCGCGCGACAGCGGGTTTCTCTTTGTAAATGGAGCGGACGAGGCGGCCGAAGCAACGGAAAAGGTGATGGCTCAATGGTCCCGCATGTCAAAGCAAGCACGCCAGTGCGCCGTGGAGGTATTCGATGCCGCGAAGAATCTGCGCAAGGTTCTCGATCTTTGACCCTGAATACAGGCACTGAAAAAAGAGGCTTGATTCGCCATTGCAAAACGGTTTTGGGATGTTACTCGTTGTCCCGTTATGGCTGATCTGATCAAAGCGAGTGACGCAAAAGTCCGCCTGAAGAAAGTCCCGGAATGGGAACTGGAGAAGAAGCACATCGAACGCACGTTCGAGTTCGACGACTTCGCCGACGCCATCGACTTTGTGAATGCCATCGCGGAAGTGGCCGAGGACGAGGAGCATCATCCCGACATCGATATTCGCTACAACAAAGTGCGCCTGGTTCTCTCGACGCACAGCAAAGGCGGGCTAACGGAACTCGATTTCGCTCTCGCGGAACGGATCGACACGCTGGCTGAGTAGGACGCGCGATGGAGAAGGGCGATGAGAAGCACATCTCGCCTGTGCGTTACTGGATTGCCACAGTTGTGGTTGTCCTGGTTGTGATCGCGGCTTGGAAATTTATCGATTATCGGATGGAGCCGCCACCGCCGCCGAACCCGGTAATGACACCGGCGCCGGTGCCATAGCTATTCTAGATGGTATAAAGGCGGCTGTCCTCAGCCGCAAAGGAGCCTCCGCGTGAGGACCCGCGCCTCTACCACTGCCTTCTTAATTTAGTGCGAAGTCACGGGCGAACGCCCTTCGTCGGCGTCGATAAAGGCGAACATCGTTTCAATCTCGGATCGGCCCGCCATGCCGGCTTCCTTTTTGCGGCGCTTAAGAGTCTCGGACACTTCGTCGTTCCAGCCCCGTTTGCGCATGAACTCGTTCCAAACATAAACCTCATCCTCGGATGGCTGGCGTCCCATGCTGAAACACCAATGCAGAATCTCTTCGTCGGTGCCACCTTGTTTCACCCGTTCGTCAAGTTGATCGTAATTCACGCGCAAGAAGGCCACGCAAAGCTGGTCGAAGCCTTTGCCTAGATTGGGCTGATAATCCGGATGCAACTGTCCTTTCACATGCGCACGAATCTTATCGAGCACGCGCCCGAAATAGACCAAGCCCTCGACTCTGTGAAATGGGCTGCGCACGGGAAACTTGTTCATGAAGCGGTGGATTGTTTCCTTTTTCGCCCGTGAATTCAAGCTCCCGCTACAAACTGCTCTTGTCGGCGTCGCGCTCTTCGCGGATGCTCGCTGGCAATGGATCGGATCGTTGGGATCGAGACCGAATACGGATGCCTGGCGAGCGAAGAGGAGGCGCATCTTAGCTCCGATCTTTGGCCGGCCAAGGTTAAGAATTATTTGTTTCGCACGGCCAAGGCCGGAACGATCGACCTGCACTACCGCGATTACGAAGAGCCGCCGGGCAATGGCGGATTCCTTCTCAACGGCGGCCGTCTTTATCTCGATATGGGGCACATCGAATACGCGTCGCCTGAATGCCTGCATTTGCGCGATCTCGTGACCTACGAGCTGGCGGGGGACGATCTGTTGCAATCGTCGCTGGAGGCTCTTGGCGGCGCCGACCAGGTATCGTTCATCAAGAATAACATCGATCATCACACCGGCGCCACATTTGGCTGCCACGAGAATTATTTGATGAAGCGCGAAGCGCAATTCACTCCGCCGGTGTTGGGGACGCTGCTCACGTTCCTTGCGACCAGACAAATCTTCACCGGCGCCGGACGCGTCGGGCAAGCCAACCCGCTCGCGTTCGACTTTGAGCCGCCGCCGCAAGAGGCGCATGTCGATTTTCAATTAAGCCAGCGCGCGGATCATATCGTGAACGACATCTACCAGTGGGTGCAGTTCAATCGCGCGATCATCAACGCGCGCGACGAGCCGCTGGCCGACTATCGCAAGTATCGCCGGCTGCATCTGCTCATCGGCGATTCGAACATGAGTCCGTTCGCGACCGCGCTAAAGATCGGCACGACGGCGTGCGTTCTGTCGCTGCTGGAGGACGGCCGACTGCCACGAAACTTGATCCTCAACGACGCCGTGCAAAGCACTCGCGACATTTCACGGGATCCGACTGGACGCTGGATTGTCCATCTTGAAAACGGCAAAACGATGGGCGCGCTCGATGTCCAGTGGCAATTCCACGAGCTCGCACTGAAACATCTTCGAGGGAGCGGCGCGGAAGTCGATTGGCTACTGGAGAGCTGGAGTTTTACGCTCGAGGCGCTCGAACGGAATCATCAGGCCCTGATCGGCGGCGTGGATTGGATTACGAAGAAATGGCTGCTCGAAGCATTCATGGAGACGGAACATTTGAAATGGGACGATCCGGCCTTGCAGAGTCTGGATTTGGAATATCACAACATTAATCCGGCGAAGGGACTTTTCTTTGGCGTCACTCCCGGCAAACGAATCGGCGAATGGAACAACAACGTTCGGCGGCAGGAGGCGATGCACCAGGCGCCGTTCAACACACGAGCAGCGGGACGCGCGGTGGCGATTGCACGTTTTCAAAAAGGTGACCACCCTTACGTGATTAACTGGGACTCCATCGCCTACGACAGCCGGGATTTCCTGGTCATGGGCGATCCGTTCGAAACGTATACCGAAGAAGTCACCAGGTTTTTATCCGATCGACGTCCAACGCGAACGAGCCACTAGGCAATCGTCGCGCGGTATCCGATTATCCCGATCGCAGCCTGAAATTTAATCCAAGCGTTGCAGGGAAGATATTCCGTAGTTCTGCTGAAGCTTAGGCGCTTCGGCTTCCACTTCCGCCGCATCGAGTTCAATTTGCTTTGGATCTTCCTCCGTCTCGATTTTGATAAAACCGTCGATCGGTTGCTTTACCGCCGCCGCGAGATCGGCAAGCGACTTGATCTCTTTTCCGTTCACCTTGGTCACGGTTAGATACATCAGTTCCTCATATCCAACGGTGGCGTTGGTCGGGAGGACCTGACTCACGATCACGATCTTGTGGTTGCCTTCAGGAAAAAGCTCGGATTGGAATCGGTCGAGATAAACAAATCTTTGCGGCGCGTCCTTGACCCAGTTAGCGCCCCATTCCTTCAAATATTGGCGAGACAATTCCTGGAAAATCATTCCTCCAAGGACGTAGTAAGACGGCGGCTGATCGAGATTATAAGGCGGGACGACGTAATCTTTCGTCGATCGGTGCTCGAGCGTGAGATTCAACTGCATCGGCTTTCCGTTGCGTTGAACGTGAACTGTTACGGAATCACCGGGATAGGCATGAGCGGTGAGCAAGTTGGTAAACTCAATCTTGCCGTAAAGTGGATCGACATAATTGCCGTTCTGGTCGATCTCGTTGTTGCCGATGGCCGTGACAATATCGCCAACCTGCAGCCCGGCTTTTACCGTCGAGGTGTTTGGATCCACACTTGTGACATAAACTCCAGCGGGCTTTCCGATTTGGCCTGCGAAGCTCCGCAGTTGCGGGTCGCGCGTTGGGAAAAAGGAAAAACCAATCGAGGGAAATCCGCGGTACTGTTCGCTCCCGGCTTCCTTCAAGAAATGCATGATGATCGGGCCGGGAATGACGTCGAGAACTTGCGAACGCGAGTCGTAGCGCAGCAATAGTCCGGCCAGTTTGTTGTTCTTGACCAGGGGCACCGTGTAACTGTTGTCGCGATACTGCATTGAGATGCTCATGCGGTAAGCGAGAAACTGCCCGATCTCGATCGGGTAATGCATCATTTGCACACTCGTCACCAGGCCTTCCGTCACCACCAGCGCACCGGTTTGTTCCAATTGCCAGGCCGCGAGCCGATCGCCCACGACCGTATCGAGCCCGACCTCCAGCGGTATGATTCCATCGAGGAATTTTTTGTCCACCGGCTCGAGCAAAGCCAGGTTCGCTTCGTAATCGATCACCTGAACATTAGCGGCGATTTTTTCTCCGGACTCGGCCCGTTCGAGCTCCACGTAGTTTTGATTTGCAACCAAGTCCGCGGTCACGAGGACACGGCCCTGCAGCAAGACCGCGCCGAGGGCCCGTTTCGAGAACGGCGCCCGCTTTTGCCAGGGCCGAAAGTAATCATAAGACTGCCCGGTCACATTCACGCGAACAAGTGAAAGCACTTTGGATTTGGTCGCTGCCGCGGGCAGGGCCGACTCCTTCTTTGCCACAACGCACGTGCACGTCGCCAAAAGTCCAAACGCAATAATCGCGGTTCTTCGCATCTTTAGATCTTCTTCTGGTCTTCCGGTGTCTTTGCAATCGGTTGCTTTTCAAGATTCTGCTCGGCGATCACGTTGTAACGCTTCATGATCCGCTCGCGGGCCGCTTCCACTTGTTTCGGATCAAGCACGAGTGGAGGACCGTCGCCAACCATTTTGATAACAAAGCGCTCTGGCGTTTCCGCGAATGTTTTGGCCAATTCATCCAGCGTGCGGATTTTCTTGCCGTTGATCTCGTCGATAATTCCGCCGCGATACGGCGTCAGGTAAGTATTGATCGAGTCGGGTAAAATATTGGTGAGCAGAATTACCTCCGGATATTCCAGGTAAATTTGCTCATTAACAAAATAGTCGAAGAAATGGCGGATGCGCAGATCGTTCGGTTGATAAGCGTCGATCAACTCGAGATTGAGCGGCTGGAAGAGCAGACCGGCGTAAACCACATAACGCGGCCGAACATCGTAGCTGTGTCCTTGAATAAGAAAGGGCCACACCGTTGTGAGCTCGATCTTCACACTCATCGGCTGCTTGTCGCGCCAGATATCGAGTTTCACTGAATCGCCTTTGAATTTTCGTTCTACTACTTCCGGCATCTCAACCCGATCGCCCTCAAGTTCTACGTTCCCGTCGCTCGCAATCGGATGACCGTCGATTTCAAGAAGAACGTCGCCGGTACGTATGCTTTTCGCGCAAGGACCCGCTGCCACGACCGTGCTCACGAGAATGCCGCTGTCGTCGTCTTTCAATCCGAGAAAACGGCGTTGCGCCGGGTTCTGCAATTTCGAGTAGGTCATTCCAAGATCGACATATCCATCGTAATGCCCGTCCTCGATATCTTTGAGGAAACGCCGGATCACCGGAGTCGGAATCATGTAAGCGACACCTTGTGCGACATCACCGCTATATCCTTGAAACGCGACGCCCACGACTTTCGCATTCTGCATCACCGGTCCGCCGCTGTTCCCCGGATTAATTTGCGCGCTGATTTGAACGGCCAGGTGCTGATCGATCGACGAATGCGTGTAGAGTTGAAAATCGATGCGCGAAACGATCCCGGTTGTGACCGACATGCGCTCGCCGCCGATCGGATAACCGTAAGCAGAAACGACCGATTCCAATTCTGGAATTCCGCCGAGTCGCAGTGGCGTCATGTTCTTGAAAAAATTCGGCGCGGAAACTGTGATGAGCGCGAGATCGCAATCGTGCGCCACAAAAAGAACTTTGGCCGAATATTTGTTCGGATCGCCGTCGCGCTCGACCGTCAAGTAGCGGCTGTTGCTGACGACGTGCGCGTTGGTCATGATGCGATTGCCGTCAATCACAAATCCCGCGCCGACGCCGCGCCCGATCGCGCCGGAGTTCCACGGAGCCCGATAATCAGGCTCCTGCTCGGTGACCGTAATTCGCACCAAGCTGTTTTGAATTTTGCCGTTCGGTCGCGTCGGCCCGACCGGAACTGGAACGATTGCTTGCGCCGGTTCGCTCGGCTTGGCGAAGGGTTTCGGCGGCGCCGATGAAGACGGTGGCGTGCTCTGCTGCGCTTGGATCCGCGCGATGCAAAACGCCACGAGCAAGATCGACAAGTAATAACGTTTCATCGAGTAAAGTCCGAGAAGATGAAACGAAGCGGCGAGAAAGCAAATCGCCGCTCAAATTCCTGCGCGATCGATAAGAGACTTGAGAACTGTTTTCGCTTCGAATATCTCTCGTGCGACGGAACGAGCGGCGCGGGAATGTTTCTTGTAATCGCCGTTAATCTCTTTCACGGCATCGACAATTTCATTCAACGATCTAAACGCGAAGAGACCGCCGGCGGTGCCGTAATATTGGGTGAATCCGGTTTCCTGAATGATGACTGGACGTCCGGCGGCGAGATAGCAACCGCTGCGGTCGCTGAACCAAGCCGTGTTGAGGCGAACGTACTGATCTTTTGCAACGGTAAATTCACCTTTGGATCGCTGGATGTAATTGCGATAGAGCCAGTAATTGGCGCTCAAATCGTGCGGCGAGCGGAATCGCCAGTTGTTCCGTAAAAATTTCTCGTGCATCTTTTTGTCTTTGATATCGGTTGCGAGCTCGAATGTTTCGCCGGATTTCTTTGGCGCCGCCACGAAGCGCAGAAATTCCCGCGACTTGCTCCAAAGATACTTCTCGCCGCGCCAGGTGATGTCTTTCAACCCGCTCGTCGACCAGTTCGCAACTGAGGTGAAAACGGCTGCGCGCGATGGCGAATGATTCGTTTTCCACAAATCGGTCACAACAGGCTGCCGCGTCGGCAACCAGTTCAAACCGTGAGTCGGGACGGGAAACTTTTTCGTGCCGACGTTTTCGCCGAAGGTAAAGAGCGCGCGATGACGGCCGAGATAATCGATTGTCGATCTTGTTCGCTTGTCGATCTTGATTTGCTCAACGCCGGGATCGCTCTCCACGTAAAGGACGCGATCGCTTTTCGCCAGATCTTCATTGAATTCCTGGGCGCCGCAAATATTCAGGATCGCGTCGGCATCAGAATACAGTTGACGGATTTTCTTTATTGAAAATCCCGCGGTTGGATTTTTAGGCAGATAACGCGCGCAATAAGCCCAGCGTTTCTCAAAGCCAAAATCGCTTGCCAGCCGCGCAAGAATCTTCGCCGCGTAATCGAACTCGTCGTTTACCTCGAACGTTTCAGGATTGTACGGCAGCCGCGCCGAATCCTCGACGTAGTAGACGTCGTGCCCGAGTTGCTGCAGTCCGACAATGTAGTGCACGTGCTGCCAGATCACACCCGCGATCGGACACGATCCCATAAAGCCCATCACGATGATGCGCTTGCGTTTCATTGAGAAGAAAACGCGCCGATCACTTCTCGTCGCCGAATTTCTTAACCGCCACTGCTGGATTTCCCGCTACGACCGTGTTGGGTGGAACGTTTTTCGTCACCACGGAACCGGCGGCCACGACTGAATTCTCACCGATGGTCACGCCTTTGAGGATGATCGCGTTCATACCGATCCAGACGTTGTCCGAGATAATTACTGGCGCGGTCCGCAACTTGGGTCGCGGTGGGCGATCTTTGAAAAACGGGGCAACGGCCTGCGCATCAATCCGCCGCTGAGCTGGCTCGAGCGGATGAAAATCAGAATCGGCAATCCCAACGTTCCAGGAAATCAGACAGTGCGATCCAATCTCGATTCTTTCATCAGCCATAAGGAGGGCGCCATTGAGCAAGGTGAAATCGCCAACCTTGCAACAGCCGTTTTCGCCGATGGCAAAAGAGCATCCGGCGTAACAAGAAACGTAATCGCCCAGCACGACCGCACCCGCTTTCTTGTTGCGCAGAAACCGAAATATTTGCGCGGTCTCGCAATAAAACCCTTCGCCAAATTGGACGTTTGGCGGAATTGGATGAGCCCACCAATCGTCTTCCACGCGCCGATCTTGTTTAACGTTGCTCATGTTGGATAATTCCCGGACGCGTAAAGCTTCGCGTAAACTCCACCGCGCGCGACCAGTTCCGGACCGCGACCTTGCTCAACCACTCGTCCATGTTCAAGCACAACGATCTGATCGACGCGATGAATGGTCGCGAGGCGATGCGTAGCGATTAGCGTCGTGCGGCCGCGCATGAGTTCCTTGATCGTTTCCATGATGGCAGCCTCCGTTGTTGGATCCAACGCGGAGGTTGGTTCATCAAGCAGCAGGATCGGGGAATTTTTAAGAAAGGCGCGCGCAATTCCGATACGTTGCCGTTGCCCTACGCTCAAGTGTCCGCCGCGTTCACCCACCGGCGTGTCGTAGCCGTTGGCCAGTTCGCGGATGAAATCGTCAGCCTGAGCGCGTTTAGCAGCATCGACAATCTCCTCCTCGGTCGCGTCGGGACGGCCATACGCAATATTTTCGCGCACCGTTGTAGAGAATAACAAAGTGTCTTGCAGAACGATGGCGATCTTATCGCGCAGGGATTTTTTTGTTATCCCACGCAAATCGTGGCCATCGAGCGCGACGACGCCGGAAGTCGGATCGTAGAAACGCGGGACCAAACTCAAGAGCGTGCTCTTGCCCGCGCCAGTTCCACCGACCAGCGCCACGATTTGATTCGTCGAAATTTGCAGGTCGATTCCGTGGAGGACAGGTCGATCTTGCGCGTAGCCGAAACTGACATCTTGAAATGCGAACACTCCCTGCGTTTCTGTTATGGCGATCGCGTTCGGTGAATCCGTGACGTCATCTTCGCGATCCAGCACTTCAAAACAACGTTTGGCGCCCGCCGTCGCGCCTTCCATCGCCCATGCGATGTAGGTGAGCGACTGGAGCGGTTGATAGAGCATCAGGAGGTACGCGATAAAAACAAGAAGGGATCCCAAGGTTAGCGATCCGGCTAACACGTGCAGTGTTCCCACGTAGTACATGGCCGCCGTTCCAAGCGCAACCAACGTGCTAATCACGAGAGCGCTGTTCACGGTTGTCAGGGTGAGGCGCAGATTTGCCTGCAAGCTTTGCTGCGCCTGCAGATGAAATTGACGGACCTCCCATTCTTCACGGCCGAACGCGTGCACCATCCGAATTGAGCTCAGACCTTCCTGCGCCTGCGCGAGCATGGCGCTATCCTGTTCCTGGATGAATGTGGATTCGCGGCGGATTCGATGCGCGAAGAAATAGATGGTTCCGAGGAGCAGGGGAACGATGCCCAGTGAAAGCAGCGCTAGTTGCCAGTCGAGCCGTACCATGATCACGAAGATGCCGATGAGAGTGATGGCGGATCCAAAAATGCCGGTGATTCCCTTATTGTAGATCGTCTGGATCGATTGCGAATCGTAGGCCACACGAAAACTTGAATCGCTGGAACGCCGCACGTCGTGATACTTGAGCGAGAGTGATTGCAGGTAGGAGTAGAGATCGGTGCGCAGTTTGAGCAACGCTTGCAGACCGGTTTTCACGAAAATGTAATTCGTGATCCAATTGATGATTCCCCAGAAAAGTTGGATTACGACCAAAGCGAGGCAGAGAAATAGAACGAGAACAGAGACCGACTGGAATGCTGGATGAGAAGCAAGCGCGCGACCGGGATTCGGCAGGATTTCGTCAACAATAAACTTAAATGGCCACGGCTGGAGCAGGTTCAACCCAATTCCGATGAGCGACAGCAATAATCCAGCAGCGGTCTGCGGCCAGAATGGCTGGTAGTATTGAAGGATGCGCCGGTAGATCGACATGGAAATTTAAGATTGCGGTCTCGACAATTCAGAATCAACTACGGCGATCAATGGCAACAGAAGAATTGAGAGACAACCTCGACTTCGCTCGGAATGACAAAACATGCATGCTCTTCTTAAAATCTGGGTCGGTTGGGTCCTAAGCGGCGGCTATCTCGGCATCATCGTGCTGATGGCAATGGAAAGCTCGATCTTTCCGGTGCCGAGCGAGATTGTCATTCCACCGGCGGCGTTTCTTGCCGCACAGGGGAAACTCAGTTTTACCGGCGTGGTCCTGGCCGGGACTCTCGGGTCGTATTTGGGGGCGGCGATCACGTATTGGGTTTCGCGATTAATCGGTCGGCCGCTGATCGTCCGGTACGGTCGATTTGTTTTCATCAACCGGAAAAAATTGGAGCAGGCAGAGCATTGGCTCAATCGCTACGAAGCCGGCGGCGTTTTCTTTGCCCGGCTTCTTCCAGTGGTCCGCCATCTTATCTCGATTCCAGCGGGAATCGTCCGTATGAACTTCAAGGTCTTCAGTTTTGTAACGATTGTCGGTTCCGGGATCTGGTGTTGGATTCTGGCCTACTTGGGCGCGAAAGCCTACCGCCTCGAGCCCGAGCTGCTTTCCGATCCGGAGAAAATGATCCATTTCATCAAAACGCAGTCGTATTGGATCGTACTCATCGTTGTTTTATTCGCGGTGCTTTACCTTCTGACGCTGCGTATGATGCGACCTTCGCGGCAGCAAATCAGCTAATCGTTTGGCGGTTGGTGTAAAGAAACGTGACAAAAGTGTCAGCGCTAGGTCTCGGTTGCCTCATCATCGACCTGTTGCAGAGAAAATTTACCCCTCAGGTGGGAGAGATTGAACGAAATGGCACCACATCTGCTCTAAAAGAGCGGAACTTGTATGAAAAAGACTAAGCAAATCCTCAAACCTCGTACCAAACTCTCACTCGGCGATCTGATCCTTGCCGTTAGTTCCTGCACTAAAAACACCAAAGAAACGGTGGCGGCCGTAGCTGATCTTCTAGACAGCGGGCAAGTGCGCGTGGAAAACAACGGCCGGTTCATGCGCGCCCGCGTTTGCTAAGGTAAAATCGACAATCGACTTTCGAGTCGCTCCGGTGGTTTATCCCCCGGAGCGATTTTTTTTGCCCACAAAACGCTTTCCGCATTCAGCGAGCACTAATATCTTGCCGCGTGATTGATCGTTATTCCCGGCCGGTAATGCGCCAAGTCTGGTCGGATGAACGCAAGTTCCAAATTTGGCTGGAGATCGAAGTGCTGGCCTGCGAGGCGATGGCCGCACTTGGCCAGATTCCCAAAAAGGACGCCGAGGAAATCCGAAACCGTGCGCGCTTTTCCATTCCTGAGATTCTCGAGATCGAAAAGCGAACGAACCACGATGTCATCGCATTCCTAGAGAATGTGGCGGCGTCGGTCGGACCGGCTGCGCGATGGATTCATCAAGGGCTGACCTCTTCAGACATTCTCGACACGGCTCTCGCCGTTCAACTAACCGAATCCGCGAAGATCCTGCTCGACGATCTGCAAAAGCTGCGCGCGACGATCGGTAACCAAGCACGCCGGTTCAAAATGACGCCGATGATCGGACGGAGTCACGGGATTCACGCAGAACCAATCACGTTTGGTTTAAAGCTCGCGCTGATGTTCGACGAATTCGGGCGAGCAGAGGAAAGGCTGAGGCAAACTAACGAGCGTGTGCGCGTTGGAAAATTGAGCGGCGCCGTCGGCACGCATGCGTATGTTGATCCTGCGGTTGAGCGTTCGGTGTGCGAGAAACTCGGCCTGAAGCCGGCGACGATCTCGACGCAAATCGTGCAACGCGATCGGCACGCGGAATTTTCAACCACGCTCGCTTTGATTGCTTCAAGCATCGATCGTTGGGCCACCGAATTCCGTCATCTTCAACGAACCGAAGTTCTCGAGGTGGAAGAATTTTTCGGTGAAGGTCAAAAAGGCAGTTCGGCGATGCCGCACAAACGGAATCCGATCACAGGCGAACGATTGAGCGGATTGGCGCGCGTGATTCGGGGAAACTCCGTCACTGCTCTGGAGAACGTGGCGCTCTGGCACGAGCGCGACATCAGTCATTCCAGTGCGGAAAGAATCATCCTCCCGGATTCATGTACGCTGCTTGATTACATGCTGGTGAAATTGAATGAACTCGTCGAAGGCTTGCAGGTTTACCCGGAACGGATGGAGCAAAATCTTGAGCTCACGAAGGGCTTGTATTTCAGCCAGGCGATCTTGCTCGCGCTCACGAACGCGGGCATGGAACGAAAGAATGCCTACGAAGCAGTGCAACGCGCCGCGATGAAGACCTGGAAAGGCGAGGGGACATTTGCGGAGAATGCAAAGCGCGAACCAGAAATCGCGTCGCGTCTATCCCCAGCGGAAATCGATCGGCTTTGCTCGTTGGACATTCATTTCAAGCATGTCGATCCAACTTTCAAAGCCCTCGGATTAGATTAACGACCAATCGAGACGGATGAGTCCGAGAAGTTCTTGGACGATTCGAAAAGATCGACAATAACAGCTAGCGCTTTACCTGATCGGATTGAGCAGCAGCTCGGTAATGCGACCGTCAGGATCGAGTTGCACGACGGTGATTTCAAATTCCGCTCCTTGAGCCTCCCCTCCGGTTGCTTTCGCGCTGAGCGTGACGCGCACCCTGCTACCGCGCCATTTCAAAACGACTTGGGACACTTGAAAAGTGGGAGACAATTCGACTCCCGCTAGATCGAGATGCGCCAGTAATTGCATGGTCATCGGCGCCGTCACCGTCGGTGTGAGCTGAACGCGTTCGCGCTTTTCTCCAGGCACAACCGAAACGTCGCCGATCTCAAACGCGTTTCGCGTCTTCGCCGGTTGGAACGGCTTCATCGTTGGAATCAATCGCATCTTCGCAATGTGGCCGTTCGCATCCAATTCGGTTCGGCCAAGCTGAAAACCGGTTTCAACCGGCAGCGAGTCGCGAAGCGCGGCCGACGGCAAATGAAGCGAGACGGTAAGAGAAGATGGTCTCGCGCGGATCGTCCCCATTTGAAGCTGCGGCGTGAATTGCATCGACAAGACATCCAAGAAGAGACCGAAGACGGCATTGGTCGAAGCCGAGAGGACTGGTGCGGAGACGGGCGCCGTTGCTGGCGCGCTTCTCATCATCTCCGATTCCGTAGGCGCGAGTGAAGAAATGGAAGATGCTCGATGCCTCTCGGAAACGGGTTCCACATGAGCTAAACGCTTCGTTTCGACCTTTGACCGACCGGGAGGCGGATGTGTGGGAGTCTCAGCTGGTGCGACCTGTTCGGATGGAACCTCCATCCGTGGCGGAGCCCCCTCCAGCGTTCGCTGTACGAGCTCAACGAGCGCCTCGGAAAGAAACGGCTTCTCGATCGTCGCCACGATGTTTTCGAAGCGCGCAGCCGAGGCATTCATTTCAAGCACGTGTCCCGACATCATCAGGACCGGCACGTGTGCGGTGCGCTCATCTTGCAAGAGCCGGCGACAAACTTCGTCTCCGTTGAAATCCGGCAGGCTGTAGTCGAGCAGCACCAGATCGGGAAGGATGCGTTCAACTTCCTTGCATCCCGCCGCGCTCGTTGAAGCCGTTGTGATTTGCCACTCTGGGTGCTCCGTGGCGAGCACGTCTTCCACGAAGATGAGCAACATCTCGGTATCGTCGATGACGACAATTTTCTTAGCGGCTGCGGAAATCGACGGCGCTTGCTCCCGCTCTTCTGCGGGAAAAGTGACGACTGGTTGTGCGGCCCCTGTTCGCCGCAACACTTCCAGGAAAACGTTCGCCCATGGCCCGCGAATTGTCCGATTCGCTGATGGATTTCTCTTTCCTTCGCTCCAGGTCGGTTCGGACCACGTGAATATTTCCTCCAGCGCCTCGGCGCCCATAAGCTCTCCGGTCTCGACGTGTGAAATCTGACCTTCTACGACGTGAATCTCTCCGTAGCGTTCTTGATCCGATTCCACTTCTACGATCGCATTTGCGCCCGCTGCGCATTGCATCAGAACAACGTCCGAAAGGTTTAAGGTGTGGAGCGTTCCGCGCGAGCTTGCCGATTCCGGTTCGCGCCACGGTCCGAGGAGTGCCTGGACAGCGGCCCCAAAATCCGCCAGTTCAAATGGCTTCTCGATGAACTGCAGCGCGCCGAAGGACCCGCGTTCGTCCGCGATTTCCTTGGGAATGGCGGCGCCAATTACCAGGACGCGAGCGTCGGGATTCGCATCGCCCATTTTCCCGATGAAGTCCGTTAACCCCGGCCACGGCGGATCGACATCTACGACAAAGAGCGCCGGGCGCGTTTTACCGGCGAGGGCTTCCGCCTCGGAAAGGGAGCGGGCAACAGAAACCGGGTGGCCGGGCGCGAACTTCTTCAACGCAGAGCCGATCGCCGCCGCCAGCGCATCGTACTCCTCGAGAAGAAGAACGCTAGATTGCGGCGTGGTCCCGGCAGGAGTTGGGATCGAAGAAGGCACGTCGAAAGCTTAGTATAACGAGGATAGCGAGGATAGGAGAAGCGCCTGGCATGGCAAAGTAAACAGGCGCAAGTTGCGTGCCCTTTCCCGGGGTGAAACTGCGCGGCGCGGGAATTTGTTATTCGAACCGAAGCGCTTCGATGGGATCCAACGCGGCGGCCCGATAGGCCGGGTAAAATCCGAACCCGATCCCGATTGCCGAACAAACAACTAACCCCGCGAGGGCCCAGCCAAACGGGAAAATCACATCGGCTTTCAGCCAGATCGCGAGCAGATTGCCAAAGATGATTCCAAGAATGATTCCAACAATGCCCCCGGCCTCGGAAATGAGTACCGCTTCGGTCAGGAATTGCCGCAGAATATCGCGACTGCGGGCCCCGATTGATTTGCGCACGCCAATCTCTTTGGTGCGTTCGGTCACACTAACCAGCATGATATTCATGATACCAATACCCGCCGCGATAAGTGCGATAAAACTAATGACGAAGGCGCCGATACTAACCACACCCGCGATGGAAGTGAAAGCGCTTTTGAGGGAATCGTTCGAGTAGATTTCAAAATCATTTTCCTGGTTTGCGCGAAGGCCTCGCGCGATCCGCATCGCGCCGATCCCCTTATCCAGAGTTTGATTATAATTTTCCTGGGAGAAGGATTGAGTCGCGATATTGACGGTCCGATTGGCTTCGCCGTAATTTTCAAAAAATCTTGTGAGTGGCAACATACAAATATCATCCTGGCTTTGGCCAAACGAAGTTCCCTTTTCCGCCAGGACACCAATGATCGTGAACGTGTGTCCGCTCAGCCGAATCACTTTGCCGATAGGGCTTTCATGCGGGAATAAACGTTTTTCGATCATTTTCCCGACGACCAGAACGTTGCGAGCAAGTTCCACGTCTTCGTCGTTCAAGTTGCGTCCGTAACCGAGCGTGTAGGCGTTTGCGGCGAGAAACGCTCCATTCGTACCGACCACGGTGAGGCTCGGCGTCGTCTTGATCCCGTTGTAAACGGCTTGCCCGTTGAAATCGAAGGTCTTGAGGCAAATTTCCCGCGCGTCTCCCTCCATCAGACCGTAATAGCGGAGCGCCTGGCGATAGGTCACGTTACGACGGTTTTGATATTTTTTCTGCACGTTGCCGCTGGCGTTACCGTTGGGCGGATATTTCGCGAACTGGAAGATATTCGAGCCAAGAAAACTTATCCCGCTCTCAATCGAACTTTGAAGCGCGCCAATCGCGGTCATAACCGAAATGACGGAAAACACTCCGATGGTGATGCCGGTCATGGTCAAAGCTGCGCGCAACTTATTTGCCCCGAGAGAGGACATCGCCATGATAAGAGTTTCGCGAAATGACATGTCGATCTTGTCTAAAGATTCACCGCGGAGGACGCAAAGGACGCGGAGTTCATAAACAAAATTCTTCCGGAAACCCAAGCACCTTTCGCCGAATGCCGTGTTTCAGCAGTTCGACGTTAAAGTTAATCATTAGGCCAACTTTCCATCCACCTAACTTCAGATAGGTGAGTAGTTGTGCGTCATATATTGGGGGCAGCGAATCGACTGATTTGATTTCAACGAGCAGAATTTGATCAACGACCATGTCGGCGCGGTAGCCACAATCCAGTTTGATTCCTTTGTAAGTAACTGGAATCGCCTTCTGGCGCTCGAACGGAATTTTCCTCAGCGTGAGTTCGTGACACAGACACATTTCGTAGGTTGATTCGAGAAGGCCGGGACCCAGAGCACGATGGACATCAATGGCGGCGCCTATTACTAATTCAGTTAGCTCGTTGGTATCTTTCTCTGCCTCTGCGATCTCCGCGTTCTCTGCGGTGAAAGTTCGTTCATTCATATCTTAGCGCTGTGACCGGATCCAAGCGGGAAGCCGACCAAGCCGGGGCAAAGCCCGAGATCAAGCCGGTGAATACCGCGACGATCATGCTCACCACCACCAAGTCGGACGAAAAGTGAATAGGGAACGATGGAAAAGCTGCGCCGATCAAGAAGCACATCAGATAGGCGAAGCATAGGCCGATCAATCCGCCGAGGAGACAAAGCGCGGTCGATTCGATAAGAAATTGAAGAAGGATTGTCCGCCGGCGCGCCCCGAGCGCCTTGCGCGTTCCGATTTCCTTGGTGCGTTCTTTCACGCTCACGAATGTGATGTTCATGATCCCGATCGCGCCCACAAAAAGAGAAAGACCGGTAATGAAAAGCCCCGCGATAGCGATTGAATTCTTGATCGGATCGAGCGTGCTCTTCAACGCCTGTTGTTCGTTGATGCTGAAGTCGTCTTTTTTCTCCGGAGGCAACCCGCGCACACGCCGCATTATACCGGTCAGCTCGTCTTCGGCGTCGGCCAGTTTGGTTTTGTCTTTTACCTTTACCAGAATATCCGCCTCACTTTTGGCGGTGAAGTATTTCTGAAAGGCCGGAAGAGGCATCACCACAATTGCATCCAGGCTGAAGAGTCCGAGAAATGTTCCTTGCCGCGAGATAACTCCGATCACCTTGAACGGCTGCCCGTTGATTAGCACCGACTTGTCGATTGGGCTGGCGGAAGGAAACAGCGCATCGGCCACATCGTAGCCGACAACGCAGACGTTCGCGCCGCCGCGAGATTCCAATTCGTTGAAAAAACGGCCCTCTTTAAAATCGAACGTCGAGGTAATAAGGTAATCCGACACCGTGCCCCTGATCAGAATGTTGTTCACTTCGCTGTCCGCGTATTTGACGCTGCGGTAAACACTCGAAGTCGGAACCGCGACGATGAGGTTGGTATTCGGCGTCGTGGCAATCATGCGGTTGATTGGCTCCGCATACTCCGTCTTGATTTTCCTGCGGTCGCGATAGTTCCACCAATCATCTACGCGTTTCCAGGGCCACTGCCCGACGTAGAGAACGTCGTCGCCAAAAACGGACATACTCTTGTCGAACCCGATTGAAATTCCGCTGATCGCGGTTCCCATCAAAGTGACTGCGACGATTCCGATAATGACTCCAAGGGCGGTCAGCATGGAGCGCATCTTGTTCGCGCGCATCTGCGCCGCCGCGATTTTCCAGCTCTCGCTCAACTCGTAGATAAAACGTTTCATGGTCGATCTAGGGCACCGCCAGCGGCTCAGATTCGAGTTCCGGCGCGCGAACCAGCTCGTCACTTTCAATGAAACCATCGCGCAAATGAACCGTCCGGCGCGCGTGCGCCGCGATATCGGCTTCGTGCGTGACCAAAATGATCGTGTTTCCCCGGCGATAGAGATTCTCGAACAGCGCCATGATTTCTTCGCCCGTTTTAGAATCGAGGTTCCCGGTCGGCTCGTCCGCCAGAATAATCGACGGCCGATTTACCAGCGCGCGAGCGATGGCCACCCGTTGCCGCTGGCCGCCGGACAATTCGTTTGGCTTGTGATACATCCGATCGCCCAAACCAACATCCTCCATAGCCTTCATCGCCTGTTCTTCGCGCGCGACCGGATTGATCCCGGCATAAATGAGTGGCAACTCGACATTGCGTAAACTAGTGGAGCGCGGCAGCAGATTGAACGTCTGAAACACGAAACCGATTTCGCGATTCCGGATCGCGGCCAGTTCGTCGTCGTTCATCTCGGCCACGTTTTTGCCGTTAAACTCGTAGCGCCCGGAGCTGGGCGTATCGAGGCAGCCAAGCATATTCATCAGCGTGGACTTGCCACTGCCGCTTGGTCCCATGATGGCGATGTATTCGTTCCGATGGATTTGCAATGAGACGCCGCGCAACGCATGAACGGTCTCTTCGCCCATCACGTAATTTTTCGTGATATTCTCGATATCGATAACGATCGAATCACCCGGTCTAACCACATCAGAGTTTGTCATACTCACGTTTCAGATTGCAGGATTCCCTTCTGAACCCTGTTCGCTGAATCCTTAACGCTACTTCGTCGCTTCCTTATCGTAAGTAACCTTGGCGCCATCTTTGAGCTTGCGGCTTATCGCGCTGTAGCTTCCGGAAATAACTTCGTCGCCCGCTTTGATGCCGCTTTTGATTTCCATGTAGGAATCGTCCGCGATGCCAGTTGTCACTTTCACCATCTGAGCCTTGCTACCGCTCTTCAAAAATACAACCTTCGCCAGTTTTTCACGCTCTTCTTTTTGTTCCTGTTTCTCCTGACGGTTATTAGTCACCTCGGCATCGTTGTCGCCTTTATCGCGCGCCGCGGCCTTTTGCTTCCGCTTCTCGATTTCTTCCGGACTTAAATTGCTGTCGCCGGTGCGGATCGTAACGCTTTGCATCGGCACTGCCACCACGTTTTTGACCACGTTCGTCTCGATGTCCGCGGTGCAGCTGAGACCTGGACGCAGCGAAACGTCATGCTCGTCGATGCTAATCTTCACTTCGAAATTGGTCACCTCTTCCTGCGTGCCAGCGCCCGTAGTCTTTCCCGTGTTGGCAATCTGCTGAACCGTGCCCTTAAATTTTCTGTCGCCATAAGCGTCGATCTTGATGTCGGTTTTGTCGCCCAGCTTGACGTTAACGACGTCGTTCTCATTTACGTCCACAACCGCTTGCATGTGCGTTAAGTCCGCAACTCGCATTACTTCCGTTCCAGCAAACTGATTTGTCGCCACCACGCGTTCGCCCAACTTGCTATTTAAAACAGTGACTGTTCCCTCGAGTGGCGAATAAATTGTGGTCTTGAAAAGTAAATCTCGCGCCTGGCTCGAGCCTGCCTGCGCTTGCTCGATCTGATGCAGCGAGCTTTCGTGTGTGTTTTTTGCCATGTCATAGGCCGCTTGTGCCGCGGTAAAATCAGACTCCGCGATCATCTTCTTGCTAAAAAGATCCTGACTCCGCTTGAGATCCTGCTCGGCTTTAGTCATCGACGCCTTTTGCTGGAGAGTAATCGCCTTCGCGGAGCTGATCGCGGCTTCCTGCTGGTCGAGCTGCGCCTTGTAGAACTCCGGTTTGATTCGAACAAGGAGATCGCCTTTCTTGATCGGCATCCCGTCCTCGACCGGCAGCTCGATAATTTCGCCGGCTACTTCTGGTGAAATTTTCACTTCAGTCTCGGGTTGGACCTTGCCTGTCGCCGAAACTGTTTGAACGATCGTCTTGCGCACGGCCTTCTCTGTCGTGATCGGGATCGGTTTCTCCCGCTTGCTCGAGATAATCGACGAAATAATCCAAAGCAGCAGAAGGCCGATCGAACCGAAGATGATGTAGCGTTTCTTGCGCGACCAACGCTTTTTGCGCGAGGAAGGCGCGGCCGCAACTGTCGCGGCGTCAGTGGTTAAGGCCTGATGCATATAAACTTGGGTAGGGGATTAACGAAGGTGACGAATAACGGCTCTTTAGACCTTTGCAAAGCAAATCCCGTTCGCACGGTCTTCAATTGGATGCAGCGAGGAATGCTTTTGGATTCACCTCAAATAGCTTTTTTTGCATCGCGTCTCTCGCGGATTCGTCCGATCGCCCAACTGGCGTGCTCGGCAACAAGCGGCTCCGGATCGACGGCCGCGCGTTCCAACGCCGGCAAATCATTCAAATCGCCTACGTTCCCCAACGCTACGCAAACGTTTCGCAAAAATCCGCGGCGCTTGATTCGCTTGATCGGCGAATTGCGAAACATTATCCGAAACTCCGCGTCGCCGAGGGCGAGATAATCGCGCAACGCCATGCCGATTGTCGATTCTCGTGCGGAGAATGCGCTTTCGCGCGAGACCTCCGCGAATCGGTTCCAGGGACATGCATCCAGGCATTCATCGCAACCATAGATGCGCTCTCCGATGAGCGGACGAAGATCGACAGGAATGGAGCCTTTCAGCTCGATCGTAAGATAAGAAATACAGCGACGCGCATCCAATCGATGCGGACTCGTGATTGCACCCGTCGGACAGGCAGTTATACAACGCTCGCATTTTCCGCAGCGATCGCGCTGCGAATTATCTGGCGGCAAATCCAGTGTCGTCAGAATTTCCGCAAGGAAAAACCAGGTTCCCAGCCGCGGATCGATTAGCATGGTGCTCTTCCCGTGCCAGCCGACGCCGGCCTGCGCGGCGTAATCCCGCTCCAAAATCGGCCCGGTATCGACGTAACATTTTTGCATGCCGCCGAAGCCGCGCAGGAAGTTGTCGATCTTGTCCAACTTGGCTGCGATCACATCGTGGTAATCATCGCCCCAG